>Ga0185307_1001981_pt1 | contig 10901 bp, 8 predicted proteins | sample LHCtaG_FD_128010 | JGI IMG/M metagenome (GOLD analysis project Ga0185307, IMG submission 128010) | Hot spring microbial communities from Little Hot Creek, USA to study Microbial Dark Matter (Phase II) - LHC4sed_matched (SPADES... | ecosystem: Environmental > Aquatic > Thermal springs > Hot... | reverse complement strand
CCCTCAATTCCTCAGCCCATCGGATTTCGCTGTGCAAATTGGAGAAGTCTACCCGTTAAACATTTCCTCTTACGATTCAAGCTCGCTTACCTACATATCTGCTGCGACCTCTGATGTTGGCAGGGGTTACTGGATAAAGGTCTTTGACAACATCACCGTTGAAGTGATGGGTTACCCTGTTCCCGCTACTGAATTTCCCATTTTACTCCAGCCAGGCTGGAACTTAATAGGGAACCCATTCGAGCAAGTAATAAACGTAAGCTCGCTCCGAATCTTTAACCCGGCTACGGGTGATACAGTATCCTTTGGGGAGGCGGTGGCACGAGGATGGATCTACAGATATCTCTACTGGTATGATCCTATCGCGCGTAGGTACATGGTCGTTTCGCCTGATGACGTGCTTGAACCGTTTAAAGGATACTGGGTGAAGGGCTATGAAAAAATTGTATTAATTATAGCGCCCTAAGGCAGTTCATCTATATAGTTTTTCTGTTAAGGATCACTAGTAGTCAGCGGATTCGTAAGTTGCCGAGAGACTAGCAAAGAAACATGGCATCCTATCCACGTTAGACGTTATTATGTTGCTATTCGTATATACCACAAGCTTTGTTGCACCAGACGGTATATGAGGAACTTCAATAAACGACATAAACAAAGAGACTTAGCTTAGTGTTGCTTGCGAGCTAGCTTAGCCTAGCTCCTTCCTGCCCTTCGATCCAGCCCTCTAATTTTAGTTCGTCTAGAACTCGAAAGATCATAACACCATTCTCTTCGTAAATGGGATTGCCGAGAAGAGCGTAAAGCCTATCTATGTTAGCTTTTCTCTCCAAATGTTACTAGCTCGCTTGGGGATAGGCTCCCGAGTAGGGATGGCAGAGTGAATAGGACTGGCGATTAGCGACTAGTGGCTAGTGGCTGGCCTAGTAACTGGCCCAGTGACTGGCGACTGCACTGGGTACTGACGGTTGCAATGGCGGCTAGCGACTAGGACTGGCCTCATGCATGCACAAGTCTTTAAAGTCCATGCTCCTGATATTAGTCGTGCTTGGCATGAAGTGGTATTGGTGGTTGCTAGTAGCCATCTTCGCCGTCCTGGGGATATCTACTCTCATGCCCGCTCCGGCCAGCAAGCCCTGCCTGTTAGGCTACTATGCGCACTGCCCCTTCGCGCCCGTGAGCACGGCGATCTGCTGGATAATAGCTGGAGCGTGTTGCTGGCTCGGCAAGAGAGCTGCGAGGAGGGAGAGAGCTGCAAAGGCCCTCAACCCTCTGCGCCATGCGCCAGGCCGCCCAGCAGCCCTCGTGAGAGCTATGAAGGCGCGCGATGAACAATCGCCATGAAGGAGACAACGAGCTCAACGGGGCGCACATTCCCTTAAAGGAAGTGTTGGGCTCGCCATCCCATGGCCATCCATGTGGCGATGGAGACTGAAGGCTTAACCATCAGCTTTCATCACTTCATCGCAAGGACGTTGCACGTACCTTAACAAACTTCTTCGCTGAGCCCTCATTTCGCTTTTTAGCCAAAAAGCGAAGAGCCAAAGAACGTTCTTTGTCTCTCTTCATAGCTCGCAAATTTCGTCGAAGTTTCAAACACCACGGTGTAATGGAGAGGGCTCGGCCCTCGGGGTTGATAGGCCCTGGCCTCCGCTTCGAGCACCTCGAGCTCCGAGGGCTCTAAGGGGAGGTTCCTGAGGGCTGAGGCCAGCTCCTAGCCGTCGTCCCGCCTCCTCTCTTTTCCTCTCTTCGCCTTCTTCACTCACCCCTCTTTCGTAGACCGCTACTGAGCACGGCGTCGCCATCGCCTCTTCAAGGCGACTACGGCGTTGGCCCTCCAGCCCTGAGGTCCTCCTCGCTGGCCGCGACTCTCAAGTCGCGCTCCTCCTCACCGGTCCTCACTTGTGCTCGGCTTTGCAGTTGGATGAGCAACTCGCTAGCGCCTTCGAGCCGGTCTCGACTATGCGTTGGGGGACGCCGTCGATCGGCTCTCCGTTTGAGCCTCCGCGCGTCGGCCAGGACCTCTTCTTTAGGTGGACCCTCGAAGCGCTTGGGCTAGTAGCGAGGCCTTCTCTTCTAGGCCAAGACCTCTCAAGCCCAAGCGAGTAGCCGGGCGCTCCGCACTTCAGACGCACCGGACGCAGTGCGCGCTCTGCGCTCGCGTTTGCGCGCAACGCACCGCAGATGCGCTCGAAGTGTGAGCGCAGCGCGCGCGTCAGCGCTCGAGTACAGGGGAAGGGGGTGGGGTGGGAGGCGCCAGTATTCTGCTACGGGACTGCGTTCGCGGTGCGTCCGCACTGCGACGCATTGCGACGCACTCTGCTCGGGATGCGTCGCATCCCTACGCAGGAGTGCGGTACATGGCCCATGAGCGCCGCCGACCGTAATGCCGCCCGTAATACCGGCCGACTTGGTCCGTAAAGCATGGAGGCAATTGATCGGCGAGCGCCTAGCGATCGCGAGCTTGAGGAGCGCGACGCTAAGTAAGGGACTTAGCCCTAGCGAGGGCCGTCGCGGGGTCCTCGAGCCGGGCTTAGTCGCCGAGGTTGAAGCGCGAGGCTCGCGCTGAGGCGGTAGGCGTCGCGGCAGGCGTAGACGGGCGTCTGCGGAGGGCCGTCGCTGGTACGTTACAGAAATCCGGTCGCGATCCGATAGTGAGCGGGAGCGCCATATATCATATACCATGCCCACGGTATATGGTATATGTGCCATATACCATGGTGATGGTATATGGTAGATGAGTAGATGATATATGGTATATGTGCGCTCGCCATATACATATACCATACATACCATATACCATCACCATATACCATAAAACATATACCATATACCGTGAGGGGTGGTGCCATCGGGCACTTCACGTGTATTCCTTATGAGGGTGATGGGATGAGGCGATAGCGCCTCACGGCTTGTTCGATGAAGGGGCTTGATCGAGCGCATATCTCTCCTTTATTACAAGGAGAGACATGGGAAGGCGTTTAGCTTCACAACTAAGCCCTTGCTCCTCAGAGCGGAGAGGAGGACGGCTAGTGCTGAGTAGATGATAAGTTTATCTGAGGAGTTAAGCATAAGAATTGAAGGTCATCGAGCGGGGCGACGAAGCCCTGCTCATCACACAGGAGGCCCAACCAATGAATCCCCGTAATTTTGTGGGGAGAGAAGCTAATAAGCCTTGCCTTGACCTAGTGAAGGAGAGCTCCATCAGCTACGACGGTAGCGGCGATTTCCTGGGCGATTTGGAGTATAGGATACTGGCCCACTTCGTCGAGCCAGGGCCCTTCGTCGACTTCCTCGCTTCCATGGCGAGGAGCGTAGGAGCCGACGCCAGGAGGGTCCACGACTCCCTCAAGAAGCTCCTCAAGAGGGGCTTCGTAGAGAGGGTTGGAAGAGGATGGTACAAGATAACAGAGGTCGGCAAGCTTGCCCTCCTCAAGCTCCCCGTCAGGAACCTCTCAAAGCTCTCGAGGCGGTCGAGGCGGTCGAGTGTAGGAGGGGCCAGTGAAGGAAAAGCTGATAGCACTAGGGCCAGCGAAGGAAAGGCTTACGGCACAAGGGCCTGGCCGCTCGGCGAGGGGGCCGGGGCCTCTGGAGTCGCTGGAGCCCGTGCCGTCAATGCAGTAAGCGCCGCCAGTACCGTCAATCTCGTCAGCGTCGTTAGCGCCGAGGCCGGTGCTGGGCTGGAGCTCGAAGTCGCTGGGGCTGCTGAGCTCGTTGGGGCCGTCAAGGCCGCTGGCGCTGAGCTTGGAGCAACTGAGGTCGTTGGGGCCGTTAGGGCCGGCCAGTTCCTAGGCGACTTGGAGCACGAGGTTCTCGCCCACCTCGCAGAGCTCGAGCTCGACGCGGACTCCCTGACCTCAATAGCGAGGAGCATAGGAGCTGACGTGAGGAGGGTCCACGACTCCTTGAAGAAGCTCGTGAAGCGCGGTTTTGTCGAGAAGGTTAAGAGGGGATGGTACAGGATGACCGAAGCTGGGAAGAGGGCTCTGATCGAGCTCCCGGTCAGGAGGCTCTCCAAGCTATCAAAGCCCTCGAGGCAATTGAGGAGCGAGGGGCCTGATGGTAGGGAGGCCGAGAGGAGGGCCAGCTCCAACGACCCCCCAGGCCTCGCTGGGGCTGAGGGCTTTAGTTCGCAGAACCTCAGCTCGCGGTTCGGCGAGCCTCTCTTCGGGGGCCTCTTCCTGGACAACTTGAGGTGCTGGTCGAGCGGCAGGTACCGCCAGCTCCCCAGAGATCGCGTCCTCGACCTAGCCGACCTAGTCCTCGCCTCAAACAAGGTCAGCTACTTCGAGGTGGGCTACTGGGTCAGGAACATCTTCCTGGACGGCTTCGTCGCCGTATACACCAATCCAGAGGACGGCCTCTCGGCGAGGGTGGAGTGGAGGCCGCCGAAGAACTACGTGAAGAGGAACGGTGTCGTCTCTACCTTGAGGTTCTCGAAGCAAGAGCTGATAAAGGCATTTAAGGCACTGGCAATCGTCTTGAAAGAGGTCTTGACGCTCAAGGAGCTCTCCAAGCTGTTCAGCTGGCTCTCCTCCCTCTGGAGGCCCTCCAGCTGGAGCTGGGGCTGGAGCGCCGGGCCTCCGCCCTAGGCCTCGCACAGTTGCCGAGCCGCCGTCATCGTCGTGCTCGCTCTCTTTTCCCCAAATTTGGGGAGAAAGCTACCCGCTCAAAGGGCGGAAGAGGATGAGGGGGCTTGGCTGGGAGCTGGCCCACAGGCAGGCGATTCACGACCGACCTCAAGCTCAACGGCTCGGCTCCTCGCCTTCGAGCACCTCCACTCCCTCGCCGAGGAGGCGCCTCGCCCTCTCCTCCACGGAGGCCTTCTCCTCGATCTTCTCCTTGATGATCTTTGAGGCGAGCTCGAGCTTCTCGGCGATCCTCGCCAGCTCCTCCCTGCTCGCCTCCAAGTGGGGGAGGGCCGTCAGCAACGAGTCCAAGTAGTCGAGGACCCTCTTAGGCTCCACCAGGCCCTTTAAAGTGAGCCCGAGCCCCTCGTGGGTCGCAGTCACGTAGGCGTACTCCTTGGGCCCCAAGTAGCACCTCTTCACCACGTCCCTCTCGCCCGACCTCCCGAGGTAGTGGACGGCGTAGTAGTACTCCCTCTCGCCCGCCCTCCTCTTGTAGACCCAGCTGATCGGCATGCCGCAGCGAGGGCACGCCTCCCTCTCCTCCTTCGACCCCCTCGCGGCCCTCGCCTTTGCCGTCGCCTTCGTCGCCTCCGCTGCTGTCCCCCTCGCAGCCCTCGACCCAACCTTTGACCCCGCGACCTCGCTCACTCCTTCCTCACCGCTACAAATTTGTAGCGGTAAGCTTATGAGCTTTTCGCCTCGCCCGGCGCTCGCCCCTCACGCCCCTCTCCCGAGCCGCTCAATCGCTTCGAGCAGCTCGTCCTCAAGCGCTCGAGAGGCTAAGGGCATGGCCTTTGCGCGTAGCGGTGAGAGGGCCTTCAGCATCACCCACCGCTCCATGGGATGTCGCGGGGTTGCGGGGCCCCAATTCTTCCTTATATAATAAAGGAAATATATGCGCTCCATCGAGCTCTTCATCGCGCTCTTTCATCGAGCTCCTCATTGCCGCGACGAGCGCCGAGCCGCCATCGCGCCCCATAGCCCCTATGAGGGCTGCTGAGCGCCTGGCGCAGGGGTTGGTGCCCCTCGCGGCCCTCTCCTTCTTTGCGGCCTCTTCCCGAGCCAGCAACACGCTCCAGCTATTATCCAGCAGATCGCCGTGCTCACGGGCGCGAAGGGGCAGCGCGCGTAGTAGCCTAACAGGCAGGGCTTGCTAGCGGGGGCGGGCACCAACGTCAATATCCCCAAAACGACGAACACCACTACTAGTAGTCACCAATGCCACTTCATGTCAATCACAAACTTTCACTTAATGGCCTTTACATTTATGAGACTTTTCCATCAATTCCATCCCATTCCATAGTAGCTGATGACCGCGACGGAGCGCGGAGGCCATTTTAAGCTTGAGCGGGCCCCTCCGAGCCCCTTGACTTCGCCCTCACCTTGAAGTCTTCATCGCTTTGCCCTCAATCCGTCAACGAAGGGCCCAGGAGGTCGCGAAGCCCTGCCTCCTAGGCCCCCTCAATAAACCTTCTCTCTTTCTCTCTTCAGCGGGTGGATCGTGGTTATGAAGGCCTTGTTGACGTAGACCACGTTGCCGCTCGCGTCCTCAACTTTAATCCAGAACCTGCTCGTCTCTAAGAGCCTCCCGGCTATCGCCTCTCCTCCTTGCAGCTTCATCGCGATGCTCTTTCCCAAGAGCTCATCCATGAAGTCCTCAAGGACCTTGCCCTTGGAGGCCCTCTTCTTCTCCTTCTCTTTCTTCTCCTTCCCCTTCTCCTCTCCTACCCTCCCTTCCTTCTCCACCTTCTCCCCAGCTCCGCTCGCGAAGCTCGCGAAGGGCCTAGCCTCGCCCCCTCGAGCGCTCTTGCCCCTCGCTCCTCGAGCTCTTCAAGCCCCTCCCTCTCCTCAGCTCGCTCCTCCGCTCGCCCCCAACTCATCTCTCGGCATTGAGGGCTGCCCCTCACATCCCAGCTCCCTCAAGCTGGGGAGGCGATCGAGGAGGGAGCCAGAGTCGGCCTTCGAGCTCGCTTCAGAGTCCTTGAACTCCTTCAGCACGACCCTTATCGCGGCCTCCAAGAACTCCTTCTCCGCCTCGAGCCTCTCCACTTCGCGGAGCTCCTCTTCCTTCCTCCTCTTGGCATCCGAGACTATCTCGTCGGCCAGCCTCCTTGCCTCTTCGACGATCCTATCCGCTTCTTTCTTCAACCTTTCCACCTCCTCCCTCGCCATCGCCTTCTCTAGCTCCATGGAAGCTGCAAGGGCCCTCTTCCTCTCTTCAAGCTCCTTAATGGCCTTCCTAAGATTCTCCTCTTCAAGCCTGAGCCTCTCCACTTCCTCCTCCAGCTCCCTCTTCCGCTTCTCGAGGTCAATGACGGACTTCAAGAGCTCATTCCTATAGTCGTGTATCGCTGGCCCGTGAAGCTTCAGCCAGTTCAAGTACCAGCGATATGATGAGCTGAGGCTAGAGACGGCCTCCTCGAGCCCCTTCCGCTCGCTCTCTAGCTTCGATGCCCTTAGGCGCTCTCGCTCAACTCTCTTCCTCCACTCCGAGGCCTCTCGCTTGAGCTCTGCAATGGAGTCCTCCAGAAGGCCCTTCTCCTCGCGTAGCTCCTTGACCTCCTTCAGGACCTCGATCCCCTCTTCGAGGGAGAGGCCATGCCTCTCGAAGACTTGCTTCACTGCCTCGGCCTCCCTCTTCAGCCTCTCGACCTCCTCCTCCAAGCTAGCCCTCTTCTTCTCGTATTCTTTTTCGAGGGCCCTCTTCCTCTCCTCGTACTTTCTTTCAAGCTCATTGAGCTCCTCGCGAAGCTTCGAGGTCTTCTTCTCGAGCTCCTCGACTTCCTCCTCGCGCTCCTCGATCCTCTCCTCGAGCCACGAAATGTACAAGTCGTAGAGGGTGCTCTTGGGGACCCCCAGCTTGGTAGCTAGGCCCCTCAAGCTCTCCTCGCCCTTTAGCAGCCTCTCGAAATCCTCCTCGAGCTTCTCAAGCTCGACCTTCTTTGCCCTCCTAGCCATAGGCGACATCTGACAATAAGCGCTCCTAACGCTAAGTGCTCGGCGGCCTATATAAGGTAGGGCCCTCGGACAGCCCGGACACTTCGGACAATCCGGACAATCCGGACGGCCCGGACGCCTCGGGCTAGCTCCAGCCGAGTCGCTCCGCTACAACCCCCAACCAGTGGGGGGAGGGGGGTCCTGTCGCTCCAGCGACTCCGCAGCGCGGAGTCCAGCAGCTGGCCGCTCAGTCCGGTCTCGTCGGGGACCGAGGTGCTCGCCCCAATGGGTGGGCTCAGACATGTGGATTAGCGAGCTTTGTTCGAGGTGACACCTTCAGGCGAGAGCCCCTTCGCTCTATGGCCATCCGTGGGGCTGTGGAGTGATGGAGTCTGAAGGCCTGGCCTTCACCTTTCATCACCCATCGCGCGTAGTGGTAGAAGCCGGAGGCCATGCCTTCAGGGCCGCGAGAGGGGCGAAGATGATGAGGGCCCGCGATAAAGCTCACAGGTCTCCCCAGAAATTTCTGAGGACGAGAGCTGCTTGGAGCCTCGGCCCACCTGAGCCCCTCGAAGGGCTCTCGTCTAGTGGACGTTGTGATGGAGACTGAAGGCCAGGCTTCAGACCCCATCGCTTCACGACCACGTCCAACGAGAGTCGCGGTGGAGCTCGACGAGGAGCTTGACGTGCGGATGCATTCCTTTATGGAGGTGAGATGAGGCGATAGGCCTCGCGCTTTTTCGATGAAAAGCTCGATGAGAGGGTAGTGGCCTCCTCTCGAGCCTGACTCGCCCTCAATTGGCGCGAGTCAAGGAAGGGTCGAGGCCCAGCGATTACCCCAGAAATTTCTGGGGTACGAAGGGGCCAATCCCAGCGAGGGCGATGTGCGATGGAGTTTAATGGCCTAGCCTTCAAACTCCATCACATCACCCAATCCCGTGATGGAGAGCTGCCCTCTCCATCAAGAAGGAGATGTCGTTGAGTGCCGAGGAACCGAGCCAGAGCGCTCTCCATTTGCCGCTTCATGTATGGCCTGATGGAACTGAGGGCCTGGCCCTCAGGTTTCATCACATCGCATGAGCGATGGAGACCGGCTCAGTGCGCCCTTCGGGGCTTGAGGTTGAGGTCGAGCTCGCGAATCGCCTACTCGTGAGCTAGCCCCTGGCCAAGCCTTGCTCCTCTCTTTTCAATAGGTCCTTTTCCCCAAATTTGGGGAATAGAGAGGGGCGAGCGCAGGATGACGGCTGCCCACTAGCCCCGTACTCGCCGTGGCCGCCCACCGCGACGTTGGAGGGCCGGGGCGGAGAGCCCTCTTACACTCACTCCCCTCACTCACACCAGCCCAGAGCGCCCGGGGGCCCGCTTCCTAAAGCCTATAGGCGCGCTGTAGAGAAGTGGAGGGGGTGCCGTGCCTAAGGAGATAAGGATAGTCTTGAGCGACCTAGAATATCAGCTGTTAAGAGCAATTAAGGGAAGCAAGACCTGGAAAGAGCTTTTACTGGAAAGCGCTTCGCTCGAGAGCAAGAACGAGAAGTGAGGGGCTCTCGAAGGAAGCGATTTTAGTATTCCTGAGGCAGTGATTTTATTATAGCCTCTAAAGACTCCTCTACTTTTTTAACAGCATTTTCCCTAGCCTCATGACTCATTTTTACAAGCCTAACGATGATGACCCTGCACAACTCTAATATCATTGCAAGGTTGGTATCCTCGGTGACCAAGATTATCCGCTTTCTCAATTCGTCAAATCCTCTGGATATTTCAGTGATGAGCCTCTCCTCACCACGGATCTTGGCGTGCGCTAATAGGAGCTCTTTCCAGCTCTTGCTCCCCTTAACCGCTACTAGCTTTTCATACTCCTCCTCGTCTAGGACTATCCTTATCTCCTTAGGCACAGGCCCCGCCTCCTCTCCGACCTCTCATTCACACAACTCACTCACACATATAAGTTCCCGCCAGACGCCCTCGCTGGCGTGAGCATTGCACCTTTAGATAGTAGGCGACCACGACGTCGGATGCTGGAGAGCTCCAAGCAAGAGCTGGTCGATAAGCTCAAAGTGGTCCTCAAGTCCCTTGAGGAGAAGCTTGGAAAGGGCTGTGAGCTCTCAGGGCGAGGGCTCAAAGGCCTGCCAGCAAGCCTAGCGACTTCAGCGAGGAGTACGTGGGCAGGCAGGTGGTCCTAATATTGGACGACGGGAGGGCGGTGGAGGGCGTCGTCCTGGATGCCAGGCACTACTGGTTCAAGGTCAGGACGTCAGAAGGGAGGACCGTCTACGTCAACAAGGCCTTCGTGAAGGCGATAGAGGTCCCGTGAGGCAACGGGCCATCCAGCGCCGAGCGCTCGCAGCCTGCACAGGTGGCCTGTTCCTCGGCCGGGTGCTTCGAGCGCTTCAAGCGCTGAAGGGCTTGGGGCAAGCCGGACAGGAGCTTGTCCAGCCCTGTCGCCCCGATGCGACAGGCCTCAACACAGGAGGGGGGAGGGCCCCCGGCCCCACAGGCCCCTGTCCCGAAGGGTAGGGCTCGAACACGTAGCTAATGAACTTGTTAGAGGGGACACCCCCTCTCTCATGGGTTGAAAGCCCGCGCGCAGGCATTGGCGAGGCTCTGAGCTGGAGAAAGAGGCGAGGGAGGCCAGAAGTGCGGGATCGGGCCCTCGACCTTCGGCCACCTAATCGACGCTCAATCGACCCGGCCCCTTTACGACTCAAGGATAGCTGGGAGGTTACGTGTTGCGTTCACGGTTGCTCTTCCTAGAAGGCCATTCGACAACCACGCGTAACCCCGCTAAGGGGCCCTCACTCGCTCGGCGATCTCTTAAGGCTTTGGAGGCGCTTTGACTCCGATCTTGAGTAGGGGTTGAAGGCCTATGATGTCCGTGCCCGTGAATAGGAGCCTGGCAATTAGTGCGAACGCTACAGCCTCCCTAAGAGGCATTCCTAAGAGCGTTGCGAGGGCTACGTAACCTCCTTCCTGCAACCCCAAGCCGGCTATCGTTATGGGGACGTACATGAGGGCGCCGGCGAGGGAGGCCATGAATACGAAGTCGAGGAGGCTTGGCGAGCCGCTCCAGAGAGCTGTAGAGATGAAGTAAAGCGCCGTGGCGTTCGCCACTACTGATAGCAACATTAAGAGGGTGACATGCGCGAAGGACCCCCCTACCTCTCTCTCCTCCTGAAGATGGTCGAGCATTTCAACGATTTTGCTCATCGCCCTCCCCAATGCTGGTAGCCTCCCAAGCCTTTCAACTAGCCTTGGGAGGCGCCTCCACCACATGAGCATCGACAGCCCCAAGCCGCCGGCAATCAATAAGGATACGCCTACTAGCAGGGCGTTCACGAT
>Ga0185307_1001980_pt1 | contig 10903 bp, 11 predicted proteins | sample LHCtaG_FD_128010 | JGI IMG/M metagenome (GOLD analysis project Ga0185307, IMG submission 128010) | Hot spring microbial communities from Little Hot Creek, USA to study Microbial Dark Matter (Phase II) - LHC4sed_matched (SPADES... | ecosystem: Environmental > Aquatic > Thermal springs > Hot... | reverse complement strand
CCTCAAGTTCTTCTCTTACTCGAATTTTAACGTCTTCTTCCATTGTATATTACAATTCCCCTTTTTATCTCATTTATTAACGGACTTTTTTTCTTCCTAAGTTCTTCTTCATTTATGAACTTAATGGATACAAGTTTTCCATACTCTACAAGTATTTTGTCGGCGATGGATTGGGCAAGTTCTATTAAATTTTTGTCTTTTGTTATTATTGCTAAGTCAATGTCTGAGTCCAGTTTGTAGTTGCCTTTGGCTAGTGAGCCGAAGAGTATTATTTTTGCTTTTTTGCCGACAGGCTCAAATTGCTTTAGTATTTCTTTGTGAAACTTTAACATTGTGGGACACTTGTTTATTGGAATTTAGAGTACATGATTATTTAAATTTGCTTGACAAAACAGCTGATGAGGCAACAACTGCAGAAGAAATGTTCAATAGTGAATTTTAAACCTCGTGTTAATGGGTTGGCTGTTAGGGTGAATTATGTTCTTGAACAAGTTTCCATAAAATTTATAAATTGTTTAGGAATTTAATTATTTGTTAACCGGAGAATAGGCTTTTAGTTTCTGGCTCGTTGGTCTTAGCTATGTAGTGGTATGGAAGACCAATGGTCTGGATTCTTAAAGGCTTAGACTCCTTAAAATAAGATGAGAAAATAGGTGGAAGTGAAATTGGAAAAGAAAAAAGTTTCAGGAATAATGTTAATAATGTTTCTAACAAGCATGTTGATGTTTGCGATTAAAGTTCAACCAGTTGAGGCTTCTGTCGACTGGTGGTCAATGTTTCATCCTGATTGGGAGCATACCGGGTATTAAACTTCAACAGCGCCAAATACAAACAACACAATATGGACTTATACGGCAGGCGATGAGGTATGGTCTTCTCCAGCTATTGTTGACGGTATAGTTTACATAGGATCGATGGACGGAAAAGTTTATGCTTTAAATGCTTCAAATGGGGCGCTAATTTGGAGCTACAATGTAGGCTACCGTATAGCTTGGTCTTCTCCAGCTGTTGCTTATGGTAAGGTCTACATAGGGTCAAATGATAGGAAGGTTTATGCTTTAGATGCTTTCGATGGAGATTTAGTCTGGAGTTATACTACTGGTTATTGGGTGGATTCTTCTCCTGCAGTTGCTTATGGCAAAGTGTACATAGGCTCAAGAGATAACAAGATTTATTGCCTAGATGCCTCTACGGGAGCATTTGTTTGGAGTTATGCAACAGGCGCTGTTATGTGGTCTTCTCCTGCTGTTGCAGATGGCAAAGTCTACGTTGGTGCAGGTTACGGAAACGGTAAGATTTATTCCTTAGATGCTTTTACAGGGGCAGTTGTATGGAGCTATGCAACCGATGGGATAATCTATTCTTCTCCGGGCATTGCAGATGGTAAGGTTTACGTCGGGTCACGGGACAATAAAATTTATGCTTTCGGTCCACCTCCCATGCCCACTTTGACGATTACTACGACTACTGGAGGAACAACTACTCCTGCTCCAAGTCGGCATTCGTACGTCAATGGAACCATAGTGTCCGTGACAGCAGTACCAAGCGTTCACTGTAGTTTCGACCACTGGGAACTTGATGGCGCTAATGCTGGCTCCGTAAACCCGATAAGCGTTACAATGGATAAGGATCACGCATTGCATGCGATTTTTCTCACTCCATGGCAGGATTGGGCGCATTACCATAACTATACCGAAATTGTTAATACGCTTCTCTATCTGAACACTACATACTTGAGCATAGTTGATGTCTTCTCCATCGGTAAAAGCTGGCAGAACAAAGACATTTACTGCATCAAACTAACAAACGAATCCAACATGCATCCCAAGCCAAAATTACTCTTTGTTGGTTATCATCACGCCCGCGAACTCATCAGCGCAGAACTACCACTATACTTCGCTGTCGAAGCCGCAACCAACTTCGGCACAAACAAAACCATAACCCACATGCTAAACTACAGCGAAATCTACATAATCCCAGCACTAAACGTAGACGCCTTCGACGCCGTTAAACAGAATGAGTGGCAACGCAAAAACGTCCACCCATTCGACGAAGACGGTGATGGCTTAATGGATGAAGACCCACCAGACGATGAAGACGGAGACGGCTACATAGAGGACTTATTCTATTGGGATGGCTATACCTACTATTTCATAAGATGGGAAGGCATAGACGATGACGGAGACGGCTTATACAATGAAGACTGGGTTGGAGGAGTAGACCTAAACAGAAACTATGGCTATCAGTGGGATGCCCAATGCCAAAGCGGAAGCCTCTACCCATGGGACGAAGACTACAGGGGGCCAGCTCCATTCTCAGAACCAGAAACCCAAGCAATAAGAGACCTAGCCTTAAGCCACAACTTCAAATACGCAATAAGCTTTCATTCCGGAGCTGAATGCGTGGTCTATCCATGGGGATACACCACCGAAGACCCACCAGACAAAGAAAAGTTTGAAGAAATAGCATCCGAAATAGCCCAACTTACAAGCATTTGGTATAGTCAATCCGGCGACTGGTATACAACATCAGGAGTATGGGACGACTGGATGTACGGCAATAGAAGCACTTTCGCTGTAACATGTGAAATCTACACAAACTAAAGCGCATGGCAATACGAACCGGGACCAGAACCAAACACATGGTGGGAAAAAGGCGTATTCCAATTCTTCAACCCACCCACAAGCCAAATTGAAACAGTAATCCAAAGATGGCTACCAGTCTTCACATACATAACAAACAAAGCCATAACAGAATTCCAATATCATAATATAGCAGTAACAAACGTAACACCACTAAAAACTATTGTAGGACAAGGCTACACCATGAACATAAACATCACAGTTGAAAACCAAGGCGATTTCACAGAAACCTTCAATGTTACGCTTTACGCAAACACAACCGCAATAGAAACAAAACAAGTCACTCTTATAAGCGGAACTTTAACAACCCTGACCTTCACATGGAACACCACAGGCTTCGCCAAGGGCAAATATACTATATGGGCTTATGCTTGGCCTGTTCCTGGTGAAACAGAAACAACAAACAACACGCTCACGGACGGCTGTGTTTATGTAGCAATGATTGGCGATCTAACTGGTGGTACACCCAACCCATACGATTTTATTTCTGACGGAAAAGTCAACATAAGAGACATATCCATAATAGCAAGGCACTTCGGCGAAATAGACCCATAACTTAGCTTTCTCTTCCCCTTCCTCTTTTTGCTTCCGTTATTATGTTGAGGTCTTATCCTTTTAGGAGAAATCAAGCGTAGGTGAGGCATGCGTGTACGCTAAAATTTAATAAGTTTAGGATAGAATTATACGTTCCTTTTTCTATGAGGTTTAAAAATCGCATAGGTCACCAATACACCAAAAATAATTATACTTACAACAGCCACAACTAATTGATAGTTCAGTTGGGGTGGTTCTTCATTATTGTTTGTTCTAAATGCATTAGTGGCGATTAGTTTACATGTTGAGTTGAATGTCTCATGTTGGGAAAACATAAACACTAGAATGCCCGTTTCCTTATCCCAAGAGGCTGTAACATTTACCAGAGGCCATGGAGGTTGTCCAAAACTGAACCTCGCGCTAACTAAAGTTCTTTCGACGACAATACCCTGAAGTTCAAGTTCAACTTCCATTCTCTCTTCTTTTTCAAAAGTTATATCCAGCTCAAAGTATTCTGTTATTTTAAGGAGTATACGATCTCCTATACCTAAATTCGAGGGAATTAACATGGGAGAGATATACTCAGCTCCTTTACTTACGTCTCCACTAATAACTCTCTCCTCTTTTGTCTTATTAGTCCAAAGGGCTGTGTAGTTCAATTTAACCCAAGCTCCGTCAACATAAAGGATAGTCCTGTTTAAAATCCAAGGATACGGTGTTGGATAATTTTTTCCTTGATATAATAATAGATGCGTCATCCAATCTCCAGGCCTAACTCCAACGTTATTGTATTGGGCGTTTGTAGTAGAACTTAACAAAGAGATAAGTAACAGTAAAATTAAGGGAACCACATTATCCTCTGGAAATTTTAGAAGCATTTTCATTGCTTCCACCTTTTTAAAAAGTGGACTCAAAGCTTTTAAACTTTCAGTGTGTTTTAATGTAGTCAATTACTGCGCAAAGTAATGTGAGTGTTAGGATTAAGCTCCATATTAATATGAATCTAAACGGGTTTGGTAAATATGCTGCGATCACAAATATTGTCCAAACCGTTATAACTGGCAGAGTTATGTAGATAAAACTTACAACTAAAACATACCTGTATAAAGGCAGTCTCTTCATTAAGTAATCTTCAAAATGTTTAAGCACCTTCGCTACGAATAAAATTAATCTTACTATAATCGGCTCTTTGCTCATAACTTTCAAGCATCCTTAACCTGTAAATGGCCCCTCAAGTTGCCGACTCCCCTTTTAAACGTCCGCCTACAAAGCATCCCAACAAACCGACTATTATGCACATTGGAAAACTTATTAGGATATGTTTAGAAAGCAATGATGTAATAAATGCTATCAAAATATTAACATCCTCCTCAGCTCCTATCATGTATGATGGCGCCACGACCAATAGAAGTGATGTTAAAAATGCTGCTGTAAAAGTCAGCAGGAATATCATTAGAGCCTTCTCTATTTTGATAATAATTCCACCGAAAACAAATCCTCCAAGAGCTATCGAAAGGTAATAACAATATAAATTATTCCATATAATAAGGGACAAATTACTAGATGTAAATATAATGAAGAGTCCAAATGTAACTCCCAGCAGCCTTACTCCCATGCTTTTATTTGTCAAGGCTGCCATATTTAAATTTTGCATTACAATACTCTGATGGTTTAAGCAAAATCTTAAATAAGTCGCGGGGAAAACAGCATTTATGATGAATGTTCCTTATAAGATTGTATGTTTATGTTTTCTGGCACTAACTTTGTTCTCGGTTTTTTCTATTTTTTATACTGTATATATTTTCTATGGGACTAAATTTGCAGTCAACGGGTTTGAAACGCAAATTTTAAGCGTTACCGTTGATGAGAACCTGCAACAAATTGTTATGCAGCTTAAACTATACAATCGTTACTGGGTTGACCTTAAAGTGAAATACCTTTCCTACAAATTATTCCACAATTATAGGGAAATAACTACTGGTGAGAAATTTTTCAGCAACCCTATTGATATTCCTCGTTATTCAACCTGTTATTTAAACCTAACTTTTTCATTAAACATAGATGACTTAAGAACTTATAATGGTATATGGACGTTATATATTAAAAGAATGATACTTATAACTCCTATCAAAGAGGTTATTAAAGAAGAGATGGAGATTAGCAGCGAAGTGATAATTCCTTGACCGACTCAAAATATTCCCCTGGAAAAAGCGGGTTGATACTAAACTTGATTTTTTTATTTGCCTCCATATTGGCAGTTTTTTATCTTTTCGAACCAAACACGTCTTTCTTTTTGATTCTGATAATATACCTTGTTTTTTCAGCCTCTTTTACAGTTTTACTGTATATATGCAAGGTTTGGCTGATAAAAGTTTATTCATCAGAAGATATTGAGAGACGTTCTAATATTCGTCCTGCTCTGACTTTATTTTCTGCTCTTGTTCTCCTTTTTTTCCTAATACTTTTTTTCATTCCAAATTTGTGGCTAATCTTTATGTGCGGCGTTGTTACTGGATTATCTTTATCTGAATTAGCTATTTATTTCCGTTATAAAAAATAATGGCATGAATTAAAATCCAAAATTTACTTTAATTGATGAAAGCATGCAACATATCTATCCTTACTTATCGCTAATAGCTCCGGCTCTTTTTGTCTGCATTTTTCTGTTGCGTATTGGCATCGAGGGTGGAATCTGCACCCTGGTGGCGGATAAATGGGAGATGCTATTTCTCCTTTAATCACAACTTCTGTACGTCTTGCATCTGGGTCTGGTACTGGTACCGCGTCTATAAGTGCTTGCGTGTATGGGTGTGCTGGATTTTTAATTATTTCCTCCGTAGGGCCCATTTCAACTATTTTTCCAAGATACATTACTGCTAAGCGGCTGCTTAGATATCGAGATAATGCGATATCATGGGTTATGAATAGGAAAGTGCAGTGTGCTTTTTTAACCATTTCAAGGATAAGTCTAACAACCTCTGTTCTGATCGAAGCGTCAAGCATTGAAACGGGTTCATCTGCTACAATAAATTCTGGATTTACTATAAAGGCTCTTGCGACTGCAACCCGTTGCCTTTGTCCACCGCTTAATTCATGAGGAAATCTAAAAAGAAACTGCTCTGGAGGTACAAGGTTCATGTCTTCTAATACACGATTTATTCTTTCAGATGTTTCTTCTGTTGAACTTGTTAGGTTTAGAATTTCTAAAGGTTCGGATAGAATGTCGTAAATGCTCATTCTAGGATTTAGCGACTCGTATGGATCCTGAAATATTATTTGCATTTTACTACGGAGTTTTCTCATTTCAAATGATGAGAGTTTTGTTATGTTCTTCCCATCAAAAAATATCTTGCCGGATGTGGGTTCTAACAGTTTAATTAATAGTCGGCCAGTTGTGGTTTTTCCAGACCCACTTTCCCCTACCAATGCAAAAATTTCCCCTCTCTTGATGTAGAAGCTTATCTTATCAACTGCTTTTACATAGACTGGTTCTTTTGCTAAAAGACTTTGCACAAATCCTAGCTTTATAGGAAAATATTTCCTAAGATTAATTGCTATGACATGTGCATCTTTTTCGATCTTTATGCCTGCCTTTTTTTCAAGGAATTCAAGCTTGTCGAATGCCATTTTTATTTACCTCCGAATAAGTGACATGCAACATAATGGGCTTCTTCAACTTGGCTTAGGAGAGGGCTTTCCTTTCTGCATTTTTCTGTTGCGTATTGGCATCGAGGGTGGAATCTGCACCCTGGTGGCGGATCAATTAAGTCTGGCGGGAATCCAGGTATTGTTGAGAGCTCTTTTTTTTCGCCCAATATGCTTGGGAAGGCCATGATTAGCTTTTGGGTATATGGATGTAGAGGTTCTTTAAAAATTCTTCGTGCTGTGGAAAGTTCAACTATCCTGCCAGCATACATTATAGCGACTTCTGAGCATGTTTCAGCAATTAGGGAAAGGTCATGTGAAATTATTATCATGGATAAGTTTAGTTTTTGTTGAAGTTCTTTCATCACTTTCATTACTTGTGCTTGGACTATTACGTCTAATGCTGTTGTAGGTTCGTCTGCAATTACTAATTTTGGGTTGCATGCCAGAGACATTGCTATTACAGCTCGTTGTTTCATACCCCCGCTAAATTCATGTGGGTATCTGTTTATTCTCTCGCCGCCTACACCTACAAGGTCAAGTAACTTGGCTGCCCTTTCAAGCGCCTCTTTCTTTTTGATTTGTTCATGTAACATTATGGCTTCTGCTATTTGTTCTCCTACAGTCATAGTTGGATGTAACGCGTTCATGGCGCCTTGGAATATCATAGAAATTTTTTTCCATCTTATTGTTTTTCTAAATTCTTCTTCGCTTAATTTTAGTAAGTCATTTCCTTCAAAGATTATCTTTCCTTTTATTATTTTTCCGTTGGGTGGCAGTAACCTCAGTATTGTTAGTGCTGTGGTTGTTTTGCCACATCCACTTTCACCTGCAAGTCCTAATGTATGGCCACTTTTGAGCGTGAAGCTTACATCTTCAGCTGCTTTTACATATCCCTGCAGGGTTTCAAAGTATGTGGTTAAGTTTTTGACTTCTAATATTTTCATGTTCAGGAAGTGCTACCTCCTTATTCTGAGTCTTGGATTAACTATTTCATCTATTGCGTGTCCTATAAATACGAATCCTACGCAAAGCAGCGTGATTGAAATTCCCGGGACGAACCATTCCCACCATGCACCTCGGCTGAATCCACCTAGTTCGCGGGACCAAAACATCATTCTCCCCCATGTGGAAGCATTTGGATCACCGAAGCCTAAAAAGCTTAAGGAAGCCTCTGTTATTATGGCTCCGGGTATGGCTAAGATCATAGCTGCTGTTGCAATTGGTATAACGTTAGGTATGAGATGCCTCCATATGATGTAACTTTCTGATGCTCCTGAGGCTTTTGCGCTTTCTATAAATGCTAACTCTTTTAATGATAAAACTCTTGATCTGATAACTCTAGATAATCCTTGCCATCCGAAAATTGCTATTAGCACCACGATAAAGTAAACATTTGGTGAGTAAAGTCTCGACAGTACAAGTAGTATTGGAAGCACTGGGAGGCAGAGTAAGACATCTACAACTCTCATGAGGAATTCATCTATCATTCCGCCTAAAAATCCAGATATAACTCCATAAATAACTCCTAATGTTGTTGCTAAAATTGCTGATAGTAATCCGACCAATAGTGATATTCTTGCTCCATAAACCAATTCGGTCCAAACATCACATCCGTGGAAGTTTGTTCCAAGTATTCCGTGAACTCTTCCCCATATTACTATGCCGACTCCCTGTAAGGTTAATTCGGCGTAGTTTCCTTGGTCAATGCTATAAAAGGTTATGTTGACGTATACTCCGTATTTTCCCTTTTCTGAAAAAATTGTTTGGGCGGGTTCTGGTATGTTTGGAAAAGCTGGAACTGATGGAAGATTATGTTTAATAGTTGAAACGTTCGTTGTGAGTCCTTTGGTGCTAAAAGTTAGGAGAGTCGCTTCAATTTTGTTTGGACCGGTTAGATATTTTTCCCACTTGGGATTTGTAGTGTAATTTACAAGAATTATCTTTGTTTTAAATTCAAGTGTCCCATTAAAGCGTATTATGCCTCTGAATGTTAAATCAAATTCTGGTGGTGGTGAGTAATTGTAGGTGATGTTTCCCAAATAAATAAGTATCGAGGCGTTTTCCCCTCTGGTGGTGGGGCTGAATATGAGTTTGTCGTTTTGTAACTCGGCAGTGATGGTACCGGTTTGGTTAGCCAATTGCGTTTGGTTCAAACTTCTTGTTAAATTGATTGTTGGGTTGTAGTCACTGTATTGTGGGAAAATTGTAATCCAGGAAGGGGCCGCGTAGCTGGCTGCAACTTTCGGGGGTCTATATAGCTGGGACATTGGCTTATACGGGGTTGTAAGGGGACCTACAACTGCTAGTAATATAAAAAAGGTAACTATTACTACCCCGACGAAGCCTATTTTGTTATGGCTGAAGTCTATCCAGAAGTTCTTAATTCTTCTGATGTATATTTGGCGTTTATACTTGCTCGGATACAATTTAGAGACCATTTATCTTCTCACCCCGATACGGATTCTTGGGTCTAGAAATCCATACGCTATATCGGCAATTAAATTTGCAATTACCATTAGGACGGCGTAGTTGTATAGAACAGCTTGAGCTACCGGCCAGTTCGCCCCTGTAAGCGATTGAATGTACCAGCGTCCTATGCCCTCCCATGCAAAGATTGATTCAGTGATAACAGCTCCTGTGACAATTCCTGGGATGGCCAAGGCAACCATGGTTACTATTGGGGGTAGTATGCTTTTGAAGGCATGTTTGTAAATGACGTCTTTTTCTGACAGTCCTTTGGCTCGTGCTGTGAGTATAAAATCCTCAGTTAAAGCATCTATCATTAAGTTTCTCGTATATAGCGCCCATGAACCAAAGCCGGCTAATATCAGTGTGACAATGGGGCTTATTGCATGTTTAAGCACATCAATTGCAAGATCTAACGGATTCTGAGGTGGTGGTAGTGACGTAAGACCTGCTCTTGGAAGAATACCTAGTTGCATACAAAATATTGTTACCCATATCATTTGAATAAAAAACGTTGGAACGCCGTATGTGAAAAGCCCTATACCCATTACTGCTACATCCGCTTTTCGTCCCCTTCTTGACGCTGCAAACATTCCAATGGGTATTCCAAGGGCAATTGTGCCTGCGGTGGAGCATCCAAGGAGTATTAATGTGTTTCTTAAGCGCCAAGCCATTTCTGGTGCTACGGGGCTTGCCGTTTCATCGAACTGGTTGCCGTAGTTCCATGTGAATAGGTTATAAAGATAGAGTAAGTATTGATCGGGGAATAGTGGTTTATCTAGTCCCCACTGGCTTTTTAAAGCATCGCGAACAGCTTTAGGCATTTTAGGGTTAATTATAAGGTCTGCAGGGTTTCCTCCGACGAGCACTCTGAATATCATAAAATTTAGAGTGACGATCACCCATAAAGTGATAAACGATATTATGATCTTTCTGATTAAATATCCCCTAAGCATTTTTGGTCGTCCCTTTTTTGGAGATTAGTTAGCTTTTATATAAGCTTTGGGTTTCAATAATTTTGGACTGTAAAATTTTTCCATAAAGCTTTTAAGAGCCCTTGTGCAAGATATTTAACGCCTAAAGGGGGAAAGGAAGATTGCACTTTAGAAGGAAGGTCTTTGGGATTTCTGCGGCAGTTTTAGTGGCTTTGATGCTGTCTGCGGCTTTTGCAACTCCGGTGGCAGTTAATACTAGCGGCCTCCCAAAGCTTGACAAGATTTACTATAAGGGCTATGCAGGTGCTGGTCCAGATGTTATAGCTCAGGAGTTCGTTCAAGGGGTTACAGATTTCATGGGAGGTCCTGGCAGGAAGGACCTACAAGAGTTGGTTGATCCTTATGGCATGATTTACAAGGGTTTTCCAATGGCGGAATTCGGCTTTATGGTTATTAATTGTCGTGACTTTAAGGAGACGGCTGGTACACCAAACACACCGTTAAACTATTCGGCATTTAGGCTTGCCCTAGCATGGATATACGGCTATAATGATAAACAAACCGACATCTTCAACTATGTTAAAGGAGACTGGACTTTTGCAATCGACAACCCAGTCCCACCCGCTCAAACACCATGGTATAACGAGTCATATAAGATGCCTTCAACAACCAGCTTCG
>Ga0185307_1001979_pt1 | contig 10908 bp, 10 predicted proteins | sample LHCtaG_FD_128010 | JGI IMG/M metagenome (GOLD analysis project Ga0185307, IMG submission 128010) | Hot spring microbial communities from Little Hot Creek, USA to study Microbial Dark Matter (Phase II) - LHC4sed_matched (SPADES... | ecosystem: Environmental > Aquatic > Thermal springs > Hot... | reverse complement strand
CAAGCCTCAAAAGCTGCACATTGAGCGGCAGGCGTCAACACTACTTGCATGTAAGCCTCGTCAATCCTCGGCTGACCATACTTCTCAATCTTCGCAAACGCTGAACCAGTGGATGCTAAAAGCATAGCGATCATTAGCACAGCAAATACGCCAAATAACCTCTTTCGCATTTTTTTCTCCTCTCCTTTTCTCACACTTTATACCCACAAACCACTTTAAAAGTTTTATGGAAAATTTTTCCATACACTTTCCACGACAAAATAAATTTAGTTCAATCAAAAATTTTAGGAAACTTCGAAACTTTGACAAGTTTATGATAGACATATAAACCGAAAACACCTGAAAGAAAAGTGAAGGGAATAACTACAAAAGAATTGAAGGCAATCGCGGAGGCTGCTCCTAAAACACCAACCTGAACCTGAAACCAAATTATATTTGAACGCAAAAATGTTGGAAAAATATAGATTAAAGTACTCAAAAAAGATGCAGAAAAATACGAAGACAGCATTAAAGCCAAAAAACCCCTAAAACTCCCCACCACAACGCCCAAAATGAAACCTAAAACAACAGAAAGTAAATATCCCCAGAAGATATTACGCCAAATAATAATAAGCAATAAGACAGCGGCAAAGTTAATTGTAAATGCCAGAAACAGAAGACCCCGATGCAAATTAATCAACCTCACCTTGCAAAGAATTTAAACCGACAAACTTACTTATATATTTAATCAGACAAGTCTAGTGAAGCATCATGAGAAGCGAGAAAAATAAAAAACTAAAACAAAAAATAGTGACAATTGTCATCCTTGGATTAACATTTGGGTCCATAGTTTTCCTTGTATACTCCACATATCTCTGGGTAAACACAGTAAACCTCTATTACAACCTGCAAGATGACATAACCATTAATGAAGTGCAAATTTTTGAACAAAAAGGAAACCAAAATATGAACGTAACCCTCACCATACAAAACAAGCTTTTAGGCTCTCACATTAAACTTTACATAGCGTTTAAGGGTATCATCAATGGAAAAACCACAATCCCGCTAGAAGACCCATACAAAGGTCTCCCATCAGGAGCATTTAAAACGATAATTATACCCCAACAATCTGCTTCTACAGTAAAGTTTAACTTCCCGCTTCCAGAAGACTGCCCAAAAATAGAGGGACCAGAGCTGAAGCTTATTATAAGAATTTTGGCTTCAACAATTCTTAATGAGGAACAGCCCCAATCATTCAATATTGTAAAATCAGCATGGCTACAAAGATAATTGTAGGAGATAAACCTATGCACAAAAAAATGTTGAAAATTAAAAAAGTAAATATTCGCTACCCCTTCAGCAAAATAAGGGTTTATTTCAACGCCATTTTTGGCTCAATAGCCTTCATATTATCACTTACTCTTTTAATAAGCTACACCGATACCCCCCTAGTTTCAGCATACATAGCAACCACGATAGTGCTCATTACTCTGGCTACAAAACTGAAAATATGCGTGCTTAAAAGACTGGAACGAATTCAGTCAGAACAAGAAGAAGGTGAGGAAGGCGGTTTATTAAGTTGGAGGTTGATTGTAATGATAATCCTGCTTTGTCTAGCGCTACTGCTTCCAGTAATAACTGCGCCATTAGCTAATCCACTATGGTGGTTTTTTGGCTTCAGCAGCTTCGTCGTTGGATTCAGCTTGTCAGAAGTCCTCTTGTACGCTTGCACGGAGCATTAAATGAGAGGATAGAAGCAGGCAACGAAATGATCCTTTTGAACCTCAACTAAACTTGGCTCTTCAAGTCGACATCTCTCTTTAGCATATGGACACCGCGGGTGGAACCTACATCCAGGAGGAGGATTAATAGGGCTTGGAACCTCTCCGGGAATAACAACTTTCGTTCGTCTAGAGGTAGGATCTGGAACCGGCACCGCCGCAATCAGTGCTTGTGTATATGGGTGTGCTGGGTTAAGTATAACATCCTCGGTAAAACCAGTCTCGACAATTTTGCCTAGATACATAACCGCAATTCTGTTGCACATATACCTGGTCAATGCAATATCATGGGTTATAAACAAGAAGCTGCACCCAGTTTTTTCAACCATGCTAAGCATTAGGTGAACAGCCTCTGTGCGTATTGAGGCATCAAGCATGGAAACGGGTTCATCGGCAACAATAAACTCGGGAGACAAAACAAAGGCTCTTGCAGTTGCAACTCTTTGCCTTTGACCCCCACTCAGCTCGTGGGGGAATCTGAGAAGGAACTCCTCTGGGGGAACAAGATCGAAATCTTCCATAGTTTTACAAACAATCTCATATCCTTCACTTTCTGAAACTCCTTGCAGGCGTAGTGGTTCCATTAAAATGTCATATATGCTCATTCTAGGATTCAAAGATTCATAGGGATCTTGGAATATTATCTGCATTTTTCTACGAGCATACCTCATCTCTTCTTCGCTCAAGCTCATTAAGTCAATTCCTTTAAAGAATATCCTGCCAGCTGTGGGTTCAATAAGTCGAATAACACATCTTCCTGTTGTCGTCTTTCCACAACCACTTTCGCCGACAAGGCCGAAAACTTCACCCTTGTTTATGTAAAAACTTACATCATCCACTGCACGAACTTTAGGAAAATCGCTGATCAAAAGTGATTTAATAAAGCCAAGCTTTATTGGAAAATGCTTCCTCAAATTTTTAACAACAAGTAGGGGTTGTGTTTCCATTTCACTTCACCAAGTGGCATTTAACATAATGTCCTTTACCAACTTCAATCATTTCCGGTTCTTCTCTACGACAAATTTCCATTGCATATTCACATCTAGGATGAAACCTACAGCCAGTTGGAGGATTCAGCAAGTCGGGTGGAAATCCCGGGATTGTTGACAGCTTAGATTTTTCGCCAACTATGCTTGGGAAAGCACCTATTAACTTATTAGTATAGGGGTGAAGAGTATCTTTGAAAACAGAAACTACATCTCCAAGCTCGACTAGATGGCCTGCATACATAATGGCTACAGAATCGCATGTTTCAGCAATCATAGACAAGTCATGCGAAATGACTATCATCGATAAATGAAGCTTTCTCTGAAGCTCCCGCATCACACCCAAGACTTGCGCTTCTGTAATCACGTCCAGGGCTGTCGTAGGCTCGTCAGCTATAATAAGTTGAGGGTTGCATGCAAGTGCCATTGCAATGACAGTTCGCTGCTTCATTCCACCACTTAATTCATGAGGATAACGGTTGACTCTCTCCTTCCCAACGCCTACCAAATCAAGGAGTTTCCCCGCACGCTCTAGAGCCTCTTTTTTGGGAATTTGTTCATGAATTATTATGGCTTCGGCAATCTGATCTCCTATAGTCATCACGGGGTTTAAGGCATTCATAGCACCTTGATTAACGAAGGAAATTTTCTTCCACCTATAGTTTTTCCTAAACTCTTCTTCTTTTAATTCTAGTATGTTAACCCCTTCGTATAGTATTTTTCCAGACTTTATCTCGGCATTTGTAGGCAATAATCTAAGGATTGATAACGCTGTGGTTGTCTTACCACAGCCGCTCTCCCCCGCCAGTCCCAACGACTGGCCCTTTTCCAAGTTAAAGGAAACATTTTCAACGGCTCTCACTTCTCCGCGGAGGATTTTAAAGTATGTTGTTAAGTTTTCTACTTCAAGTAATGTCATTGTTCATCTCCTCCTTCTGAGCCGTGGATTCACAATTTCATCCAATGCGTGACCTATAAATACGAAGCCCACACACAAGATTGTGATTGCGAATCCAGGCGGTAAAATGTACCACCATGCAAGTGATGAGAAGGCGCCTACTTCTTGAGCCTCATGGAGCATCTTACCCCATGTAGGGGCCAGAGGGTCGCCGAACCCCAAGAAGCTGAGCGCAGCCTCGGTTATTATTGCGCCTGGAACCGCGAGAACCATCGATGCAGCTACTATCGGAAAGACGTTTGGTACCAGATGCCGAAAGATTAAATAGATGTCGGAGGCTCCCGAGGCCCTTGCACTTTCTACAAAAGGCATCTCCCTTAGAGTAAGTACACGCGACCTTATTACTCGCGCTCCTCCTTGCCAACCAAATATAGCAATCAATAATACAATAAAGTATACATTTGGTTTAAAGTATGCTGAGAGGGCTAAAAGTATGGGGAGAACTGGTAGGCAGAGAAAAACGTCAACGATTCTCATTATAGCCTCGTCAACAAAGCCGCCTAAGTAGCCCGATGAAACACCGAAGAATATTTCAAGGGCCGTTGCCGAAATTGCCGCTAATATGCCAACAATAAGTGAGATTCTGGCACCAGCTACAACCTGTGTTAAGACATCTCTTCCTTGGTGATCCGTACCTAGTAACCCGTGTACACTCCCCCATATCGTGAATTTACTAGAGGGATCGATGGTTATATCAAGTTTTGCGTCTGGTGTTATTTGTTCAATTATAACATTAACTTCTATGAAATACTTTCCAGATCCAACGAAAATTTGACCCACTGGTGAGATTGACCTAGCCTTTTGGTCAGCGTCAATTTTCGCCATCTTATCTGCGTATTCCTTTGCTTTAGCCTCAAATTTCTCCCTTTCCCGTTCCAAAACCTTTATAAACACATCGTTCCAGTATCCATTCCATGTTTCATTTCCGTACCAATATTGCTTAAAATATTCTGTAAAGTTACCTGGGTTCCCAGCTCTTTCCCAGTCAAATGAAAGTATATTTTTATGCCATCTCATTATTTTACTAACTTCGGTCCCAGTCAAGTTAGATGTGTATATCGACCAACCAGTCCATGTCTCATTACCGTTCCAAAACTCTTCAAAGTACTTATCGAATTCTGGAATCTCATAAGAAGTTCTGTTTTGCAATATGCTGATAGTTCTATTGTACAAATCAAAAAATACGAGCCCGGATTGATTATAATATGCTGAATAGCCCAAACTCAACAAACTCCGGTTGTAATACAGTGGGTACAATTCATTATAAAATCTCTCGAAATTCATCACTCTTGCAAGCTCAACAGCTCCGGAAGATACCAGCCAATCTCCATAAGTCATGTTCCAATATGTAGATGGCACATCCACATGCTCTATATGGGCAATGAAAGCTCTTCCAAGGAGTAAAAAGGTTTCACCTTGAGGATTAGTGATGTTAACCTCTATTCTGTAGCGCAATCCCGTAAAATTAGCCCTCCAAGTGAGATGTACTGTGAACGATCCTGGCTTATCATAAGCGTAGTTGAATTCAACTTTAAAGCGGAAAGTTCGATTTTCCAAGGAAGCGCTGTCCACCGGCTGATATGAGATTACTCCTTCAGAGAGAGATGTTAAGTTAATCTCAGGGTACTGATCAGAAGCTGTTAATGAGTTCAACGGTATATCAATCGTTGGGGGGAGGTTCTTAAACTGCGGGAAAATAGTCACCCAACTTGGCATAGCGTAACTGTTTGCTACCCTTTTAAGGCCCTCGGCTGGATAGGGTAATAGGATTGGCCCGACAGCAGCCGTAATGACGTATAATGAGACTATAATGAGACCAATTAATCCAACCCTATTGTGACTAAAGTCCATCCAGAAACTGGCAATTTTTCTGGCGTATACGCGTCTTTTCTCCTTACTAATGATTGGCATTTTACTACCTCCTGACACCCACCCGTATTCTGGGATCTAGGAAACCATATATTATGTCCGACACTAAGTTGGCCAGTATCATCAAAACAGCATAATTGTAAAGAACTGCTTGAGCCACCGGATGGTCTCCTGTGTTTAGGGCATTAACATACCACGTCCCGATTCCAGGCCAGCCAAAAATAGTTTCAGTTAGGACAGCCCCAGTCACTATCCCTGGAATTGCCATCGCTATCATAGTGGCGATAGGTGGAAGTATGCTTCTGAAAGCATGCTTGTATAAAACATCTCTGTTTGAAACTCCTTTAGCTTTAGCCGTAACTATGTAATCCTCAGTTAATGCATCAATAATCAAGTTTCTTGTGTATAAAGCCCATGAGCCAAAGCCACCAATTATGAGAGTGGTTATCGGACCTATTGCGTGCCAAACTTTGTCCACAAAAAGGGCAAATGGATCTGAGGGGGGAGGAATGCTTACAACACCATATGGAGGAAGCAACATTACGCCAAAAAATAACTTAGCGTAGTATGAGAAGAAAAGCAGAAACAAAATCTGAATGAAGAAAAGCGGGAAACCCCATGTGAAAAGCCCTACACCCATCACCACCACATCGATTTTCTTCCCCCTTCTCGAGCCTGCTAAAACTCCTAAAGGCAGCCCTACAGATATATTACCAACCAAAGCTGCTCCCAATATAAAAACAGTATTTGTAAGACGCCATGACATTTGCTCAGCTATAGGTCTGGGAGGAGTGCCGAAATCGTAACCATACTGCCACGATAAAAGATTCCACATATACACAAGGTATTGATCCGGAAATAATGGCTTATCTAAACCCCACAATTTCATCATAGCCTGGCGATATTCTTCCCGCTCTATTTTTGGATCTAACAAGAGTTTAGTTGGATCTTTAATTGGATGAACGACCCTGAAAAGGATAAAGTTTAAAGTAAGCACGACCCACAAAATGAAAAGGCTTGTGATTATTCGCCTAATTAAGTAACCTCTCACGATATCTCCTCCTTCTGTCACAAAATGGGGATATATAGGAAAATTTAAGTTTGTCGGTGAAAAACAGTATTTAAAATTATATTTAAGGCAAAAAGCTAAAATCTTTCCTTACTCAATTAAGTTCTAATGGGAGTAAAATGAGGGGCATACTAATTGAGGTAATGTGCCCACATCACGGTTTAGAACGTTTTGTTATAAAAGTGAAGAGAAAATATAACATTATGTCATCTGAGATTAAGCCACTATTTAGAAGAAAGCCCACACATGAACTAAACGCCCTCTTAGTTGGAAAATATGTTGAAGAGAGAGAAATCCTTAGATATGTAGAGGAATACTTCATTCAAAGAGGAATGTATCATAGACTTATTTTGATTAAGATCGTTTGAAATACATCATGGAAACGAAGGGACAAATGTGAATCTCCAAAAAAACAATGCGGCATTACTGATTACCTTGTTGTTGATCGCAGGCCTAAGCTTTGGGCGATTTGCGGCTTGCTCATCACAAGAACCTCTTAAAGTAGAGAGCTATAGTTGTTTTCTAACGATCTATGGAAACTACCGCATTGTTGGTGAATTAAAGAACGCCGGCACTAAGGCTCTTGGAAACATATTTATTAAGATTTCATTTTATGATGAATCAGGAAAATTGATTGCCAGCAACATAACGCAGACAGAGTTGATGGTGTTAAATCCGGGAAGAACAACGCCATTTGCTTTTGAGGTAGCAAATAAGACTCAAGCCCTAATTATACATAGTTGCACTGTTGAAGTTTACAGTTACACAGAGGCGCGGTCTAAAGAAGAGCTTCTTGAAATGTACGCATATCACGATTTAATGGGCATTAAAGGTGAAATCACAAATAAAGGAAGTAGTTATACAAGAAAAATTCGAATATATGCAATTTTCTACGATGAAAGTGGAAGAGTTGTTGATACAAGTTTTGCTTACATCTACACATTGGAGCCTTGGAAATCGGAGGAATATATACTAAATTATCCGCCTCGAGATGCTGCGAACAGAACCATTTTCAAAAAAGCTAAATATTATTCTGTAACAGCAGAGTCAGAAGACTATATCGTCAAGAATGAACCGAGGAATCCTTTCAAATTTTCACCATTCGCAGATATTAGCGTTTCACCCGGAACGCAGGCAAAAGTGGGTCAGACATTAACTTTCAACGCTTCAGCCAGTTTTGACCTTGACGGGGAAATAAAAGAATATTCATGGAACTTTGGAGATGGAAGCAGTGCTAAAGGAAAAATAGTTAACCATACCTATTCACAAAGCGGTAACTTCAGCGTAGTTCTCACGGTGATTGACAACGATGGATTAAGCTCAACTAAAGCCGTGCTGGTGAATGTCCTCCTAGAAGAATTGGAAAAGGAAGGCGATATGTGGACACTATTCTTAATTTTTGGTATATGCGTCGGAATTTCAGCCGCTGTTCTTCTGGCAGCCATTATTATAGCGAAAGGAAGAAGAAAGCATAAAAGGCGTAGCTTGAAACATCGAAGGGTGCGTTTTATTGAAATTCATTAAACCGTTCCAGCTAGTAATGTTAGTGTTGAGCATATCTCTACCTGCGTTAACATGTTGTAATCCAAAATTTTTCGCACAAGCGAACCAAAAGTCATTACAAGAACTAATAGACGAGGCACCCGCAGGAAGTGTGATCTATATTCCAAGCGGAGTCTATGTAGAACATCTGGTTGTAAATAAATCCATCACCATTGTAGGTGAAAACCCAACAAATACTGTAATAAGCGGGGGGAATGTTGGAGAATTAATAAGAGTTTCGGCAGATAACGTCTCAATTTATAATTTGACTCTTAGCGAAGCGGAGCAGGCCATAGGCTTTTACAAGGTCAGAAACTGTGAGGTCATAGGAAATACTATAAGAAACATACTGAAATATCCTGGGACAGGAATTTACGCATATAATTGCGAGAACATTGTTATTGGAGGTAATCGTTTCGAGAGCGTACATGTCGATAATATAATATTTGAACAAACAAGGAACAGCGTCGTAAAAGAAAACACTTTCATCGCTAACAAAAGGCTTAGCCAACCCATTTTATTATATAATTCCAGCGGAAATCTGATTGAGTCAAATCTCGTATTAGGACTAGAGGATGTTGAAAATGAAGGTGGTATAGGAATTCTATATTCAAATGATAATGTAATACAGTACAACACGGTGTTATACAATGATTGGGCTGGAATATCACTCCGCTACTCCAATAGTTGTATTATCAGGGGCAACACCATCGCTGGACACAGATGGTACGGCATGAAAATGAGTTATTGCAGGAACAATGTAATATATTGGAACAATTTTCTACTAAATTATCGACACGTCTACGTGCAGGGATGTGAAAATCTATCATGGTCCTTAGGAAAATTTGGGAACTTCTGGGATAACTACGTCGGCGAAGACCATAATATGGACGGAATCGGAGACAGACCAAACCAAATTGATAATGAAAACTTTGATTCATATCCATTAATGGGAAAATTTTATTATTTCAAAATCATAGATTCCAACATAGTAGAGAACGAAATCTTCCTATTTTCAAATTCAACGGTTGAAGGTTTATTCACACTGAAGACAAATGAACAGGCTTCAATTATTCTAAGCGTTACTGGGCATGAAGACACTAGTGGATTCTGTTTAGTAATGTTCTCTAATGATATAATGGAACCACCGTATAACGTCAAGTTAAACGAGAGCTCCCCAATCGTTTTACTGGACTACTCAAACAGCACACATGCTCTATTGTATATAGCATACCACCATAAAATAGGAGGAGACAGCATCATCATTATCCCAGAAATAAAGCTTGAAACGTTTGTTTTAGTCATTATATGCGCATCTATAATATTAAGGTTTACTCGTCCCTTTTAATCAACTAAATAATCTATGTATCATGCAATTATGCTATGCGATTAACTGTTAAAAAAACAAAGAAAAGAACAAGTAATAATAAAACGATAAATAACGATGGAAATTCAGGTATAACTGTGTAAGCATAGTATATTCCATAATTGTCGTCTACCGCACAATTTCCAGCATTATCATATGCAATAATTTTATACTGTACAAATGTGTTGGCAGACATTCCCGGTATTGAAGCCGCATAGAAAGACGAGTTACACTGAGTGCAGTAAACGTACTCCATTGTAACATTATTCCAAGCTAGACCGTTGTTTATGGTATAAGATAATATTGTCGTGTTAACGCCCGATTCACCATCCATTACGTTAACTCTAACCAAAACTTCAATATCCGGCTCAACTTCATAGGGCGAGGGAATCTGGAAAGGTTTGCCTATCACTGGAGGTTTAATATCTACAAAGTTTGCTTCCAAAGTATAATTTTTATCCATTAAAACTATTACTGGGTTTTGTTTCCTTTGTTCACCGTCGAAAAGCCAATGGTCAAATATGAAGCCTTCTCTTGGGATGGCGATCACCTCGACGATGGTTTCGTGAGCATACGTGTATGTTCCAGGAGCGGGATCGGTTGTTCCACCAAATCTTGCAATAACAGTTAGCTTATACGTTGGAGTACCGTAAGGGTACATTAATGGATAAAAGTCAATATTATTTTCATCTATCTTGTAAGGAGTATCCCATAAACCAGAGCCGTTAAGTTCTTTAGCATGCGGATATCTTATTTTATAGTCGCTCCAGTAGTTGCCACCTAATGGGTAGTTGTTATCCCAAACATTTATCGATTCTCTGTTATAGGTTTGATTAGTATTATCGACGAAGCTGTTATGATATATAAAGTTGCTAAAGGATCTTAAACAAGAAAAGCCAAATTCATTATTTATCAAATTGTTCTTAATTATTTTGTTTTGATGGGATAGAAAGATAGAAACCCCGTATTTGTTATTCGCTACTACATTACATTCAACAAATGTGTTATTGGAGGAATCCAGTTTAATTCCGTTCTCTGTGTTGTTTGCAATATAATTCTTGATAATTTCGTTATTTGAAGAATAGATTAACGTAACTCCATTTGTATTCAGCGTTATATTGTTTTGAGATAAGCAGTTGCTCGACGAAAAACTTAACCCTATTCCGGCGCTGTTTAACATAATGCCATTTTTGGATAGTGTATTGTTTACGGAGGAAATAAGTATTAGCCCATGAACATTTGATAACAAAAAGTTTTCCGAAACAACATTATTTGACGAAAAGTATAACATGACACCGTCCCAACTGTTTGATGCCACGCTATTCTTGGAAATTATGTTATTTAAAGAATGGTCAAGT
>Ga0185307_1001978_pt1 | contig 10908 bp, 15 predicted proteins | sample LHCtaG_FD_128010 | JGI IMG/M metagenome (GOLD analysis project Ga0185307, IMG submission 128010) | Hot spring microbial communities from Little Hot Creek, USA to study Microbial Dark Matter (Phase II) - LHC4sed_matched (SPADES... | ecosystem: Environmental > Aquatic > Thermal springs > Hot... | reverse complement strand
GAAGGTTGAGGAAGAGGAATGGTATAAGAATGCTAAATCAAAGGTTTGATAAAAATGATAGAGTTAATAATAGGGTTGTCTCTTTCTTTTCTTACGTTTTTGATTATGTATGGTATTTTGAACAAAATAAAAATTTTTGAAAAGAGTATAAATTTTATAGTCTCTCTTGTAGTCTCTCTTTTTGTACTATTTGCCTTTACATATTATCAGGATACTCTTTATAGAATATTTTCATTTTTCTCTCTTCTTATTCTACTGCTCTTCATTTTTCTCTCTTCTCTCTTTTTTGGTAGGAAAGGTGAGCTACTCCTATAAAGTTAGGAGCTTCCAGCGTTTAAGGTAGGCTTTATGCTTATCTATCATTTGCTGGTTCGCGGAGCTCACCGCTTTGCTACCTCATGCGCCTCATTAACGCACGAGCTATGTTTATGCATGCGTTCTTGCTCCATTGCTAAGACTAGGAACATCCAAAAACTATTTAAGCTCGCTAGTATTTTAAAGCTTTGCCCATTTAGCCAAGAGCTAAAGCTCTAACTTTTATTGGCACTCCTTCTTATAAGCTTTTAAATCTATAAAATAAACTTTTAGATGAGCACAAAAATACTCAATTTGTTATTATTCTACTTTATTCTTTTTTCGACAGTGGTCGCGCAAGATAAAAGCGACTTTAATAGTCTGATTGGGAGTATAGCTTCTGTAATCTTTATAGTAATCTTTGTAATAATTCTCTTAGTTTTGGGAGGCGTCTTAAAAAGGCCTGGCGTGGGTATACCAGGTTTTCTTATACTATTCATAATTCTAGTAATTGCTTTATTCATTGTTCCGATGTTCGTTCCATATCCACACTACTTGGAAATTCCTGAGAATTTTAAGATAGCTCCGCTACCATCTTATGCCGCACAAGCCTTCCAAATGCTAGGATTGCCATCAGAATGGATGTACGTACCAGCTATAATTTACTTATTCATACTACCATTTGCAGCAATATATACTCTTGTATGGGCCTTTTTACAAAGCTTGGGAATATTTACTAATGTTCCCTCTTCTGTTAATAGAGTTTTGGCATTCATTATTACTTTCTTAACAATCCCTATGGGATGGTTTGTAAAGCTAGTTTGGGTATTGTTTAGTTTCATGGGTGCTTGGAGTGTTGTTATTTTTGTAGCTACCTTTTTGCTTGGGGTTTTCTTCAGAGGATTAACGATACCAAGAAGAGAGCTTGAGGAATATAAAAAATTTGTGTTAAGAAGTAAAAAAGAATCACAAGAGATAACTAAGGAGTTAGAAGTAGCTAAACAAGGAACTTTGGATGTTATGAAGAAGGCTATAACAGAAAATTTAGATAAAGTTAAAGCTCTTGATGAAAAGGCACATCGCATATTATCCGCTGCTCTTCTTTCTGATGATCCAGAAGAGGTTAAGAAACTAATTTCAGAAGCTATAGATCGACTAAAAAAATAATCTAACAAATAACTTAATTTAAAGTATTTAACTTTCTAAATCCCAAAATATAAATAGTTAAAAAATCGGAAAAGTAAGGAGGTGTTGTCAATGCCAGAAGAAACAAAAGAACAACAAGCTGATAATGTGGTCTTCATAGGGAAAAAACCAACAATGAGTTATGTTCTAGCAGTAATAACTCAATTCACAAATGGTCAAAAAGAGGTTCACATTAAGGCAAGAGGAAGAAGTATCTCAAGAGCTGTAGATGTAGCTCAAGTAGTTCAGAGAAGGTTCATGCCAGATGTTAAAATAAAGAAAATAGATCTAGGAACAGAAGAGAGAGAAGTTGAAGGAAAGGGAAAGGTAAACGTTTCAACAATAGATATTGTTCTAGTAAAGTAAGTAATTTTTCCTTTTTTTATTTTTTAAAAATTCTATAAGTTCTTTTAGGTCATCAACTCTCATTCCTGCTGCTGTTGGATGACCTCCACCTTTAGCTCTTATATTTTTACTGATTTTTTCAACAAGCTTAGCAAGATTCACTTTTCTATTCACTCCTCTTCTCACACTAACTTCATAGTATCCTTCTTCAGATTTTTGAGCAACAAAAATTATTTTATTTGGATAAATCTTTGGTAAGTAGCTTGCAAGCGAAGATTTCAAGTTAAGCCTTCCTTTTATTTCATATACGATATATTCTCCTATTTCAATCTTTTTCTCCTCAACCTTTTTTAGCTCGTTTTTAAACGCTCTTTCAAGACTTTTATATACTTTATTAACTCTCTTATCTTTCAACAGGTCCTCATGAGATTTAGAGTTTGCTATAAGTTTAGTTACATACTCAACTCCTCTTATTCCTTCAAATATTCTACAAGAATCTACCATTTTTGCAATTTTTCCTATTAAGCTTTTATCAAAAAGTTTTCTATCTTCTATTCTAGAATTTCCAATCAGTTGAGGATGTTTCTTTTTCAAAATCATGAATAGATCTTTATTGCTCTTTACACCAAAGTCTCCGAGAGTTCCAAATGCTGCTATCCATAAGATAGCATCATCTTCAAAAAACTCTCTGTATATCAGCCAAGCTATATAACTTGCTGGCATGTATATGTTTTTGTTGTAAATCCTTGGATTCACATAAACACATTTATAATTTTTTGGCAAGTGATGATCTATAACCAAAAAATTTCTTGATTCAGATAATCTATTAATTCTTTCCTCTGGTGTATCTCCAATATCAACAACAACAATATTTTTAAATTTTCTCAGTCTTTTCTCAGTCTTTTCATCTATTTCAAAATTGTGAAGGGAGACAATTAATTTTGGTCTCAATCCAAGTTTTTTAGAGATTTTGTAAATTATGGAAGCAGATGCAACGCTATCGCAATCGTGGCCAAAAACTATTGCAACCTTTCCCTTTAGATTCTTAAAGAAATCTATAGCAGGTTTTATAAATGCCTTCATTTACTCCTCCTTTTTTTCGAAGATTTGCGAATAGATCCCAAATTCCACTAAAGCAAGTAAAGTATCGACATAATGTAATATAAGAGCTTCTAGTGTTTTTGGAGAATTAGTAGATGGGGCGGCATGAGAAATAACTAGATGTAATACCTCTTCTGGAAAATCTCTCTTGTATAGTTCTGCTAGTGCTAATGCAGAGTGATCTAATAAAATTCCTGTAGGTCTACCATCTTTAAATTCATACGCTTTCATTATATCATGCAATAATGCTCCAACAATTAAAACATCTCTATTTACTTTAAAACCATAATTTTCCTCAATAACATCAGCAAGCTTTATACAAGCCTCAACAACACCTATTGTATGGTTGATTAAATCTCTGATTACAATTACATCATTTACTGCAAAAGGTGTTTTAACGTCTTCTGGCTTTTCTCTTTCATATTTTTGAAATTCTGGGTGAGTAAGTTTAATATCCTTGAGTAAATCTATTGTCTTCTTTTTCAGTTTTTCATCCTTAATCATTTCAGCTAATTCGATTAACCTTTCTACGCCCATTATCATTAATATCGCGTTTAAGTTAAATAAAATTATGAAACTTCTTATAAGTGGTCCCCCTGCTTCCGGAAAATCAACGTTAATTTCTAAAATAGTTGATTTTCTAAGAAAGAATGATATTAAAGTAGGAGGAATAATCACACCGGAAATAAGAGAGAAAGGTATAAGAATAGGTTTTAAAGTTGTTGATTTAATGACTTTGAAAGAAATCGTTTTTGCTAGCGTTAACTATAGGAGCAGTTATAAGGTTGGAAAATATTTTGTTGATGTTGGATTGTTTGAAAGTGTAGCCATAGATGCCCTAGAGAAAGCAGAAAAAGAAAGCGAGATTATAGTAATCGATGAAGTTGGAAAGATGGAATTATTCAGTAAAAATTTTGAAGAAATGGTAAAAAGAATTTTTATTGGGCATAAGCCAGTTTTAGCGGTTATACACAGAAATTATTTGGATGAGTACAGAGGATACGGCAAAGTATACTGGTTGGAAAGAGAGAAATGGAGCGAAATTTATAATTCAATATTCTCCGAGATTCAAAAGATTTTTCAATTTCGTAGATAGCTCTTCTACCTTCACTCTTTCTTGTTTTGTTGTATTTCTATCTCTTATTGTCACGCTATTATCTTCCAAAGTTTGATGATCTACTGTTATACAGTAAGGTATTCCAATCTCATCAGCTCTTGCATACCTTTTACCTATAGAACCGCTTTTATCAAATATTACATCAAACTCTTTTTTCAACTTATCAAAAATTTCTAGGGACTTATTAATCATTTCTCCCTTGCTTAAAAGAGAAAAAACAGCAACACTAATTGGGGCTATTTTTGGAGTAAATTTAAACCAATCCCATCCTCTTTCCTTATCTTCAACAAAAGAATAGAGCAGTATTGCGTAAATAGTTCTTTCAATACCAAAAGATGGCTCTACTACATGGGGAATAATCTTTTTTCCATTTTCAAATACATATGACAAATCTTCTTTCGAATATTCTGTATGTCTTTTTAAATCATAATCGCTTCTATAAGCGTTTCCAACAACTTCTTTCCAACCAAAATCAAAAAGAATTTCCATATCGACATTTCCTTTACTGTAATGTGGAGTTTCTTCTGGAAGCATGTGTCTAAATCTTATTGCCTCTTTTGGAATACCAAGGGATTCATAAAACAATTGCTCTTTCGCTACGAAGTATGCCATGTATTCAGAAGGGATTATTCCTCTTTCCAGAGCTTCTCTAACTGTCATCTCTTCTTCCGGTTTTCCTTCTTTCTGTGCTTCTCTACTCAAAATCCTTATTTTAACATTTTCATAATCTTTGAGTTTTTCAAACTCTTTTTCTTCAGGATTAATGAAAAACTCTATTTCAGCTTGCGTAAATTCTCTCAATCTAATTAACCATTGTCTAGGAGAAATTTCATTTCTGAAAGATTTTCCAATTTGTGCAATTCCGAAAGGAAGTTTTGCTCTAGTAGAAACTAATACATTTTTGAAATTCACAAAAATTCCTTGAGCAGTTTCTGGCCTTAAATAACCTTTTGTATCTCCAAGAGCCCCAACATTCATTTGAAACATTAAATTGAATATCTTTACATCTTCTAATTCTCCACCACACTTAGGACATCTTATGTTCTTCTCTCTTATTATTTTTGTTAGCTCTTCTAAGCTTAATCCTTCTACAAAAACCTTAGCGCTCTCTTCAACCAAATGATCGGCCCTAAAAACATTTCCACATTTTTTACATTTCGTTATTGGATCGATGAAACCCTTTAGATGGCCAGATGCTTCAAACACTTTTTCTGGCATTATCAAACTAGTTTCAATTTCGAGAATGTTGTCATCAGATTTTATAAAAAATTCTCTCCAAAAATCTATAAGTTTTTTCTTTAAAAGAAATCCGAGTGGACCAAAATCATAAGTTCCGCTTAAACCTCCGTAAATTTCGCTATTCGGATAAATAAACCCTCTTCTCTTTGCAATTTGCATTATTTTTTCAATTTTTTCCATTAGAATTACTATTCAGTTTATACTTAAATTTTGATTTTTCCTATCAAAAAGTTAGATTTAGCATCGACAATTTCTACTTTCACAACTTTTCCGAGAATATCTTCATCAGTTTTAATAACTACAGGTTTATAATTCATTGTTCTTCCAATGTAACTATTATCTTTCCCAATTTCATCTACAAAAACTTCAAGAGATTTTCCTAGATATTTTTTGTTCTTTTTCAAAGTAATTTCTCTAACAAGCTCATGAGCTTTTTTACTTCTTTCATTTACAATTTCTATTGGCAGCCGCTTTAATTTTTCTGCGGGAGTTTTAGGCCTTATGAAAAATCTAGATATATTTACTACATCTGGCTCAAGAGTTTTAAGTAGATTTATTGTTTTTTCAAAATCTTCTTCTGTTTCAGTAGGATAACCAACAATTATGTCAGTTGATACTGTTATTTCTGGTATTTCTTTTTTAAAGAGATCAACAACTTCTAAAAATTCTTCTATGCTATGCCCTCTATTCATATCCTTAAGGACTTTATTGCTTCCAGATTGAACTGGAAGATGTACAAATTTGAAAATTTTTTCATTTTTGAAAACTTGTATCAAATTTTCTAGTAAATCTCTTTTTCTAATTAGGTGAGCAGGATTCATCATTCCAACTCTTAAAAAGAAATTTCCTTCTATTTTAACAATAGCATTTAACAATTCAGCTAAGTTAGTTCCAATATCAAAACCATAGCACGCATTATCTTGTGAAGTGATCCAAAATTCTTTGAATCCATATTTCACATCCTCTTTTATTCTTTCTATTATGGAAGAAGGCCTATAGCTTTTTAATATGCCTCTTGCTATTCTTGTTTCACAAAAAGTGCAAGCAGATAAGCAGCCAGAAGATATTTGTACAATTGATACGATCTTGTTGAAAGGAATTTTTGGTAATAGAACTTTTTCCCTTTTTTCGCTATCAACAATAACTTTTTCCCCATTTAAAGTCCTTTTAACAGCATCAACAATTTTTTCGACGGCATCGGGAGTTATTATGCTTGTTTTTGCTGCTAGTTTTTCTATTCTTTCTGGTTCTGCCTTCGTCATACAGCCAGCAACTATCAATGGTTTATTAGAAGAATAAATCTCTCTTATCCTTCTTTCCATTCTTTTTGCAGTAGGAGTTTTAACAATACATGTATTTATAATTGCTATATCAGCCAGATCAATACTATTAACTATCTCGAAGCCAGCTTCCGTTAAGATACCCATCATTATTTCTGAGTCAGATTTATTCGCGCTACAACCATAAGTCTCTATATAAACCCTTTTTTTCTCACTCATTTTCTTCTTTTTCTTTTTTATGTTTTTCAAACATTTCTTTTATTTTCTGATAAACATTTTCCGGACTTCTTATTCCTTTTAATACTATTTTTGTGGCAGAAGAGCTTAAGATCTCAATATCTCCATAGTTTAGTATTCTACCAAAAAACGATTTTTTCATATCGACTTTTATTATGTTATTATAAGGAATGAAAGTTTCTTTTTTTGAAAAGAGTACAAACCTCTCCTTTACTCCTGTGTCATCTATTTCATAAGTATAAAGTTTTCTCATAACAATCTCATCGATAATTATAAATCCTACCACAAGAAGACCATACCAAAGTATTGATGAAATTGAAAAATTGAGAGGGTTAGCATCATAAGCAAACGTTAAAATAAAAAGTATGAGAAAGATCAGTGAAATTAAAATAATCTCGAATATTTGTGAAAGTAGAGAGCTCTTAATTTTCATTAACTTTAATTAGATTAAGAAAAAATTAATTTATGATACATGTTGGAACTTGTGGCTTTTCTGAATCCATGAAAAAATATTTTGAAGATTTTGATACTATTGAAATCCAGCAAACTTTTTATAAAATATTAGATGTAAAACTCTTACAAAAATGGAGGAAAATGGCCAAAGAAGAGTTTGTTTTTAATTTTAAGGCATTTCAAGGAATAACTCACCCGTACACATCAAAAACATGGAAAAGATCGAATGTTGATGTTTCAAAACTTAAAGAGAAAGTTGGATATTTAAAACCAACTAAAGAGGTTTTTGGATTTTGGAAAAAGATGGTGGAATATGCTGACGTTTTGAAAGCAAAAGTTATTGTTATTCAATTGCCAGAAAGCTTTAAGAGCAATAACGAAAATTGGGAAAATGCTGAAAAATTCTTCGAAAATATTGAAAGAAAAAATTTTGAGATTGGAGTTGAGCTGAGAGGATGGGATGAGAATGATATAAAAAGGTTTTGTAAGAAATTTGATGTCATAGATGTTTGCGATCTATCCTTAAGATTACCAACAGTTTCAAAGCAAACTTCATACTTTAGACTTCATGGTTCTTACAAGAATGGAAAGATAAATTATTACCATCAATATACTGATGAAGAAATGAAGGAAATGATAGAAAAAATAAAAAAATTAAAGTCAAAAGAAACTTTTATTTATTTCAATAATGTTTTTATGCTAAATGATTCTAAGCGCTTTCTTCGCTTTTTGCAGGAGTTTCGGAAGATTCAGTAATTTCTCCTATGGCGAACTTGTTTCTAACTTCTTTTATTCTTATATGTTTTTTATCACCTTTTTTACTTCCTGGAACAAATACTACAAAATTCTTTATTCTAGCAATTCCATCTCCCTTGCTTCCAATTTCAGTTATTTCAACATTATACTCTTCTCCAACTTTAACAGGTTTTGGAGAATTATTTTTAAATCTTCTTCCGAAACCTTTTCTTTCAAACGGCATTAAATCTTAACCTCCTTTAGTTTAGAGCTCTCTTTTCGTTTCATCGAGCTAATAACCATAGAAAGAGAACCTTTCTATGGTAGGGATACTCTTCCCTTTTAATAACTTTGATAGAAAGAATATAAAGCTTTTATAAAGTCCTTGCAACTTCTAAAACTTCTATTTCCCCAACGCCCTTAATCTCTTTTAAAGTTTTCTCTATTTTTTCTATTTCCCCTTCTTTATCCTCTACTATTGTAGTTACATGTAAAGCAACCAATCCAAATGCAATTGGAACTTCTTGAACATTTGCTTTAATCCTCGATAGAATCTCTTTCTTCAGTTCTTGAATATTAACATTTTCGTCTTCTGGCATTACTCTTAACACTGCTATAACTTGAGCCATTTTAGAAATATTGATAGTTAGTTATTAAAAGCTTTAGGGGCCAACAAACCCACATTCGCTACACATATATTTTCTTCCAGATGCTTTACAAGAAGAGCATCTAACTATTGTTATCTTTCCACAGTTTGGGCATTTGAAAATAACAAAGTTTCCTTTTGCTTTTATTTCTGTATTACAGCTTGTGCATCTCATCTTTCTTTATTCATTTTCATTGTTTAAATAATTTTATAGGCCCCTGTAGTTTAGCTTGGATAGAACTCCGGCTTGCGGTTATTTGTGAAAAGCCGGTGGCCCGGGTTCAAATCCCGGCAGGGGCACTCGAAACTCATGAAGAAATCAAAAATTAATTTCAAGTTAGGGTAAAATACTTATGAGAGTTTTTGAAGGTGAATTGATAGAGGAAAGAGTTGTAATTTGGGATAAAGAAGCGGTAAGTCTATACGAGGAATCCGGATATGGAAAGCCAATGCCACTTGAGAATCCTGAAAGGTTGGAATTAGATCTGATAGAAGCTACTTATTTGCTCGAAAGAGGAAAGTTAAGAATTTGTGTAAAGGAAAACGGTAAAAAAAGAGTGCTAGACTTGAAAGAAATGATGAAAATTGGAGAAAAAAAAGTTAATCAATTTCATGCTCAATATGTTGTTTATTCAGATTTAAGAAATAGAGGTTATTTAGTCAAAACTGGCTATAAGTTTGGCGCTCATTTTAGAGTTTATGAAAAGGGAGTGAAAATAAAGAGAGGACCAAAAGCACCGTTTGAGCACACTAAGTTTGTAGTACATGCTGTTCCGGAGGAAGCTGCCTTTTCTCTTCCAGAAATGTCAAGAGCTGTCAGGTTGGCGCATAATATAAGAGCTACATTTGTTTGGGCAGTTGTAGATAAGGAGAATGATGTCACGTATTATGAAATAAAAAGATTGAAACCATAGGTGGTATAATGGGAAGAATCAAAACAACAATGATAAAAAGTATAGGAGAAAAATTGTATAGAGAGCATAAGGATGAATTCACTACAGACTTTGAAAAAAATAAAGAGATTGTTAAAAAATATGTAGGTATTCCTTCTAAAAAACTTAGGAATATTGTTGCTGGCTATATAACTAGGTTAAAGAGGAGAGAAGCAGCAAGCTAGTTACTTTTTATTTTTTACTTCTAACATACTTTATGAGATTTAAGTCTCAAGCTCAACCAAGAGTAATAGACGAATTTGCTTTTGTTTTATTGGGAGCGCTAATCTTTATAGGCATAATGTTGGTTTTTTGGACTACTCCTCAAGAATTGCCACCATCCCTTGAGCCAAGGACAATTTCTGTAAAAATGATGCCAAATACTCAAAAAACTATAACTTTCAAAATCTATGGAAACTTATCATCTGTAAATTTAGAAGCCAATGGAACTCTTTCTCAAATTATATCTTTTTCTGAGAACAATTTTGTTGTAAATGGAGAAAAGGAGGTAAAAGCAGTTTTGAAAGCACCAACAGGATATGGTAAATATGAAGGTTATATTATAGCAAAAGGTAAAGGAGGAGAAGACGCAATAAAAGTATCAGTTCACGTTGTTCCATCCCTAAGTTTAACTTCTCGCTCAATATCAATAGAAGATTTTAAAGTGATAAATTATGGAAATGAAAGAGTTGTTGCTAGCAAATCTGACTTTGTTGTTGAGAAATCCTTGTTTTCTTCAAAAGAAGCGAAACTAGTCTTTAGTCCAGAAAGAATGGATATAGAGGAAGTAAAACTAAAACTTGCGATTTCTGGAGTTGGTGGCTCTGGTTATCTGGTAGTAAAGTTAAATGGAAATGAGATTTTAAAGAAGAAATTAGCAGAAGGATTCGAGGAAATACCTCTTAATGTGAGCAATATAAAAGAAACTAACTTTATAACTATTAGTGTAGAGAATGAAGGACTCGGTATATTCTCAAAAACATATTATGAAATTTATGAGGCAAAAGTTGTTGTTAGGTACAAATCAATACCATATACATTTGAGCTATCTCTTTCTCAGCAAGAAATCGATAATTTCTATTCTCTAGAATTTTCATCATTGGTAGTACAAGTAAATAATCCAGTTATAGAGCTAAAAGTAAATAATCAAAAAGTTTTTATTGGAAAGGTTCCAATATCAGCATTCAGGATAAACATAACCAAGGATTTGCTTGGAAATGAGTTGTTGTTATATCAAACAAACAATATTTCTGTATCCCTGCTTACAGAGGGAGAAATCTACTTTAGCAATAATCTAATAAGAGTCCATTCATACTTGAGTTAGCTATTTCTTTAAACTTAAGA
>Ga0185307_1001977_pt1 | contig 10913 bp, 10 predicted proteins | sample LHCtaG_FD_128010 | JGI IMG/M metagenome (GOLD analysis project Ga0185307, IMG submission 128010) | Hot spring microbial communities from Little Hot Creek, USA to study Microbial Dark Matter (Phase II) - LHC4sed_matched (SPADES... | ecosystem: Environmental > Aquatic > Thermal springs > Hot... | reverse complement strand
CGCATACAATCTCTTTCTCCTCGAAAGACCTAGGCTTATCCATCTCACACTCCCCAGCGACCACCACCTCCTTGCTACCAGATAAAACAACAGGCCCTATCACGGGCCGCATGCTAAAGCCTACGCGTCCCCCCTGAATACTGTACAGAGGCCTATAGGGGAACTCCAGTGGAAACGCCACAACTTCACGTCCAGCCAAGTTAGATAAATGCAGCGCTTAAGCGCGCGCGCTCGAGCTATGCTGCCTAGAACTGAACACACAGCGAATAGGTACCCCTTTAAAGCACAGCGCCCGGCCTCCTATCAGGGTTCCGAGAATCGATACCTAGTTTCGCCGGCTGTGACCACGTCGAGCTCCCGATTCTTTAGGATCACCGGGTAACCCTCAGTGGCCTGGCCCACAGCTAGGAAGTGCCTGGGTGGCAGAGCCGAGACTAAGCGTTGGAGGACATCCGGCTCGAGCCCCGACGCGGGGGCGATGTACTTTACGTCGTCGGGCAGGCTGAGGTAGAAGCAGATGAGGTTGTCCGTCTGCCTCACGAGAAGCTCGGGGAGGCTAGTGGGGGTGTTGGTTATGTAGAACTGCCAGAGACCCAGGTGCCTCATCCTCGTTACTAAATCTTCTATGTCCGTCCTCTCAATATAGAGGTGAGCCTCTTCAGCGAAGAGGAAGATCGGTTCCAGCTCCTTCGCCTCGAGGAGGCCGAGGAGGTTCGAGAGCATGACCTGAACCGCCGTCCTCATAACCGGCTTTGCGAGCCCTTTGAGGTTCACAACCAGAGTCTTACCCTCGTTAAGCTTGGATAGCGTGTCTGCCAGCTGCCCTTGGGAGAGACTGTCGTCTATCAAACTCGTGTCCTCAAGCATCCTGAGCCTCCTCAGGATAGCTCCCTTCACGCTAGGGGTCTTCACTCTCTCCTCGACCTTCTCCCTAACCATTTCGAGGTTGAGCACGTTTTGCCCCAACCCTCCAACGATCTCGGAGAACTCGGCAAGGGAGGCATCCCTAAGACCGAGAGCTTCCATCACGTTAACCAGAACCTCCGGCTCGATGTCAGACAGCGGGAACCTCAACGTGTCTCCCGGCCTAAGCTTCACGAAAAGCTCCTTTAGCTCCGGCTTGGGCTGCTTGTCCCTCCCTGTGTCCAGCTGAGAGTACTCGTCATTCACGTCGAAAACCAAGCAACCGGCCCTGTGGCGCGTTAAGTCTAGGAGCATCGCCTTAGCGAGATGACTCTTCCCAACCCCCTTAAAGCCGACAATGAGGTTTAAGCCCTGCAGGTCGTAGGCGCTCACATCAAATGGTTCGCCCTCGCTGTCTAAGCCGATGACGATGGGGTGCTTGAAGAAACTGCCTACCGTCACCGCTCACCCACCCTGAGCCTGCGCTCTCTTAGCGCCCGAACCACCTCGCTGGGGCTTACACGCCGGAAGTCGGCGTTCCTCGACGGGACGTAACCGCTCCACCTTTCGTATACCAACTTGCTGTCCACTCGTCTGACCTCCATCATGATGCGTGCTCTAGCGAGTTTCGTGCTCTCAACAGCCTGCTTGTAGTCGGTAAGCTGCTGGGGCTCGTGAGTCACTGGCGCTTTAGAGGCAGCCTCCCTACGCACGATCTCGAGGAGGATCCCAGGCAACTCGGGCACCGAGATCTCGATCACCTGCACGAGCACACCCCGATTATCCCAGCGGTCCAATATCGCGATGTTGTCACCCACTTCCACGCTCTCCCTACCTGGGTTGTAGGCGAGCGTCACTACGTTGCCCTCAACCGTCAATATGTTCAAGCTCTCACCCCGAAGGGTCCTAGCACGTGAACCCGTACGTCGAACGTGTCGATCTCCCTAAGTAAATAGCGGTCCCTGACGTACGCCTGGAGGGCAGCTGTCTCGTGGCGTGTGAAGTATGCGTGCATGTGGGCTTGCGCCAGCGGCTCCGGGTAGCCGTGGATGAAGCTTACCGATGAGACAAGCTTCCTTAGGGCTGAGAGGCAGTCTCCCTCCCTCGGCGCTACATCCACCCTGAAGGGGAAGCCGTCCATCGTGAACTTCACCACGTATACCTTACCCATTAAGTCTCTTTTTACCCTGTCGGGCAGTAGATCCTCCACATAGACCGCGAATGCCCCCTCTCTACCCTCTAGGGCTGCTGTTAACTTCTCCCCCGTGACAAGTCTGAGCCTCGTTTTCTTCGACACCGCTATTATGTGGTTCCCATGCTTCGCGGCCAATCCTATCGAGGCTCGGTACATGTCGGTTCCCGTTTCCTTCGTTCTAGTCAGAGCCCCGTCCCATAGAACGATGCCGTTTTGCACCTGCGTACACGCGTACCGCTGCGCTAGGCGCTCGATCATGTTCATGAACCTGTAGACAAGCCTGTCGAGGCTGCATGCCGGCGGATGAGCCTTGAAGGGCGAGCCGGAGAGCAGCTCCCTAAGCTTCACGTAGGTCGTCCTAGCGGCTTCGGTGATGTGCGCAACGTAGCTGAAAACCTCAGGTGGCCTCCCGTCGTTGTAGACGACGGCGCACCGGAAGGCCGCGAACACTCCAATATCGCTCTCGCCTAGCACCGCGACTGAAGAGTCCACGGCCGCCACGGGAACCCACTTCCTCGCCGGCTCGAGCGGGTGCTGGTGGAGGCCGGAAGGCTCGGCCGCGATCTCGATCTCCCCCTGCTCCTCAGCCACCTCCTCGTCGTCTGGGCTGTACAGCTCGAAGTCGTTGATGTAATCCTCAAGCCTGGCGATCGGTGCGAAGACCTTAGCTCGCTGCGCTTCCTCCTCAAGCAGCTCATGGACTCGTACGGCGAGCAACTCCCTAAGATTTTCCACAACGATTGCGAGCTAGAACTAGGATTTATCGCTTGCTACCCTTAGCGGCGCGATAAGCTTTCAGAAGACGTCCTTTAGGCCCCTCCTGCGAAACGGTATAGCCTCTAGCTTTTCCCGAGGCGCCTCCCAGCGGGGGCGAGAGACCGCGTTTCGATCATCGACCGATTACTCCACGTAGAAAGCCTCCGAATTTCCGGTTCAGCTACGGTGCACGAGAACGCATGCGATTGTTTGAGCAGCGCACAACAATGCATCACCAATTAAAAAGCCAGCCAAGTCTGATGGAGGGAGGATGGTGGAGGTTCTTAGCGCAAGCGTCGGGAAAGACTTTCAGCTACCGGTAGCTGAACGTTGTCTAGCGCGCTAATAATATTTCAAGTTTCCTAGACGAGCTCCATGGGATCTTTCTTGTCGAGGTGATTGAAAAAGGTCGTTTGAAAAAGGATCCTACAACTGAAAAGGACACGTATTTCCTACCCGCATCGGAGGAAACGAGGCTAGCTGACATGAAAGATGTGAGCGTGGAAGCTAAGGCATGGTTTACAAAGGGGGGGTAAGCTGTTCCCGTTTGTAATATTCAAAGGAGGGAGCTTCGACAACATAAACGAGGAAGTTTTAGAAAACTTGGTCAAGCGCATCAGAGTGCGACGTACCGACTAGAACGTGAAAAATAAGGCGGAGAATACGTTCGGCCCTATTCAGCATTGGGGTTAAGTAACACGTGGTCGACAAGAAGTCGACCATACATGAATGACGTAGTCGTCCTTCGCAGGCTTGTGGAGAGCATCTACAGGGAGTTGAGCGCGCGCAGGGGCGCCGTAATTAAGGCCGTTCACGAGCGGTTGCCTAAAGAGGGGCTAACGATCCACGCCGCGAACGCGGATACCCTGCTGTGGCAGCTCTCGTACGGGGTGGTGCTCAAACTGATCTTGTACAGCGTACTCGAACGGCAACTGGGGTTCCCGAGCCTTACGAGCGTTCCCACGGGGGAGCTTGTAGACCTTCTGCGTGAGGCGTATGAGCGGATGGGGCTTCACGCCCTGAAGGATTCGTGGATAGATTGCGGCTTCAAGGCTCTCAGGTCTCAAGAACTAGAGGAGCTCGCGCAGGAGGCTGTTCGGTTTATAGATGCGCAAGCGGGAGAAGACGCTTTAGGTCACGTTTACGAGGAGCTGACCCCCCAGGAAGAGAGGCGCAGGCTCGGCGAGTTCTACACACCTAGGCCCGTAGCCGAGTTCATGGTTGGGTGGGCAATCAATTCCCCCAAAGACTGCATGCTTGACCCAGGAGTGGGTTCTGGGGCTTTCCTAGTGGAAGCGCTGTACCGCCTCGAGTCGTTGGGGCTGCCTCGGGCTCAAGCCGCTTCCCAGCTGTACGGTATAGACATAAACCCTCTAGCGGTTCTCATGGCTACGTTAAGCATACTCCAGCGCGCGCCCGGCTCAAGGCCCCATGTATTCCTAGCCGACTTCTTCGACGTGAGCCCGCTGACGGCGGAGGCCATAGGCATGGATAGAACTGAGTTCGAGGCGGTAGTATGCAACCCTCCCTACACGAGGCACCACGAACTCCCCCAAGCATACAAAGAGAGGATAGCCCGCCTAGTAGAGTCTGAGAGCGGGTTGCGGGTCAGCAGGCTGTCCAGCCTGTACCTGCACTTCTTCATACACTCCTTCTCGTTCCTGAAGGAAGGTGGAAAGGCCGCTTTCATAACGCCCAGCGAATGGATGGATTCGGAGTACGGGAAGGCGCTGCGGGAGTTCCTCCTCAAGAAAGCGGCAATAGATGCTATAATCTTATTTAATGAGGACTCGATGGCATTTCCAGGGGTTCTTACCAGGGCTTGCATCACGCTCGCCTCAAAGGAGAGGAGGACGGGCAAAGCGCTGCTCTTGAGGCTGAAATCCTGGCCCTCGGCCGAGACACTACTTGAGGTGGTTCGCGAAGGAGAAGAGGGGAGCTATAGGTGGGGACGTGCGAGGCTTGTCGATGCGGAGACCCTAAACACGTCCCACAGGTGGACTCCGCTGTTTGAGACTACCTTAGAAGTCGGCCTGCCGAACCTTTTAACGAAACTCAGCACCCTAGCTAAGGTGACTAGGGGCATAGCCACGGGCGCTAATGAATTCTTCACGCTGAGTGAAAGGGAGGTGAGGGAGCACGGCATTGAGCGCGAGTATTTGAAGCCGGTCGTAGCTAGTGCTCGGCAGCTTTCTAGGTACGTCAGAGGTTACGTTCTCAGGAGGGACGACTGGGATTATATGAGAGGTAAGGGGGAGAAGGTCTATCTGCTCTGGTGCTTTAAGAGGAAAGAGGAGCTACAAGGAAGCAACGTCCTCAAGTACATTGAGAGAGGCGAAGAGAGAGGCTACAATAACCGTTACCTGACGCGACGTAGAGCGGCGTGGTTTCAGGTGGAGCGCAGGCCCCCTCCGGACGCCCTCTTGCTCTACATGTTTAGGAAGGGTCTCAGAGTCGTACTCAACGAGTTTAGAGTTTTGGCCCTCAACACTCTGCATTGCGTCTACTTCAAGGAGGATGTAAGAGAGGACGCGGTTAAGGTGAAGGCGATCCTAGCTTACCTCAACTCGGATCTAGCCTTCAAGCTGGCTAGCACCTCTCTGAGAGTCTACGGAGGAGGAATGTACAAGCTAGAGCCCAGAGACGCTGAGGCAATTCCTACTATTGACCCCTCGAAGCTTAGAGAAACGCAGCTAGAGGCACTGGCCAACCTATTCGATGAGCTCGATCAAGCCGCTAGGGAAAGCGAGAGAGAAGAGTTGAGAGTTAGGGAAATCATAAACGCCGAGCTCAGGAGGATCCTTAATCTTTAACAGTCTAGCGCTAGGAGCTAGTAGCTAGAGCTCGCGAGTGCGAATTGCTTGGAGTCGATAGGCGCGCGAGCTTCGAAGCTTCAACAGTCGATTTGATGCACGCACTTTGTTTCTGAGCGCGCGCGGATGTAACAGTCATCTTCCACGGTTCCTTGACCGAGGGCGGCAGCCAGTACACAATCCACAGCAACGATGCTACAATCAGTGCTATAATCAGGAAAACAGCAGACTCCTTCAATAATAGAAGAAGCCTTACCAGCCTTTCCTCCGGTTGCCTGCGGGCTTCCGCTGGCATTATCCTAACCGACACGCTATCTGCGTAGAACTCGTCGATCAGATAAATATTACAGTCAAAATACACCGAAACTGTATGCTTCACAAAATCAATTTTCGGGAGCACTTATCGATTCCGGCTTTTCGGCTTCGGCCATGGGTCACTTTACCTCGTGTGCTCCATGTGGCAAAATACTAACCTTTTACTTCTCTCACGCGCTACGCTAGGTTACGTACCTATCATTCTAGCCCTTTCTGTTCTAAACTTGACAAGCTCTATCAACTCTCTGTAGAGACCCCTTATATCACTCTCGCTAAATCCTAAAGAACCTAACACGAACTTCTCCATCTCTATCCTTTCTGGTCGACTCGTCTCTACCTCTACATCGGCAGGCCTTAAACTTAACATTTTATGCACTGCTTTAATGAAGTTATCAAACACCCCTATTTTCTTAAGATAGCCCTCTAGCCATAGAGGGTTAACCACGGGCACTCTTTCATAATCTGAGGTTTTAATATCGAGTACTCCTTCACCTAAATTACTTTGCCCTACTAACTCTATGCCTATGTAAGTCATAACAGAGTTCACAACAGCAAATAAAGTTTCAGGTTTTATGTTAATGTTCTTCTTCATATAACTAACGTAAAGTCTTTGATGAAATTGAGCATCTAATGCTTTGTTCAATAATATGCCGTAATTTTTGTGAATCCCCTTCCTAAGTATGAGTAAGCCACCAGAGGTATCTTTTAGTTTAGTCCAATCACTGTTAATAAGTTGTTTATGTAATGTACTAAATTTTCTTCCACCACTTGATTTGTATTCCTCATTGATGAATTCCTTAACCCAATCTAGATATTCCTTTATTCCAGTGTCATCTGTTTCGTTAACGTTTTCAACCCATATAACATAATCATTTCTTTTTAATAGCGGAAGTGCTGAAATTTCGTAGTTACAATTAGTAATATGTTCCGGTGTTATTAACCTTCGCAAATATCTTTTACTGATCGACAAAACTTTTCCAGGTGGAACCCGTCTTTTTAAAACAAGAGATGAGGATGTTTCTGTTGCATATTCCCAGTATTTTGAAGGTAAATAGAATATTTCATCAGCATTTGTGGTTAAACCACGTTGTATATCGACTATTTCTCCTAGTAATACCATTCTATTATCCTTTCCATCTAAGAATTCTTTTAGGAGATTAAGGTAGATGCGGGGGGCCTTTAACACTCCTATTCTACCCATTCTATATTCTATCTTTTCAATAAAACTTTTCTTCACAGCAACGATCCTTAAATCGCCGTCCTCACACACTTTTAACTCTTCATTGTCAGGAACACATGAGTCGAACTTTTCATATAGTTTAGACAGTCTTTCGTAATACCTCTCATTAGCTATGAAGTCGTTTGCTGGTGGAGAAGAACCTATTAATTCATTAAGTTTTCTTTTAAGATACACGAATCTGATTATGTAACTGTTTGCTGGGTTTTTTCTAGATATTATAATGTTAGTGTTTACAGCTGCGTCCTCGAACCATCGCTCAATAAGAGATTCAATTACGTACTCAACCGTGAAATTTTTGAACAACCATCTCCTTAATGGTATTCCATATTCAGCATTAAGCCAAGAATTCTCAATAATGAATCCTAAAACTCCGTCCTCCTTTAGTAGTTTACCGCTTCCAACTAGGAAATATGCGTAAATAGATGCTCTTTTATCCCATCCTTCGATATCCCTTACATGTTTTAGTAAAGTATCTCGATAGTTTTTATCGTAGAATGCAAGAGTTAGCTCGACTTGCTTCGTATAAGGCGGATTTGTTACAATGTATTCATAGCCATGATTAAGATTTATTTTAAAGAAGTCGCCGCGATATATCTTAGGTACGTACTTATAGCCTTTCTTTATCTCTTCTAGAGCTTGTATGTACAGGTTTATCTTAGCAAGCATTGACGCTAGCCTGTCTATGTCAACACCCTCGACATACTCGTATATGGGCTCTAGCTTGCTAAGCTCCGTACTATGCATCATCTTCCAGTAGTTTAACGCCCTTACAAGGAAGGTTCCCGACCCACATGCTGGGTCTAAGAGCTTACCAGGTTTCCCGTTTCTTTTAAATACACCAGTCAATATAAGGTCAACTATCTTTGTGTCAGTGTAGTGTTGTCCTAGTAGATGCCTGCGTTCTTCGTAAATAAGCCCTTCGAAAACCTTTCCTATGATATCAACGTTTATCTCACTCCACCTTATCTGGTTAAGATACCTTACTATCTCTTTGAGCTTGGGTAGAGAAGCAGGCATAATGGGCAATTTGTCAACGGCATTTTCACCAAATATTTCCTCAAAGTCGCCCGTTCTCTCTAGAGCATACCTAAACAGCTCATTAGCAATTTTCTGGAAGAAGTTTGGATCGTTTGCCTCCTCTAGAGGTTTTATGGATTCTTTAAGCTTAGCCGCCATATCAGCGTCAATACTCTGTAACACTAGATAGAACAAAAGCTTCATTGTGAAGGTGTAGATCTGCTCCTTCAAAAGCAATCCAAGGAGGTTGCGGAGTTCGCTATCACTCTCAGGCTTCTCGTAGCCTCTCTCACCAAGCCAAGTATCGACAAGCTTCTTAACTTCAGCATTTTTCTTATACAAATTCTCAAGTTGCAAAACGCCTCCAGAAGCCGCTTCCTCAATAAGGCTCCTAATAGTATAAATAACTTCCTTGCTTAAGTCAATGGTTTTGCCCTCGAGCACTTCCTTAAGGTAAAGCAAGAATTTCTCGAGGTTTTTACGAGCTTCACCAACAGTCGATATCTGTTTATAGTCGTCTATGGAGGATGCCCAAGGCATGATCTTGAAGGGAAAGTCAGATACAGGTACCAAGTCGCTAACAGCTCCCTTGATATAGTCTAAGAGAGTTTTCTGTCTCTTTTCATAATCGGTTTTAGTTACGTATTTGAATAGCTTAAGATACCGCATGTTGTGAATTCCATAGAGTTGAATACCCTTTTTCTTTCTATACCATTCAGCATATTGGAGCGCTTGTCTATTCAGCTCAGGATCGCTTAGAGGGATCTCAGGTCTCTTAACCTCGATTATTGCTACAGGTTTGCCCTCGTAATATATAACGACATCAACATATCCTCTTGATTTCCTTTCAACTTCGGTTTCGAACATTATCTCTTTTTCTATTTCGGCATCGAAACCCAGATTTGCACCAATTATGGAAATAGCTTTTGCAAGTTCAGCAGCATAAGTTCTTTCAGTTGGTTTCTCAGCCATGGTAACCATCCCGAGCTTATATCCTTGAGGCTTAAATCTAGCGTGCACGCCTCGACTAGAAACGTCCCTGACCTGCAACCTGGGTCTAGAACTCTGTCGTCTGGAGACCTAACGCACCACTTAACGATGAGCTCAGCTATGAGCCTAGGTGGGTAGAACTCGCCAAGAGCGTGCCTCTCCTCAGCAGGGATCAGGTCCTCGTAGACGTAGCCAACGATAACCCGAACCTCTCAATATCGTACTCATCGATCGGCTCCGCGAGCCAGTCGAGAGCTTTCGACACCTCCTCATCTTCACCAATATCGAGTTGGTCGTATATCCCGGTGGAGAACACGGGCTCGAAGTCCCCGGTAATCTCCACAGCTCTGGAGAAGAGCTCGCCAAGCTTCTTTAAGTACCCGTTTACAGACTCTGCGACCCCCTCTCTGTATAGCGGCTTTAGGGGCTCGAGCGTGTAGTGCTTCTCGAGAACCTTGTAGAACACTACCTTGTTTCAGTAGTACGTAGGCCATCTCCCTAGCCAGCTGTTCCGGCGTAGGTGTGTAGCCCCTGGTCTAGCGCGCGCTGTCTATGTCCTTGGGAACCATGAATACGGCGATCTTCTTGTCGTCTGCCGTTGCTACGAAGGGGACATACACCCCGTTCTTCTTGAGTATAGCCGCGTAGGAGAAGACCTGGCCCAGCACTTCCCCAGACGTAACGATAAACCTCCACTCCACCCCCGGGCTTCGTTTTTCGTACTTCTTCTTGGTCTCCACGAGCAGCAACGGCTCGCCATCATCCTTCAGCACAGCAATATCGGCCCTCCCCCCTCCAACTCCCTATCGTACTGCCTCACAACCTCGGCTACCGTAACATCGTTGAACCTTTTGCCAGCAAACCTGATCAAGATCTCCGCAATCCTATCCTCAACATCGATCCCCCTCCCAATCACCCGGCTCACGCTTTCCACCACGCGGCGCGCGCAGGAGTGCTTAGGGTGGTTGTGGTCAGTCTAGCCAGCTGGGGAGTCGGCCTAGGAGTTCTCTGAATGCTTCTTCGTTGAGCTTGTTGATCGCGAAGGCGACCAGCATGTTTTCGGGTCTGGGTTTCGGTTTCTCGAATACTTTCTCCACTTTGATTTTGATGCGGTACGGCCAGATCACCTTGCCTTCCACCTTTTCCTTCGGCCAGAGCGGTTCGCCGCTTTCAAACTTGCCTTCAACGGTCCCGTAGCCGATGACTCCCGCGCCGGTCGCGTAGAACACCACGACGTCGCCCGGCTGCACCTTCGCCCACAGCCCTTTCGCTCTCTCGCTCACACCCCAGACGCCTCTCTCCAGCGCGACCATCCAGTTCTCGAGCGTGCCGCTCAAAGTCCAGTAGCTGGGCATGTGAGGAAAGCCCCTTTCTCGGATAAAGGGTTATCGTTTGCGCGCTACGATTGTGCTAAAAGATCTGCGCAGTATCGAAGCTTGACGACTAATCGTTGAACGCTCACCGCTCGGTGCGGGACGCACTGTTACCACTCTCACGCTTCGGAAACGCGAAAATGAGGGGTCAAGCAGTACCCAGTACGGTGGCAGCAAACCTCGGTGTCAACGCCGGCAACGCGGCAACATGCTCGTATAGCCCGGCGCGTTACGACTATAAGCTTCCAGGTTTTCGTAAGTGGGATTATGCCAAGCAACGTCGCAGAAAAATTGATAGAAAACTATACTGG
>Ga0185307_1001976_pt1 | contig 10915 bp, 7 predicted proteins | sample LHCtaG_FD_128010 | JGI IMG/M metagenome (GOLD analysis project Ga0185307, IMG submission 128010) | Hot spring microbial communities from Little Hot Creek, USA to study Microbial Dark Matter (Phase II) - LHC4sed_matched (SPADES... | ecosystem: Environmental > Aquatic > Thermal springs > Hot... | reverse complement strand
ACCGTGAAGCCGCCCCGCTTGATAACGAGAACCCTACCTCTCAAACGGCTTAGGGCTTCTTGAGCGCTCCGCGCCAGCTCCGCTCCTTTCAACCCTCCAAGCGATCCCTCAGTGAGAACAGTTACGCTGTATCTCTCGAAGATCTCCTTCATCCCGAGTGCAACGATCGCTGGGACGATGTTCCCTTTCCACCCAGAGCGGAGGAGCTCTTCGATGGCCTCGCTGTCCATTGAAGCGAAACGCTTGAACTCCTCGCTACCGTAGCCGCGTGGGCAAGATGCTACGAGAACCAGCGAACCCCCCTCATCCACGACCGGTGCCGCGTGCTCCAACGCTTTCGTCGCTTGGTAGAGGTCTAGATCCAGCGGATCGGTGAAGACAAGCGCCGAGTCGTAGAGCCCTTCCACGGGCCTAACATACATGCTGCGAGCAACCTCCATGCACTTGCGGAACGACTCGCTCGGCTCTCCCCCCTTGGCGTGCGCGACCTTTCCCTCTTCGTCCAAGACCATGTTTAAGGCCCAATCGACCCCAGCTAGCTTCCCCGCTTCCTCGATCTCCTCGCGGAACGGATTGCCTTCGATCACACCCGGCTTCCCAGCGCTGTACCATTTCAGGTGGTGCTCCACGATCGTCCTCAAGCTCGAGAGGCCGGGCAGGATGACCTTGCTGCCGCCGGAGAAGCCAGCCCACGGATGGGGCGCCACAACGCCCACTGTGACCTTGAAGTCCGCCGAGGCGAAGCGCGCGTCTACCTCCACGCTGAGCCCCCTGCTGGTAGTCCCCACGTAGACGTGCTGGCCTAGGCTATCGTGAATCTCGAACTTCAACTTCGAGCCCCACTCCCCGAGCATGCGTTGCGCATCTCCTACGCCCATTGAATGGCTACCCGTAGCGAAGATCATCCGGTATCGCTCCCGCAGCAGCGGGCTTAAAAGCCCCAACACGCGCTGCAGAGGTACAGACCTGGTGTGGTCGGGAACCGCTACCGCGACTTCACCGCCAACCTCGGAAGGCGGTTCCACCCGCTCGAGCACGCGCCGGACGTTAGCGGTAGCAGGCCCGACGACGTCGAACTCTAAACCGAGCTGGCTTAAGCGCTTCGCGAGATCCTCGAAGCCGACCATAGGGGGTTAAGGCAGTTAAATGATAAAAGCTTCCCTTACGCCGTCACCGCGTGACCGGCTTGGACCTAACCGGGTTGTTGTACGAGTATTTCAAGGATGAACAGGCTAAGCACTCTAGGGAGCCCGGCGTGTACTGGGTTACTGACCTGGTTTCGTGCAGTATGAAGAGGTGGTTTGAACTTAAGTATCCGGAGCTTGTGCTCGCGAACCTCTTTAACCCAGTGGCGGTGCTGGGCTCCCTTGTCCACGCGGGTTTAGGGCAGTTGCTTAGCCGAATCCTAGAGGCTGAGAGTGCGCGTGTGGATTTAGAGGTCGAGTCCAGCTTGGAGCTAAACTTGGAGTCCATTGTTCCGGGATCAGGGAGAGCAGTGGTAAAGGGGAGAGCGGATGCCATCGTCACTGCGCGCGACGGGGCTCGGTACGGTATCGAGGTCAAGACGTCCAGGTCGGACCTTTCCCTTCCGATGGAGCACCACGTCGATCAAGTTCGCATCTACAACCTCCTTTTCAACCTGGAAAGGAGCTATCTGCTTTACGTGACCCCCGATAGGATTGCACAGTACGAGGTAGCAGATAGGATGAGCGAGGAAGAGATCGCGAAGAGGATTCTGGAAGCGAAGACCCCTAGGTACGCGTGGGAGTGTAAGTACTGCCCCTTTGCGGTACTCTGCCCCAGCAAGGCGACGAAATAACTGGATCACGCTTCTGCCCGAGATTGAGGCAGCAGTCCCGCGCGGTACTCCCATGGGCACTTCTAGCGGGGTGCGGGATTTGCGAGCTTTCGGCTTCATGCCCTTGCGCAGTGGCGCGCAGTCTCTGACACACCTGTCCTCCCTGAACGGCGCATGCCGCAAAGCTTGATTTCAGGCTTGCACGCTGCAAGACGCATCAACCAGCGTCAGTACGCGCGCTCGCTCCCGTCCTCGCCCTTCGCTTCGCCTGCTCCGTACCTGTAGGATTCACGCCTTGCGTCAGCTGGGGAGGCCTTTCGTAATTGTTAAGCGCCGTTGAAACAGTCGACGATCGCTAAACCCAGTCGGTTCTAGCCTCCTCTACGGGTTCTATCTCCACTAGGATGTTGTGGGGCTCGTGCCCCCTCCTGAGCACCGCTCGACCCCTTACCCCGCGCTGGAACCAGGCCAGCTCGCCGGGCGTCAAGGCCATGTAGACTCTGGTCATCGCTACGTAGTCGGGGTCTGAGTGCGCTAGCGCTAGGCGCCATCCGGCGGTCCGCCTTAGAACTTCAGGCACGTCGCTCCACTCATGCGTTAATACGACGACAGCCAGCCCAAACTTTCTCAGCATCCTAGCTACGGTCGCTAATAGCGGCTCCTGCAACCCGCGAGGCGGTTGCATGAACAGATGGCCTTCATCCACGATGAGCATCCAGCGCGGTTCGCTTAGACCTTTTGCGAGAGCGTGATCCCTCAGTTGGGCTAGGAGCAAGTCGACAGCGAGCTGTTGCACTTCGATTGGCATCGGCATGTATCGCCCGCTTGCCGTGCTGCCCATGCACAGCAGCAAAGGCTTCCCGCCGGAGAGCAAGCTGGAAAGCGATGCTGCCGATCCGCCGAAGTATGGTTCAAGTCTTTCCAGCTTCCAAGCCGCGCTGGTGCCCTCAAGTAGCTGGAGCACCTCGCTCCAGGAGCGGGGCCCCCTGCCCAAGCACTCCCTCAACAGGTGTACTTCGTACTCGCTGAGGGGGGAAACGTAGGTTAGAGCCCTTTCCAAGTCCTCTACCTTGCTCTCAAAGATGTTGAAGGGTCTGTCAGCGAGATCGACGATTTCGAAAGAGAAGCGCTCGGCGAATCGCCTGTACTCGCCCGAGGGGTCGACGATTATCGGCACAATGCCACTCTCTAGGGCCCTAAGCGCTACGGTTCTCGCGGTCGTGCTCTTGCCCGAGCCCATGGGGCCGATGATGAGGCCGTGCACGTTCTCGAGCAGGTCGAGCTCGAGCCAAACCTCCTCGTCCCTCCTCAGGCCGCGGCCCAGGAAGATCGCTTTCGGCGTGCGGTAGGTGCGGGGTCTGAAGAAAGCATAAGGTGAAAGCCAGGCTAGCTGGCTGCTGACCCTAAGCTGCCCGATGCTCGGCAGCTGTAAACCCACTATCGCCCTGTACACATCGTATAGAGGTTTCCTGCCGAAGATGGAGTATAGGGGCAGCTTACGCTCGAAACCGAATGGTTCGAGCTTCCAAGCTTCCCCGTTTACAAACAGCTTGAACCTAAAGGGCATCGACCCGGACTCGAGCGCTCGATAAAGGTTTATGACATCTAGCGCCTCGAACTCATCCTTAAGCTTGCTAACGCCAGCGCGACCTGCCTCGAGAACCTCCATAGCTTTTCGAGCTTTGGCGCCAAGTACGGCCGGGTCTTCTGGTACTAGAAACGCCAAAATGACCTCGTTACCCCACGCTACAGCCCCCCTAAAGCTGCGCAGGAAAGCACCGACTTTGACCAGATCTGGGACTTCTCCCACTGCGTGGGTTAAGGGGATGAAGTCGTTGGGAAAGAACGCTATTTCACAGCTTTTCACTATACGAAGTTCGAGAGGTATCAAGGGAACAAGCACGAGCGCCAGGGGGAGTAGACCGGGGTACACGTGAGCAAGAACGGCCGTGAGCGCGGCTACCCCAAGCGTCACTTTCGGAATCGAGAAGGAGAATTTCTTCGGGCTCAAGTTCGCGAAAAGGGGTAGGATCTCCATTGGGTTGACCGGCTGCGCGTAGACGCCGGCTGAGAGGAGGCGGCGCTGAATTTCGGAGAGAAGCTGAGAGAACCCCTTTACGGTCTCAGGAAGGCGGTCCCGAGCCGCCTCTAAGTTGATTTTCAAGTAATAATCGTAACGCCCGTGCTTAGGTGCTGCGACTACGTTAACGGTCGCGGGGGGCGCGTGCAGGAAGGAAATGAAGTTGGACGCCGCTTCGCCCAACCTTGTTTCATTTTCTATACTTTCCACATCGATAATTTTAAGAAAAGAACAAACTATAAACCTTCTTTTGAACTTTAAAACCGCGTAATCCTTTTTCACATCGAAGCCGATTACCGGATCTAGGAGTACGCTTCTACCACCGTAGATAGCCTCTATGAGCTTTACTCTGTGCTTGAAAGTTAGCGCGAAACCGAGCATGGCCGCTAGGATCGCAGGGGGGAGTGGAGTCCCGCTCGCTAAAGCCAGTATCAGCGCAAACATAAACCCGAAAAAGAGCACGATGGTTTCGGCGCCAGGTAGGTACATCTAGTGCCCCACCATTACTTATTTTTAATTTTAAGCGCGTACCTCGCTTGCATCCTCAGCTCTTCTAGCTCCGCTCTCGCGCCGGCTAATAGCCTCTCGAGCTTCGCTAAAGACTCCTGCCACTCTTTAAGGTTCGTACCTCCTAGCACTCTTGCTTTTATTCTTACTTCGTTAGCCTCTGCCGTGAGTGCTGAGATCACGCTCAGAGCGTCGTCGATTCTGCTTAGCAGATCCTCTAGGAGCTCTCTTTCTCTCGACGCTTTAGCGTCGGCCTCCGTTGCCATCGCGACCGATAGCCCGGTGTTGAGCGGAGGGAGGGGTCTAGGGAGGCTCGTTAAACCTTCTTCTACATGCGCCACCGCGCGCGCTAGCTCCCTATAGGCCCTTTCTAGGAACCCTTTCACTGCCGCGAGCTCCTCGCGGTAGACGCTCTCCTGGAGCAGACCGCTTCTAGGCGCAAACTCGGCTAACGCCTTGATAAGCTCGTCTACGGTGCCGTTCTCGACTGCCAGCGCTACAGCGTAGCCGGCCCAGTAGGGGTCGCCACTTAACACGAGAGCTTCAGCTGCTGTCCGTAAATCCGCACCGAAACCCTTTAGGGCTTCGACAAAGCCTCTAGCTAACCTATCTTCGAGCCCGTCTCTTGAACCCTCTTCCAGAAATTTCTGGTTCGGAGCGCCGACAACCTCGCGCCGAATCTCAAAAAGAGTTTTTACAAGCTCTTTAACTTGTGCTGGGAGGTTAGGTGAAAACAGGGGTTGTCCGCTAGGCTCGGAAGCTATCCTGTGCGCTAAGTACCTCCATCCCTCTCCCCTTTCCACTGCGGAGAGCCAAACGCTCGCGAGTTCTGCCCCCCCGTGCCCGAGCCTCAATAAACCATCGAAAACAGCGGCCTTCCAAGGTCGGCTTAACGGCAGGCGGTCTAGAGCCGCTAAGTCCGCAAGACGAAGCGCTACGGAAGGCCTGCTTCTAGCCAGGTTTAAGAGCTCGGGTCTGCGAAAGTCGAGACGCGCGGCTAGAGTGGCGATCCTCCAACCTAGGTCGTCTCCAGACCCTATTAAACCGCCTTCAAGCAAGTCGAAAGTGTCTGGCGGGAGCACACTCTTAGCTAGCGCCTCAGAGGCTCTTTTGAGGCTCTTTTCTCTCACGCTACCCTTATGGAGCTCGCTGGATAGCCTAGCGAGAGCTTTCTCGAGTTCGGCTTTAGACCCGCCTTTCGATCCCTCCAGTAGGTCATCTAGTTTCAGCTGCTTGGGGTGGATAACCCTATATTCCTTCCAAACGCTTTTAGCGAACCTTAACGCGAAGGGGGTCGTAAGCGGCTTTGCGTCGAGTATCCAAGAGAGTGCGTAAAGCACGTCGCTGGCGAGCAGCAAGCGGGCAGCGAGAGGGTGGGTGAAGGCTAAACGGAGTCTCTCAGCGTAAGGTAGGTCTTTAGGCGCAATTTTCAAGGCTCTCCATCGAGCCGCTTCGCTGGCCAGCCTCAGAGTTAGTGGTAGAGGATGCGAGCTGCTGTAGCCGAGCGCGAAGCCCAGAGCCCGCTTCGCGCTCCTCGCCATCTCCTCCTTACGGGTTTTCGGTCCCGGCGGCAGCTTCCCCAGCGATTCTATTTCCCTCCGAATTTGCCTAAGGGTGTTGTAAGCCTCTTCTGCGAAGGCCCCTTGAGCTATCCGAGTTTGTCCTCCCTTGAAAACAAGCACTTCGATCGCGCTTTTAGCGACGGATACGAGCGCCGACCCGACTTCGCGCAGAGCGAAGAACGGGTACTTTAAAGGCCCTAAGGGTGGGAGGAAAAACGCTGGCACTCCGCCGAGCACAGAGCTCAGCATGCTCACCTCCAAAACAACTGTGAGCATCGAGGTAGCAACTAGCGCTAGCGTGCTGACGCAGTTCAGGATGTCGTGCACGGATTCTCTCACGCTTTTCATCGTCTCCCCGCTCAGGAACTCCTCTAGAGAGCTGTCGTAAGCGAGCCCGAGATTTACCGTCTCGTTCATCGCGTCAAAGCTTCGGATGAAGAGCTTGCTTTCGCACAAGCCAATCCCCTCTACAAGGTTGAGGTGGGCTTCAAAACTGCGGGCTCCAGCACGGGCCGGCGCCGGTCCAACAATTGCTGGCCTTGTTATATTGCCGTAGTACCTTGCGGTGACAGAGACCCTCGGTAACGGGCTTTCCGGCCATAGGGCTTGCGAGTAAAGAATTCTACCGTTCCACGCGACGGCGTAAACGCGCGAGCTGTTGCCGTAGAGGCATCTCTGAGAGCCAAGTACCTCGGCGTCAGGCGGTAGAGATGCGTTAACTATGCGAGCGAACTGATCGAACCATAGACTCAAGCTCTCCCGGGCGTCGGGCAAAGGGGAATGCTTGAACAGGACCTCGCATCGCAACTCGGGACGCAACCTGTGCACCGTGCCGTTGATCACGATGAGACTCTCCCCAGTGCCATTGATCTTGGGTCGACCGTTGGCACACAGAGCCTCGTAATCGATGTCGCCTTCTATCCACGCTGTAACTTCCACGTACTCTACAGTTGCGTTTGGAGCTGGACCATCGAGCCCAAGCTCGGGTGGCGGTCTACCAATGCCCCTTCGTACCTCGGAGAAAGAGGGATCGAGGATTCCAACTACGTCGTGATTCTCCAGGTATCCTTCGATGTCGTACCACCAGAGGCGCGTCCCCCTTCTCTCCGAGCCTTCCAGCACAAAGAAGCCCTTACCAATCCATAGCCCCCAACCTTTCGGCTGAGCTGCGCTGTCGGATGCCTCACGGAAGAGGATAAGAGATGCACTTTCAGTAGATATGCTGAAGCGTACGCGCGTGGTATTCCACGCAATGGGAACGCAGACTGGCGCGATGCGCGAGTCGAAACCTTCTTGACACGACAAGTTAGCATAGATACCTGACTTCACATCGAAAGATTCGGATTTAACCGGCACCCAATAGACGCCGTAAACGGCCCCCACTATCCTGTACCTTGAAGCACGCTCGGCAAACCAGCGACCAGCCTGCCTAACGGCCACTCTTCCCGTCGCGTCCTCGTATACAACGATCAGTCCAGGCGGGGCTGAGACATTGATCCACCCTAAGCTAAGAACCTGCTGCCCAGCGCTCTGTGTTCTAGCAAACGGAACACTCAACAACGGCTGGAACTCTACAAGTCCTAGCTCACCCACTTCCAATTTGCTCTCCCATGGTTTCGCAGAACGGGCTACAACATTGAGGGCGGCTGGCAGAGCAAGGGATAGCCCGAGGCAGAGAGCAAGCAGCGTCGCCCCAAGCTTTCGCGTCGATCTAGGCACCATCAAAGCGCCACCTAATGGCAAGAAGACCTTCGCCACACTACCTGCCTTTGCGACCGCTAGGTAGAGCTGCCCTACGAACCTGTACACCATGGCGACAACCAACGCCGAATTCACCAGGGCTTGGACGAAACCGAGACCAGCATGCGTCAAAGAAGCCGCCACCACGGTGACGCCGCCCGTTAAAACCGAGGCTGCAAGTAGGATCGTGAATGTTATCGCGCTGGCAGCTGCTGCGGCTTGAGACCAAGCAAGGGCACTCGAGGTGGTTTTCTCAGCTTCGTCTAGAATTGCGGATCCTAGCCGCTCGGTGAGATCCAAAGAAAAGAAGCGAAGCGGTAAGCCTGCTAGCGCGGATGCCAGCTCTACGATATCCAAAACACACAGCATCGCAGCTAAGAGGAAGAACGCGACCGCTTCGGCTAAGCGCTCGCCCCTGCGCTTTGCAGTAACCAGCGAGAGAACGGCTTCGACGAGCAGCAGCGAGGCAGCGATAACTCCGTAGCTCATAACCTCAGCCTAGAGATAAGGGATTCGGGGAGCCCCCCAGCAGCTGCGGAGGCTCCGGCGCTCACTGCCGCTGCAACCCCCAGCGAGAGCGAGATCCACGCTGAAAACTCTCCCATAGCTTTCGCATCCTCCACGACTTCGCTTACAGCACCCGCAAAGTACTGCGCAATTCCGGAGAGGGGAACCCCCAGATACTTAAATTTCAATCTAGCTGCGTTCTCGAAAAAGTAAGGAGCCGCAGCTCCTGTGAACAGCTCTAAGCAAGCCACGCCCACCGCCAACGCTGGACCCAGCCTCCTAAACCTGCTGATACCTGTCAGGACGACTCCTAAGCTAACGAGCGGCGCTCCAAAAAGCTGACAAAACCTAGAAGCTACCAACAGTGCGCTCGAAAGAGCTACTAGGAAGTTTGAGAAAATGTTTGCTAAGCCGCTAGCAGCATGCCACGTAGTGGCCAACGGGGAGAGAACTCCGGTCAAAGTTAAATCGCGAGCCACGTTCGACAGATCCATGATGTAGGTAACATACCTGTCGCGTGCTGCCAGGTACAACCCCGCAGCCGAACTAGGGGGTAAGTAGGCAATTCCGAAGAGCTCGAGCAGGCTTGGGGCGCCTACGAGCACTGCCGCCAGCAAAATCCCCGACGCGCAGGATTCGAGTGCGCTGTACATTACTTCGTAACCTTTTGACTTGAGCTGAGGAGACGGGTTGTTTAGCAGCCATGCACCGTAAGCTAGCTCAGCCGCTACTGCAGCCGTTGCTACCGTGTAAAAAGCTAAATCCACGATCATACCGCGCGTTACGGTTTACCAAAGATGTCATTCCACTTAACAGCGAACGGTGTTCCTTGAGGTAGCAGACCAAGCGTGACTAAAATATCTGGAAGCCAAGCAGCTAGTGCAAGCGCTATTAGCCAGATAATAGGCCCCTCAATCGCCTCGTATAGCTCCCTTTGAGCTGCAGCGGCTGCGACGCTCCCACTGACGTGCTTCCTAAGGGTTGCAACGGCAGCTCTAATAAAGGCTGTTATGAAAATGAGGATGCCAGTAGCGGTGACCGTCAGCTTAACCGCTAGGAGAGCGTAGCTCTGGAGAGCCTCCCAATTGACGACCGGTCCTTCGGCTCTTGCGGAGCATGTCATGGTTGTAGATAGAGCGAGTATTAGCAGATGCACTCTTTCAAGCAGGATCCAACGCATCCTTCGCTTCATCGACAAACGGTCTTACAGCTACTATTTATTATTTCTTATGTGATAGAGTGCACTGTAAGTATTCTAAGTATGCTGTTTAACTTTTCACCACGTAGATCGAGACAACCCTCTTCTCTCGTGAGTACGTAATCTCCAACCTCAACCTTCCGTTGAACACTGTACCGTTCGCTGATGTGTCGTCTAAAGGCACCTCTCTCAAGCTTACACAGCAATCGCTGCAGAAGACACCACTCCCGTTCACCGTCACGCTCAGCAAGTTGTATTCTCCAACTACCCTACCGCCAGATTGGTAAACCGCCAAGACGTCGCTCGCCAGCCGCCTCGCTTCCGCGCAGTAGTCCGGCTGGGGTTTCAGCCTCGACACAGAGTAGAGCACGGTCGCTACTGCCGCCACCACAGCGAGGTAGACCAGCAACCTCTCCACGCTCTCACCCCTTGAAGAGGATCAGCACGGGCACTCCGAACTCGTCCCTCAGCACGTACCAGAAGCCCCTCACGCTAGCGCTGAGGTCTACAGCTTTGGAGAGCTCCAAGGGCACGCCCACGAGCCACTCGCACCCGCTAAGCCGCTTGAGGTCCGCGACGCCGTCTAACACTTGCAGCGCGGAGCACAGCGTAACGTTGAAGAACGGGGAGGTGTAGGAGTGCGTGTACTCAACGCGCACCTCAACCATCGTGTAGGTCTTCTCCCTCACTTGCTTCGGGTAAACCCTACCGGTGGGTTCACTGACCGTTAGAACCTCTACCGTCACCCGCTCTAGGCGGTTGGTAAACAGCGTCTGCAGGGTCTCGATCTCGAAGACCGTGATGTTGGTGACTGTGACGGCGCCCGCAATGCTAATGCTGCCGGGGTTAGGCCCCTGCCTCACATAGGTGGCGTACACCCTTAAGGGGTAGGTTTGGTTGAGCTGATAGAGCCGCTGCACCAGCAGCGCGAGCTTCTCCCCCGTGCAGCTACCGGAGGCCATGCACGCTCTAGCCAAATGAACGAGTTGAGCGGCTTGGAGGTGGCCCCTCTCGTAAGCCACTTTCGGCTGCAGGGTGTAGAGGGAGAGGAGCGCGATCAGCGTCGAGGCCAGCACGATGACGCCGACCAGGGCGAGCTGCCCCCTGCGCCTTACCCCCGTTTTCAGGGTCCCGCGCATACTGTGACCACCTTCTCGGTTCCCGCGCTGTCGCGCACGAGCGCGCTGTAGCAGACCGGTAGCCTCGGCTTGAGGGGTTCGCCCGGGTTCGAGACGAGAACCTCCGTTTGAGTCCCGTTGAGCGCTAGCGCGAGCAGCCGGGTAACGTTTTCGGGCTTCTGCGCGTTGAGCAGGGCCCAAGCTAGCGCGCGCTGCGCGCCCACGTAGTGCACGCTGCTAGCTTGCCTCGCGCTCAAAACCGTCATGTACACGGCGGCGATGGCGAACGCCAGCCCGATAGCGGCAGCCTCCAAGTGCCTCACGAGATCCAAGGCTGCTCTGAAATATTTATACCTTTGCCTGTCGGAGACCGCTACCCCTTTGAGCCGAGCGCCGCGTGAGCTC
>Ga0185307_1001975_pt1 | contig 10916 bp, 8 predicted proteins | sample LHCtaG_FD_128010 | JGI IMG/M metagenome (GOLD analysis project Ga0185307, IMG submission 128010) | Hot spring microbial communities from Little Hot Creek, USA to study Microbial Dark Matter (Phase II) - LHC4sed_matched (SPADES... | ecosystem: Environmental > Aquatic > Thermal springs > Hot... | reverse complement strand
GCAAGTTCTGACATAAGCATAAAAGAATATCTTAAAGCAAGAGACGAAGCTGTAATAAAAGCGTTAGAGTTAGGGGGCACTTCTTCTTATTGCATAGGTATAGGTGTCAGGTATGGTCATTTAATGAAAAAAGAGCATGGTGCGGCATTTGATATTATGCGAGCTGTCAAAAAAACTTTAGACCCTAACAATATAATGAATCCAGGAAAGATGGGACTTTAGTATGGAAATGCCGACTTTAAGTGAATTAAAAAATAATATAACTCTATGTAACCGCTGCCGTTGTGGATTTTGCAAAAGCAGCTGTCCAACATATACGGCTTTCCACATCGAATCTCTTAGTGCAAGAGGTAGAAATCTATTAGCTCTAGCACTTTTGGAAAAATGCATACCACCATCAAAAACTCTCGCGGACAGGTTCTTTACCTGTACTATGTGTGGGTTCTGTAAAGAAATTTGCCCACTCGAGGTGGACACGGTTAAAATAGTCAAAAATATACGAGCGTACTTTGTTAAAGAGGGCCTATATAACTCGAACATTAGTGATCTTAATAAAAACATTTTGAAATATTCCAATCCTTATGGAAAAATGACCAAAAATAAAGGGGCATGGTCTGAAAACATTAAATTCTATAATGACGGAAAAATACTTTTGTTTGGTGGTTGTGTTCACTCTTTTTATAGCCCAGAGATTCTCAAAGTAACTTCCAAAATTTTATTGGGAGCCGGTCTTAAATTGAATTATCTGTTCAATGAACCATGTTGCGGTTATCCTCTTTTATCATTAGGAATGCAAAAAGAATTTGAGGATATTGTTAAAAGGAATACTGACATATTGTTAAAGGCTGGTGTTGAGGAAATTGTTGCAAATTGTCCGGCTTGTGTTGAAACATTGAGACAATATAATGAATACGTTCATAAAGCTGATTTTAGAGTGGTACACATTACTGAATACTTAAAAGAATTGATTAATAGAGGTAAAATTCACCTATCTAAAACTATTCCATTAGAGGTCGCTTATCACGATCCATGTCATCTCACTCGATATCTTAAAAAATTTGAGGAGCCACGCGAGGTTATTCGTAGTATCCCTGGAGTAACTCTTAAGGAGGCACCGCATAATAGACTTGAAAGTCTATGTTGTGGTAGTGGAGGTGGAATGTTAGTTACCAACCCCAAAGCAGTTTTACAAATATCCGAAATTCTTTTACGAGACCTTGAAAAGACTTGTGCCAGTACGGTGGTAACTTCTTGTCCAACATGTGAGAAAACTATAAAAACCACAATAAAGTTAAGGAAAGCCAAAATGACCTGTATTGACATAGTTGATTTAGTTAAAAAAGCTATAGGAGGATGAGCCTTTGACAAAAATATTTTTTGCAACTGATGTTCATGGGTCAGATCTTTGTTTTAGAAAATTTCTAAATGCGTTGAAAATTTATAAGGCTGACGTTGGGATCCTTTTAGGAGACTTAACAGGCAAGATGATTATACCAATAGTAAAACAAAAAGATGGTACTTATCTTAGCGAATATGTCGGTCAAAAGGTTATAGTTCAACGCGATGAAGAATTAAGGGAATTAGAAAAGAACATCAGCTCAATGGGATGTTATTATTTTTACACAACCCCTGAGGAATTTGAATCGTTAAAATCTGAAGGAAAAACCATAGAAGGAAGAATTGATGAGCGATCCAGGAAAATACATCTAGGGAAAGGAAAAATAGATGAGCTATTCGTTCAGCTTTCAATTGAGAGACTGAAAAACTGGCTTTTAATCGCAGAGGAGAAAATGAAAAAAAGCGGCATAAAAATCTTTATGGCCCCAGGTAATGATGACGCCTTAGAAATAAACAACATTTTAGATGAATCCTCATACATTATAAACGCTGACGGGAAAAAAGTTGAATTTGATGGATTTGAGATGGTAACATTATCGTGGAGCAATCCAACACCTTGGGATACTCCTAGAGAATGCAGCGAGGAGGAATTAAGTAAAAAAATTGAAGAGCTTATTTCCAAAGTTAAATGTTTTGAAAAAGCTATTTTTAATTTTCACGTTCCTCCATATAACACCACGTTAGATCTGGCCCCAAAACTATCGAAAGATTTAGTTCCATCAGCAACCCAGCTGGATCACGTGGGCAGCACAGCTGTTCGCAAAGCAATTGAAACTTATCAACCGCTTTTGGGTCTTCATGGACATATTCATGAATCAAAAGGTGTTCAAAAGATTGGAAGAACCCTTTGTATCAATCCTGGTAGCGAATATACTGAAGGTATCTTGTGCGGTGTCTTGATCACGCTTGATAAGAATAAAGTTAAAAGTTATTTGTTTACGTCCGGTTAACTATATATAGGTGGTGATGGTGATTAAGCGTTTCAGATTGCCCTCAGAAATTCCATTGGAAGAATATCCTGCACCGTCAGTGTTTATCGAAGAGGCAATAAATTTAGTAAAAAAGGCTGAAGAAAAGGGGATTGTTCTAAGAATTATGGGAGGTTTAGCGATTTACCTTCACACTAAAAGTTACGAAGAATTATGGAACAAGCTTGGCAGACTAGGTGAACGCGTATTTACAGATATAGATTTTGCAAGTTATAGTAAGTACCGACTTGATTTAATGAATTTTTTAGAAAGTCATGGTTATAAAACTGATAAAACGTTGCTAGTTCAATATGGGACGAAACGACTTATATATTTTGATGGACGATGCCCAATGGTTGAAGTTTTTTTGGATCAATTATCTATGAATCACACCATAAATTTTAAGGGTAGACTGGAAGTTGATAATCCCACAATACCACTTGCAGAGTTATTATTGGAAAAACTTCAGATAGTAAATATAAACGAAAAGGATGTTAAAGATGTAATCGTGCTTCTTAGAGGTCACGAAATTGCGGATAACGATAGTGACAACATTAATCTTGAAGTTTTTAAATTGCAAGGACTGTTCTCAGATTGGGGATTTTGGTATACTTGTATGATGAATCTTCAAAAAATTGATGAATCGTTACCAAAATACAACAATATTCTAAAGAATGATGACATAAAAATAATCAAAGATAGGATTAAAAAGATTCGTGAATATTTGGAACATCAGCCTAAAAGTTTAAACTGGAAGCTCAGAGCTAAAATGGGCCCTAAAAAGAAATGGTATAATGATGTGGATGAATGGATTTAGAATAATTGGAAAAAATCCAAGTGTAGAGGAAAAGTTTTAAATAATTTTTAAAGCAACAATAAATAGATTAATGGTGGTGTAAATGGCAGTATTCGCGCGGAAAGCATCTGGCTTAGTACGGGAGGCGTCTCTTTTCGATGCTTTTAGCTATGGCTTCTATGATCAGGCTGTAGGTGCGTGCATCTGGGCATACACGAGCTTTGGACTGTTTGTCTTGCCTATGGGCGATTTAATGACAGGCATTCTTGTTGGTTCAATACTTGGAATCTGCGGCGCGTTTGTTTGGGGTATCTTAGGCGGTTCAATGCCGAGAAGTGGAGGAGACTACGTATATAACTCGCGGATTATTCATCCTGTTGTGGGCGCTATCATTAGCTTTTCAACAGCATGGTTTATTCTAATAATGTGGAATGGGGTTCTTTGCGGATGGGTAATATACGGACTTACACATACCCTAGGCTTGCTCGGATTTCCAAGCGAGATAATTGAATGGCTATGGAGTCTTGAGGGTTTGATTTTGATATGCACGGCCATTCAAGTAATTTCGCTCGTTTCAACTGCTTTTGGTTGGAAACCATACGCTAAAGTCCAAAAAGTTATTATGATTGTTGCCCTAGCTGGACTCATCATAACTGGTGTTTTACTCACGACAGCCACTCACGAATATTTTGTATCAGCATGGAATAGAACAGCATTACAATATGGTTCACTGGGCTATGAAGAAATGTTGAAGGCTGTCGAGTCCAACGGCTTTCCCGTTTCAAGTGGTTATGACCTTTATGATTCTATAGGATTAATCGTGACAAGTAACTATTTCACAATGTATGGCTATATGATAGCTTTTATCGGTGGCGAAATCAAAAGACCACAACGCAACATTTTATTAGCGCAATTATTGGCAGTAATTGTACCAATTGTAATGGCGTCGTGGATTACATGGGCAGCTATTAAGACATGTGGAATCGAATTTTTGCGTGCTGGAGCTTATGTTGATAATGCGGGTTTGGATGGCTATACTATACCATTCTCGCCAATTTATACAGCAGCTGCTGCTGTTTTAACTGATAATACGATCCTTAAATTCTTGATAGGATTTCAGCTTGCACTGTTCTCCTTTATGTATATACCAGTGGATTACATTGCCAGCAATAGGGCGATGTTCGCATGGGGGATGGATAGAATAGGACCATCGTTATTCACAGAAGTGAGTCCAAAGTGGAACACACCGGTGAAAAATTCAGTGTTGATATTTATATTCAGCATGATCTCCAGTATCTTGTTCGCACTGTACCCAGAACTATTATGGACGTTCTCCGTCGTTGTTTTGGAAACACTATTGCTTTTCTGTGTTACGGGGATTTCAGGGATAATCTTCCCCTTCAGAAATAAAGTGAAACATATATGGGATACTTCGCCATATAAAGATTGGAAGATTGGACCAATACCAATTGTAACGGCGGCTGGCATTATTTACGTTGCACTATTATTGACTATCGTATACTACTACTGGGCTGTACCTACATTAGGTTTCCTTCATCCCCTCTGGGACCCAATCTATATAATTGTAGTTTTTGTAGGTATCTTATGGTATGCCCTTTGGTACTATAAACGAAAGAAGGAAGGTATTGACATTACTTTGGCATATAAAGAATTGCCACCAGAATGACCCCTCCCTTAAACCCCCATTTTATTTTTATAGAATTTTCGATATTATTTTGTTGGCGTGAGCGAAATGAGAAAACGTCTAGAGGATGAAGAACTTAGGAATATTTGTTTATTTATCGAAACGCTTGATAGCTTGAGGGCTTTTCGTCGGAAAGATTTAGATACCATTAAAAATATTTTCTTAAAAGTTGATGTAAAGAACATAACGAAAGAGTGGGATCATTTAAAAAAGGATATCGAAAAAATTGTTTATATGCCTTTGAAAATTCCAGGAATGCCTAAACTGATGAAAATAGCTTTAATCATGAGATTTTTGTTTTTATTAATGCTTCTTCCAGGATTTTTAATTTTTATGTCGCAGTTTCTTTTAAAAAATAGGAATCCGACTCTTTTCCAGTTTAATTGGCCGACGATGCTTCTTGTTCTAATTTTACCTTTGATATTCGGATATTCATATATTATGCTTGATTTTTCAATTCGCAGGAGAATAGCAGCGTATGAGATGTTGCACGAAGATAAATTTAGGACTAAAAAAGAAAAGTTAAAAAATATTGTTCAGAAGGCAATAGATTTGCTTGTCGAAAGAATTGAACATTCAAAATATCCTCCTGAAGACTATAAGATAAAGTTATATTTTGACGATTATAGAAATATCAGGATAATCAAGAAAAGCAGAGGGAAAATTTTTAGGAAAAAATATTACACATTTGTCGCTATCCCTCAACGGACTAAACCTTAGTCGAAATTGAACATATTATTTTAAATTTTCTTTTTATCATTTCTTCAAAAAACTTGTTTGTATCCACGCATTCCTCAGGAGCCCAAACACCGGGTGGGATTTCCCCTCTCGCGAGCATTTGAGCTCCTATTGAAGCAGGCATAGATGTCATCGGATCATTTATCCCTTCATATTCTTTCAAGGGTTCTTTGATTAAATCAACCGTATACGTTGTTTCCTTATTGTTTTTTCTTCCCATAACAAAAACACGTATGATCTCATAGGATTGTGATTCTTCGGCCTTAAACTTAGTCTTTTTTTGATATTCCTCAATATTCTGCTGAATTAGGGCCTCAAGGAAATCCACGGGCTCAATAACCATATTATTTAACCTAACCTTTTTAACGATACCAAAACCCACGGCAACTAATGATGCAGCAACTCTTTTTATATCTTCAGGTTGTCCTAATTTCCATGTAACCTCTCTCACTCCTTTTACCTTTAAAGAATATGGAAGTGTAGCAATTTCAGAATGCAATGTATAATAACATTCTATTTTTCCGAACGGTGCAGGGAAATCAATTATTTCTTTTCCACTGCAAGGTGGTACTTTTCTAAATTCTCCATCAATAAATTGCACTGATTCTGCAGAATATTCTTCGAGCAATGTTCTTATAGAGTATGGTGGAACAAATACTTCGCTTTCTGGTCCTACAACTTTGATCGCGTCATAAATTTTTACTTTCTCTACTGAATCAAGTTGATCAGCAGCGTATTTAGCTAAAATGTTTGTACTACCAGGAGCAGATCCCATGCCTAAAATAGCAGGTACACCTCTTTCAACAAATTTGCCATGTAATTTTTTTTGTTCCAATGTAGTGTAGTACATACCTCCAAGATCTAAATACGGAGTCTCTGCCTCTAGGCATGCCTCCATAACGTTCAGGTTCACATTGTATTGTGCAGCGTTAACACATGCTTCAATTCCTCTAAGTATTCTAGCCAGTGTCAACTTATCAGTAGCGTCTGCAACTTCTATACTAACCCTTTCATCACCAAGGGTTTGTTTCAAATTTTCAAGTTTTTTTAAGTTTCTTCCTATAACTAAAACTTGGCTTACACTGCTCGACCACTCAGAAAGTAAATCTTTAACAACTCCTGATCCTACAATTCCTGTTCCACCCAATACAGCGATTTTCATTTTTGATTCAATCCCTTTTAAATTTATTTGTCTGTTTCTTAATTTTTTGTTTCATTATTTAAACATTGCGAAGCTAATTAAGCTATCAAAATTTTCAATAAGTTAAATTAAGCCGTTTCAGAGTCTCTTTTTTTGGGATCCCCATTTCATTCCATCCTCTGAGGGCGTAATATTCTGTTAACGCTTTTTCAAAGTGTTCTTCTGAAACTTTAACACCATCTGTCGGGCCTCTTATGAGCGGTTCTTTGAAGAATTTTGGAGGTAGTTTATCGTCTTTTCTTGAAAATCCCTCTCTGATATTGAAGAGTCTTCCCAAGTTCCATATCCGCTCTCCTATGAGATTTAGTTCCTCAGGTCTGATTGTCATGCCCCATACTGGTGAGAGCAATTTTGCCATTTCGTCGTAGTTTATTAGCCAGAAATCACATACTATTAAAGACCATTTAACACTGTTTAAGTCCTCTAAGTGTTTAACGAGCGCTGGTTTACCGACGAAAGTTTTAGGCTCCATTTTACCGAAGGCATCTTGTGAAACAGCCCATGCTCGTAGATGGCATGCTCCTCTATCTGCAGTGGAATATGCCAGTGCCATCCCCCATGTTCCCCGAGGATCGTATCCTGGTACTTCTAAACCTTTTACATCAACAGCATATTTGTCTGGACTTAAACATAACGTCTCAATAACTTTTCTCGTCCCACATGAGAGAATTTTGCCAAAACCTTCATTCAAGCCGATTTTTTCAGCTAGCCTTAACAATGCCTCCACACTTCCAAAATTAGCTTCTATTCCATCAACTTGATCCTTTTTAAGCAAACCCTCTTCGTAAAGTTCCATCACGAGCGCAATGGTGTTTGCAGTTGAAATAGTGTCAATACCGAGGTCTCCGCATATATAGTTAAACTCGGCTATTGCCTCAAAATCTCCTATTCCACAGTTAGATCCGGCTGTAGCCAGTGTTTCATATTCTGGGGCCTTAATCACACGATTCTTAACTTTAACCAAACGTTTGCATGCAAGCGGGCAAGCGTAACATGCTCTTACTTCGACTAAATGAGCTTTGACGACGTCCGTGTTTATTTTGTCGGCTTCCTCGAAAATTCCACTCTTATAATATCTCGTTAACAAAATCCCTACATTGTTTGACATGTCTACTATTATGGGTGTTCCATCAGTTTTAGCCCACATATTGGCCTCGGTCAACACACTTTTCTCGGTTAATTCCTTTGCTACTTTTACGAACTCATCCTTGCTGGCTATTGGAACACTCCCGTGTCCGTTAATAGCTACGGCCTTAAGGTTTTTTGACCCTATAACCGCTCCAGCCCCTCCTCTTCCTGCATTCCATATAACGTCAACATTTATCGAAGCAAACTTGACAAGTCTCTCTCCAGCAGGTCCTATTGCTAAAACGCTAAGATTGGCATCGTCCTCGTCTTTCTTTATAATGTCAATTGTATCATAAGCCCCCTTACCCCATAAATGACTTGCATCCTTTACCTCAACGTTTCCATCAATAATGAGCAAATACACAGGCTTCTTTGCCTTACCCTCAACTATCAATGCATCAAATCCAGCGAACTTAAGTTTAGCGCCAAAGAAACCACCAAAGTACGAGTCCAAAATGGTCCCGGTATAGGGAGACTTTGTAACCACAACATATCTAGCCGCGGCTGGAGCCGTGGTCCCAGTAAGAGGGCCTGTCATGAATATTAACTTATTTGCTGGGCTAAGCGGGTCTATATTAGGACTAAGTTCCTCATACAAGTATTTGAATCCTAATCCCTTACCACCAATGTAGCTCGGGACCCATTCCCAACGTAATTCTTCTATTTTCACATTATTCGTACTTAAGTCAACTCTAGCAACTTTTCCTAAATATCCACCCAACTTCATTGCGTATCGATTTATATGTATGCTACAATTTTTTAAAATTTTATCTCAGTAATTGCGATTATGGCTAATCCATCTTCAACAAAGATTAACTATTTAAGAATTAGTTCGTTAAAAATTCAAAAATAATAGTATAAAATCTTAAATACAAAAATCTCTTTAATGGGCAAGTTACGATTTAAACGAAGTGATAATGAACTTGTATGGATATGCAGGTAAAATTGCAAGAATGGATTTAACTAGCGGCATTGTGCGAATTGAATTTTTAAAAGAAGATTTTGCCAGGCAATATGTTGGCGGAAAAGGTTTCGGCGCAAAGATCTTATATGAGGGGCTTAAGCCCAAAACTGATCCATATGAACCATCAAATCTTCTGATTTTTGCCGCAGGCCCAGCCAACGGCCTCGTACTATCTGGAGCCTCAAAGCTATGTACGGTGTTTAAATCACCTTTAACTGGAGGTTGGGGAGAATCCCAGTGTGGTGGATATTTCGCCCCACATTTAAAGTATGCTGGATACGACTTGCTCGTCATCATAGGAAGATCCGAAAAACCGGTTTACGTTACAATTGAGGATGATGAGGTAAAGATACAGGATGCTTCCCACCTCTGGGGAGAAGATGCTTTTCGGACAGATGACATTATAAAAAAGGACCATGGAAAAGATTTTCATGTGATTTCAATAGGTCAAGCTGGAGAAAACCTTGTGAGGTATGCATGTATCACCCATGATAGGGGTAGACAATTTGGAAGGGCTGGCGCTGGAGCTGTCATGGGTTCGAAGAAGCTTAAGGCCATTGCGGTCAAAGGAAGCGGAAAAATTGAAGTTGCGAAGCCTGAAGAACTCGATATGTTCAGAAAAGAATTAAACGAGAAAATTAAGGAACGCCTAAAGTCGCTCACCGAATATGGAACACCGGCAATAATGGCCCTAACCAACACAACAGGGACACTCCCAACAAGATATTGGACAGAAGGTGAATTTGAAGGATTTGAAAAAATTAACGCTGAAACATTAAAGAGAAGGTTTGTTGAACACAGCAAATCATGTTTTGCATGCACAGTTGCATGTGGAAAAATATCAGTGATAAGAAAAGTTCCAAGTATACTTCCGTTAGGAAGCTTCGCAGCCTACGAGGAATCCAGAGTTGAGGGGCCAGAATATGAAACGCTGTTCGCCCTAGGATCACTATGCGGAAACGACAACTTAGAATCCATAATTAAGGCTAACGAAGTATGCGACAGGCTTGGAATAGACACAATATCAGCTGGAAACACCATAGCATTCGCCATGTACTGCTACGAGAAAGGAATCATAACACAAGAAGACACCGGAGGAATAGAGCTCAAATTCGGAAATAGTGAAGCAATAATTGCCATGTTAAAAAAGATCGCTTATAGGGAAGGTTTTGGCAGCATATTAGCTGAAGGTGTTAAAAGGGCCGCAGAGAAAATTGGCAGAGGTTCTGAAAATATCGCAGTACATGTTAAGGGATTAGAGCCTCCAGGATACGATCCAAGAGGTTTAAAGGGAGTAGCACTAGCTTACGCAGTATCATGCCGTGGGGCATGCCACCTACGCCACATGGCATACAGGCCAAACCTAACAGGACAAAAACCATTCGAAAAAGGAGCGATAAACAGACTTTCATATGAAGGACAAGTGGAAATGGTCAAGGAGCTTGAAGACTTCCACACAATAGTGGACTGTATGGTGCTATGCAAATTCCTATGCCTACCAACCATAGGACCAATACTATGGAACGAATTAACAACATTATATTCAATAATAACTGGAATAGAAATTAAAAAGGAGGACCTAGTAAAAATAGCCCAAAACATAAACACTATAATAAGGAAATTCAATTTGAGAGAAGGCTTAAACAAAAAACATGACACTTTACCACAAAGATTCTTCAACGAAAAACTGAAAACAGGAGCATCAAAAGGCGAAAAAATCCAAAAAGAAAAATTCGAAAAAATGCTCAATGAATATTATAAACTGAGAGGATGGAACAAACACGAAAGAAACAACAGTAACATCACTAAATCAAGTCAACGAGAGCCCAAGCAAAGAGATATTTCTGTTAATCGCTGCTAAGCGTAAAGCAAGTTTGGGAAACACGTTCTTTTAGACATTACTAACCGAAAAGTTGTTGCATTAACGGAGGGAATTTTCGCGTTACTTTTATTTACTCCTTGCTGAGAGGGTTACGATGTAGTCTGCTGTGTCGGCGCACATGTCGGCGGCCTGCTCT
>Ga0185307_1001974_pt1 | contig 10918 bp, 8 predicted proteins | sample LHCtaG_FD_128010 | JGI IMG/M metagenome (GOLD analysis project Ga0185307, IMG submission 128010) | Hot spring microbial communities from Little Hot Creek, USA to study Microbial Dark Matter (Phase II) - LHC4sed_matched (SPADES... | ecosystem: Environmental > Aquatic > Thermal springs > Hot... | reverse complement strand
TTACCGAGCAAGTACTGAAGGGGGAGGGGCCTTCGCTGGAGATACCGGTAAGAGCGCTCGCTAACGTGATCTGGGACCCGAAGGAGCGTTTACTTAAGCTGGGCCCTAAGAGTCTCCGCCGAGATTTCTTAGACATGGGGGAGGCCAGGAAGTTCATGCAAACGGTGCTCATGCTCTCTTTGATAGCGAGGGCCATACGGGAGGGGGACTACCCCACGATCAGAGATCTTTACTACGCCGGGAAGCACACGATAGAGTACGTCGACGAGTACGGCAAACCGAGGAGGGAGGAAACGTGGGACGCTCAGAGGGAGTCTGACAGCGTGATTCAAGACGTAGAAGTCGCTACGGGCTTCCTGAGGGAGCACATGGGGATCCTGCACGACACGAAGGGCAAGATGGTGGGGAGGATCGTGATCCGCTCCGGCAACGACGTCATCGACTGCTCCAGGATGGGCGACGGAGCGTACTCCATCCCGCCTAACCCGGACTCGCTCGAAATTCTAGACCTGAACGCCGACTACGTGTTAGTGATCGAGAAGGATGCCATCTTCAACCGCTTAAACAAGGAAAGGTTCTGGGAAAAGAACAAATGCATCCTCATAACCGGCAAAGGTCAACCGGACCGGAGCACGCGCCGCATGGTTCGAAGGCTGTGGGAAGAGCACGGGCTACCCGTCTACGTCTTGACGGACGCTGACCCCTACGGTTTCTACATTTACAGCGTTTATCGCTCAGGGTCGATCACCCTCGGTTACGAAAGCGAGAGGCTAGCCACTCCTAGAGCGCGCTTCCTCGGCTTGACGGTGACCGATATTTACGACTACAAAATACCGAAGAACTTTATAATCAAAGCTAAGGAGCGCGATTTGAAGAGGGCTAAGGAGCTGCTAAACTACCCCTGGTTCAGGCAGTCTAAAGAATGGATTAGGCAACTAGAGCTTTTCCTCGAAAAGCAGGAGAAAGTCGAGATCGAGGCGCTCAGCGGCTACGGTTTCAAGTTCCTCACGGAAAAGTACATCCCTGAGAAGCTTAGCTCGGGTAAATGGATAGAGTGAGCGCGCTCAGCAACTTGCGGATCGTCACAGTTCGCGGTATCACCTCCGTCATCATCGCGCACTTGCTCACTTCGGGGAACCTTTTTAGGCTTCCGCGCGCCACCATTACGATGAGTTCGAGGAAGTTCGGGATAGCACGGCTTTCAAAAGGCGGCAAGCGGTTTGAAGTGGTGGTCGATGTCGACAAAGCCTGGCGCTTCAAAAGCGGAGAGAGGCTGAACGTGAGAGAAATAGTTGAAAGCCCGCATGTTTACTACGACGCCCGCAAAGGGCTGAAAGCCTCCCCCGAGGACCTGCGCATAATCTTCGGCACTGAGGACGTTCTTAAGGTGGCTGAAACGATAATCCGAGAGGGGGAGTTGCAGCTGACGGCCGAGCAAAGGAGGGAGTTCATCGAGATGAAAAAGCGCCAGATAGTGGAGTTTTTATCTCGCAACGCTGTGGATCCCCGCACCGGAGCTCCGCACCCCCCCAAGCGGATTGAAATGGCGCTCGAGGAGGTGGGGTTCCCCGTTGATCCCTTCAAGCCGGTGGAGGCGCAGGTTCAGGAGGCGATTAAGGCCCTCAGCCGCGTGCTCCCAATAAAGATCGCTAAAGCGTTGGTGGGAGTTCGAGTACCGTCGCAATACGCTGGCAGAGCGTACGGGACGCTTGGTAAAGTTGGGAAAGTTCTGAGGAGTGAGTACGCAAGCGACGGCTCTTGGGTGGCTGAGCTGGAGATCCCCGCTGGGATGGTAGAAGCTTTTATACAGCAGGTGAACGCGCTGACTAAGGGCGAGGGGGAGGTGAGGGTTCTCAAGGTCGGTGAATGAGGATGCCGCTGTACGTGTCAAGCGGCCAACTGGTCGTGCCGGGCGAGCTGATCGCTGAAGGTTCCTACGAAGTACACGGTCCTTTTGTAGCGAGCGGGAAAAGGTATTACGCTAAGGTTCTCAGCGTGGTTGTTGTCGAGAAGGCTAAGCAAGTGCGGTTGATCCCCCTCAAAAGGGCCTACATACCGAACGAGGGAGATCTCGTGGTGGGGAAGGTCATAGACATAGGGCCCACGTTCTGGCTCGTCGACATAAACTCCCCGTACACCGCGCTGCTCTTAATCTCCGAAATCTCCCCCAGGCTCTCGCCTCAGCAGAAAGAGATGAGCGAGATATTCCGGGTCGGCGATTTGATCGCGGCCAAGGTTCTCTCCTTCGATTTCACTCATGACCCGCTCCTCACCGTTAAGGAGCCCAAGTTAGGCAGAATCGCGAGGGGGTTGCTCGTGGAAGTTGCGCCGGCTAGGGTTTCGCGAGTCATAGGTAAAAAGGGCCAAGTGGCGGATTACCTTAGCGAGACTCTCGGAGTGGAGCTGATAGTAGGCAGGAACGGTCGCGTAGTCGTAATCGGGAAGAGCCCGGACGACGAAACTCTAGCAGCGTACGTCGTAACACGGCTCTGCGAGAAACCTTACGTGGAGGACCCCCTCGAAGAAGCTAAGAAGCTGGTTGAAATCGCCAAAAAGAGGTGGGCGGCGTGACCGGCGCCAGCGGCATAAAGCTGCTGACAGAGGACGGAAGACGCCTTGACGGGCGCGCGCTTAATGAAATAAGGCGGTGCCGCATTGAGGCAGGTGTTCTGAAGAACGCGGACGGTAGCGCGTACATCGAGTTGGGAAGGAACAAGATAATAGTAGCCGTTTACGGGCCAAGGGAAGTGCACCCGCGCCACGAGGCGCTCCCAGACAGGATGCTGCTCAGGTGCCGCTACTCCATGCTACCCTTCTCCGTAGCTGACGAGCGGAAGAGTCCCGCGCCAACGCGTAGGGAAGTCGAAATATCGAAGGTCATAAGGGAAGCCCTCGAACCTGCAATATTCCTAGAGGAGTTCCCCAGAACTTCGGTGGACGTGTACATAGAAGTCATCGAGGCGGACGGATCGACGAGGGTTGCTTCCATCACGGCGGCGGCGGTGGCTCTAGCTGATGCCGGCATACCGATGAAGGACCTCGTTGCCGGCGTGTCTATCGGGAAGATCGAGGGCAAGCTAGCAGTCGATCTGAGCGGCATAGAGGATCAGTACGGAGAGGGGGACATGCCTATCGCGATGATGCCGAGGTTAGGCGAGATCACCTTGATGCAAGCCGATGGGAGGTTCACGAGGGAAGAGATCGTGCAAGCCCTGAAGATGGCTCGTGAAGCGATACTGAAGCTTTACGAAGAGCAGAAAAGAGCTCTGAAGGAAAGGTACAGCATGGTCCTCGCGACTGAGCTGGGTGAGGAGCGATGAGCGAGAGAATCTACACTGTGGTGCCGGCCCCTCGGAGGGAAGCCATAAGATCGATGGCGAAGCGCGGCGAGCGCGTTGACGGTAGGAAACCAGAGGAGTACAGGGAGGTCAAGTTAGAGGTCGGCATGGCGGGGAACGCAGACGGCTCGGCCAAAGTTTCGCTTGGTCACACGAAGGTCATCGCCGGTGTTAAGGTATCGCTCGGCCAACCTTTCCCAGACGCGCCGAATGCTGGCGTGCAAATCGTTCACGCTGAGTTGATACCTTTGGCCTCACCAATCTTCGAGCCTGGACCCCCTGACGAGAACGACGTCGAGCTCGCGCGCGTAATCGATAGGGGGCTACGCAGCGCGCCGGCTCTAAAGCTCGAGGAACTCGTAGTGGTACCGGGCAAGCAGGTTTGGCGAGTGTTCGTAGACATCTACCCGATCGATCACGACGGAAACTTCATCGACGCGTCAGGTCTCGCAGCTATGGGCGCGCTTCTTTCTGCTAAAATCCCTAAAACTGTCGTGACTCCCGATGGAGCAGTGGCGAAAACCGAAGAGAAGGTGCCGCTACCCATTGCCGACATCCCGGTCTTCGTTACGATAGCTAAGATAGGCGACGTGCTGGTCGTCGACCCATGCTACGAGGAGGAGCTCGTGATGGACGCGCGCATAACGTTTGCGCTCACGAAGGACGACCGCGTGTGCGCTATACAGAAAGGGGGGCGCGGCAGCTTCACCCCCGAAGAGATTGAACGCGCTCTGGATATGGCCCTCAGCGTGGCTCCTCGACTACGCGCTGCGCTCGAGAACTTACGCCAAAGCGGAGGCGCTTCACCCCCCTAGGGGCGCGCGGAGGGGAGGGCGAAAGCGCTAAATACCCAGCTGTAAAATCTCGCGCTGCGCAGCTGTGAGAACGGTCGCATTGACCGAGGAGGCTGTCGACGGCCTGCTTGCAGGCGTGAAGTACGCGAAACGGGCTAACCATAGGGTCCTGCTAGCGCTGATTGGCGACGATGGGGGAAGCCTAGTCATGGCTTCCGTAGAAGCGCTGAACCTCTTCTTTACGATAAGGGAGCCCAGAAGAGAGGGGGCGCTCTACGTGTACCACGCGTTCTACGAGGACGGGTGCGCGCGGAAGGAAGCCTTCGAGCGAGCGGAGAAGCTGGTGAAGAGCGTTGTTTACGTTCCGTACCACGAAAGCGAGAAGGTGTTGGGTAGGACGTTCGATGCTGCTGTCATAGACCTCGTGAACAACTTGGAACCTAACGATTTGGGGCGCTTAATGGGAGTGGTCGAAGGTGGGGGGCTTTACATCCTGATGATGCCATCTTTCGAGAGGCTGCAGAAAACGGTGACTAGGTTTCAGAGCATGCTACTGACTCCCCAGTACGGCCCTGATAAACTCAGGAGGTACTTCGAACGAAGGTTCGTAAATAAGCTCCTAGAGCACGGAGGTGTGATGGTTTACGATGTGGGCAACAGAAGGGTTGTGAAACAGTTTGACCTCCCGAAGAGGGTTCCAGTTTATAAGAAAAAAGAAATAGAAATACCTTCAGAGAGAAGGTTCCCCGACGAAATCTACGAAATGGCTGTAACGGAAGATCAAGTCAAAGTCCTTAAAGTCCTCGAAAATTTTTACGAAAAACCCGAGCCGGGCACCAAACGCGTGCTCGTGCTAACAGCCGATAGGGGTAGGGGCAAGTCGTCGGTAGTGGGCCTCGGCGTAGCGGCTCTAGCCCACAAGCTGAGAAAGGCCAAGGGCCGGTGCAGGGTGCTCGTCACAGCGCCCAACGAAAGCAACGTTCAGGAGCTCTTCAAGTTCGCCAAACGGGGGCTCGAGAGCCTTGGTCACAAAGTGGAAGCAGAAGAGCGCCAGGAGATGGTGGTGAGCCTGCGTGCTAAGGGGATCGATATCACCTACCTGAAACCTCTCGAGGCGGTCAAGCGACGGGCGGATATAATGGCTGTAGACGAGGCGGCATCGCTGCAGGTTCCCATGCTCTTCGCCCTGCTGAGACGGCACGACCGCGTCGTCTACTCTACGACCGTGCACGGCTACGAGGGGGCCGGTAGGGGCTTCTCAGTCAGGTTCTTGCGCAGGTTGCGGCAGTTGAAGAACGTGGAAGTCATCGAGTACGAGATGAGCGAGCCGGTGCGCTACGCGGAGGGTGATCCGGTCGAGGAGTGGGCTTTCGACACGTTGCTATTGGACGCGGAGCCGGCTCAAATCGATGAAGAAGACTTACAGTGCGTTAAGGCTGGCGACGTCGAGTACTGGGTTCCGGAGCTCGAGGAGTTCTTCCTCAACGATGAAAAGTCGCTGCGCGAGTTCTTCGGCATATACATTATGGCGCACTACCGCAACAACCCCAATGATTTGGGCATGATAATGGACGCCCCGCATCACAAGCCGCGCGCGCTTAGGCTAAAAACCGGAAAAATAGTGGTTTCCATCGAACTGGCAGAGGAGGGGCCGCTGGACGAGGAGCTCGCTAAGCAGTGCTCGAGGGGCGCGTGGATCATGGGCAACATCATACCGGACAGGGTGATCAAGCACTACAAGCTGATCGACTTCGGCAGTCTCAGAGGGCTCCGCATAGTGAGGATCGCGACCCACCCTGACCTCTGGGGCATGGGCCTGGGATCCCGCGCCTTGCAGGAAGTGGAGAGGGAGGCCGCTAGCCAGGGTTACGACTGGGTTGGAGCTGGGTTCGGCGTGACACTCGAGTTGCTGAACTTCTGGATAAAGAACGGCTACGTCCCGATACATCTGTCGCCGGAGCGCAACCCAGTAAGCGGTGAGTACTCGACGCTCGTCATCAAACCCCTCAACGAGCGGGCTGCCGAGTTCGTGAAGACGCTCGCGACGGAGTTCAAGCGGAGGTTGCTGTCTTCGCTGGCTGAACCCTACCACGATCTCAGTCCGAAGGTGGTCAGGGCCCTGCTCAAGTCGACGCCGGGATGCCCTACGAGACCAGCCCTAACCGTCTACCAGGTGGGCAGGCTCTTGTCCTACGCGTGGGGCGACATGACGCTCGAAAACTGCATGGACTGCATGCTAGAGCTTGCCAAAGCTTACTTCATGGGCAACCACAGCTTCCTCAGCGAGGAGCAGGAGCTCCTACTCATCACGAAAGTCTTGCAAGCCAAAAGCTGGAGGGTCACGTGCAATCAGCTCGACATGCCTCCGCCGAAAGCGATGGAGCTGCTGCGTGCAGCCGCTAGGGCTATGTGCGCCCACTTCTTCGGGATAACGAGCATCGAGGAGGGGGCTAAGTACCTTCACCTGCGCCTAGAGGCGTCGAAATCCATAGAGCCCGGCGCGGTCGTAACAAGTTAATGGTCAGGGACCGCGCTCAGAAGCCTTGCCTCGCTGGATCGGTTGGCTTCACGAACTCTCTCAATAGGATCGTGGCGAACATCCCCTTCCTGAGAGCAAAACTGAAGTTCACGTACGGGTTGTCGCCGTCTGCGCAGAACCAGCCGAAGTCCTCGGGCTTCAAGGCCAGAGGCCTTACGGTACCCCTTGTGGCAGCTTCTGGCATGCTCTTTACTTGGAAGAGGTCCAGCGAAACCCCTTCACTGGCCAAAACCTCCCGCTCGATCACCCCGGGGATGCCTTCAGCGAGCACTGTAGCGTAACCGAAAACGTTGCCCACGACCTCTGCTTTATCTTTTTCGACAAGCTCCGAGAGCTTGTCGATATTGCTTTCCCTGCACCGCATGAGGCGCGCGTTGCCGCCGTTTGCTCGCAAAGCGACGAGGTCGCCGGGCACCGGCTTTGACAGCGGAAGCCCCTCTTCCAGCCTCCTGCTCAAAACCAGGTTGAAGAGGTAAGCCTGGTAGGCTTCGATGAACAATCTCCTCACAGCTAACGGCAGCTTCCTCAGCGCGCCAGCGTAATCGTTTGGTCGTTTTGCGAGGTGCTCGAGTATCGCCCTCTCGTGGTGTAACCCGCGGGGCACCAGCTTCAGCGTGCCCCGGACGTCTCGCGTAGATGCCAGGTACGCGCGGAACTCCTTCGCTTTGGGGGATTCTAGGGGGAAAACCCTAGTGAGGAGCTCCCAAACGGCATCCTCGAAGCGCCCCAAAAGCATGCACTTGCCAACCACGTGCGTGATCGGTCTTATCGTGCCGAAGCGCTGGTAACCGTAGTAGTTCGGCGCGCCCCCCACGTCTGATAGCTCTTCAGCGATCTCGCAAACGCGCCTCGCGGCCTCTTCGAGCGGGACCTCCAACCTCTTTACGTTGACGCTGAAGAAGTTGCCGTAGAGCATCCCCGTCGTCAGCCTAAAGGGCATTCTGAACACGTCGTGAACCCGCAGCTTGCTGCCGATCTGCTTAGGTACGCTTTCGGGCTCCACGCCCTCCGCGCACACGAGCTGGAAAGCCACCGCTCTAGCGTCCTTTAACCCTGCGACGCTCAGCTTCCTGCGGTCGATGCCGAGAGAGCGCGCGAGCGCTTGTAGGGCGGTCACCGTATCGACGCCCCGCTTCTCCAGGAGCAACCAGAGGTAGCTCCCGGCGCTGCCACTGAGCTCCTTAGAGCAACCTGGCGTACACGGCACCCTCCCCAACGCCAACTCCACGACGACGAAGTCCTCGACGGACTCTCTCAGGACACCGCCTACCCCCTCGCGTTCAGTTGAGTAGTACTCCATTCCTAGCTGCTCATCGAGAGCCGAGCGCGTGCGAAGAGGCATCAGAGCAGCTTGAGGGATCCCGTGACCTTATCGACGAGCTCGTCGGGCGCTGGACCAACAGCCAAAGCCGTGACCGTCCCGGGAGGCAGCTGCGTGAGACCCATGTCGGATATTAGCGCGGTTGGAAGCCTGAGGCGCTCGGCATCCTCACGGAGTTTGAGAAGCTCGTCGAGCGACGAAACCTTCAGCACCACCTTCTTCTGGCCGCTGCGCATCCACTCCTCGAACCACTCGGGTTTTTCCCTTCTCGCCACTTCAGCTGCCGTAACCGCTGCGTGAGCGACTTGCGCCGCCAGCTTGCCTTTCCCCATCTTGATATCCGTTCGTACAACTATCGCTTGCTTCATGCGAGACTAGCCGCGCTTGTAACCTATCTTCCTGAGAAACTCCACTCGCTCGCGCCGCTCAGCCTCGCCCTCGACCCCAACTGGTTTAAAGCCGTCCACGACTCCTAGCACCGCCCTACCTTGATCGGTCTCGGCCACTATCGCTTGGACGGGGTTTGCGGTTGCGCAGTATAAGGTCACGACTTCTTGGACATTCTTAATCGCGTTGAGCACGTTGATAGGCCAAGCGCCCCTCAAGTAGATGACGAAAAAGTGCCCCGCGCCCACCTCCAGTGCGGTTTTGGCAGCCAGCCTCTTCAACTCCTCGTCGTTCCCCTCCACGCGCACCAGCCTGTGGCCCGATGCTTCGCAGAACGCTATCCCAAAACTTGCAGTGGGGACCGAGGTCACGATTGCCTCGTAAAGATCCTCAACTGTTTTGATGAAGTGAGCTTGGCCCAGTATCACGTTAGTTTTTTCCGGCACCTCTACTTGGATGAGCTGGAGCTTTACCGCCACGGTTCCAGTCCGCTCAAGAGCCTCCCTTAAAAGGTAGCGCGCGCTGTGCCTAAACGAAAGGCTTAGTAGCACCTCCTCGTCACTGCTCCGGTATGTCCGCTGCTAGCAACGTTTGCTTGTACTTGCTGGAGGTCGCGTACGATGGCGAACTGGGTCGCGCAGTGCTCAGGCTCTACGATGAGGCGCGCCACAAGATAATCAATGTACCGGACCAGACAGGTCACAAACCCTACTTCTTGACAGACCTCTCGCCAGAGGAAGTAATCCAGAGGCACCCCGAAATCATAAAACACAGAGGTTTCGACCACCTTGAGGTCGTTGAGAAGTACGACGCCCTTAAGGACGCTCTAGTAAAGATGACGAAAGTGGCGGCTCGCGATCCGCTCTCCGTGGGCGGTTCCAAGAATTCCATGAGGGAATTTCTCAAAGATCACGCTTGGGAAGCGAAGATCAAGTACCACCACTGCTACATTTACGACCTGGGCCTGATACCAGGCATGCCGTACATCGAAGTGGGCGGGAAGATGCAACCAGCACCTGTCGAGCTACCGGAAAGCGTAGTAGAGAGCTTGAGGAAGCTCTACGGTGATGATGAAGGGACGCTTTCAAGAGCTATCGAGTGGGCCAAACTGTTCCATGCTCCGGTGCCGCACCTGAAGCGAATCGCCATAGACATCGAGGTTTACTCGCCGGAGCCGAGCCGGGTGCCGAGGCCCGATGAAGCCCCCTACCCGGTCATCGCGATCTCCCTCTGCGCCTCTGACGGCTTGAAGAAGGTGCTCCTCCTCGCGCGATCAGAGCTCGGAGACCCGCCCACGGGCCTCGAAAATGCCGAGTTCTTCTCGAGCGAGAGGGATCTCCTCAGGAGGGCGTTCGAGATAATATCTAGCTACCCCATCGTTGTCACGTTCAACGGCGATTCCTTCGACCTCCCCTACCTTAGGAACAGGGCGCTGAAGCTCGGCATGAGGGAGGAGGAGATACCCATCGAGTGGAGGCCAGGGGCCGATTACGCGAGGCTGACCAACGCTTTGCACTTAGATCTCTACAAATTCTTCACGAACAGGTCGATGAGGGTTTACGCCTTCGGGAACAAGTACAGGGAGGGGCGCTCGCTCGACGAGATAGCTAGCGCGCTCCTCGGCGAGGGGAAGGTGAAGCTGGAGAAGCACGTGTCGGAGCTGAGCTACGCGGAGCTGGCCGAGTACAGCCTCAGGGACGCTGAACTCACGTACAAGCTCACGGCGTTCAGCGACGAGCTAGTGCTTAAGCTCGTGGTCCTGATGATGAGGATATCGAAGCTCGGCCTTGAGGATCTCACCCGCCACAACATATCGAGCTGGATCCGGAGCATGCTCTTCTTCGAGCACAGGAGGAGGGGGTACCTGATACCGAACGAGGAGGACATCGAGAGAACGAAAGGCCAGACGGACACGAAGGCCGTGATAAAGGGCAAAAAGTACCTGGGGGCTGTGGTCATTAGCCCGCTAACCGGGATATTTTTCGACGTGTTCGTCGTCGACTTCGCATCGCTCTACCCCTCCGTGATCAAGAGGTGGAACCTTTCCTACGAAACCGTGAGGTGCCCCCACGAGGAGTGCTCCGCCAACAAGATCCCCGGCTTGAGCCATTGGGTGTGCACGAAGCGAAGGGGGATAATGTCCGAGATCGTGGGGTTCCTGCGCGATTTCAGGGTTTACATTTACAAGAAGCTAGCCAAAAGCGAGCAGGATCCCGTGAAGAGGGGGCATTACGACGCGGTGCAGAGCGCTCTGAAGGTTTTCATAAACGCGAGTTACGGCGTCTTCGGCGCCGAGTCGTTCCCGCTCTACTGCCCTCCGGTCGCCGAAGCCACAACCGCGCTCGGGCGCTACTTCTTGGTTCAAACGCTGAAGAAGGCTCTAGAATTGGGGATCACGGTCCTCTACGGGGACACGGACTCCCTTTTCCTATGGAACCCCCCGCCCGACAAGCTCGAGGAGCTGGTGGGCTGGGTCTCGAGGAGCTTGCAAGCGGACCTCGAAGTCGACAAGAGGTACAAGTGGATCGCCTTCAGCGGC
>Ga0185307_1001971_pt1 | contig 10925 bp, 8 predicted proteins | sample LHCtaG_FD_128010 | JGI IMG/M metagenome (GOLD analysis project Ga0185307, IMG submission 128010) | Hot spring microbial communities from Little Hot Creek, USA to study Microbial Dark Matter (Phase II) - LHC4sed_matched (SPADES... | ecosystem: Environmental > Aquatic > Thermal springs > Hot... | reverse complement strand
GCTACCAGCCTTCAGATGAAAATGGTGCTGACGAGGTTGGGTTTCAACGCGAAAATGGTCGTCACGGGTGACATCACTCAAATTGATTTGCCCAAGGGTGTCAAGTCGGGCTTAGTGGAAGTGCAAGAGATTTTGAAAGGCGTGGAAGGGGTGGCTTTCGTTTACTTGACTGAGAGCGATGTTGTCCGCCACCCGTTAGTGCAGAAAATCGTTGCTGCCTATGACGCTTGGGAGAAAAAACGCCACGCTCCCGAATCGGAGCGAGGTGAAAAACATGGCGATCGAACCCAGCAGTAAAAGGTTCAGGTGGCAGAAGGTTAAAGGTCAAAAGAATGGGGGATTCCTTGGTGAAATAATCGCCGCCATCGCGAGGCATTGGAAAGGCGAACATTCCGTTTCTTTCAAAGTTTCCGCCTCGAGGTTGTTGCTCTTCTGCGCAATTTTGATTTCCCTCTTCCTCGCGATGACTCCCCCATCCCTCCTAGTCCCTGTCCCCTTTGTAGTTGGTCAAACTTTCCCCTATGACATACGCGCTCACAGGACGGTCAGATACCTGTCAGAGGTAGCCACTAAGAAAAGGCGGCAAGCAGTTGCGCAGGCTATTCCGCGTCAATATAGGCTTGACCTATCGGTGGCATCTCAGTGGAAAGCCGTCCTTAACGACCTTGTTGACAGCGTAATGGCAATGCAAGGGGAAAATCTCCCCCTAAACGCAAAAATAGCAACGATCAAAAAGCGGATCGGGCTAAATATTCCCGACCGTGTTTTAGAAGTGTTTCTCAGGACATCGCCTGCCACCTTGCGCTTTGGGCACGAGATGCTTTTGAGAGCTCTTGACGAAGAGTGGCAGAGAGGCATCAAACCAACTCCAGAGGAACAGGCAGCGGCGTTGCAAAGGGTTAAGAGCAATCTTGACAAACTGCCCCTCAACGATGACCTGAAGTCAGCGTTGCATCGCTTGGCAGAAGTGGCGCTTCAACCGAACATGGTCTTTGACCCCATAGCCACTCAAAAGGCAAGGGAGCAGGCGCAAGCAAGTGTTGAACCCGTGTGGAGAACGATTACCGTCGGTGAACTAATTGCTCGAAGAGGTGAACTGGTCACGGAAGAGCACTTAGAGAAATTGCGGGCTTTGGGCTACAACTTTTCAGCATTGTTTGGCGTGACCGTGTTGGCTTTGCTCTTCAGTATCGCCGCAGCCTTGTTCATTCGGTTAGTTGCGCCCTCAATTTTTTCCGACAATCCCCGTCTTACCCTTCTGGCTCTCTTGTGGGTTATTGCATTGCTGCTGGTCAGGTTCTTACATCGTTCTCTCGGTCCTGAAGTCTCATTCGTCACTATTGCCACTGCTGCCATGATGACGACGGTGCTCTTTAGCCCTCCCGTAAGCGTTTTTGCGTCGGTGCTTTCTGCCATCGCTGCCACTTTGGGCATGACTATGGATTGGCAGGCATTGCCTGCAGGGGCTTTGCGTCCCTTCCTTTCATCGGCAGCCCTTGGTGTGGCTGCGTCTTTCCTTTCAACGGATGTCCGAACCCGCATGCACCTGATTCAAGCAGGTGCTCTGCTGGGTGTGTTGGCTTTCTTCTTCCCGCTGATTTTAGGTTTAGTAACAGGTGAGACGCTGTTGATTTCGTGGGGCGAGTTTCAAAAGTTGCTTCTGTGGGCTCTATTGACGGGGACGACTCCCCCTGCTTTGACCTTGGCAGGGGTCAGCGCTTTAGAACGACTCTTCAACATCACAACGGTCTTCACTCTCACTGAATTGGCAAATCCCAACTTCCCGCTGCTGAGGGAGTTAGCTGAAAAAGCACCCGGAACTTTTCAAAGTTCGCTGATGGTCGCACGCTTGGCGCAGGAAGCAGCGAAGCGCATAGGGGCAAATGAACTCCTCACTTGGGTCGGAGGGCTCTATCACGACATTGGGAAACTGAAACGCCCACATTACTTCGTGGAGAATCAGCCCCCCGGGACTCATAACCCCCACGATACCTTAAGCCCGAAAATGTCAGCAAATGTCCTCCGATTACATGTTGAGGAGGGGATAGAAATCGCTCAAAAGTATCGCCTACCCGAACCCATCGTCAACATCATTCGCGAGCATCACGGCACCTCCGTCATGGCTTACTTCCATGCCAAGGCGAAAGAACGCAAGGACATGATGCTCGTGGAAGAGGAATACCGATATAAAGGACCGAAACCTCAAAGCAAGGAAAGCGCAATCATCATGCTCGCTGACAGTGTAGAAGCAGCCGTTCGGGCGCGCTCAAACCCAACGATGGAAGAAATCGCGCAAATCATTGATGAAGTGGTCAGGGAGAAGTTAGAGGATGGGCAACTGGAAGAGGCTCCCCTTAGTTTTCGGGACTTGACGGAGATTAAGAAGGCGTTCCTCGAAACATTCAAAAGCATTTACCACCAACGGGTCGAGTATCCGAGGAGGGGGCAGGAAGGTAATGGGACGCAACAGGTCGGTCACAGTGTTAAAAATCGCCAAGCAAACGCTTCCGCATGGTCTGAGAAGAAAATTGAGACAAGCGGTTGAGAAGGTGCTTGATAGGGAAGGAGTAAAGGAACCCGCCACCATCGGCATCGTCTTATGTGATGACCCAACCATCCAAGAACTCAACAAACGCTTCTTGAACCACGACTACCCGACCGATGTTTTGAGTTTCCTATTAAGCGAAGGTTCAAGGGCATCTGGAACTGAGCAGGGATTGGTGGGCGAAATCATCATCAGCGTGGAAACTGCTGAACGAAACGCGAAGCGTTTTCGGCAAACTTTGGAGAGTGAACTTCTAAGACTCGCCATACACGGCACTTTGCACCTTCTCGGATACGACGATGCCACAAATTCCCAACGAAGGGCAATGAGACGAAAGGAGAGGCAATATCTCAGGTCGGTTGGGCTTACTGAGTGAAGCTAAGTTTTCAATTGCATCGGGTTGACGGGCATTATCGCTCCTCATTGCGGGCAGGCTCTAAAAGCCAACGGGCGATGAGTTCGCGAATTTGATGCGTTCGAAACGGCTTCACGATAAAATCACAAGCCCCCAATTTCAATGCTTCTTTGACAGTGCTTGTCTGTCCCATTGCGCTCACCATCACAACTTTCGCGTTCCCATCCACCTCTTTGATGGCTCGAAGCGCCGTTAGACCATCCATGTCGGGCATGGAGACATCCAGCAAAACTAAATCGGGACGCTCTAACCGGAATTTTTCAACTGCATCTTTGCCATTGGATGCCTCAACGACCTCGCATCCATCAGCCTCTAAAATTTCTCTGAGGACTTTGCGAGTAAACAGGGCATCGTCTGCAACCAAGACTTTCGGCATGTCGCTCACCTTCTCACAAAGTGGACCCATATGCGAAAGGGTGCAACCGCACGCCATCCATTGCAAATATCGGAAAAGTTGCATCAAACTCTTTAACTGCCAGAGCGTTGAATGACGGATTTTCCCTGCAGCGTTTGCGTGGTTTGAGTTTAGGCGAGTTTGGAGGTGAAGAGATTAATGGCTCGTTGCTTTGCAATCTTAGCATTGCTCTTCGTCCTCGTTCGCGCGACCCTGTCTCAAGATTTGCCTATCACAGCAAAATCGGCTTTGCTTGCCGACGCTGAAACGGGCGAAATTTTGTGGCAGCGCAATCCCGATTTGCGTTGTTATCCGGCAAGCCTTACGAAAATCATGACAGCAGTTTTGGTTTTAGAGCGGGGTAACCTTGAGGATTGGGTCACCGTCCCGAAAGAGGCTGCATTCACCGGTGAGTCTTCCATGGCACTCAAGGAAGGTGAAAGGGTTCAACTTAAGGATTTGCTCAATGCGATTTTAGTTCGTTCGGCAAACGATGCTTGCGTGGCTGCTGCAATTCACCTCGCAGGTTCCGTGAAGAAATTCGTGGAGTGGATGAACGAGAAAGCGAAAGAGTTGGGCATGACCAATACCCACTTCGTGAACCCTCATGGGCTACATCATCCCCAACATTTCACGACTGCAAGGGATTTGTTGACTCTAACCCGATACGCCCTTCAAACCCCCACTTTCCGAATTATCGTCTCTCAGCGCGAAATAATCATCGCGCCAACCAACAAATCTGCCCTTAGGCGTTACCAAAACCGCAACAAACTTTTGGAACTTTACCATGGTTGCGATGGTGTCAAGACCGGCTACACTATCCCTGCCGGGAAGTGTCTCGTGGCGAGTGCTACTCGCAACGGTTGGCAACTCATCGCGATTGTCTTGGGAAGTCAAGACCACTTCGCTGATTGTGCTACTTTGCTTGACTACGGCTTCAACAACTTCGTTAGGCTCATCCTCGCAGAAAGGGGCGAGAAGGTTGCTTTGCTTCATGTCCCCAATGGCGACCCCGAGTGGCTCTGGGCGACAGCGACAGATTCCGTGAAAGTCATTGTGCCTAAGGCTAAAATTGGGCGAATCAAAAGTTGCTTGGTGCAGGGAAGTTTAAAGCTTCCAATCCGTGCAGGCGAAATTGTCGGAGAGTTAATTTGGGACATCCCAGGCGCTTCAATCCACAAAGTCAAATTGGCGGCTGCGCACAATTTGGATTGGTCGTGGAAGGCTAAAGCGAAACTTTGGGGCATTCGCTTCCTCGGCGTTTTGGCGCTTATCCTTTTGTTGGTGAAAATCACTAACAGAAGGCGGAAAGGAGGGCGAAAGGTATGAAAGTTGGGATCATGTCCGATAGCCACGATCACCTCGTCAACATCCGCAAAGCAGTAGAAATCTTCAACGGAACCGGTGTCGGTTTCGTCTTGCACGCTGGCGATTTTGTTGCACCCTTCGTCGCAAGCGAACTGCAAAAACTGAACTGTCCACTCTTGGGAGTCTTCGGCAATAACGACGGTGAAAGGATAGGTTTGCAAAACCGGCTGAAAGGCTTCGGCGCAGAAGTGAAAGTCCAACCTGCCTTCGTTGAACTTGACAGCAAGCGGTTCGTGATCGTTCACGAACACGACTTAGTTGATGCGTTAGCGGAAAGCGGGAAATTTGATGTCGTCGTTTACGGACACACCCACAACGCAGACATAAGGAAAGCGAGTAACGGCTGCCTAATTGTCAACCCGGGCGAAGTTTGCGGTTGGCTCACTGGAAAGCCTACTGTGGCGATTTTGGACACCGAAACGATGGAGGTGCAGTTGATTTCACTTTCGTAGCGGACTAAAAAATTGATGGAGCCGGCGCGGGGATTTGAACCCCGGACCTGAGCATTACGAATGCCCCGCTCTGCCGCTGAGCTACGCCGGCTCACCTTTTGCGCTTTAAAGTTTAGCACAATTCCCAATCGTTTGAAAAATCGCTTCTACCGCTTGGGTCAAAATTCAGCGCTCTGAGCGCGCTATAATGGCAATAGGTTCTTCTGGTGATGGGTTTGAGGCGAAAGAGATGGGTAGGTGACAGAGATGAGGTTGTTGCATTTTTCAGACCTTCACCTCGGGGCGGAAACCCATGGGAAAAGAGATCCGGAAACGGGAATGCACACTCAACTTAAGGACTTTTTGCGGTGCTTGGATTTTATGGTGGAGACAGCGCTTGAAAGGGATGTTGATGCTGTCCTGTTCACGGGCGACGCTTATCACTTCCGCCGTCCGGATCCCCTTTCTCAGAGGGAGTTCATCAAACGCATCAAGACCTTGTCAGACCGAGGCATCGCTGTCCTCCTTCTTGCAGGAAACCACGACTTGCCACCCAGTTACGGAGAAGCATCAGCCCTTGACATTTTCAATGTGATAAGCCTCCCCGGCACCACCTTCGTCCGCCGCCCGGATGTCATTTCGTTGCCTACTCGAAAAGGAGAGTTACAAGTGGTTTGCTTGCCATATTTGCCCCGTCGGACGCTCGTTTCCGTTGACGAAGAAAGGGGCTTGGACGAGGATGGAATCCAAAGGTTGATGGGAAGGCGTGTTCAGGAATGGCTTGAAAGTTTGCTCCGCAAAAGTATCCCAACCGACGCCCCAACAATTTTCGCTGGACACATTTGGCTTAAAGGGGCAGAATTTTCTGGCTCCGAACGGGTGCTCTCGTCCGCTTTCGAGCCCATCATCCCACCAAGCGTCCTCAGGCATCAAAGGTTCGCCTATGTCGCCCTTGGACATATCCACCGTCATCAGGCTTTTGACGAGTTTAAGCCCCACATCGTCTACGCGGGGAGTTTGGGCAGGTTGGACTTCGGAGAAGAGAAGCAACCCAAAGGCTTTGTCGTGGTTGAGTTAGAAAGGACGCAAAAAGGCGATTGGGAGGCGAATTGGGAGTTTGTTCAAGCGCCCACCCGCCCCTTCGTCACGGTCAGGCTTGATGTCCGAGACTCAAACAACCCAACTCAAGCCGCCATAGATGCTTTGAACCAAAACCATCAAATAGACGGTGCTGTCGTTCGCGTCCAAATTTTTGTCAAGGAAGCGCAAAGGGAGCAGGTCAATTTGGGCAGATTAAGGGAACTCTTGGAGAAGCGTGTCGACCACATCTCAGCCCTTGAAATTCGCTCCGAAGGGATACCTCAAATTTCGGATGAACCTGTTTCCCACTCGTTGGAAGAATTAGAGCAAATTCTGCGCCAGAGCCCGATTGAGTGGTTGGCGAATTGGGTAGACGAGTTGGCAAAGAAGGAAAAGCACCTCGGACAGCGCAAAAGACGCTTGATGGAATTGGCTCAGAAGTTGATGGAGATGTGAAAGGGGGGTAGCACCCATGGTGCCGGTTAGATTGCAATTGCGCAACTTCCTCAGTTACGGAGACAATCCGCCACAGGAAATTGACTTGCAAGGAGTCCATATGGCAGCCCTTGTTGGGAACAACGGTGCCGGCAAATCTGCCCTTTTGGACGCGATAACTTGGGCTCTCTTCGGTAAAGCGAGATCTAACCGCAATGAGCAATTACTCAGGCAAGGATCAAATGAAATGTCAGTCACTTTTGAGTTTGAGGTTGAAGGTCAACTTTACCGTGTCCGAAGGCGCTTCTCAAGAAAACACAAACCCCATGAGGTGAGTTTGGAGCAGTGGGACGGTAAAAGGTGGCGTCCTATCGTGACTGAGAGTAAGGTAAGAGCAAACGAGGAAGAGATTCAAAGGCTGCTTGGAATGGACTACGACACCTTCGTTAATACCGTCTTCATGCCTCAAGGTCGTTCGGGAGAATTCATGAACCTTGACCCGTCGGAAAGGAGAGACCTGCTCGCCCAATTGCTTGGACTTGAAGCCTACGAGAAACTCGCCCAAAAAGCGAGGGAGAGGGCTAAAGTTCTGAGCGGGCAAATTAGCGAGAGCGAGAAACACCTGAAGGACATTGAAAGCGAACTGAGCCAAAGACCACAAATTGTCGCGGAGTTTGAAAAGAAACAGCAGGAACGAGATCACGCAGAACAAATCCTCCGGCAAATGGATGAGGAAATTGCCCGTGTCCAGAGAGCAAGGGAAAACCTCCTCGCCGTAAAAGCCAAACTTGAACAGTTGAAAAGCGAAAAGCAAACTGTCCAAAAGCAAATTGAGACCGACCAGAAGGATTTGAGCGAGTTAGAGGTGCAACTCCAAAAATGGCAAAAAGTGCTCGCACAGGAAGCACAAATTATTGAGGCTTGGAAGAAGTTCCAGCAGGTTCAACAGGTGGAACAAGCCCTAAGCGAAAAAGCAAGGCAGTTAAGGGAGTTGGAGCAGCAGAAACACCGACTTGAACAAGCGATTATGAAGGTAAAGGCAGAGTTGAAAGTTAAGTTGGAAGCCAACAAACGAGACGCTGATAACATTGAACAGCGTTTGGCTGACTTGAAAAAAGTCATCGCGCGCCGAAATGAGGTTGAACGACAACTTGAAGAACTCCTCAAAGCCCGCGAGGCATTGAGGGAATGGGAGGAAAAGCAAGAGCAGTGGAAGAACTTGCAGCAAGAGCGAGCAGTTTTGGAACAAATGATCGCTTCTGAGAAGGCTGAGTGGGCGCAAAAGGAGGGGCAATTGTCGCAAGAGCAAAAGCAACTTGAAACCATCATTGGCGCGAAACCTCGGATCGAACAGGAATTGAGGCAACTTGGAGAGGTGCGGAAAAGGTTCAGCGAACTACAAAGCCAACTCAATTCCGCCAGAAAAAAACGAGAGCAACTCAGTGGTCAATTGGCTATGCTCAACACCCGACTGGAGCAACTGCAAAAATCAAAGAAGGAAACCGAAGAGAAGTTGCGCCTGCTTGAAGAGCATTCGGGCGAACCCAAATGTCCCTTGTGCGAAACCGTTCTGACACCGCAGAAAGTCGCTTCACTGAAGCGAAGATTAGGCAACGAATTGAAGCAAAGGGACGAAGAGATTTCCGAGACGGAACAAGAAATCAAGGTTCGAGAGGAGGAATTGAAACGGGTTGACGAATTCATCCTCCAAGCCGAAAAAGCGCTTCAAAAATTGCCTGAGATAGAACAACGGTTCGGGGAGGTCAACCGAAGGCTTGCCGAAGTCGTTGAGGCTGAAAGGAAACTGGAAGCGTTGAAAGTTGAGTTGGAATTGCTGAAGCAACAGAAATCTGAGGCAGAGAAGCGTTGGCAGAAGCAACGGAGCGAATTGGACGAGCGCGAAAGGGCTATAGGCTATGACCCTGATGCTCACAAGCAATGCCAGCGAAAAGTTGAAACTCTTTTGAGGTTTGAAGCCGAGTTGGAGCAAATCCGGCAAGCAGAGGAAGAACTTTCGCGGCAACGAGAACGATTGGGGAGACTAAAGATAGAGATCGCCGAGTTGGACCGAAAACTCGCCGCAGATGACTTCGCTCACGATGAGCGTTCGCAGTTGGATCAAGTGAATGAGAGCATACGCAGATTAGGCTACGACAGCGAAAAGCATCAAGAGATAAAGGCTTGGCTGCAAAAGAATCAGCACATACCTCAATGCTGGCAGCAGTTGCAAACAGCGAAAGAGCAAGCCCCCAAGATTCAAGCGTGGATAGAGCAACTGAAGCAACGGATCAGAGAGGGCGAAAGGCAATTAAGTGAAATTGAAGCCCAAGAAAAGCACCTACAAGCCCAATTGACTCAATTGCCTGAGATTGAGGAGCGGTTGAACGAACTTTTGGGGCGCAGGAAAGCCCGTGAAAACGAGTTGCAACGGCTAAATGAAGAGGTCGGAGCGCTCAGATACAAGTTGGAAGAGTTGAGCCGAAAGGAGCAGGAGAAGGTTCAACTTGAGGAGAGACTCGCTCAAATGCGTGAAGAGAAGATAGATTACGAGACACTCGCTGACGCTTTTGGACGCAATGGCATCCCCAAGATGATTCTTCGCCATGCGGTCCCTTGGCTTGAAAATGAAGCATCAAACCTTCTCGCTCGCCTGACTGGAGGTAGGATGAGGCTTCGGTTTGCTCTTGAGTTGCAAACGCAAAGCGGCAGTCAGAAAGAGGACTTGAAAATTTTCGTTTCCGACGAGTTGGGAGAGCGACCTTATGAACTTTACAGTGGTGGCGAAAAGTTCCGAATTGATTTTGCGGTAAGGGTGGCTTTGGCGCGACTTCTCGCCCACCGAGCAGGCGCGCCCTTAAGAACCCTTGTCATTGACGAGGGATTTGGCTCGCAGGACAAGGAAGGCTTGGAAGCAATCGTTGACGCTATCCAGACAGTGTCAAAGGAATTTGCTCGCGTCCTCATCGTCACCCACCTTGATGAGTTGCGCGATTACTTCCCAGCACTCATTGAGGTCACCAAAGGAAGCAATGGTTCCCAATGCCGCTTGATCATGCGCGACCAGAAAGAAGCCTTTGATCTCCAAGCGTAAAGCCCTGAAGTAGCGCTCAAATCCTTTTCGCTTCTCGTTGCTTTCGGAAATACTCACACAGGTGTTGGAGGACGCAGTCTTGACATTTTGGTTTTTGTGGGCGACATATTTGTCGTCCGTGGGCAATCATGTTCAAGTGAAGCCGATACTTTATCTCGTTGGGCACAATTTGATCAAGCAACTCGTTGGCTTTCGCTTCCGTCACTTTCTCATCCAGCCATCCCAGCCGTTTGCTTATCCGAAAGATGTGAGTGTCAACGGGGAAGACGGGCTTGCCGAAACTGAAAAGCAAAACGCACGCTGCCGTCTTCGGTCCGACACCTGGCAAATTTTTGAGCCAAGAGAGCGCTTCATCGGTGGGCATTCCCTCAAGGAACTCAAGGGACAAGTTGCCTTCGTTGGCTTCAGCAATTCGCTTCAATATCGCTTTGATTCTCGGCGCCTTTTGGTTTGACAGCCCTGCCGGCTTAATTGCGTATGCTATTGAACGAACGGGCGCTCGCAAAACTTGCTCCCATGAAGGGAACCGGCGCTTAAGTTGCTCAAAGGCTTTGTCTCGGTTAGTATCGTTGGTATGTTGGGAGAGCACAGTTGCTATCAGTTCGTCTATCGGCTCAGCACGGCGTCGCCATCTTCGGTCACCGTAGACCTTCACAAGCAACCTGTCAACTTCGCGAATCGCCGCCTCATCAACCTTCACCGCAATTATCACCCCTTTGGACTGCAACTTGGATTCTCTCATGGGTCCACTTGCATGCCTTGCGCAGCAACTCCTTCGCTTCGTCCTCAGTTGAGCAATAAGTGTCAAGCATCAACCCTTTGGGCGAGAGTTCTTGCAACAGCGGTTCAACTTCGTGGGCTGGGACAGTTATGTGAATCAACTTTCCTGCCCGCTGAATCCTTTTCAGCAGCGGAACCCAGACCAACATTGACTTGTATCTTGCTCCCGGAACCCATTGAATTCCGTGCAGGTTCGGGATTTCAAGCAAAATGTCAAGGTGTCGGATGCAATCTGGACCGTCAAGGTGGAAAAGCGAGTGGTCAAGCCAGTTAATTTGAGCCAAAATATCGTCAAGGAAAAATTCCCTGAACATTTGCGGCGAAATTAGGGCGAGTTCGTCCATGCTGACAGGATACCACCTGCCCGGCGACCAAACATTGAGCCA
>Ga0185307_1001970_pt1 | contig 10928 bp, 11 predicted proteins | sample LHCtaG_FD_128010 | JGI IMG/M metagenome (GOLD analysis project Ga0185307, IMG submission 128010) | Hot spring microbial communities from Little Hot Creek, USA to study Microbial Dark Matter (Phase II) - LHC4sed_matched (SPADES... | ecosystem: Environmental > Aquatic > Thermal springs > Hot... | reverse complement strand
TGATATTTTGCTACACCTCCTACAGGGTTTATGTATACTATTACCTCAGTTGGTGCTCCAATCACAACCTTTTCTCTATATATTAACCTGTTTTCAACTCGCTTCGCTCTAACTACTACTAGCTTACGTAGGTTAGCTACTGCATAGAGCTGCTTTTCATAGTCAAGAATCTCAATTACAGAGTCTCTATATGGGCTTGCTGTTTTAAGTATCTCTTCAAGCTCTCTAATAACATCTAATGCTTTTTCCTCTCCAAGTACCTGCTCAAGGATTTCCTGAACACCTGATTTACCTTTTACATGCTCTTCAACCTCTTTTGCTAGGGCTTTTGATACATTTCTTTTTACTGCTCCCTCTTTTCTCCATTCCTCTATAAGTTTATCTAGCTCTTCAACCTCTTTAACATCGCCAAAAACCTTCTTATAGCTATAGTATATTGTGCTTAGCCTTTCCTCAAGCTCATTATCACCTCTCTCCTCAGCTACTAGTCTAAACAGCTTAGCTACGCTAACAGGATGTATCCTTGCCTTTGCTAGCCACCCTGATAGAAACAGTGCTAGATACTGTCTATTTCCCTCTACCCAAGCATCCTTTACCAACTCCTTAACCTTAATAACATCATTATCGCTAAGCATCCTGAATTCTGTAGCTGCTTCTCGTTTCTCCTCCCTCTTTTCCTCCTTCCCACTTAGAAGCTTAAGCAGCTCTGCAGCTTCTTCAACTGTTAAAGTCTCTATCTCTAAACCTTTCTCAGGTCCTTGTATAAAGCTATATATTTTCCCACTTGGATGTATGCTTGGAGGTGCTACTACATATCCACCTTCAGCTTTTATATCTACACCATCAGCAAGCCTAGCCCTTGTCCTGAAAAGCTTCTCAAACTCTTCTTTGCCGCAGCTAATTCTGAAGTATATATGAACACCTTTACCTGTTTCAACAATCCATGTATTTAGTATCTTGTCTCTTAGCCAAGTCTCCTCAGAATCAACCTTGCTGTAGAACTCCTTAAACTTCTCATCGCTATCGAAATCAACAACAATCAGGTTACCTGAGATAGACCCGCAAACAATAGCTACATTAGCTTCATTTTCACTAAACCACTTCTCGATTTCTTTAGCTGTAGGTAGCCTTTCTTGATACTCTTTCCAAGGTATTAAAGGCTCTTTGCTTCTTGGCTTTAAAGGTATAATGCTAAGACCTTTCCCTAAGTAGAGCTCTGCATACCATAAACATTTATTTCCGCTCTCACTAGGGTTTTTCTTAGAGACAGGCATTTTTTTCACCTACGTAGCCCCCAACCCCCCCTCCTTCAACATTTACTAAAAATTCTTTAGTTAACCACCTCTAACGAGGATTTCTTGCTTTGAGATCATTCTTTTTCTCCTTGTTTTACTCTTCTTATGTATCTTCCAAAACTCTCTCTACGTATTGTAAGAGGCTTTCCAACTAGTTTTGAAACCCTCTCAAGAAGTTCTATAAACTCTGAATCTGTCTCTGGTATCCTACCCAACGCTACTATATGTGTTAGACCGTATAGTATAGCTGTATTCCTCACTGAAAATGTGCTATATCCTAAACTCTTAGCTACCTCCTTAACCAGCTCTTCAACCTCACCCTTAACTCTAACCATAGGGTTATCCATAGCTTCACCTATATAGTATCTGTTTTCAAAAACTTATATATTTTTTTATTGTTTGATTTCAAAGCTTATAAACTTTTCACCACATTGAGAACATTAACCACTACCCAAAACTATCTTCTGCTTTGGCTTATACTCTATGTAGTCTACACCGCCTTCTTTAACAAGTTGGATATCTTCGTGTAGAGCTAGAAGCATTTTTAGCATTATGTATCTGCAGTAGTTGTATGATAAGCCAAGCTCGTTACATAGCTCAGCTACCTTCAGCTTCTTTCGTGACTTGATTATCTCTACAGCTCTTCTTACGGTTTCATTCCCTATTTTAGTCACCAAATAGAGTTATCCTTATAGGGTTTATAAGCTTCTCTCTCTCTCTACAAATTATTTGCTTTTCACCTTCACTTAAACTAGTAGTCTAAGGGTTCATCTTTCCCATATAATACGAGGATTCTGTATACCTATTATTCGATTTAGTAGCGGGGATAGACTGTTAACCATCTTGAGCACAGCTGTGCTCAATGATAACCTAGCTGCTTTAGTCTCTTAACAAATCTATCATAGCTCAATACCCTTGTTTGCCCTTTCTCTGTATATCTCAGATATCCTTGCTGTATAAGCATTTGGTAAATTGCTTTCTTTGGAACCCCTAGCCTTAGATAGTGCTTTACAAAATCCATTGGTATTTCAACTGATTTTCTACCAATATGCTTACCCTCTTTCCTAGCTCTTGCAATGCCCTGTATAGTTCTCTCTCTAATGAATGCTCTTTCAAGCTCTGCTACAACACCTAAAACAGTTAAGATGGCTTTCCTAAGAGCTTCACTAATTGGGGAATCAGGCTTAGCATTTAGCTCAGGATGCTTAACAAATAGAACTGTAAAACCTTTCTCTAGCAGCTGCTTATAGGTCTCAATCAAATCAAACAAATCTCTACCAAGCCTAGTTAAATCATAGACAACAACTGTCTTTATGTTTAGAGCCTCTGCTACCTGAAGCAGCTGCTTAAATCCTTCCCTCCCCATAGCAGGTTTAGAGCCAGAGACACCAATATCTGTAAAAACCTTCAATAGCTCTAGCCCTTGCTGCTTACAAAACTCCTCAATAGCCATTGTTTGGTTATCTATATTTTCCTCTGGTATTGATACCCTTGCATATCCAAATGTTTTCAACTTTGAACACCTCTATGTAAAATACTTCTACTTGCATAGCTTATATGCTTTCAAACTACATAAAAAACTATGTAGAATAACCATTCTACATACGTTAATGCAATGATATGTAGAAGTGACCCAATCCACATAAACATGCAGAAATTAGCACATTCAACGGTAGCACGGGTTGTGCTACCTATAAAAGAGATGAATGTTGCTATTTCACTATATTTTTGTGGTGATCAAGGTAACAGGTTTTTTCCTACAATTTTGTAGGAAGATAAGCAGTGAAAGCTGTGTTTTCGAAACAAATTGAGAAGTAAACTTACTGCATAGAGCTGGGAAGAGGAGTTAAAAAACTAGTTTTGGTTTTTCTCAGGCTCTTCCTCGGGCTTAATCTCCTCTTTGAGGAATTTTGTGAAATCTGTGAAGCTTACTATAGCTACTTTCTTTACCGAGCTTTTCTCGATCTTCATGTTTTTGTATTCCCATCCAAGTAGCTCAGCAACTGATTTTAAACCACCTATATCTCCAACTATTGGTTTCAGCTCATTAACTATCTCACTATTTATGTACACTACCCCATCTCTGTACATTGCCCACGGTAGTAGCCTATTCTGTATCACTGTCAATACCCTTATCTCAAAATTCTCCCAAGAACTTTAACATCTACCTACAAACTCTATGCTGTCAGATTTCTGAAAAGCTACTCAAGGTATTTTTTCCCACCTATATATGTGTAAAGATTCTGTATCACTGCGGGAATTCTTTTCCACCTATATATTATATTATACAAGGATTTTGTATAACTGCAGAAATGTGTGATTTAGGTGAAAGCATTTTCCGCTACCCTCTATATACAGTATATAGTATAGTAGCAGCTTTTTCAAGAAAACAAACTTAGCAGTGGACTATTTAGTGTCTATACACTGAGAGCTACTAGCAGCTTTCTGTATCTATGCTCTGTAGCTAAAACATAGCTGCAGCTAATAGACTCTTATTTATCTCTATAAATTTGTGGTGTCATGATTATAATAGCTAGAGACGCTAGGTTGTATCTGGCTTGTATTAGTTAGTATCCTCTAGTGCACTACCTTAGACTTTTCACGATGGAGAGTAAGTATTTTTAACCCTGGGTTAACATCTCCTCTTGCGGTGGTGATACATGGTTTCAAGATCTGTTGTAGTTCTTGTTGCTGTAGCTATTGTAATGCTTGTTGTGGGTACTGGTATTGGCTACGGGATTGCAGGTACTAGGGTAGCTACTATAACAGCTACGGCAACGCTCTTCACACCAGTAACGAGAACTACTACAGTTAGGGAAACTGAAACAATGTTTACCCCCATCCCAACAACAATAACGCTCTTCACACCAGTAACGAAAATCACTACAGTGACTGTCACAGTTGCTGCAACACCTACACCAACAGTAAGAGTTGTTGAGGCTGTTCTTAGACAGGTGGTTCAGGTAGGTTCTTGGAGATTAGCTGTAGTAGATGTTAAGGAGGTTAGCTATGTAAAGACTTTGAAATTCGGTGTATGGAGCTACTATAAAGCTCCAGAGGGTATGAAGATAGTTATAGCAACTCTTAAAGTAGAGAATGTGGGTATGGAGATCAGGTCTCCGTTTGGCTTTGCTGAACTAAGTCTACCACTACTAGTTACAGCAACGAATAGGAGTTATGGGAAGGCTTACACCTACGAATTAGAGAGTATCTACGAAATAACCAAAGATATTGAGAGAGAGGCAGCTGAATACAGAGAACTCGATGTGCTTACTAAACTTGCTCCAGGAAGCTACGTTGAAGGAGATGTAATGTTCCTCATACCACAAGGCGAAAAACCAGCAAAACTAGTACTCGAGTACTGGCCAAGCCCATTCGAACCAAAGACAGTGGTAGTCGTAAAACTTAGCTAATCAACCCAACACAAAGATTTTTTATCAGAATTTTGTGCAAGCCTCACCTAGAGCCTAAAACAACAAACACCACTTATCGCTCTAAGAAACGCTGCTTAGTTTTTTGTCACCACAAATCTATGGTGAAAAGCATACCTCTAGTCTCTCTAGCAATAGCTTTCTAGAATTTATTGTTTTTGGTGTAGTTAAGTAGTGGTTAACAGTATAGTTCTTTGCACACATGGTGAGTTAGGGTTTACAAATATCTTAAGCCAAGACTATGTAGCAACAATACAGGTACTGGTAGAGAAGATCTTAGAGTTAGCTGAACAAAACAATGAGAAATCTACTGAAATATTGCAGAGATTGGTGAAAGTTCTTGAGGAAGGTTTAGCTAAAGCTAGAGCAGCTCTCAAAAAACCCCAACTTGAAGCATAAACAAACACTTTTTCTCCTCTCCATCTCTTATTAGAACATCAATACAAGACTACTCAACAAACTATGTTCTAATAATTTTCATAAATATTTATATAGAAGATATAAAATAATTAAATAGCACAAGAAATAGAAGCTCCTAAAAAGGGAGTAGAAAGAGAATATAGTCATCAATCTCTATATGTGAAGATATTGGAAACTCCCAAAAGGGAGTAGAAAGTAGAGAAGGTAAAGTTGATAGAGACTTAACTACACCATCAGCTGCTACAAAAACTCAACCTGAAGCAGCTACATAAACCAAGCACTCCCCCTTCTCCATTCCTTATTTTGCTTCTCTCTACTACTATACTAGTATTGTATTGTGATAGAAATAGGTTTTGTTTGCATGTTTTGCAGATTTGCAAAACGTGCAATACGTAGTAATGAGGAAACTACTACCGAGAGTAAAAGATTAAACAAGATTTCGTTTACATTTCTTCATTACTGCTATACCTATGCAAGTTCCTCCAACTATGTATAGAACTGATGCTGTGAAAGCTAAGCCTATACCAAGCTCTATAGATACTTTATGGAAGATCTCTGCAGCTATATACACTGGGAAAGCACCTGCTAAACCTATGATCATGAGTCCTCCTGCTGCAATAGTTAATTTCACAATATTAGATGACCAGGATATGAGTATTGTTAACCCAATTAGTATGCCTAACGGATACGCGTACATAATGATAGAGAATGGTATTAGTATTAAGAGTCTCCAACCCGTATACACTTCACTATCAAACCTAGCCCAAGGAATTGAGAAAGCTACAATAGTTAAAATCCAGAGAATTGTGTATACAACACGGTATATAGTACAGTACTTCACATAACACATTGTGGCTTTACCTAGTATTAGTTAATGAGATGTCTATATCTTTCCCTACTAGACTTAAGCTAAACTTAATCTTAAAGCTTAGAACTCTATAGTTGTTTCAACAGCTTTTGCAAGACCGTTTTGCAAATTTGTAAAATGTAGTAAAGGTATTGAATATTCTCAATGTTTGCATAGACTAGGTTGTTAACGCCATACTGTTGCGTATATCTTTAGCGTTAAGGCTACAGTAGTCAGAGTTGTAACGTCTATACCTACCTCCCTAGGCTTTAGACCTAAGCTATAGAAATACTCTAAAGGTTTGAGAGATCTCTTCAAGCTCCTATCCTTACCCAACCCATTAGCTCCATGAGCACCGTAATCAAAACCTACACAACTAACAACAACATTCTTAACTATTTTTCTGAACCTACTTTTGCCAAGAACTTTCTTAAAGTACTTAAGTACACAATCAATAACCTTCTTAACTACATATAGCTGCTTAACGAGATCCTCAAAATCCTTAGCATTCCTTGAGTGAAGTCTAATTCTGTAGACAAAATCCTCAACATCATCAACACTACAGCAGCTACTGTTAACAATGCTATTGCTACTACTATTAACATTAGTATTACTAGCATTACTATTGCTAATGTTACTAGTGCTAACACTACTACAACACACACCACCAACAAAAAAACTCACATCGAACCCGGTTTCCTTGTGAATCTCAGAAGATAGAAGAATTGAAAGGATTTTCCTTCCATAATCAGTAAGCTTGTAAACACCATGCCCCACTTTCTCAAGAACACTATGCTTAACAAGTCTCTGAATAGCATCGTGTATACGCCTAGGATTCAAATCAATGCCACAGCTCTGCCTAGCCCATTCCTTAACAGATGCAGCTTGTACATAGATATGCTGAGATGAAAACTCTAACACTAAATTTTGCCTCTATATGATGCTGTGATTGGTTGTTTAGTGTAGGAATTGTTTTGATTTCACCATAAATCTATGGTGATTAAAGCTTATAAGCTCTGCAAACATATATGTTTATGTCACCACAAATTTATGGTGATATATGTGATATGTCCTAGATGTGGTTTGCCTTATTCGTGGCTTGATAGGAGGGTTGTAGGTGATAAAGTCTATCTCTATGCTGTTCATGTTGTTGAGAGGAAGGGTAGGTCTAGAAAGATTAGGAAATGCTACTTAGGTCCTGAAGAATCTTATAGATATGTTAGTATGATGCATGAAAGAGAAGGTTTAGTTCTCAAGGGTTTAGCTGATGGTGATAGGGCTTTGAAGTATCTAGATGCAATAATAAACTATCTAAGCAGTATTGAGCTAGATAGGAGTCTTGCTAAAGAGCTTACAGCTAAACTAAAGCAGCTAGCTGAGAGGCTTGAGAGATATGCAGAGGAAACAAAATGAGAAAGAGGAGCTTAAGAGAGAGGTTATAGAGGTGTTGAAAGAGCTTAGAGCTGCAATAGCTAAGTCTAAGAAGAAAAACTAGATATTTTTACCTCACTTCTATGCATTTTTATGTGTTTCACATTTTCACTACCAGCAAAATATTTATATGAATACTTCAACAATCTTTGTTTTTGCTTTGTATGTTTTATCACCATAGATATGAAACGCTTAGTATCTAGGTTCGTAAAATGGGCACGCTACACATATTAGCGGATGAAGCAGCTCTATGCAATAGGTTTGCTTCTCGATTTGTTTGAAAAGCTGCTGCTATATCTGCGGCAGCACACCGTGAAAGCCCCATAACCTGAAAAATACGTCATTCAATTGTTGAATAGATGTGTCACGATCGTGACACATACATTAAGTAATTGAATGTTTTCCTAGTACTATGATATACTATTTTCTATTAAAATAAAATAAAATATATTGTATTGTATTTCATTGTGTCAGCTGTGTCAGCTGTGTCACGTGTGTCTCAGTTACCTGTGTGTCACGTGTGTTGTGCTTGTAGTTTGCAGAGTGTGAGTGTGTGCTGTAGCCGTGACACGCGTGACACTATCAGGTAATTGAATGACTCCTCAACTCTTTTTTGTAGCTTCTCATTCAACTCTTTTCCATAATGTGTCACGGTCCCTATGTGCCGTGACACAGTAATAAAGCAGTAGAATGTATAGTAGTATTTTCATGGAATAGAGGGGTGATTATAAGGAAAATGATTGGGCTCGGGTATTATTCTGTGCTTTGTTGTTCAGTATGTTCACTATCTTCAATTTCTCCTTTGAGGAATGCAACAAATTCTTTGAATTGTACAACCATTGCTTTCTTAAACGAGTTTCCACTTCGAAGTGTTTTGTAGTTCCATCCAAGTAGCTCAGCAATAGACTTTAAGCCTCCTATGTCTCCTACAATAGGCTTCAGCTCGTTAACTATCTCACTCGTTATGTAGACTTCACCATCCTTATACATAGCCCATGGTAGTAGTCTATTCTGTATCACTGTCAATACCCTTATCTCAAAATCAACCTCAGTTCTCCCAAGAACTTTAGCACCGCTTTCTGCTTCAATAAATACTCTACCTACAAACCTTGTGTACTCTTCGTTAATCCTCTTAAGTATGAAAGCCCTAATACTCTCCTTGATATCCTCATAGATATTTTCCTCTGATCTATATTTAAGATCTATCCAAGCAGGTATTGCTAGACCTGCAGCACTATACATCTCTCTAAGTATTTTCTCTGCAGCTATAGCCCAATCCTCTTCAACTATCTGTGGATGTTCAACAACATATCTAGCTACCCATCTACCTATAGCACCTAGCTTGCTTAGCGTTGGAACCACCTTCTCTTCAAATTCTCTAGCTTTTTCAGAATCTATCCTATCTCCAAATGTAAACCTAAGAACAATAAACCTCCTTAGCAATGCATCATCTTTAGGTAGATACCTATTGCTGGTAAACACTATTTGTGCTAGCGAAGGTATCTCTATATAGCTACCCCTATGATACTTACCTCTAACAACTATACTCTCAATAGCATTTTTAACAATCTCAACTATATCTTCTTTACTAAGAGCGTTTCCAGGCTCATTAACAACTATAGGAAATGTTGATCTGCTTAGCACGTAGCCTATTCTTGCAGCTGTATCTATGTTTGCACCTGTTTTCCTATGATCAGCACCAAGATTCCATATCTTCAAAACTATTTCTCCAAGTGTTGATTTACCTGTGTAGCTAGCTCCGTAGAGATAGATCCATGGTATCCACCTACCTCTCTGCTTATATATAAAGCTGAAAGGTGCTACAACACCCCACTTAATACCTGTAGCAAACCTGTCTATGGCATGTTTAAACCATATCTCTGCAAGCTCATTCAGTAGCTCGAGAGCTTCCCTAAGCTCATTAACAGTAGCATCACCTAGATCAACTTTAACAGCTATTACTCTATCTCTATACCAGTAGAATCCTGGGCTCTCAATCTCTTCTCTTACCTCTGCTTTCCCTTTCCTCACAAAACCTTCAGCAATAGCGTTTAAAACATCTTTAGCTAGTCTATGGTTAACAACCAAGCCTTCTGCTTTGAGCCTATCCAAAATATCCTCTATTTCTGCAGGACCTATATAAAACGGTCTAGGTCTTGTAGCTGCTTCCCAAACAATTTCATACCTACCTACTCCACCAAATGGGTTAACGTAGTAAACAATTTTTGTTGGTGCTCCTATAAATATCCTCTCTTTGTAGACTAGGCTATCGCTATTCCTCTTAGCTCTAACCACTACTAGCTTTCTTAGATTTGCTACTGCATAGAGCTGCTTTTCATAGTCAAGAATCTCAATAACAGAGTCTCTATATGGGCTTGCTGTTTTAAGTATCTCTTCAAGCTCTCTAATAACATCTAATGCTTTTTCCTCTCCAAGTACCTGCTCGAGAATTTCTTGAACACCTGACTTACCCTTCACTCTCTCCTCGAGATCCTTAGCCAAAGCTTTCGATACGTTCCTCCTTACAACACCTTCATTCCTCCAATCCTCGATAAGCTTGTCAAGCTCCTCAAGCTCTCCTACGTTAACCCATGCCTTCTTGTACGAATAGTATATAGTGCTAAGCCTCTCCTCAAGCTCGTTATCGTTCTTCTCTTCAGCTATCAATCTAAACAGTTTAGCTACAGAAACAGGATGTACTTTTGCTTTTGCAAACCATCCCGATAGGAATAGCGCTAGGAACTGTCTATGACCTTCAACCCAGGCATCCTTTATAAGCTCCTTGATCTCGATAAGCTCTTTATCGCTCAAAACTCTGAATTCTGCAGCTCTAGCTGCTTCTCGTTTCTCCTCCCTCTTCTCCTCCTCCCCGCTCAGGAGCTTAAGCAATTTAGTAACTTCTTCAAGCGTCAGAGTCTCTATCTCGAAACCGTTTGCAGGTCCCTGAATGAATCTGTACTCTTTACCGCTTGGATGTATAGACGGTGGTGCTACTACATAGCCTCCCTCAGCTTTGACATCAACACCTTCAGCAAATCTAACCCTTGTCCTGAAGAGCTTCTCGAACTCTTCTCTACCGCAGCTGATCCTGAAGTATACATGCCTACCTTTACCAGTTTCAACTATCCACGTATTTAGAAGCTTATCTCTAAGCCAAGGCTCTTCAACATCAATTTTGCTGTAGAACTCTTTGAATTTCTCTTCAGAATCGAAATCAACAACAATCAGGTTACCTGAGATAGATCCGCAAACAATAGCTACGTTAGCTTCATTTTCACTAAACCACTTCTCGATTTCTTTAGCTGTAGGTAGCCTTTCTTGATACTCTTTCCAAGGTATTAAAGGCTCTTTGCTTCTCGGCTTCAAAGGTATAATGCTAAGACCTTTCCCTAAGTAGAGCTCTGCATACCATAAACATTTATTTCCGCTCTCACTAGGGTTTTTCTTAGAGACAGGCATTTTTTTCACCTACGTAGCCCCCAACCCCCCCCTCCTTCAACATTT
>Ga0185307_1001967_pt1 | contig 10951 bp, 12 predicted proteins | sample LHCtaG_FD_128010 | JGI IMG/M metagenome (GOLD analysis project Ga0185307, IMG submission 128010) | Hot spring microbial communities from Little Hot Creek, USA to study Microbial Dark Matter (Phase II) - LHC4sed_matched (SPADES... | ecosystem: Environmental > Aquatic > Thermal springs > Hot... | reverse complement strand
TCTTGAAAATAAGGGTTTCAGTTATAATTGGAAATAACGGTCCTCAGCGCCCGGTTTCATCAGCTCGTCAGCTTGGGATTCATGGTCATCCCGTCAATATATTTCCTGTGATTAAAATTGAGTCATAGTCTCAGATCGTGCTGACTTCTCCATTAAGTTATATTTAGTATTAGTTTAGCTTAAAAGTCTTGTAAAGGTGTAGTTTTACGTTTATTTTTCATTTTCCATGTTGGCCTTACTCCTAATGTACTCTGTGAGGAGAGGGCAGAATACTGGGTCGTAAAAACCACCTTCATAGCATTTTTCTGTTTGAGGGCAGGAGATACATGGTATGGAAAGAACTTCTCTAACAACTTCATCTATATCTACATAATCTTCTCCTATTTCTCTAAGTACTTTAATAGCCATTTCTACATTGGGTTTCACAATATAAGTTTTCCTCTTATTGTAAGTGACGGGGACTCTCTCTATGAGTCCCATTTTTTCAAGTTTATTTAGAACTTTAGAGACAATCTTTGGATTAAGCTTAATTTTCCCTGGAATTATGCTCTGATATACTAATTCGCTATTTTTGTTTTGTCTTAATAGCCACTTTAATAAAACTACATCATTCTTATTAAGACTACTCGACATGTTAATACCCTTTAATACTCAAAAACACGCTTACACTTAGAAGTAGTATTTAAGGTGTAATATACTTTTAGTAGTAAATATTGTAATATTGTGGTAATTAGAAGAGAATTACATTAAAATATCAATATCCAGAGATTCAACTAGTGTACTATACGCGTTTCTCACAGCTACATCTGTTAAGCCAACAGTACGTCCTACTTCTAGCTGGCTACGCCTGTCATTGAGTAATATGCAAGCTAAGTATACGGCAGCTGTAGCTAAGCTTGCAGGGCTCTTACCGCTAACTCTAGTGCTGTTTTTAACAGCTGTGAGAATTTCATTTGCTAGTGTTGTATTGTAGGGTTTAAGGTTTAAACTCCACGAGATGTAGTTGACATAGCACCTCGGATCGCTTGTCTCAGAGGAGGGCTTCTCAGCCTTATCAAGACCTCTTATTCTCCTCAAACCCTCCCAGAGGTCTCTCTCAGAAACTCCAAGTTCTTTTACAAAGACCTTAGCTGGTTTTGGATACCCACATACTTTGTAAGCAATGTAAAGAGATGCTATGACTATCCTCTTAATTGTAGTCTCTTTGAAACTACAGCCCTTTATAACTCTATGTAATATTTCACCGGCAGTTTCAGCGACAGCTGTGGGTGTATTTAGTACTTTGATAAGCTCATTAAGCTCTCTCAGCGCTTTAGTTAGTCTCCGCTCATTTTTACCAATTCGGGCATCAATATTTCTAGCAACCCACACACGCCCCTCTCTCACATGTTGTTTTAAATCACCCGAGATCTCTGTGCTACCAACCCCGCGGTCATGCACTCTGCTTGTATAGGCTCCACTATATCTGGGTAAGGAATCTTCTCCCAGCACTTCCTCACTACTGTGAAAAGGATGTTCATCTAAAACTGTACCACAGTGTATACACACATATACGTAGAAATGCTCGTCGAATACCACGCTATTACTATTACAATAAGGACAAGACATACTCACTGTATTAGCTCACCTTTTCTCTTTTCTCACTTTTTTAGCGAAATAGAGTCTCTCTCGTCTAGATACTAAAAACTCGCCAAGATCTTTATTATCGAGTTTAACAATTACTCTGGGATCATCTATACGACCAATGATATCGGTGACAATGCCTACTCTCCTACCAGAATTATTAAATACAAGAGAGCCAAGGCATTCAAGAACGTTTTTAACAAGAGGTTTAACAACAACATATCCATCTTTACTATAAATCTCGGGAATACCAAGTAGTCTCAATCAACCCCCCTGCTAGTGTGTGGCTACTGACCTAGTTAAGCTGTGTATCTGGTTATACAAAATATACCCCAATAAACATACAGTACGTCATACTTAAAGCATTTAAATCAATATTAAAATAATACAATTATGTGGAAACGTAAGAAACGTGATAAGACATCTGAAAAACAGAGCTAGAAATCATCCTAATTCACGAGCGAACATGCTCTTAAGTATTTATCAAGTCTTAACAGCCTTCAGTTTTTCTCTTAGAGTTTTTGCCAGTAGTAAGAGAGTTTGTTGTTTACTTATATACTTATTAACAACTACTCTCCCCTTAGTAGTGGGATCTTTGGAGTACTTTACTTCTAAAGAAATTTCGGGATCTAGTCCTAATTCTCTGGCAGCAGCTGCGATCTCTTCAATACTGGGATTTTGCACAGCTAAGGAACGTGGAACTTTCCTACCTTCTTTACGACTCCTATTATAGTCAAAGTAAACAGGATATATGACTACTCGCTTGCCGCGGTATTCTCTACTCAAAGATAAAAACCCTTTCACGGTACTTATCTCTGAAACTTTCCTCGAGCTATTTAGTTAATACGCCGTTTAACACACCATCTTGTCCTGGCCTAGAAGTGATCTTGACCAGCCCTAGCTCGGTCTTCACTATAGAGCCTTTAGATATTATTTTAGACTTTGCATGTTGCGGATTTTCAGGTGTTTCAACAACATCAAGTACTTTGACTTTCTTGACAACGCCGTCTGGTAAACACACATTAACATATACGGCCTCTTTTAATTTAACTTTAACATTACCACCATAAACACTCTCAATTTTTCTCTTCTCCTCACTTCCTATTTTTGTATAAGTTGGAGGTGAGCCAAGTTCGTATTTTCTCTTTACTTTTCTATGTCTACCTTTAAACCCGCCACTTGGTTTCCGCAGGTCGCTTCCCTGATAGTAAGACAAGATCTCACCTGACAACACTAAAGTAAAGGTTATTTCAAACCTCTTTAAAAACACTATGTATAGAGTTTAGTTTAACTCTCTTATTGAACTAGGTGGATATAGTGTCTACAAAGTGGTTTAAGAGATTTGCAAAGAAAATAGCACTGTGGTTTTTACCCTTTATACTCAAACCAGTATATAAGCTCTACGAGAAGTATTTGTGGATGCAAATAGAGAGCGGGCCAATACCGCTACATGTGGGTATTATTCCAGATGGTAATAGGAGGTGGGCTCAAGAGGCAGGTTTACCTGTTCTTGAAGGACATGTTCACGGCTACGAGAAGCTAAAAGAAGTTTTAAAGTGGCTGTGGGAGCTTAAAGTACCATATGTAACAGTATTCGCTATGAGTACAGAGAATTGTCTTTACAGGAGTAAAGTTGAAGTCGAGAACTTATTCAACATCATTAGAAATGGTTTAGTAGAGCTTCTTAATAGTAATGAAATACACAAGAATAAGGTTAGAGTATCTGTTATTGGGAGATTAGAGTATGTGCCTGGTGACATAAAAGATCTTATTAGGAAAATAGAAGAGAGCACAGCAAGTTACAATAACTACTTCTTGACAATTGCGCTGTGTTATGGTGGTAGACAAGAAATAGTAGACGCTGTCAAGTCTATTGCACGTGACATTGCCAGCGGCCTGTTAAGAACAGATGAAATAAATGAAGAAGCATTCTCTAAGTACTTGTATACACGAGACATACCCGACGTCGACTTAATAATTAGAACTAGTGGAGAAGAGAGGATAAGTAACTTCTTACTCTGGCAGTCTGCTTACAGCGAGCTCTACTTCTGCGATGTCTACTGGCCTGAGTTTAGGAGAATAGATTTGTGGAGGGCTGTAAGGAGTTATCAGAGAAGAGAACGTAGATTTGGGCGCTAATTACTCCTCCTCAGAAACTCCGTGTAGAATTTTGAGTTCTTCTAAACTATACCTCTTCTTACTAGGCTCACTCGCTTTTGCCACTATACCGCGCCTCTTAGACTCTAAAAGAGCTTTCTCCTTTTCTTTCGCAATACTAGTAACTATGTTATTGTATTCTTGCCTAAGTGCTGTTAATTTCGATGTTAAGAGCACTATATTATTATCGTACTCGCTAATCTCTTTCTTCTTGTTTTCAAGGAGATTTTTCACACTCATGTACTCCGAGAGACAAGCGTTAACCCTGTTCTTCAACTCTCCTACTTCATTACTCTTTTCGTTGAGTAATCTTTTAATTTCGCTAATTTTACTTGTAAGCTCACTAATGCGGCTTTTAAGAGATAGGTAGAACGCACGAAGCTCTAAGTACTCTTCTCTCTCCTTCTTAGCACTTAGAGCTCTTTTTATAAGTGAATTATAGGCCTGAATCTTCCTTATAATTTCTTTTTCTTCTTCTAGTGTGAGGATACTAGTCTGTAAACGCCACTCTAATTCCTCTACTTTGTGTTTTATAGCGGATATAGGTACTCTAACTTCCTGAATTAAAGTCTGATATGTGTTTTTCTTATTCTGCATAAGCTCTCTAATAACTCTTAACTCGTCAATTAGACTTCTACGCTCTTCTATAAGTTTCTTAAACTCTGCTAGCAGGGCTTTACGCTCTTCTAAACTCTGTTTAAGTTTAGATTTTATTTTTCTGAGATTTTCTAAAAGAGTATTTCTCTTTTTTCTAATGTCTTCGAGCTCACTTATGAGTTTAAGTCTTTTCTCTTTTAGTGTTTTAATGGTTTCTCTTACTTCGTAGAGTTCTCGGGCAATACTCTCAGCGCGCTCCTCAAGCTCTCTCAGAGAATTATTCATTTAGTGTGACACCTTGCCTAAAATAACACGTACATCTACAACCATGGCTCCACTAGAATATACTATTACAGGGTTTAAGTCTATAGAAGCTACCTCCTCGTTCTCTACCATGAGCTTTGATGTCTTCACTATGATCTCAGCTATAGCCTTCTTATCTACAGGTCCCTGCCCTCTATATCCTTCTAGTATTTTACTAGACCTTATTTCGCTGATCATTTCAAGAGCCTCACCTATACTTATAGGGGCTATTCTAAATGATACATCTTTGAGAACTTCAACAAAAATCCCTCCAAGCCCAAACATTACAGTTGCTCCAAAAACACGATCTCTCACACCTCCTACAATTACTTCGAGGCCGGGTGGAGCCATACGATACATTAAAACTCCTATGACTCTAGCGTGTGGAGCTTTAGCCGAGATCTTTTTTAACATCTCTTCAACTGCGCGAGCAACATCCTCTCTGCTCGTTAAGCCTAATCTTACTCCTCCCACATCGCTCTTGTGAATAATATCTGGAGAAACTATTTTTAGTGCTATTGGGTACCCTATTGTGTCTGCTAGTTCATAGGCTTCTTTGGGATCTCTCACTAGCGAGGTCTCAGGTACGGGTATTTCGTAGTACTTTGCAAGTTCAAAAGCTTCGTGTTCTAGTAGTTTTAGCCTCTCTTCGCTAAGGGCTTTTCTAATGATCTCCTTAGGGCTTCTCGTAGTAGCCACCACGTACTTTTATTATACTGTACGCGTAAAGGGCTTTTAACGCTTTTGCAAGCCTCTCAGGAGACTCAAAGACTGTGACTTCTCCTTCCTCAAGTTTTTTCGCTACTTCAATAGAGGCTTCGCTGCCAATAGTTAAAGCAACTATTGGTTTTTTATACTCTTTTTTAAGCCTAATAACGTGATCTATAAACGACCCCTTAATACCCGGTATTTGCGGTAAGGCAACTACTACGATAGCATCTACATAGGGCTTTTCAATTAAAATATCGAGTACACGCATGTACCTCTCGTCGTCAGCATCACCAGTAAGATCAATGGGGTTTTCTACGATACAGTGAGGTGGAAGCTCTTTTCTGAGCACATCTTTGAGGCTGCTAGGAGTCTGGGGTACTTCGAGTTCAACACTAGTTAGGGCGTCTGTTAACATGACGCCAACGCCTCCGGCGTCTGTTACAATGTAAATTCTATTACCCTTCATTAGGGGCTGGTGTAGAAAGATCCTGACAACATCCATCATCTCGTCAAAACTATCCACTTCAATTATACCTGCCTGCCTAAAGGCAGCCTTATATACACTATACTCTCCAGCCATAGCTGCAGTGTGACTAGCAGCTGCGAGACTACCTCTACTAGTCTTACCGGCCTTATATATCACAACTGGCTTTTTCTGAACAACCCTCTTAGCAACTTCAATAAATAACTTACCACGACCTGGTTTTAAGTCCTCTATATACATTAAAATGACTTTAGTCTTCTCGTCTTCGCCAAGATACTCTAAAAGGTCAACATCATCTATATCAACTTTGTTGCCATAGCTAATAGCCCTAGAAACACCAATATTGTGATAAGCCATCCAGTCCATGAGAGCAGATGAGAACGCCCCACTCTGACTTATAAAACCCACAAAGCCACGCGGAGGCCTCTTCATTTTAGGTAAGAAATATGTGTCTACACCACTCCAATTATCATAAACTCCAATACAGTTAGGACCAAGTATTCTTATACCATGAGTCTTAGAGATCTCTTCAAGCTCTTTCTCTAATTTCTCTCCTTCGGGTGTACCCGTCTCTCTAAAGCCCCCACTAATAACAATAGCCATGCGTATGCCTTTAATAGCGGCTTCACGAATAACAGCGGGAACGCTGAGAGCCGGTATAGCCACAACTAGGAGGTCAGGTGTTTCTGGGAGATCTGCAACGCTCTTATAGCATTTAAGCCCAAAGATCTCATCATAGCCGGGATTTACAGGGTAAATTTTCCCACGAAATCTCTTAATAAAGTTCTCTAATATAGCACGTCCAATTTTGCCTTCTTTTGGTGTAGCTCCAACTATTGCAACGCTCTCAGGGTTAAAGAGTTTTTCAAGAGTATGTTTCACTCTTAAGCACCTAAATCCACTATAAGCGCGTAAAAGTTTTATAAATATAGTAGTATAAGTTAACGTGGTGCAATCTCTTATGGTGTCTTACATAGAGATCTTTATAGAGTTCTTTAAGATAGGGTTATTTATGTTTGGCGGAGGATATGGTGGAATAGCTTTATTTTACAAGGAACTTGTTGAGAATAGAGAGTGGGTTAGTGAAGAAGAATTCCTTAGAATCCTAGGTATTGCTGAGAGCACGCCAGGACCTATAGCTATAAATACAGCTACGTGGGTTGGATATGTGCTCAGAGGATTTCCCGGCTCTATCATTGCGACTATGGGGGTTGTTCTCCCGGCATACCTTGTAATACTAAGCGCCGTGATAGTACTTAGACCATATCTAGAGCACGAGCTAGTTAGAGCTGTTTTTAGAGGTATTAATGCAGCTGTCATAGCACTAATTCTCTACGTGTTTCTCAGATTAGCACGATCAGTTCTATTCGTGAAAGGCACTTTTACATTAGACCCTGTCTCGGTAATCCTCTTCTCACTATCACTAATACTACTACTGGCAACTAGAATACATCCAATAGCCACTATAGGCTTAACAGCTGCATTAGCACTGTTAATAAAAGTACTTGGTTTATGAAGAAAACAGTGTGTTTTAATAAATACAAACCATTATTATGTTAAGCAGGTGTGTTATTTGCAAATAGACCCTTTACTCCTATACCGCATAGTGGATCGTGGAAGAGATCTCGGCGCACAGTATGTAGAGGCGAGATTTCAAGATGACTACGGATTTGTAGTTTCTGTGAGAAATGACAAGGTTCTAGCAGTATCGTATTATAGAAGTAGTGGTGTTGGTGTTAGAGTTCTAGTTAACGGGGCTTTAGGTTTCGCATCGACTAGTAATATTTCTCTTAGTAATTTACTCAACGTATTAGAACTAACTGTTTCACAGGCTAGAGCTACTAGTAGTCTGAGGAAGAAGCCAATAGTGTTTTCTGAGGAGCAGTTAGGTGTAGTAAAATATAGTGTTGTCGAGAAGAAGCCTCTTCTAGACTTCAACGTGGAAAATGCTATTAGACTTGCTGTGGAGGCATATAACACTGTAAAGTCCACGATTAGAGAAGTAAAATTACCATTTCTAGTCACGACTATTAGAACACATGTTCAAGAGAAACTTGTAGTTACAAGTGATGGCGCTCACATAGAGTCACGCGTACCAAGACTATACATGTCTATATCATCAACATTATTACACCCACAAAAAGGGACACTACAGAGAATGAGGGAATTTGGAGGCTCTGGAGGAATAGAGCTTATTGAGCAGTGGAACCATTTAAAAATACTAGTTGAGGAACACACAGCTCTAGAAAAAGTTCTCATAGAAGGTACTAGTCCTCCAAGTGAAAAAGTCACAGTGGTCTTAGGCTCAGAGGTTGTGGGGCTCATAGCCCATGAGTCTGCAGGACACCCCATGGAGGCTGATAGAATTCTCGGCAGAGAGGCTTCACAAGCTGGAGAGTCTTATGTGAAGCCCGAGTATATTAATAACTATAGAGTTGGCGGTGAACACGCCACAGTTATAGATGACCCAACAATACCTGGTAGTTACGGCTTTTACCTTTATGATGATGAAGGTGTAAAAGCACGACCAAGATTCCTCTACAAGAATGGCTTAATACACGAGCCTCTACACAATAGGCACACTGCAAGACTATTTAATACGAGAAGTAATGGAGCCTCTAGAAGTATGAATAACTCCTCAGAACCTATTATTAGAATGAGTAATACTTATATTGCCCCAGGTGAATTGAAATTCGAAGAACTCATCGAGGATATAGATCTCGGCGTGTACGTGAAGTCGTATATGGAGTGGAATATTGATGATATTAGGTGGAATCAGAGATATGTAGGGCTTGAGTCGTATTTGATCAGGAATGGAGAGCTAGCAGATCCTGTGAGAAACCCCGTACTGGAGTTTACTACTGGGTGGTTTTACAGCAATATACTCGCCGTCGATAAGAACTTAGAGTTTCATCCGGGTACCTGTGGTAAAGGTGAACCTTCACAAGGTGTTCCAGTTTGGTTCGGCGGCCCCAATGTCAAGTTATCTAAAATGCGCATAGGTGTTCTTACATGAACACAGACATTAATGAGCTCATTCATAACATCGTAGAGAAGCTTTCTCGACAATTTGACGAAATTGCAGTTTTAGCTGTAACGCGCAGAGAGCTTATGACAAAGATCTGGAATAGTGAGCCCTCTATAACACAATTGTGGAGTAAACTTGAATTAAATATTAGAATAGTCAAATCTAGGAGACTGTGGGTTCTCAGCTATGAAACACACGATCCAGAAATCCTGGTGAAACACGCTGAAGAAGTAGCTAAAATTGCAGACAAGATCATGGAGGCAGAGCTCTACGCTCCACTCCCAGATTACGCGTTGTGCAAGCCCCTAGAGGGGGCTTTTGACTACAACGCGGAGCATTACATGAGAGACCCGAGTAGACTCGTAGACGTATTAGTTAGCGAAGCATTGGGTACTGGCGTAGAGAGAGTTTCAGGTACTATTGCACTGTCTAAAATAGACAGATTACTAGTCACTAGTAGAGGATACGAGTGTGGTGAAAACAAGACGGAATTTGAGGTTTATGCCAGGGCATTTAAAGGAGACTTCACAGGGCACTGGGCATATGGATCTACACGTGTCTCACAAGAGGTTCTCAGAGAAGTTGGTAGGAGAGCAGGTCTCTACGCCACTATAACTAAGACGCGAGTAGACTTTACACCTGGAGAGTACGATGTAATACTTTCTCCACTAGTTGTTGGTAATTTATTTGACTACGTAGCTTCTATGGCTTCAGCTCTAGCTGTTTTAACAGGGTTTTCTATGTTTGCTAAGTATAAGCTAGGTGATAGAGTTGCAGCTGACACACTCTCTCTACACGATGTACCTAGAGATCCAGTACTTCCAGGAGCGGTGGGTTTTGATGATGAAGGAGTAGAAACCAGTAATAAGCCCATTATTGATAAAGGAGTACTCGTAACACTCCTACACAACGCCGCAACAGCCGTGAAAATGAATACCAAGAGCACCGGTAACGCTGGCTGGGTGAGGCCACATCCGTGGAACTTAGAAATTCCAAGTGGTGATATTAGAGAAGAGGAGTTAATTAGAGAACTACGTAGTGGTATATTTATAACTAATAACTGGTATACGAGGCTTCAAAACTACTATGAAGGACACTTCTCTACAGTTTCAAGAGACGTAGTCCTACTTGTAAAAAGCGGAGATGTAGTGGGACACGTAGGTAGAGTTAGATTGGCCTCTAATTTTAGTACTCTAATGAAAAACCTCAAAGGGCTTTCAAAAGAGAGATTTAATATATGGTGGTGGGAGGTTAGAACACCAACAAGAGCACCATTTATAATAGTGTCAAATATTCGCCTCACAAGACCCGAAGCGTGATATGTGTTGAAAAAAGTTTAACTACGCTATTCTATTAATACGACTTGCATAGGTTGACTCTGCGGCTGACTAGGAGATGTTTTTTCAGCCTGTTTAACGCTTATTGCTGGTGCGAGTGGCAAGGCTTCTAAAGACTCTATTGCGTCAATGTGTTTTTTAAGAGATTCTTTCTCCTTTACGAGTATTTCAAGACTTTTCTTCATAGAGCTTAGTGCTTCTAGATATGGTTTTTCAGGTATTTCACCAGATAAATAGCTTGTTTTTAGTGAACCTATGGATTTTTCAACCTCGGCTATTAAGCCTTCTACTTCGTGAATACGTTTTCTCAAAGCCTCTTTCACTTCACGAGCACTACTCTTCAACTTAGCTAGTTCTTCTTCAAGTTTCTTTTTAAACCCCTCATAGACGTGTACTGGTATCTCTTTTTTAGAGTAAAGATCTTCTAGTGAAGCGAGCCTAGCTTTTACTATTTTTAATCTGTTCTCAATAAGTGTGGCATTGTACTCGTGCTCTGGTACTAGTACTACTCCTTCTACAGAGGCAGAGAACCTCTCTATTGGCACCTCTCTATACTCAACATCGTTGAAGTTTACTTCAAGAGCATAAACTCGGCCGTCAGCATTACTATAATAACTTACTATATAGCCTAGTCGCCTACCATATGGATCAACTACTGGCTTATTAAGACACTCTGCAATTTTCTCAATAGACTCGCATACCATGATAACT
>Ga0185307_1001966_pt1 | contig 10961 bp, 12 predicted proteins | sample LHCtaG_FD_128010 | JGI IMG/M metagenome (GOLD analysis project Ga0185307, IMG submission 128010) | Hot spring microbial communities from Little Hot Creek, USA to study Microbial Dark Matter (Phase II) - LHC4sed_matched (SPADES... | ecosystem: Environmental > Aquatic > Thermal springs > Hot... | reverse complement strand
CTGAGGGTCAGCAGGGGGATCGCTTCCACGCCTCCTGCTCCTTCGGCCCTGGTGAGGTACTGCTGTGAATAGCTCAAGTAGCCGCTGAGCAACCTCTTTGTAATCGAGTTGAGCTGGGATGAGTTGAGGTATGAGCGCGTGTTCGATAGCTCGTCCCTGGCTTTAGCTAGTAGAGCTGCGCGCACGTTCTCGATGGCCAAAAGCGCTTCAGAACTCAGCGATGGTTTGCCCACTGTTTTCGCAGGAGGTTTGTAGCCGAAGAAGTAACGGAGAGCGTCCTCGATCGAAGATATCTCGACCACGCGTAGTCCCAGTTCTTTCGCAGCGTACTCGGTCAAGTTGATTGTGACGGGCTGCGTCGTGTAGAAGCGGAAGGGCCCGGCCCTCCTGACGATCGTGCGGTAGGTCACGACCACGCTCTGCCCGGGCGGGACGAGGAAAACCTTCGCGCCAACTCCTGCAGCAGCCTGCGCTTTCTCGTACACCCCGCCCACTGGCCCCACTGTGCCGTCGGGGGAGATCATCCCTGTCACCATGACCGAGCGGTTGACGGGTTGACCAGTGAGGGCGGAGTATACGGCGACAGCCATAGCGACCCCCGCGCTGGGTCCGCCGACGATCACAGCGGGCCCGACCACCTTGAAGTAGAAGTTGTAGCTGGAGAAGCTGAGGTTCAGGAGGTTGCAGACGACCCTTGCGGCGGCCGTGGCCGCACCTTGGAAGTCCTCCTGCGTCAGCGAGTACGTGGAGACGTACACGTCGCCCCACCCCTCCGTGACGAGCACTGTGACGTTCGTCACTGTGCCAGTGTAGCCGCTATCTGTCTGCATCACGGCTGGCGCCAGGATCCACGCGTAGCCGACGACCTTCAGCTGTTGGGGGACCGCTGGCACCAACTGGGCAATTAGCAGTACGACCGCTAGCAGGGCAGGCGTTCTACTAACCACGCGGGGAGCGTAGCGGCACCACGTATAAAGATTATGAACGCGAAATCCTCGCATACTCACAGTAAGCAGCCAAGGGGCACTCGCCGCACCTTGGCTTTCTCGCGCGGCAGACAAGAGCTGCCAGATCCATCACAGCAAGGTTAAGCTCGCAAGTTCCGGCTGCTTTCACGAGCTGGGACGCGAGCTCCCATACCCGGCGGCGGTCGCTAGTCCCGAAGAGCCTCGCGACAACACGCTGCACGTTTACGTCAACCGCAGGGACCAGCTCCCCCCTGTTCAAGCAGCGCACGAGAGCCTCCGTGTAGGGGCCGACGCCAGGCAGCCTCCCACCCCGCCCCTCCAACAAAGCTTTCGCGAGCTCGTAGAGCTGCCTAGCCCTCACCCTGTGTAGGCCTAGCGGCTTCAAGAAATCCTCGATGCCCTTCACGCCGAGCTCAAGCGCTTTCTCAGGCGAGGAGAGGGCGGCGAGGACCCTGTCGTAGTGCTTCGCGACAGTTTCGGCTCTCGTCTTACGGAGAAGGAACGCGGTAACGAGCACGCGCCAATCGTCCCGCATGCCGACGCGCCAGGGAAACTGCCTCTTGCATCTCGCGTACCACTCCATTAGCTTGGACGCTACAACCTTAACGGTCTCAGCGCCGGGCTGCACACGACAGGCCCTAAGGGTAGCCTAGGAAAAGCTTTTTCATCAATTTATGAAACTTACTTACTAAAGATTTTTATATCATATGAACGAGGACTGTTCGATGTCCGACAGTTTCGCAGTCCGCGCTGAGAACCTGGTGAATGTATACGAAGGTACAGTGAGAGCGCTGGATAGCATCACACTCAGTGTAGAAGAGGGAGAGCTTCGGGCGATCGTAGGCCCGAACGGAGCGGGCAAGACGACCCTTATGAGTATTCTCACGGCGCAGAGAAAGCCGACTTCGGGCGACGCGTGGGTGCTGGGCCATCACGTCGTACGGGAGTCAGAAAAGGTTAGGGGTACGATCGGTTACGTACCCCAGGAGTTTTCAGTCTGGAACGACCTTACCGGGTACGAGAACCTGCTGATCTACGCGAAGCTGTACGGCATCCCGGGCGACAAGCGGAGAAGGATCGTCGAGGAGATGCTAGAGTTCATGGAGCTGAGGGAGGCGGCGGGCAGGCAGGTCAGAACGTACTCGGGCGGGATGATCCGGCGCTTAGAGCTCGCGATCGCTCTGATGGTCAAGCTCCGCGTTCTCTTCCTCGACGAGCCGACGATCGGCTTGGACCCGAGGGCTAGGGCTCTCGTCTGGTCCCGCGTCCTCGAGTACAAAAGCGAGTATGGCGCCACGGTGGTCTTTAACACCCACTACATGGATGAGGCGGAAAAGTACTCGGAGGTGTGACGATAATGAACAGAGGGAGGATCATCGCGGAGGGGAAACCGGGCGATTTGGCCAAGGCCGTGGGGGAGGGGGATCTCGTGAGCTTGTCCTTGGAGGGCGGTACGGCCAGCGCCCTCGAAGCCCTCTCGCGTGTACCGGGACTGGTCGTCGTCTCGTCGAAGAACCCTGTAGTGGTGAGGGGCGAGAACGCGCAGCGCCAGCTGCCGCACTTGATGGAGGCGCTGATGGGGAACAGGGTTAAGGTGAAGGAGGTGAGCATCCGCAGGCCGACGCTGGAGGACTGTTCGTGAAGCTGACTGGGATGACCGTGGAGGAGGCTGAAGCGCTAGGCTTCAGGGGCGCTGCGGCCATGAGGAGAGCGATCAGGAGGGGTGGTTGAGTGGGCTTGGCTAAAGCTCTCACGTTCGTCGAGCTCGAGCTCCGCAGACTCCGCCACGACCCCACCGAGGTGTTCACGAGGGCTGTCCAGCCGGTCCTTTGGATCGGGGTTTTCGGCACGGTTATGGCCCGCGTGCGCGCCATTCCCACGGCGGCGTGGACTACCTCACGTTCATCGCGCCCGGCGTGCTGATGCAATCCTCTTCGTTTATCGCGATGGCTTACGGCATCATGCTCGTCTGGGAGAGGGAGTCGGGGATCCTGAAGGAGGTGCTCACGCTGCCGCTGAGCAGGCTCACGATCGTGCTGGGCAGGTCGTTAGCCGGCGCCGCGAGAGCGCTCATCCAGCTTTTCGTGATCCTCCTTGTGGCGGTGCCGTTAGGCGCCAAGCTCGATCTGAGCCCTCTCGCGCTCGCGCTGGCTCTGCTGGCGCTCCTGGTGGGTGCCGCCGGGCTCACAGCCTTTTCCATTCTCTTGGCGACCTTCATGAAGACGAGGGAGAGGTTCATGGGGATCCTGCAGGCGATCACGATGCCGTTGTTCTTCGCGAGCAACGCGCTCTACCCGATCGAGATGATGCCCGCGCCCCTGCAAGCTTTCAGCAGGGTGAACCCGCTCACGTACGTGATCCAAGCGCTCCGCAACGCGCTCGTTTACTCAAGCCGGTCGCGTGCCTCCAGAGCATCGCCGAGATCTCGGTGTTCTCCGCCGCGCTGATAGCGCTGGCTACGCTGCTGCTAGGGAAGATAGTGGAGTGAACGCTACGGGGCGGAGCGCCTCGTTAGAGCCCTCACAATCCTATCGGCAGCTTCCTCGATTATCGAGATGGGAGAACAGAAGTTCATCCTGACGTGGCCGCCCCCACCCTTCCCGAAACCGCTACCTGCGTAGACCAGGACTCTGGCCACTTTTAGCAGGTAGTCCGCTGCCTCCTTGTCGCTCTCGAATAGCGAACTCAGGTTGGGGAAGGCGAAAAACGTGCCCTCCGGTGGCCTGAGTTCGACGCCGGGCACCTCTCTCAGCTTGGCCACCAGCTTATCTCTCACTTTCTGCAAGTAGTCCCTTAGGGAGTTGACGTAGCTGTCGCACTTGAGGGCGGCGGCAGCACCGATCTGCTCGATAGTCCCCGGGTGGATGACTACGGCGGCGTTCTCCTCCCTCATCCTCTTCGCCAGCTCCCTCTCGGCGAAAACATAGCCTATGCGCAGACCCGACATGCCGTGTGTTTTCGTGAAGCCGAAGATCGTGATCGTGCGCTCCCGCATGCCGGGCAGCGAGGCGATGCTCACGTGCCTCCTCCCATCGTACGTAAGGTGCTCGTAAAGCTCGTCCGAGACAACGTAGAGGTTGCGCCTCAATACCAGCTCGGCCAGCTGCTCCAGCTCGTCCCTCGTGTACACCGCGCCCGTAGGGTTGTTGGGGTTGCAGATCGTGATCACCCTGGTCCTATCCGTTAATGCCTTCTCTATCGCCTCGATGTCCAAGTGCCAGTCCTTCCTCGCTTCAACCTCAGTTACTTCCGCCTGGAAGCTCTTCGGTCTCTCTATCAATGGGGGGTAGGTGGGCGTCACGACGATAACGTGGTCTCCCGGTTTGAGGAGGACTTTGTACGAAAGCCATATCCCGTTCATAGCGCCAACTGTCGGCAGCACCTCCTCCTCTGTAGCGTCGATCCCGTTGAACCTCCGTAGCTTCTCGACCGCAGCTTCCAAGAACTCAGGAACCCCGCCCATCTCGTAGTGGTACCTGCCCTCCAGGATCGCGTTGACCATAGCCTCTTTAACCTCCTTCGGTATATCGAAATCGGATTCCGCCAAACCCAAGCTTATCGTCCCTTTGTCGAGGCCAGAATACTTGCTCGGGCGCACTTTCCTTATCTCCTCCAGGCTCAGCGAAACTGGGAACTCCATCGTTCGGCTGGGAGGAGGTGCGTATAAAAGGCTTGGGAGCAGGCAGCCAAACTCGAGTGTTCACGCCTTTAGGTAAACCTTCACGTCGACAGCCACAACCCCCTTCTCGTAAACGAAAATGGGGTTTACGTCGATCGAGGAGATCTCCTCGAAATCCTCTACCAGAGAAGCGACACTTGCTACAACCTTCTTTACAGCTTCGACATCGAGCGGCGGGCCCCTGTAGCCTTTAAGCACCTTTCCAGCCTTCGTCTCCTCGATCATATCCTCTATGTCCCCCTGAGTCAGGGGGGCTACTCTAAGGGAAAAGTCCCTCACAAGTTCGACCATCACGCCCCCCCACCCGAAGCTAATCACGGGACCGAAGACAGGGTCGCGCCTCGCCCCCACGAAGACCTCGAACCCCCTAGGCATCATCTTCCTCACAGAAACGCCGAAAACTTTAGCTTTCGGAACCCTCTTGGCGAACGCCTCCATCACCTTAGCGTACGCAGCGCGCAGCTCTTCTTCGGACCTGATGTCCAGCGCTATGCCGCCGACTTCAGTCTTGTGCGCCACGTCGGGTGTCTCCACAGCCAAAGCCACAGGATACCCGATTACCTGGGCCGCCTCTGCAGCAGCCTCGAGATTGGGCGCAAACGCGTACTCGACGACTGGGATCCCATAAGCCCGTGCTACTTCGAACGACTCGACGGGAGTGAGGAGCACCCTCTCCTCGGCCCGCGCTCTCCCGATTATCTCCTCCGCACGTGCTCTGTCACCCTCGACTCTCGCAGGTTCACCCTTCCTCTCTCTCCTGCACCGGTAGTACCTATAAACAGCCGCCAGCGCGCTGGCAGCGTCCTCGGGCGACTCGTAGCTGGGCACTCCCGCTTGTATCAACTTCTTGAGGACTTCTCTGCATTCACCTCCTCCTGTGATCGAGACTATCAAGGGCTTCGCGAGCCCAGCTTCCCCCACAGCGGAGATCACAGCCTCACCCAGCTCCTCGGGCGTAGGGATCGCGCCCTGCCCAGCCCACACCAACACGGCGCCGACCCTAGGGTCGCGGAGCACCTCTACGAGCGATCCCCTAAGGCTCTCGGCAGTCATCATTCCAGTGAGGTCCACAGGGTTCCGCGTGCTGCCGAAAGGCGGCATGAACTTGCGGAGCCTTTCCTGAAGGTCCTGGGGGAGTGGAGCCAGTGGGACACCCATCCCGCTGAGCGCGTCGGTCGCTATTACGCCGGCGCCGCCGCCGTGCGTCAGGATCACCGCCGTTCCCTCCCCAGGCTCCGGTGAGAGAGCGAGAGCGAGAGCCCAGTTGAACAGCTCCCGGAGGCTCGCGGCTCTCAGCGCGCGAGCTTGCTTTAAAGCTGCTTCGTACACTTCGTCGGACCCGGCGAGCGAGCCCGTGTGCGAGCGTATAGCTTCTACAGCCGCCTCGCTTCTTCCAGCCTTAAGGACGATCACGGGCTTCACGGTCGAGGTCTCGAAAGCTTCGTCAAGGAACCTTCTCCCCTCGCCTACGCCTAACCCTTCTATGTAGATCGCTACGACCCTCGTCCTCGGGTCCTCGCGTAGTAAAGCTAGGAGATCCGCCTCGCCCACATCGGCCCTATTCCCGATGCTAATAAGGCAGGAGAAGCCTATCCCTCTCTCCCTCGTCCACCACAGGAGCGAAGTCATGAGAGCACCGCTCTGCGAGATAAAAGCTACCGAACCGGGCAGAGGGTTCGCGTCGATGAAGCTGTAGTTGACCGGCGTCCGCGTGTCCCACACTCCGACAATGTTCGGTCCGAGGAGTCGTATTCCGTGTTTTTTCGCGATTTCTACTACTTCTTTCTCTAGCTCGATGTTTCCTACTTCTTTGAAACCGCTTGAAATTACGGCAACTGCTTTCACACCCTTCCTACCGCACTCTTCAATGACTTGAGGAACAAAACGCGCCGGCACAGCTACAACAGCTAAATCGATAACACCCGGCACATCCAAAACACTCGAGTAACATCGCACACCCAAAACCTCACTCGCATTCGGGTTAACCGCGTAAACAACCCCTTGAAAACCGGAAGAGAGGATATTTCGAAGGATTCTGGAACCGATCTTACTAGGATCCCTGGACGCGCCTACAACGGCTATGCTGTTGGGCCGGAGGAGCGCCCAGAGTTTCTCGGTGCCCACATTAAACGTTCCTTTCGCGCACGCCTTATAAAGATGCGTTTAGGAATAAGCTCGAGGAACGATGCTCTGGGAAGCTTGCTTCCACGGTAGAGGTGGGCAAGGGGCTGTAGTTGCCGCCCGCCTCCTAGTACAAGCGGCCGTGCTAGAAGGGCTTTGGGGCCAAGCTTATCCAACGTTCGGCGGCGAAAGGAGAGGGGCACCTGTAAGCGCTTATGTGAGAGTTTCCGACGTACCAGTGAGGGTGCGGAGCCCTGTGCGCGAGCCTGACGCGTTGGTCGTTTTCGACAAGGCTCTCCTCCCTTCTTTAAGCTTAAAGGTGAAGGAGAGCGGCTTCCTGCTCGTCAACTCGCCGTCCGAGCCGCAAGCGGAAAGAAGGGTCTACTGGGTGGACGCCACTGCCATAGCGAAGCGCCACGGCCTGATAGTAGCCGGTTGGCCGGTCGTAAACACCGCTATGCTGGGCGCGCTGGCAAAAGTGTGGGGATCCGTCAACTTAGAATCGGTGAAGAGAGCGATTTTGGAAACGTGGAGCGGGCGGCTCGGCGAGGCGAACGCTAGAGCGGCGGAAGACGCTTACCGCGAGGTGAGGGGGTTTAGCCATGGCTAGCGAGCTTCCGCTCACCGCGATCGCAGTCCCGGCGAAGGGGGCTGCTGGCCGCACCGGCCTCTGGAGAACCGAGCGCCCAGTAATCGACTACTCGAAGTGCACTAAGTGCTTGCTCTGCTGGCTCTACTGCCCAGAGGGCGCGGTCGTCAGGCGGGCGGACGGCAACGTGGAAATCGACTACGACTACTGCAAGGGCTGCGGAGTATGCGCGAACGAGTGCCCCATTAAGGCGATAACTATGGTAGAGGAGGTGAGCTAAGTGGCTCGCGCAGTCCTCTCGGGGAACGAGGCGGTAGCTCTCGGCGTTAAGCTGGCGAGAGTTCAGGTTGTAGCCGCCTACCCTATAACCCCGCAGACGACGATCGTAGAAAAGATCGCGGAGTACGTGGACAAAGGAGAGCTCAAAGCTCGCTTCATAACGGTGGAGTCAGAGCACAGCGCCATGGCCGCTTGCATAGGAGCCGCTGCAGGCGGCGCGAGGGCCTTCACCGCGACATCCTCCCAAGGACTCTTGTACATGAGCGAAATGGTCTTCTGGGCGAGTGGCGCCCGTCTACCTATCGTCATGGCGATCGTTAACCGCTCCGTGGCGCCTCCCTGGAGCATATGGTGCGACCACAATGACGCTTTCTCGCAGCGGGACGCTGGGTGGATCCAGCTTTGGGCTGAAAGCGCGCAGGAGGCGATGGACATGGTGATCCAAGCTTACAGGGTTGCGGAAGACGAGCAAGTCCTGCTGCCCGTGATGGTCAACCTCGACGGCTTCCTGCTTTCGCACGCTTACGAGCCGGTGGACGTGCCGAAGCAAGAAGTTGTTGACCGTTTCCTGCCCCAGAAAACCCCAGCGCCCTATTGGATCGATCCTTCGAACCCGAAGTCGTACGGTACGATAGCGGCACCAGACACGTACATGGAGTTCCGCTACAAGATGCAGGCAGCCATGGAGAACGCAGCTCGCATCATCGAGGAGGTCGACGAGGAGTGGGGTAAGTTCGCTGGCAGGAGCTACGGCGGATTGATCGAGCGCTACCGGTGCGATGACGCCGAAATCGGCGTAGTTCTCGTGGGATCTTGGGCGGGTGACGCGAAGGAGGCAGCGGACGAGCTGAGGAAGAAGGGGTTGAAGGTCGGTGTGATTAGGCTGCGCGCGACGAGACCCTTCCCAGCCGAGAGGTTGGTGGAAGCTGTCGAGGGGATGGACGCCGTCGCGGTGGTCGACCGCAGCCTCTCACCAGGTCTGCCCAGCGTTCTGACGGCGGAAGTTAAGGCGGCTCTTTACGAGCGCGCCCGAAGACCCCTCATCAAGGGCTTTATCGCGGGGTTAGGTGGGCGTGATGTTACCCCGCTCGATTTTGCCGCAGTTGTCGAGTCGACACTGAAAAGCCTTAAAGAAGGGAAAGGTGGGATCGTGTGGTTTGGTTTGAGGTAGGTGGTAACCATGGTTACTGTTAGGGAGCTCCCGCTCGAGGAGTTCTGGCTACCTGGGCACTCCGCCTGTCCCGGCTGCCCAGCCGCATTAGGGTTAAGAATGCTGGGCAAAGCGCTCAATGGGGGATTCATCCTGGTAGTTCCAGCCGGCTGCACTACAGTCATCCAGGGCATCTACCCTCGGACACCTTCCCGTGCCCCTCTGCTCAACATAGCCTTTGCGGCAAGCGCTTCGGCTGCCTCCGGCTTGAAAGCTGCATTGGAGCTGCGCGGACTGGACGCTCCGGTCGTCGTCTGGGCAGGGGACGGTGGCACCGTGGACATTGGCCTCCAGGCTTTAAGCGGTGCTGCGGAGAGGAACGAAGACATCCTGTACGTATGCTACGACAACGAGGCCTACCAGAACACGGGGATCCAGAGGAGCGGCTCTACGCCCAGGGGCGCTTGGACGACCACAACGCCCTCTGGCAAGAGGGAGCGGAGGAAGGAGGCGGCTCTGATCGTGGCAGCCCACAGGGTCCCCTACGTGGCTACAGCCTCTGTGGCCTACCCGCTCGATTTCGTCGAGAAGGTGAGAAAAGCAGCATCGATCAAGGGGTTCAAGTACATCCACCTGCATGCGCCCTGCCCTACCGGCTGGCGCTTCCCACCAAGCAAGATGGTGGAAATCGGCCGCTTAGCGGTGGAGACGGGGGCTTGGATCCTCTACGAGGTCGAGAACGGTGTCTTCAAACTGACGGGGAGGAGCAGAGCTCTCCTCGACCCATCGAGGCGGAGGCCCCTCGAAGACTACCTGAGAACACAAGGGAGGTTTGCGCACCTCTTAAAGCCGGAGAACCAAGAGCAACTCGAGGAGCTGAAAAAGAACGTTAACGATGCATGGGAAACGGTAAAAACGATCTTGGAACGCGGAGGCAAGATCTTTTAGCGCACGCTTAACCTCTTTTTCTCGCAGGCTCTGCACGTAGGGTAGCTCGTTCAGCTATCAGCTTGGCAAGCCTAGCCACGCCTTCTCTCATCGCGTTGAGCGGCGGGTAGGAGAAGCTGAGCCTAGCCGTGTTTCGACCACCTCCGTCCACGTGGAAGGAACTGCCCGGTACGTAGGCAACCTTGTACTCCGTTAAAGCTATGGGTAGCAGCTCGTCCATGTCTACGCTCTCAGGGGTTTCGATCCAGACGAACATACCTCCACTCGGGCGGGTCCACTTCACGCCTTCCGGCATGTAGGTCTCTAAGGCTTCAAGCATGGTATCCCTTCTGACCCTGTAGATCTCCTTAAGCTTCGGCAGCTGGCGGTCTACAAGCCCCCTCCTCAGCGCTTCGAGGAACACGTACATGCTGAGCGTCGGCGACTGGAGCGTCACTCCTTGCTTAGCGATAGCTAATTTCTCAATAATTTCCTCCTCCGCTACAACCCAGCCAAGCCTTAAGCCAGGCGCTAGGATTTTGCTTACGGTGGAGACGTAGATGACACGTCCGCTCGCGTCCATCGATTTGAGCGAAGGCGGCACATCTCCATCTAGGTAGAAGTAACTGTAAGGGTCGTCCTCGACGACTAGAAAATCGTACATTTCAGCCAGCTCTAGAAGAGTTTTCCTGCGCTCTAGGCTAGCGGTCCTCCCAGTCGGGTTCTGGCAGGTTGGGATAGAGTAAGCGAGTTTAACCCGTTCACCCACGTTCTCGATTCTCTTCAGCTCCCTTTCCAACTCGTCGACACGCAGCCCCTCCTCGTCCATCGAAACTCCAACCATGCGCGGTTCGTACACGTTGAAGGCCTGGATGGCTCCGAGGTACGTTGGGTTCTCGCTTACCACTAGGTCTCCGGGATCGATGAAGACGCGGGCGATAAGCTCAAGTGCCTCCTGGCTGCCCGAGGTTACCAGCACGTTTTCGGCATTCGCCCTCAAACCTCTTTTCGTCATGAAGCGTGCGATCTCCCCCCTAAGCTCATCTATCCCTTCGGTTGGCGCGTACTGAAGCGCAGCCGCACCTTTCTCCTCGAGAACCTCCGCGACGATCATCTTGATCTCGCCCATCGGGAAGCTCGCCGGGTCTGGTACCCCACCGCCCAGCGATATCACATCCTTTCCAATCCACTTGAGGAGCTCCCTAACTTGCGAGGCTCTAAGCAAACCGGCTCTAGCCGACAGGTACC
>Ga0185307_1001965_pt1 | contig 10961 bp, 8 predicted proteins | sample LHCtaG_FD_128010 | JGI IMG/M metagenome (GOLD analysis project Ga0185307, IMG submission 128010) | Hot spring microbial communities from Little Hot Creek, USA to study Microbial Dark Matter (Phase II) - LHC4sed_matched (SPADES... | ecosystem: Environmental > Aquatic > Thermal springs > Hot... | reverse complement strand
GTTCTTCCAATGGCAATTCTCTCTTCGAGATTATATTGAAAGTATAATACGTGTAAATCGCTATCAATAATAATCCGACTATCCGGCTTGCCGGCAGAAAACTCACGAGGAGAAGCGGTATTATCGAGGCTGTGAAAATACCGAAATAAAGCATGTCGAGCTCTTCGGCTTTAAAGTTAATACGGGCTAGTTGTTTTCTCCCGAGCTTTAAGGAGTATAGAATGAGGCCCAGTCCAATTATCAGACAAATATTAGAAATGTTAGATCCTAAGACGTTGCCTATAGATACTGCTCCCTCACCAGATATTGTTGAGAAAACTGCTACTGCAAGCTCTGGTAGAGAAGTTGATGTTGCGACGAAGGTAAACCCTATTCTAGATTTCTCTAAACCGGTTATTTCAGAAACTTTTACAGTGTTCCTGATCGCCACGTAGCTGCTTACCAGTAAGACTAGTAGTGAAGCAACCATTGTTACTAATGGTTCTATAAGCCCGTTCATCAAGAAGTATAAGTAGTAAGTCCATAAAAACATTACTCATTAACACAAAAATAGAACTTCTCAATTCTATCAAAACATGTAACAACCTAATCGCTCTCCCAGTCTATTACCACTCCGAGCGCCTTAGACCTATCCTCCAGAAGGTTTAGGTATGTCTTTGGAGCTTCTCTATAAGATATTTTATGAGTTATCATTTTAGAAACGTTAAGCAAACCGTTTTTAACCATTTCAAAGAAGAGCTCGGCATGTCTCCTCCTGCTCCAAGGATTATTCAGAGTTTCAAAAGGCGGGTGGGACATTAAGTGCGCACCTATTATCGTGAAGCTTGGAGCGTTGCAATAATCGTGGAAGTCAAAGGATGTAGGTCCCCGAGGGCTACTTAACACTACGAATCTCCCAAGTTTTCTTAGGCATTTAAATTCTTCAGGTATCAAGTTTTGGTTTCCAGTCACTTCGAAAACAATGTCAGCCATCCTGCCTTTAGTCAGTCTATTGACTTCGGAGACAACATCCTGCTTTGTCGGATTTATTTTAACAACATCGTCCGGTAGATATTCTAATCTATTGTCGGAAACATCGACTACGATAACCGGCATAGCGCCAGCTATTCTACAAATCCTAGCAGTCAACTGGCCGAGTATGCCGGCACCGTAGACTACGACAGACTCTCCAAAAACCAGTTGACTTCTTCTAACTCCGTTCATGACTATTTCCGCTATCGTAAAGAAAGAGGCATCGTCTTCTGAAACACCCGGCGGCACTGCAATAACCTCGTTTTGGGGTGCTGAAACATACATCGCATGAGGAGAATATGAAGCAACTATTTGACCTATTAGGCTCCTATCCGCATCAGGGCCGACGTCGATTACTTCACCTATGTTATCATAGCCTGGAAAAAACGGATACTTGCCGTAGTTAGACCAGTAGGACTGGGGTGGAAAATCCCCGCTTAACACAGTTAATTCAGTACCTATGCTGACTAAGCTTCTCTTTGTTCTTATCAGAACACTGTTACTATTGATTTTAGGAATCTCCCTGTCTTCGATTGAAACGCTTCTGGGTTTGGGAAACACTATCGTAGGATTCTTCATAATCTTCCTTCTGTTTTTCAGAAAATATATTGGTTTACGTGTACTTTCTTTTAATTACGGAAAAAGTTTATAAACCGATTATAAAACTGCCTGCTGGAATGGTTTCCATCAATCCTGACGAAATAATTCTTCCAGACGCGTTTAAGGATATCTATGATGAGGAAGACGGGTTAAAGAGATTCAGGCTTTTCATAGGTGGGAAATGGGTTAAGCCTAAAAGCGGGAAATATTTTAGCATTAAATCACCCTCAACCAGGAAGGTCTTAGCAGAGGCTGCACTCGGAAGCAGAGAGGAGGCTTTACAAGCTGTTTCGGAAGCGGCTTCTTCCCAGAGCAGGATAAGGCGTCTTGCGGCAATAGATAGGATAGAGATACTTGAAGAAGCATCTAGTCTGATTGCAAAACACGAGGACCATCTAGTCAACCTGCTTGTATCCGAAGCCGGTAAGCCGGTGGTGTATGCTAAGAGCGAGGTTAAAGCCGCTAGGGAGAGGATGAAGCTTACACTGGAGGAGGCCAGGAAAATATACGGTGAGTATATTCCTGGCGACTGGGTTGACGATACGAGAAACAAGTTTGCAATCGTTATTAGACAACCTGTTGGAGTTGTTGCTACGATAACTCCTTTCAACTATCCTCTTTTCTCCCCCATCGCTAAAATCGCTCCAGCACTGGTCTCAGGAAACTGCGTTGTTCACAAGCCTGCTAGCGATACTCCCCTAATCTCACTAGTATTAGCTAAGATACTTCAAATCGCAGGGCTCCCCGACGGAGTTCTTAACGTTGTTACCGGCCCCGGAGGAGAAGTCGGCGACACTCTTATCTCAGACCCTAGGGTTGGGGCGGTAAGCTTTACTGGAAGCACTGAGGTGGGCTCGAAAATACCCGGTAAGGCAGGTATGAAAAAGCTGCATTTAGAGCTTGGAGGAAAGGCTGCGGCAATAGTGCTTGAAGACGCTGATCTCTATCTGGCTGCTGAAAAAATTACCCTAGGAGTTATTAAGAACTCTGGTCAGCGTTGCGATGCGATAAGCAGAGCTCTGGTTGTGAACAGTATTGCAGACAAGCTGGTAAGCAAACTAGAGGAAAAGTTTAGAAAAGTTAAATTCGGCTATCCTTGGGAAGAAGGTGTCCAGGTCGGCCCATTGATAAACGAAAGAGCGTTAAACCATGTTTCTGGACTTGTTGAAGACGCAGTCAACAAGGGTGCCACCCTGCTCGTAGGCGGCAAGTCGCACGGCTTAATATATGAACCCACATTACTGGATAATGTTCCGCTGGAGGCGAGAATCGCTTGGGAGGAGACATTCGGCCCAGTCCTGCCCGTTATAAGGGTGAGAAACGAGGAGGAGGCTATTGAAATCTCGAACAGGTCTAACTTGGGGCTGGACTCCGCGGTCTTCACGAACTCTTTCTACAGGATGTGGAGAATAGCCAAGGCTCTGCAAGTAGGCACGGTGAGCGTTAACGATGCTCCCGCACACGGAGTTGGAAACTTCCCGTTCGGAGGGGTTAAAGATTCAGGAGTGGGAAGAGAAGGCCTCGGATACAGTATTGACGAAATGACAGTAATAAAAACGATATCCATTAACCTTGAGCCCGCAGGAATAAGTAAGGAAAGCTGACAAGCATAAAGTATTAGTTGTCGAATTAGTTAAAGATTAATATTCGAAGTCCCAATCCTAGTTATGAGCTCAGAAGAGATGAAGACTCTAGGCTTAGTATATGGCGACGAACTCTTATCCTACAGTTTCGGCCCGAATCATGTTATGAATTCAAAAAGGATAGAAGCCTTTTTCACAGCCTTGGAATCGGAGAATCTTCTTTCCAACGACAGGATTCTCCTGATAAAACCGAAGATGGCCACGGTCGATGAGATACTATTGTACCACGATAAGAAGTATGTCGAATTCGTGAAAAGAATGTCTATAGAAGGAAACGGCTTACTGGACCACGGAGATACTCCTGCATTCCCCGGAGTGTTTGAAGCTGCCTCTTACGTCGTAGGCTCAACACTGGCTGCTTTAGAGGCAATCGTAGGCCGCAAGACAAAGTACGCAATGAACCCGATGGGAGGTTTACATCATGCAAGACGCGGCAGGGCCGCAGGGTTCTGCGTTTTCAACGATATTGGTGTTCTAATCGAAAAAGCCAGGAAGGAATACGGGTTAAGGAGGATCCTATACGTCGACCTAGATGCTCATCACGGCGATGGTGTGATGTATGATTACTACGAAGACCCTGATCTCTACATAGTAGACTTTCATGAAAACGGCAGGTATCTCTATCCCGGAACTGGCTTCGAGAACGAGACGGGTCGAGGACCTGCCGTCGGGACTAAGCTGAATCTGCCCCTGAGGCCTTGGGCTTCAGACGAGGATTTTAAGGATAAAATGGAGAGAGCGAGGCAGTTCATATGCCGAGGCAGGTTTGACTTAACGATTGTTCAAACAGGGGTTGATAGCATAGCGGGAGACCCTATAACGCATCTGAAGTTGAGCGCATACTCCCATTTATCCATGATATCCTTCCTAAAGGAACTCTCTTCCAAGTCTAGTATAGGTCCTATAATCGTCCTCGGCGGCGGAGGGTACAATATCAGCAATATTGCAGAAGTATGGGTTAAGATAGTTAAAGCATTAATAGGTTAACTCCCACAAACATTATTGCTATGAATACTGAAAGAGATCTTGTAAACCTTCTTTCAAACCTCATACAGATGGATACGAGTAATCCTCCCGGGAGCGAAAGTCTTGCAGCAGAGTTATTGAGAGACTGGCTGTGGGAGAGGGGTATAAGATCTGAGATAATCGAGTATGAAAAGGGAAGGGGAAACCTGATTTCCAGGATTAAAGGGTCTGGAGGGCATTCTCTACTCCTGCTTTCACATTCTGATGTTGTTCCAGCAGATTCTTCCAGGTGGAAATTCCCTCCCTTCTCCGGTGTAGTTAGAGACGGTTATGTTTGGGGAAGGGGGGCAATAGATATGAAGAGCATGGTGGCTGTTGAAACTGTGATTTTCAGCGAAATGGTTGATAAGGAGTTGAAGGGAGACCTTGTTCTTGCAGTTACTGCTGACGAAGAAAAAGGAGGATCAGGTGTAAAACTCTTGTTGGAGAAGAATCCGGAGAATATTGTAGCAGACTACGTTATAAACGAAGGCGGAGGAGAGGGGATCTTAACTAAAAAAGGATGGCTGTTTGACATTCAGATTGGAGAAAGAGGCGTATTCTGGTATCGCGTGATTACTAAAGGCATTCCGACACACGGCTCTATTCCAGGATTAGGCGTTAACGCTGTAGAGAAAATGAGCGAAGTATTAAACAGGGTCTTCATGTTTAAAAGAGCTTATGAAAGATCCACTCCCTCATGGAGGTATGCTGAAACGCTTCTGAAAATGGAGGGACTTCTTGAAAACGGCTTGAATACTGATAACGTAGAAGCATTTTTGAATAAACTAGCTGAGATAGATAAGGGTTTGGCTGAATCGGTTAAAGCAATGTTGAAAGTAACGATGACGCCAACCATGATTAAAGGCGGGGTGAAAGAGAACATTATTCCATACGAATGTGAGCTTACAGTTGACTGTAGAGTTCCACCTGGTTACTCGAAGAAAGATATTGAAAGGATGGTTTCCAATCTTCTGAAAGGAGTTGATTGCGAGTTCGTTTTTATTCAAGAGTCTGAACCCACTTTGTCTCCCATTAATACCCCTTTATACGAGGCTATTGAAAAATCTCTTCTAAAGCACGTTCCTGACGCTAGACTTGAACCAAGTACTAAGACTGGGGGAACAGACTCGAGATATTTCAGGAATAGGGGTGCAGTTGCATACGGGTTTCAGCCGTTAAAAGTTGAAGGAAACTATTACGACTGGTTTAGGATGATACATGGAGACAACGAGAGGATTTCGATAGAAAACCTCGTGTTCAGTTACAATGTGTTAAAGGAAGCGATAGAGCATTTCATCTTGGTACATTAATTTTGAGAAAAAACAAAATAGAAGTTTTTTAGAGGTATTGCTTACACATGTAACAGTAGTATCTTTTGTATTGAGGAATCCATGTTCCAGGCTTACCGCATTTCGGACAAACAGGCACTGCTGGTTGAGCCGCTGTTGGAGCTTGAACCGTGGCTGCTGGAGTTACAGCAGGCGGGGGTATTTCAACCTTTTTAGATAACAAGATTATGTCTCCGACAGTCTTTACGTCATTCCATTCTACTTCTATTGTACTGCCAACTTTGGTTGTGATATATAACGTGATTCCGGCTTGACCTGGAATTATCCCTATCTCCTTAACGGTTCCCACGAACATACAGTCAGGGTCGTAAACCTGCATTCCTACTAGCTTGGACTGAGGTATGCCCTTTCCACTCATTTCGCCTAAAGAAGGGTTATAGCAGTATATTAACTTTCATAGCTTGTAGAACAATGTATCATATGAACAATTCTTTAATATTTCAACTCATCTACGCTTTCCTTAACCTTTTCGAACGCCGACACTACGTCGTCCATGTCTTCCTTCGAACCGAGAAGCACGTTCTGAGGAAGCCATAATCCTTCCGTGTAACAAGCATGTTCAGCCACAGGCAAACTCAGCTTAGAATAATTTATCGATTTTCCATAATTGGAACATGCTAAAGGACATTTTTTAAAGTAATCTAGATATGGTTCTTTGTATAGCGGCTTCGAGTATCCTACGCTCACAGGTATCCCCTCTGCTCTCACAGCCTTAGCGAAATCAGCCTTAGATAGGCCTCCGAAGGCATCTGGATCGTATCTGAATATGTAGAGGTGCCAAGCATTCCTCGTAATTCTCTCATCTTTTTTCATGGGTTTTATACCGTCTATTTTCGAAAGCTTGCTGTTTAAGTATTCAGCGTTTTCCATACGCTTCTTCGTATGCTCATCCAGCCTTTCGAGCTGAACTAAGAGTATTGCTGCTTGAAATTCTGTCATACGATAATTAGTCCCTGGAAGGTAATGCTCGTACCATTCCTTCTCGGGAAGCCGGCCACAGTTATGTAGGCTCCAAGCCTTGACATAAAGATCGTAATCGTTTGTAATTATGATGCCTCCTTCGCCACTAGTTATGTTCTTACTGGCGTAAAAGCTGAAGCAACCGAAATCACCGAAGCTGCCGACTCTCCTCCCCATCCACTCTGAGCCCCAGGCCTGGCAAGCATCCTCTACCACATAGAGATTATGCTTCTCCGCTATTCTCATTATTTCACTCATGTTCGCAGGCCTTCCACCTATGTGAACCGGGAGGATTGCCTTTGTCTTTTCAGTAATGGCTTCCTCAATCTTCTCAGGGTCGATGTTGTAAGTATCAGGCTCAATGTCGGCAAAGACTGGGATAGCGTTAACATAGAGTATAGATGTTGCCGTGGCCATGAATGTATAAGGGGTTGTTATAACCTCGTCTCCGCAACCTATGCCGCATGCCCTCAATGATATCTCTAGGGCAGTCGTCCCGCTTGTAACCGCAACCCCATACTTAGCATTCTGATACGCTGCAAACCTTTCTTCAAACCTTTTCACATTCTGCCCCCTTGCCCAGACTCCGCTCTCCAGAACCTTCTTCAAAGCATCGAACTCCTCTTCGTCGAAAACAGGCCACTTAGGAAACGGTTTTTCCCTAACTGGCTTACCTCCTTTCAACGCTAGCTTAGCCATATGTTTTGCTTCTCAGCTTTCTCTACAATTATAAAAACATATCTTGTCGCAAAGAAACGGTTTAAACAAAACCTATTTATTATGAGATGGCGAGCGTAAGTAATATTTTTAAAAGCTTTAATCAAACAGTCAGAAAATAGTTCAAAGCAATCAATATTGTGTTATAGGAAGCATGGAGAGTAATTGGAAGCCATATTCTGTAGCTACTTTTTCGAAACGCGTATCCGAGTAGGAGTCCTAGGGTGAAGGCTGGGAGGAACTGCCAAGGGTTAAAGTGGAAAATCCCAAATATGGTGGATGATACTATTATACTGCCGGTGACTCCTAGGCTTGATTCTAATCCGCGTTGTACAAAACCTCTGAAAATTATTTCTTCGCAAGGCGCTATTATTAAAACCATGATGATAGCAAATGTTACTAAGTCTACGAATGACTTTGGAACAAATGTTCTAAATAGTTTTTCAAACCAAGGGGGAATCGGGATAAGTGTTTGAACAAGTATACCTGACAGTACTCCTGTTAAAAGCATTAACGGCAGCATCAGCAGTGTGAGTTTAAGATCGGCTGTTGTTATTTTAGTGTCTATGCCGAAAAAGCCCAGACTTATTCTCTTCTTCAGGAGATAAAGGAGTAAGGGGGTTATTAATGCAAGTTCTCCCAATACTAATGCCGTCGAACTTTTAAGAAAAGCTTCTGGGAACACGATGGATATAACAAGCTCTAGAAAAGATTGGAAGATAATTGTGCATAGCAGTATTAAGATTACTCTGCTAGGACCCCATGGTACTCGGATGCTTGAAAAAAGATCTTCCTCTCTCATATTTACAAATCTCTTTCGCATTGATAGGGAGGAGGCAAGAACTATGCTCATTATTACTGTTAGAATAAGCCATGGGAAAAGGTTTATTTCCGTCACACATCCGACAATGCTAAGCGGAATCAGAATTGAAGATAGAAGAATAGAAAAGTTCAGAAGTATATTTTGGAAACTTATTGGAAAACTAGTCTCCGGAATCATTTCTTCAGCAACCGTTTTATCAAACAGCGCATTCACCTTTGATAGGGCGTATTTTGAAAGTAGGAGGGCCGTTAAAAACGCATACAGGATTAGCACTACTATTATTTCTAACGGAGGCGCGTCAGCAATCCTTATGTCTGTTCTAACCATTAGAACGGGCATCGATAGGAAAATAGCTCCGAAGAGAGGTATAAGCACGTAAAGCAAGGCCCCTAGAGAGAGAGCGTTTGAAGGCTTGTCGCGGGTCAGTGAAACTATTACGGATAAAATTGATGCGAAAAGAGTTATTGAGAAGAGCATTATCGTATCGATAACCATAAAAGGTGTTCCAGCAAGGAAAGCATTTAAGAAGAAGTAGAATACTGCTGAGAATACTAGGGTCGTCATAAAATATGCGATGATCATGCCCTTTGCATACTTTTTGAGGCCGTCTTCGGAAACAGCTATCGTCCAGAGGGATTCGCGTTCAACGATCCCCCAGTTTATTGAAAATATTGATGGAATAAGAGGAGAATAAAGGACTGTGAAAGTTAATGCAGCAACTCTGGAGAATCCTGCTTGCCTTATCAGTATTGAGAAGCTGAGATTTGAAAACATTGCGACGCCAAACAAGATTAATGCTGTAAACAGGCTTCCGTCTCTTATTATTCTGAGAAGGTTAAGCTTAACCATCAGATACATTGGTTTCTCGCTCATCTTTGAGGACAGTATCGGTAATCCGTGTGGAAGCCATTTCAATATTCTTCTATTGCTCGAGGGCATTTCCATTAGGGCCGTCGTCAAGAGCGGAGTTACATTGGGAAGAAAATTAATCCTCATGAGAACGACATATGCTCCTATTATTGCCAATATGTAAGCCAGGCCGATGAAAGCCTCCGTAGGATTAATAGAACCTAAGGAGTATTTGGCAAGTATGGTTGATGGATAAGGTATTGAAGAGTAGTTTAATGGAAATCCGATGGTTGCGCTCAACAAGGGGAGGAAGAGCATGAGTAGAATAGTCCAGCCAAGTGCTTCTACTCCAATATCGTTCCAAACGCTTTTCAGAACGCCTAATAACTGGGCTATCAAAGAAGAAGCTAGAAGCATGATCTCGTATGATGCGAGAACCATCGGCAAATAGTAGAGATGCGGGTGAAGCATAACCATTGTGAATGCCGCCAATGGTGGCGTGGCAGCCACGTTGAGAAAGATAAATTGGAATAAGAGGTCTGAAAGAAGATATGTTGAAGGTTTTATCGGAGAAGTAAGTATGAAATCTATCTCTGGCTCAAGAGCAGTAACTCCCCCCCTCATGCCTAGAAAAATCCCCATCGCAACGACTCCGGAAAATATTAGTGAAACGATGTCTGTTAAATTCATCATATTCATTTCAGAAAGGCCGTAGAGGCTCTTCACCAGTGCTCCCCCAAAAACTGCTGAAAATATCATTAAGAAATCGAAAACCAGTATCGAAATCTTTATCGAAGAATCCTTTCTCAACGGACCGTAATACTGGATTAGCTTAAACCTAAGTATCTGTAGAAGCAGGGACTCCATAAGCCTCCTCCACCCCTACGATCTTAAAAAATGCTTCCTCTAAAGTATTAGACATGTTTAAACCCGCCATCGTCTTAATCGCATTCACTGAACCAGATGCAATACTCCTACCCTTGTTGATTATTGTTGAATGAGTACAAAACCTATCGGCCATGTCAAGCATATGCGTGCAAATAAGCGTCGCCCCTCCATCATTAACAATCTTTTTAACAAGGTTTTTCACAAGCCTTTGACCATCAGGATCAAGGCCTATGAATGGTTCATCCATGATAACAAGCTTAGGCTCGTGTATGAATACTGTTGCTAGCGCAAGCCTCTGCTTCAAGCCTTTAGAAAGCTCGATTATAAACCTGTTCTCATACTCACCCAACTCGAATAAGCCTATGTACTCCGAGACCTTTCGCCTCGTCTCCTCACCCGGCTCAACCCCTCTAATTCTCGCGATGTATCCTAAGAATTCTCTTGGAGTAAGATAATCCGGCAGGGCGGGTGTTTCAGGAAGATATCCGATAAGCCTTTTATATTCATGATCTCTACTAACATTTTTCCCGAATACTATTATGTCCCCTTTATCAGGCTTAAGGAGGCCCACTACGCATTTCACGGTTGTTGTCTTTCCTGCACCATTGGGACCTATAAGGCCGTGAATCTCCCCTGGAGAAACCCTCATAGACAAGCCAGCGACCCCCACTATCTTCCCGTAGCTCTTCCATAAATCCTCTATTTGGAGTAGAAAACTATCATCTACATGTTTTCTGCTTACGGGCTGCAAGACTAGTAGTGTATAACTTGCAGATAGAATTAAGTTTTTATAAATTCTGAGGACACTAACAGGCTTCCAAAAGGTTCGTTGTGCTGATTTCAAAAAACATGGAGAATTCTTTACAAAATTGCTCTTTTGAAAAGCTTATATATCATCCGTTTACCCATTTTAACCGAAATAAAATGGCACAACCCTCGGTAACGGAAGTTAAAAACTTTGCAAACTACTCTTATCTCGCCCTTCTAATACTTGGAGCATTGATTGCCCTTTACGGACTCTATCAAATAATCTGGGCTCTTTCATGGCCATGGGCATGGTATTGGGGATGGGGAATGGGGACGCTAATTACTGGAGTCATTTGCCTAGCCATA
>Ga0185307_1001963_pt1 | contig 10966 bp, 8 predicted proteins | sample LHCtaG_FD_128010 | JGI IMG/M metagenome (GOLD analysis project Ga0185307, IMG submission 128010) | Hot spring microbial communities from Little Hot Creek, USA to study Microbial Dark Matter (Phase II) - LHC4sed_matched (SPADES... | ecosystem: Environmental > Aquatic > Thermal springs > Hot... | reverse complement strand
TTTTAAAGGCTGATGACGAATCTAGGTCGCAAGCTTTCTTCAGGATAAAGGAGGCTGTTGAAACTGGCGAACTATCGGAGGAAAGGCTTAATGACGCCGTTAGGCATCTTTTAATAATGAAGTATGAGCAGGGTCTGTTTGAGAAAGCAGGAAAGATGGATCCGAATAAGACTCGAGCCATAGTTAGAAGCAAGAAAGTTATCGACTTCTCGATGGATGTTGCGAGAAGAGCATTAATGATACTGCGTGACGATAAGAAACTGTTGCCTTTGAAGAAGGAGCAGAAAATACTTGTTATTGAACAGCGTATTCCTTACGAATTCCTCGGGAAAGACTCCTACAGTCATACTCACATGTTCAGCGAGGCTATGGCAAGCCATTCGTTTAATCTAATCTTGACTGATACAGATTTCCATGCAACCGACGAAGAAGTAGCGGAGTGCCTTGAGCTTGCAAAGCAGGCAGACCTTGTCGTAATGACCAACTATTATGCGAGAATAGTGAAAAGCGGTAATAACCAGCACCTCGTTAAGAAGCTGAAAGAAGCTGGACACACCGTCGTAGTCGTAACAAACTATCCGTACTTGGAAGGTGTTACGAAGGAGGCTGACGCTGTAGTATGCAACTTCAGCGCATCACCCGACTCTATAAGGGCTGCAGCAGACTTGCTTTTCGGAAAAATCAAGCCATCGCCGTCAACTAAACTACCTGTGAGCAACGCTCCTTAAGCTTGAAGAATACCAAAACGCTTTAACTTTTTTTACAGCTTTATCATTTTCCTAATCGAAAGATTATTGTTTTTAGTTCTTGAAAAACCAGTTTAGAATAGTGTTGAAACCAGTAAAAATGCTTTTTCTATTCTAAACTAAATGCTAAAAATACTTTGTTTATGGCTAAGCTAAATACTAGGCTCAGGAAAATTTTAAAATTCAGAGAATTCAAACATTCGTAGGAATGGCTGAGGAACAGTTCTTTCAAATGTTCCTTGAGAAGATTCGTGAATCAATAAGCAGGCTTAAACCAATAGATCTACAAGACTCTTTTTTCAGAACTGCTTACTTGTCTAAATGGAACCCGTTCCAAGAAAGCACTCCGCCGAATGGCGCAATCGTCGCATGTGACGGAAGCTTTGGAGAATCCAGCTTCTCCGGCGGGCTGGTCGTTATAGTTGCAAGAGCCATTGCCCACATTTATTCAGTAAAGCAGGGTAGTGTTACGAGAGTTTTAGAAGTCGATACTAAGGCAGACTACAGACTTCAGGGGAGAGCGATATTCATGAAGACCCTGGAGTTGAGAGTATTAAGGAATGCTATCGAGAAGACATTGCGAGAATACGGTGAAGCCTTCGGAGTATTCGACGGCAGCCTCTACTTAACATTTCTTCACCACGAGGACCGTCTTAAAAGAGTTTCTTGGATTTTCGAGAAATATGTGGAGGAGCTTACAAGCCTCTTAAGGCTCGCTGAAAAAGGTGTAAAAATAGTCGGTGTTTCTAAAGATAGCGATATAAATTATCTTAGGGCAAAGATAATAGCTAGCGTTTTAGCAAAGCTTTGCGGAGAGTCGAATGGCTTAGTAATCCGTGGAAGAAGCTTGAAGAAACTTCTTAAAGATTTTAAGGATAAGTATTGGGATAAGTTGGAAGAATCTTGCTTGTTTCTTAAAGAATTAGAGCAGGATTTTTCTGATGAGGGTCTTTACAGCGAATTAGTTACGGAACCGGGTTTCACGACGCCTCTGGCACTAGCCCCCCACACAATCTTCCTTTCTGGAGAGTCTAAAGCAAAAGGATGGTATGATACTAACTTTAGGAAGCGTATTGAAAGGGACAGTGATTTATCAGGTGTCTTGAAAAGATTGGATGAGTATTTTTCAAGCACGCCTATAGCTTTAACCTATTGGAAGCCCCCGGGTGTTTCAGTGGTTTACAGGCTGGATGTGCCTGCAAGCTTACTCGGATACCGGGGGGAATGTGGGAATCTGTCTGAAGACGTTTTCTTAGAGGAAGAAGAATACCTAAGTGCTATGAGGAATATTGTGAGCATGCTAAACTGGATGAGGCAAGGTCCCTATGTAGTATACCCGCTTGTACAAGTGGACAGTATTGCTAAGCTGGATAGGAATCTCTACAAGACTGCTTATGAACCAGCCATTGTCGAGGAGCTTCGTAGGAGAGGCTTTAGAGTGAATCCTAGGAAGAGGAAAATAAGAGATCTCTTGCTAAGAGGGTATTAAGAAAATATTCGAAAATCATCTTTTAATCCTTTATTGTCTTTTATAAGATTAAAGAACTCTTCTACTCCCCTCCTTATCAAGTCTTCGCTTAAAACTCCCAGCGGCGTCTCTTTCTCCAGTATTCTTCTTGGTATTCTAAGACCATTAGGGTCGAAGCCTTCTCTTGTTTTAAACAAATATTTATTCCTAAGAATTTCTACACCGATCTTTCTTAAGTCCTCCTCTGTAACATGTTCGAAACCTGCGGCGTTTAAAGATTTAACAACTATTTTAGGTGTATAGATTCCTCTTGCGAAAAAACAAAGTACTAGGCTCGACAAGACCTGGCGCCAAGATTCTTCTTTGAAGAGGTTTTCAACAATCTCTTGCAACGTCTCCTTTTTGCCAGTTGCTGCACTCTTCTCATCTATGATGTATCCAGCACTGTCAAGGTGGCTATGTCTAGAACCGGTTAGAAATGTGAGGTATGCAGCGATTCCAGTATGATATCCTGGCATTTCATTTCCTCCGAAGGATAGTGCAAAATCTAAGCCACCATATTTAGAAGCAGCGTATTCTACACCCTTAGCTAATGCAGCGTAGAATTCATTCGGCTGGTAGACGATTTTCCTAACAGCTTCTCTATAAGAATTATAGTCTCCCCATCTAAGCTTAATGCCAAGAGTATCACTATCCTTTATGATTCCATTTTCATATGCTTCAGTAGCCCAGGCAAGTGTAACGCCTGTACTTATGGCATCAAGCCCTTGTGCTTCAACTTCGTCCATTAGCCTTAAGAATCCGTTTGGATCAGTTATTCCAAGCATAGACCCTAATGCGTATAACGGTTCATAATCATAAGGTATCATGGTGGTCTTATAGAAGTACGGTTCATCTTCATAAGGTTCTCTTAAAGTTGCTAAATGTATGCATGCTACCGGACAATGTGAACAAGCAACCCTTCTACCCAAGTATTTTTCAGCCAAATTTTCTCCAGAAATGTTTTCAGCATCTTTTAGACTAGTCTCTCTGAGGTTTAGCGAAGGCAATGCTCTAAGTTCATTAAGTGGCAGAATGTTTGAAGAGGTTCCGATGTCATGATATTTCTTCATTAATGAAGACTTTATTGCTAAATGGAATATTTCATCATAAACTTGCCTATAATGATTCGCATCTTTAACTCTGATAGAGTTTTTACCCGATATTACGATAGCTTTAAGCTTTTTACTTCCGAAAACAGCTCCTAACCCCAGTCTACCGAAGTGACGGTAAGTCTCAACCACTACATTAGCATAGTATACCATCTTTTCTCCAGCGCTACCTATCCTCATTATCGTCCTAAAGCCTGCTCCTTTTTCAAGCTCTCTCAACACTCTGCCAACAGTATAACTGTTTTCAACACCCCAAAGTCCGGAAGCGTCTCTAAAGTAAACCTTTTCACCGTGAATTGCTAAGTAAACTGGAGTCTCGCTTGAGCCTCTTATAATTATTGCACCATATCCCACTAAACGAATGGCGCTGGCCGTTCTGCCTCCGGCATGGCTTTCACCCAAGTTTCCAGTAAGAGGGGACTTGAACATTACAACAGTTTTTGAAGCCATGGGGAATAGGCCATTCAAAGGGCCAACTGCAAAAATAATCGGGTTCTCTGGTCCTAGTGGATCTGCTTTAACGGGACACTCTTCTAGAAGTAGCTTTATAGCGACTCCCGTACCCCCTAAGTATTTTTCAAACAGTTCAGACCTGCTCTCTACGTGAAAACTTTTTCGCGAAAGATCTATGTAAAGCACTTTGTCAATAATCATGTTGAATCAACCTCCTTTAGAGTTATGACATTATAGTGGCAATAATTTGTGCAGTATCCGCAGTGTGTACATATGTTAGGTTTATTAGATTCTTCATCCCAAAAAATTGCGCCAAACGGGCATGCTTCTACACACTTTCCACAACCTATACATTTGGATTGATTTAGTATTACACCTCCTCCCTTCCTCATGACTAAGGCTTTCGTTATACATACTTTCATGCAAGGAGGGTCTGGACAGGCTCTGCACACTATCACAGCAAAACCCCTTTCAACTCCTCCAATCGATTTTACGTGAATAGCTGATTTAGCTAAGCCTCCTTCACCGAATCTTCTTGAACACGCAAACATGCAAAGCTGACATCCTACACATTTTTCAGTATCAATTACAGCAATCCTTTTAAGCATCGCCCTTGGATTGTTACAGGGCTGATTTATAGTCTTTTCGAAATTGCTTACAACCCTTAATTTATGGTAAGCTTAGAGAAGAGGTTTTAAACCAGCATGTGGAGATAAATGGTTCAAGAATATTGATGGAGCCGCTTGGAAGAGTGATAGAAGAATCTACACCGTTCAGATTCGTATTTAAAACAAACATAGATAACCCGATAGCGCTCCACGACTATGTTTTCGTCGAAGTTAACAATGTTGAAGACGGGAAAATCAGTAAGGAGAAGGTTCTCGCTGAAGTGATAGGCTTGGGCTCTAAGAACCCTCTGGCTACGGAAAGACTAGTTGCAGACCAGCAGGTATCATCGTATTCTTACAAGCTCGTCTCGGCTGAGGTCATCGGCTACCTTAAGGATGGCGTGATAATTAGGCCAAAGGTGGCTCCTGACCCTAATTCTCCAGTTTATAGAGCGGGCGACGAACTTCTACAGGCTTTCTTCACAGGCGTTAAGAATAGGATCCCGCTGAAAGTAGCTGCATTGATTAACAGGCCTCAAATAAGTGTTCCAATTCATCTTCAAGACCTTCAATTCCACTTGGGGATTTTCGCTGCGACGAGAGCAGGCAAGTCGTATTTTGCGGGAAAGCTGATAGAGGAAATTTTAACCAACACCCCGTTCCCCGTTGTAGTTATAGATATTCATGCAGACTATGTTATGATGGATAGGAAGTATGATGGGTCTAGACACGGCGATTTCAATGTTGTCGTCTACTATCCGCCGAAAGCGCCTCGGGTAAAGAGAGTGACTGCGGAGCAGAGAGAGCTCCGCTTGAGCCCTGAGCAATTGACTCATGAGGCTTTGACAGCCCTCCTCGGCGCCACACTAGGTGAAAGGCAGAAAATAATATTGAGAAGGATACTCAAGAAATTGAAATCTCAAAAGAAGGCTTTCGGCCTTAACGACGTTATTGACCAGATAGTGGAAGAGTTGAATAAAGCGGATGAGAATGGGAAACCCTTGTTAAAGGGAAATGAGCGGGCAAGATATGAGAGTTTGCTCGCTAGGCTAGAGGACTTAGGCGAAGATATTTCGCTGCCTCCAACAGGAATAGATGTCTCAGAACTTCTTAGGCCAAAGGCGTTAAGCGTGATTTGTTTAAATGGACTGCGTTCGAAAGTGCAAGACGCTTATGCGAGCATAATTATAGACATGCTTTTCAGACACCAGGTTTTAAGTAAGAATGATGAGAAGAACTTTACGCCAGTCTTCCTCTTCGTAGAGGAGGCTCATAGAATAGCGTCTAGCGAAAGCGGAGGCTACGCTGTAAGAACAATATCTACAGCAATAAGAGAAGGCTCTAAGTTTGGTCTCTTCATGGTTTTAATAAGCCAGCGTCCTAGAAGCATTGACCCCGACATTCTGAGCAATGTGGGCAATTACGCAGTGATGCGCATAACTAACCAGCAGGATCAGAACGTAATAGAGAGCGCTAGCGAAAGCTTTTCCCATAGGCTTATAGAAGACTTGCCAGGTTTAAACCAGGGGGAGGCCATTCTAGTAGGCCCCTTCGTACCCTTATCGGCTCATGTGAAAACTCTCGAGAGGAAAACAAAACATCATGGAGTAACTCCTGAGCTGAGTTCTCTAATGGAGAGGATTAACGAAACGCTTGAGGAGAGGGAAAGGGGGAGGTGGTGAGCCCTGAAGATCGGGGTCTTTGCCGATACTCACGTAGGCAGGAAGATACCTCTAGAGGTCAGTGATCTAAGGAGACGCGCATATCGGCACGCTTTCACGCAATCAATAAACATTTTCATAGAAGAGGGTGTTGACTGCGTTATTCATGCAGGCGACCTCTTTGAGAAGCGTAGTATGACTTCGGAAGACAGTGTTTTCGTTAAAGAGGAGTTTCAGCGGTTGGTTAGCTCAATAGAAGAGAAGTATAACAAGGATGTTTCGATATTCGTTGTCAGAGGTAATCACGACGGGAGCTACGACAATAATGCTCTAGACTTCGTAAAGCATCCTTTAGCAAAGTATCTAAAGATAGTGGGCGAATCGTTAGCTAAAGGGGTGGAAGAGTTCTACGTCGATGAAAAAATTATGTTAACAGGCTTGTCTTACCATCCTTATGTTTCGCGCGTATTCAAGGAAAGCAAGCCTTTAATCGAAAAAATATTCAGAGCAAGAGACTACGTTAAAGTCTTCTTGGTTCACAATTTTATACAGGGGCATCACGATATTCCGCCTGGAACCCCTCCCCATAATTGCTTAAGCGTTAAAGATTTTGAAGGCCTTGGTGCAGACATCGTGATAGCTGGCCATTTCCACACTAGAGTTGGCCCTGTTGAAGAAAACGGCACGGTCTTCCTAACCCCTGGTGCCACTGAGGCTGTTGACTTGTCTGATGAAGGGCCTTTCGGAGTATACATCTTGGAGCCGAATACTAGACCCAGGTTTATCCAGATAAAACCCTTGCATGAGATACGCAACTCTAAAATAGACTCAATGGAAGCTGTGAAATCTAAAGAGTGGTTTATAGAGAATGCTGTGAAAGAAGCTAAATCGTATTATTCTTATTTAAGTGATAAGGGTGTTGACGGCATACTTCGGCTCGTGATCTCCGGATACTTAGAGGAGGGAGACCCTTCGGAAATAGATTTGGTTTTGAGAAAAGAGTTGTCGAAGCTAATAGGCCAGGAAAGACTGATTCATGTAGACCTAGTTAATCGCATCGAGGAAATTCCGCAGAAAATAGTTTTCCCCAAAATGGGTACTGGGTTGGATTATATAGCAACGATCCTGAAGCCTTTGGGAGAGAATATTGGTGAAGCCCTGAGCCTTGTTGAGGAAATAAGCATGACTTTAGATGAAAAGGCCAGTTCTAAAACAGGGTTGCTTACTAGCTTAGATAGGTCTCGTTTCGTCAAAAGATGGTTGGAAATATTTGAAAAGGTGAAGCTGGAATGAGCGCCGTGATAGAGAAACTCGTTTTGAAGAACTTTGAAAGATATAAAAAGGCTGAAATAGATTTTTCAGTGGGCCTCAATTTAGTCAGAGGAAGAAACTCTACTGGGAAAACAACCATATTGAATGCTCTGGCATTCGCGCTTTTCGGAGAAGCTCCTGAAGTAGATTCCAAGCTACTGGTTTCTAGATTACCTGGTTCTAGTGAAATGATGGCATATGTAAAATTCAGAAGTCCTAGTAATGGCCAGGTCGTTGAGATAGAAAGGAGGGGAAGTCTTGATAAGAATGGTAACTACAGGACTGAAAATAGAGTGCTTAAGATCGACGGTAAAACTATACCGGTTGATAATGAAGAGTTCCTGAAGCGGAAAGTTACTGAGCTTCTTGGAATGAGCTTTAGAAAATTTCTCAACCTGGTCTATGTGAGACAGGGAAGATTAAACGAAATACTTTCGCCAAAAAAGGATCAGATGGACTCGATACTTGGAATAACATTGCTGAAGGAGGTTCAAGAGCAATTTGAAGAAGTGCGCAGGGAGTTAGAAAAGCTCGAGGGTAAAGACGTTATGACTGAACTACGCATATTGGAAGAGCAAATACCTAAATACGAATCGGACATAAGCTACATGAATAAGGATATTGAGAATCTGGAGAACGAAGTGAAAGAATTAAATGAAATAATTAGTAAGGCGGAATCTAAGGAATTAAGCGAGCTATTGGCCAGCCTAAGAGATAGAGATAGTATTGAACAGGAGTTGAATAATAGTGATTCTAAAATCCAAATACTTCTGGAGCGAACAGGCTCCTCATCGATAAGAGAGCTTGAAGAAAAAGTAGAATCATGCAGTAGGATGCTTGAAAACCTGATAATGAAGAAGAATGTTCTAGAAGAGAAAGCTAGGTCTTGCGAGGAGAAATGGGCGATAGCAAGGGCACAAATAGACAGCATTAGGAAACAGATTAATGAGCATGAGAGCCTTGCCGAAAGCGGTTTATCTAAATGTCCCAAATGCGGTCAAGAAATAAATCCCTCTATTCTCCAGAAAATAATCGAAGAGAACCAGGCCCTGTTGAAAAAACTTGAGGATGAAGAGGAAAACTTGAGGAGAATAGTCGATTCCAATAGGGTTGAATTGAAACGGGCTCTTGACGAACTAAAGCAGGTTGAAAGCAATTATTCCAATCTCGTTTCAACGATGGGTAGTATAGGCGAGATGAAGAAGAATATGGAAAAGCTCTTAGATAAAAAGGGTACGGTTTTAGAATTTATCGCTACAAGATTGTCTAGTCTTAGGCTCCCATTCAGGCCGGATGACCCTGATTTAGCGCTGAAGATAGCTCAACTCCTACCTATTCAGCCAGAAGAGCTTGCAAGGAAAAGGAAAGACTTGGAAGATAAGATTAGAGCCTTGGAGGAGAAGAAACATAGGCGTGATAAAATTTTAGAGGAAGTCGAAAGAGCCAGAAGACTACGCGACAGGCTTAAGGAGAGAATTGGTAAAGCAAGCCTCGCCAAAATGCTTGCACAGTCTCTTGAGAAAGCTATTGAAGAAAGGAGGCGTGAACTATTACGCCGCATAGAATTCAAGGCATTAGAGTATTATAGGATTATGACTGATCAGCATGTTTACGATGCGATTATAATAGATCCTGAAGACTACTCTGTTTGGGTTCACCCCCAGGGTTTAACGGAGCCTATACCGGCAAACAGGGTTGGGGGAGGGCATCAAACAATAATATCCCTCGCCGTACGCCTTGCTCTACTGGATTCTCTAAACCTAAGATCCCTATTGATACTGGATGAGCCTACCTATGGTGTTGACTCTCAGAACCTGCCTCAAATAGCCAATTACATGGGTGGGGTTTCAAAACATATTTCGCAAACGATACTGGTAACGCATCACAACATATGCGAAGAGGAAGCGTCGAATATTATAAACGTGATCGTACAGGAAGATGGGACTTCCAAAGTAGAATTAGGAGCATAATCAACATTTTTGATTATTCAGAGTTCAGTTAATATTTCTTCCAGCGTCTTTATTGTTCCCTCCTTCTTAGCTTTAAGCTTAACCCTCTTAAGATCTATTTTCGTAAACTTTATTATTCCTTTAACGTCTTCAACATCTTTCACAGCTTTTTCCCTAAATACTGTCGCTTTAATCATACGTAGCTTCGCTAGAATTAATTCCTCAGGGTCTTGGAGGAAAGTGTTTTCACCGAAAATTACTCCTCTCCTCTTCTTGAACTTTTTTTCAGAAAATATTATGTCAACATTATAGGGAGACTTATTGTCACTGATTGTTAAAATCCTGTAGTCTGATTTTAAAACCCTTATTATCGCTTCTTTCTCAACCTTAAGTTTTGCTCTCTTAAGAGCTGAAATAAGCTTGTCCACGTCTTCTTCACTAGAGACCCTTATCATAATGTCAACATCGACAGTAGTGCGGGGGACACCGTAAAAGCTCGCTGCTAGAGCGCCGGTAAAAGCATATTCTAACCCTGCCTCCCTTAATGCGGCTATGAGCCTTCTAACTAGGTTTTTCAAAGTATTCAAAATCTTATCCTCCTGATGTTGCGCGATGCCTCTTCATCCACTTAATGCGTTTCCTAAGTTCCTCAAGCAAAGTATTTTCATCTATACCCGGGTTTTGCGCTTTGATCCCGGCAGCGCAAACCGCAATACATGCATCACTCATCTCAATGGCTGATTCCACTTTCCTTCTTGGATTAAGGCTTTCTATACTTCTCGACCTTTTATGCAATCCTGCATCCTAATAATTGTTGGAGGAGTACTAAAAGGTTAAGCTTCAAGCAATAGCAGTATTGCTCGTCTCGAAATATTATTGTTTACAATGCGGTTCTCTAGTTTTCATTCTAGTAAAGCCTTAGAGGCATGGAAGGTTGAAAAAGACAATTGTTTTAAAAATGCTTGTTAAACGAGTTTTATATTTTCGATGCTTGTTCTCCTCTCACTCCCCAGTTGCTCTTCGGCACGTCGTGGATGATTATATTAAGCCACTCCGGTTTTACTCCGATTTCCTCGAATGCTCTAGTTATGCCCTTTATCAGTTTCTCCTTCTGTTCCTCGGTGCGTCCCTCCCACATTTCAACTATTACTACGGGCATTTTTAATCACTATAGTTACTTCGCCAACCTTTTTAAAACTTCATATTTGGAAATGCTTTAAGAAACAATGATCTTTAGAGAAGAATAGTGTCTCGTATCCTCCCACTTGGCATAGGGGAAATAAGCCTCGATAACATAGATGCCTTCTTCATCAACCGTATACTCGTATTCTGATTGAGTCATATTGCCGGCTTTTAAAACGCGCTCTTGAACAACTTGAATACATATTTTCCCAGAATCATAGCCTATTGGAAATAATTCGATTTTGCTCCCACTAGGAGTCTTAATGCACGTTTTAAAATCTGGAGTGCAGGGCGTCGGCGAACGATATTGAAAATCCTTTCTCCCAAGGTTTACAGCTATCGCTATTACCCTTAGCGTCTCGCCTCTACGGACGGCAAGCCTATCTGTCTTCAAGTAGAAAAGTACATCTTGACGGTTTGACGCGAAACCATTTATT
>Ga0185307_1001961_pt1 | contig 10970 bp, 10 predicted proteins | sample LHCtaG_FD_128010 | JGI IMG/M metagenome (GOLD analysis project Ga0185307, IMG submission 128010) | Hot spring microbial communities from Little Hot Creek, USA to study Microbial Dark Matter (Phase II) - LHC4sed_matched (SPADES... | ecosystem: Environmental > Aquatic > Thermal springs > Hot... | reverse complement strand
ATCGCTGAGGCAGACCTTACCGGGCTTGATGATTTGGAGGCCGATGGGGTTTTCTTCGTGAAAGAGGTTGAAGACCCAAGGCGGTTCGGAGTAGCTGAGGTTAAGGATGGATTCGTGACCAGGATTATAGAAAAGCCAACTACCAAGGAAAACAAGCTGGCAGTAATCGGCCTCTACTACATAAAAGATGCCGATTGGCTCATAAGATGCATTGAGGAGCAGATGGCACGCAATATCCAGCTCAAAGGGGAATTCTACCTGGCCGATGCCCTCCAAATCATGATAGACCAAGGAGCCCGCTTCATCACCCGGCCGGTGAAGGTCTGGAAGGACTGCGGCAAACCCGAAACTTTGCTTGATACAAACCGCTACCTCTTGGAAAAGATAGGGAGCAGCTATCCTGCAACGCAGGAGTCAATAATAATCCCGCCTGTCTACATCGCTCCCTCTGCTAGAATAAGCCGTTCAATCATCGGCCCCTATGTCTCCATAGCCGAAAAGGTGGTGGTGGAGGAATCCATAATCCGGGATTCCATAATCAACGAGGGGGCGTACATAGAGAGAGCCGTCCTGGCTTTCTCCCTTATAGGTTCCGAAGTCACTTACCAAGGAGCTTACCAACAGCTAAACGTGGGCGATTCCTCTCAGGTGAATGTAGGGACATTTGAGCTGGAAAGCCTGTAAAGTGGAATGCCTTTCAAGCTATAAATACCCGCAGGAGCCTAAGGCCTTTTCCATAGGGGATAGAAGGTGCGAGGTAGAGGAAGTGGAGAGCTCCTTCCTAACTCCCGAAGGCCCTCTGTTTCGGGTCAAAGCCGATGGCAAACGTTTCTCATTGCTTTATTGGGAGGAATACGATGAATGGTTTGTTAAGGAAATTTAGGCCGATTGCCCTCATTTTCTTGGCCATCTCGTGCATTAGGGGAACGCCGGAGCCTTCGCTTTGGAACGGGATAACGCCCATTGGGGAAATTCTAAGAAACCCCAAGGCCTGGGAAGGTAAGAGCGTCAAGATACTGGCCTATTATCGCTGGTTTGACGTCTTCGGAGAGGCAGGGAGCGGCCCACCAGTGACCAGAAGCGATGTAGCCTTCGCCGACATCACCGGCGCTATATACGCAACCCACTGGGAAAACCCCGGCCTTTCCCCAAAAGATACCGATAGGCTACTACTTTTGGAAGCTGAAGTGAAAGTCAACCCAAATGGCCTGCCCTACCTGGAGGTAAAGAGGACCCAAGAGGTTGAAGGCTTGCCCAAAGGCGTGGTCTTGAGAGCACAGCTTATGGGAGGAGTAGCCGGGCTTGTCCGGGAAGTACTTTTAGCCGAAGACGGCACTGCCTTATTCCTGGACCGCAAGCTTAACCAACACGCTCGCGCTAAAGTGGAGGCAAAGGCAGTAACAGAGGCCTTGCGGCAAATCCGCCCACTCTTGGGCCAAGAATTGGGCAAACCAGTACCCGATGGCTTCACCTACACAATCTACGCCTGGGAAGGGGATAAAATCCGCACCCTAATCTTGCATGCGGAGACTGCTCCGGAGAACGTGAAGCCTTTGCGTGAGTTCCTGAATGAACTATTCTTCCAAACTTTCCAACAAGGAGGGTAAGCCATGAGGGAATTCACCTCTAAGCGGATAAGGGAAATACCTCCTTCGGGGATAAGGCGTTTCTTTGACATTGCCGCTACCATGAAAGATGTCATTTCCCTGGGGATAGGGGAGCCCGATTTTGTGACGCCAGAGCCTATAATTGAGGCCGGGATAGCTTCCCTGCGTCGGGGCGAGACCCACTACACTTCCAATTCCGGAATCCTTGAATTGAGACAGGCCCTATCCCAACATTTGGAGAAACTCTACGGAGTAAGCTATGACCCCGAGACCGAAATTTTGATAACGGTAGGAGTATCGGAGGCGCTACACATTTCCCTATTGGCTACAGTGGAGCCAGGGGAAGAAGTCATTGTAGTAGAGCCATGCTTTGTGGCCTACAAGCCGGCGGTAATCTTCGCCGGTGGGGTACCGGTAGTGGTATCGGCAAAGCTTGAGGATAACTTTGAAGTATCGGCTTCCCAGATTGAGCCAAAGATTACACCCCGAACCAAAGCCATCCTCTTAGGTTACCCCAATAACCCAACGGGGGCAGTGATGAGCCGAGAGAAATTGGCCGAAATCGCTGCCCTGGCGGAAAAATATGACCTCCTGGTAATATCCGATGAAATTTATGACCGCTTGGTCTATGGGGTTGAACACACCTGCTTTGCCTCCTTGCCAGGGATGAAGGAGAGGACAGTGCTTCTTGGAGGCTTTTCCAAATCCTATGCCATGACCGGATGGCGGATAGGTTACGTGTGTGCCCCGGCAAGCATCATGGCTCAGATACGCAAGGTGCACCAGTATGCCATAATGTGTGCCCCCACAACGGCCCAAATGGCAGCTCTTGAAGCCCTACGCTGCGGCGAGGAATACGTGCAGAAGATGGTGGCGGAGTATGACCGGCGCCGCCGCTTGATTGTCAAAGGGCTCAACGATATCGGGCTTGAGTGCTTTGAGCCAAAGGGGGCTTTCTATGCTTTCCCCTCCATAAAATCCACCGGCTTGAGCTCGGAAGAATTCTCAGAAAAGCTCCTCTACGAAGAGAAAGTGGCCGTAGTGCCAGGGAACGCTTTCGGGGAATGCGGAGAAGGCTTTGTCCGCTGCTCCTACGCCACTGCTTACGAGAAGATAGAGGAGGCACTGGAGAGAATTGAGCGGTTCGTCAAGAGAATTCGGAGGTAGATGAAGGTTTATTTCACTTTCCTCGGTTGTAAGGCCAATAGGAGCGAGCAAGAAGCCTGGGAGAGGGAAATCGTAGCTCTGGGGCACGGGCTTGCTTCTTCTCCGCAGGAAGCCGATTTCATTGTGATAAACACCTGCACCGTGACCGGGACCGCTTCCCACAAATCCCGTCAGCTAATAAGGAGGATGCATCGCCTGAACCCAAAGGCCAAGATAGTGGTCACTGGCTGTTACGCCGAAATCGCTCCTGAGGAAGCCTCTTCCATTGAAGGGGTCAGCTTGGTGGTCAAGAACGCCGAGAAGGACTTCCTCCCCCAAATCCTGGCTGGGGCGAGGGCTCCCCATGCTCTTCCTCTACCACCTTCCCCAGGAGCTACCAGGGCTTTCGTCAAAGTCCAGGACGGGTGCAACAACTTCTGCACTTACTGCATAATCCGGGTAGCAAGGGGACGGGAGAGAAGCCGACCCATCCCAGATATCGTGGAGGAAGTCCGAAAGCTGGCTGAAGTCGGTTACCAAGAGGTAGTGCTCACCGGAATCCACCTCGGAGGTTACGGCCGTGACCTCGGGGTTGACCTTGTAAGCCTTGTGAAAGCATTGCTCAATGAGACCCCAATCCGAAGGCTGAGGCTTTCTTCCCTTGAGCCTTGGGATATACCCCCGAACTTCTTCTCTCTATGGCAGGACCCAAGACTTTGCCGGCACTTGCATCTGCCCTTACAGAGCGGGTGCGATGAAACTTTGAAGAGGATGGGGCGGCGCTATACCACAGCTCAATATGCTCGCCTTGTGGAACAAGCCCGCTCCTCTATCCCAGATTTAGCCGTGACCACGGATGTCATGGTAGGTTTCCCGGGGGAAACGGATGAGGAATTCCGCCAAAGCCTTGAGTTCATAGAGAAAATGCAATTTGCCCGCATCCACGTCTTCCCCTATTCCCCTCGCCCTGGAACACCGGCTGCCTCCATGAAAGGCCAAGTTCCTGGGAAAATCAAGAGAAAGAGGGAGAAGCTCGTGGCCGAAATCGGAAGGCGGAGCGAAAGGGCTTTCCAATCCCGCTTCCTCGGCCGCACTATGGAAGTTCTCTGGGAAACGCCAGAACGCCACGGGGACCTTTACCTCTGCACTGGCCTCACCGATAATTACATCCGGGTCTATGCCTTAAGCCCGCATCCCCTTTCCAACGTCATAACCCCCGTGCGTCTGGTAGCTCTCAGGGAAGAGAAAGTTAGCGAATCGGAAGAGGGGCCTGAAAGGGGGGTATGGGGAATACTTGAGGAGGTAAAAGAGGGCCAAGCATGCGTGTCCTGATGGTTTCCAAAGCTTGCGTCCTCAAAGCCTACCGCAAGAAGCTTGAAGAGCTGGCCAAGTTAGGAGCCGAAATGTTCCTCGTAGTCCCCAAGTTCTGGCGGGATGAGAGAGGAGTCTTGCCTTTGGAAGAAGGGGCAGAAGGCTACGAGCTTCTGGTAGACAGCCTCGTCCTCAATGGCAACTACCACCTCCACTTCTACCTCCGCCTCCCGTTCTACATGCGCTCTATCAAGCCGGACTTGGTCCATATTGACGAAGAGCCATACAACCTGGCCACCTTCCAAGCGATGGTGCTGGCTAAGAGGGCTAAAGCCAAGGCCCTTTTCTTCACCTGGCAGAACCTCTACCGCCTTTACCCCCCGCCCTTCTCCTGGTTTGAGCAGTACAATTACCGAAAGGCCTCCTGGGCCATCGCCGGGAACAAAGAGGCCATGGAAGTTCTGAGGCGCAAGGGATACCGAGGGGAGATAAGCCTGATACCGCAGTTTGGAGTGGACGAAGAAACGTTCAAGCCTGGCCCTGCCCAGAAAAAAGAAGGGTCTTTCACCATAGGCTATGCGGGAAGGCTTGTGGAGGAAAAGGGAGTTCACCTATTGCTCAAAGCCATGGCTGGGGTAAAGGGAAATTGGCGATTGCTCATTTTGGGGACTGGGCCGAAACGCCAGGAGCTGGAAAGGCTTGCCTCCGAACTCGGAATTTCTGAGCGTACCTCCTTCCTTTCTTTCCTCCCCTCCTGGCAACTCCCCGATTTCTACCGCCAGCTTGACATATTAGTCCTCCCTTCCCTGACAAAACCCAACTGGAAGGAACAGTTCGGGCGGGTATTGGTGGAAGCCATGGCCTGCGGTATTCCGGTTATAGGCTCCACTTGCGGAGAAATCCCCAACGTTATAGGAGATGCAGGGCTCATCTTCCCCGAAGGGGATGCGGAAGCCTTGAGGGAGTCAATCCTCAAGCTCATGGCCGATGAGAGCCTGCGCCTTTACTTCGCCCAAAAGGGCCGGGAAAGGGTTTTGGAAAGGTTCACCCAGAAAGTGATAGCTTCGCAAACGTTTGAGGTCTACAGCAAAATCCTTGAGGAGGGATGAAAATGGCTCTTGCTCCTTCGTCTAAGATTGGGCTTGATGGCAATAGCCCACTTGAACCGACAGGCTGTCCTGCCCCTCAAATGGCCGAACCGAGAATCATAGCTGAAACCGGAACCAGCATGGTCCGCCTCAATTTCATCCTCGGCCCGTGGAATTCTCCGACGGACCGTTCCCTTTATTGTGGCAAGACATGGTTTGAGACTTTTGACACCATAGTGGACGGGCTTTTGGCCAAGAATGTGGCCATATACGGCCTTGTGGGCTTGGAATCTGTTAAGCCCGGCCCCGGAGATAACTTCCGCCGCAAGACCCCAGGCCCCGGAGCTGAGGAGTGGCTACGGAAGTATGTGGAAAACGTCTATGCCATTGTAGAGCACTTCCACGACCGAGTGTGGGCTTTTGAGCTTATAAATGAACCAAACAGCTGGTTCGGCGGAACCACAAGCCTCTTCCACCCCTACTGGATGGCGCGAATCCAGAAAGAGGTATACCTTGCGGTCAAGCCGACGTTCAACGTCCGCATAATCTCTGGCCCTATCCTGGCCCACGACCTCCCCACAGGGGCCGATACTGGAGCATCGTACTTGCGCCAGATGTATTACTATGGGATAAGGGAATTGGGATGGGGAGAAGTAAAGAGCTCCCTCGGCTCCTACCCACTTGATGGGGTTGGGTACCACCCTTACATAGGCCAGACACGGGACAAAAGCCCGGAATACATTCAAGCCACCTTACAAACCTACCTCAATGCCATCTGGGAAAGCATAACCATTTACGAAGGGAAATCAACTTCAACCCGAATCTACGTCTCAGAAATTGGGTGGGATTCGGAGCAGGGGGACGATTTTCAAGCGGCGGCGATGGCTGCAACCTTCTATACCCTCCTCAAGGATTGGAGAGTTCAAGCTATCATATGGTTCTGCCTCAGGGATTTCCCCGGAACCACCAAAGGCCTTTACACCCAAGCTGGCCTCGGTGCTCTTGCCCGCAAGCCAATATACTACCGCTTTCAAGAGTGGGCCAACATGTCCCGAAACCCAGCACTTCTGGATGTCCCACCTTCGGTAGGGAGGGATGCCTCCGGCCGCATCTATTGGCCGATAATTGAGTGTTACCTTAGGCACGGAGGGGAAAAGAACCTCGGGTTGCCATTTGACAACGGTGGCGGAGTGCCAGTCCACCGCTGGGGGAACGGCTGGGTCCAAGATTTCCAGCGGCCAGATGGCTCCTTTAAGTCCATCATAATGCTCAGGGACGGAACCTCAAAGGCTTACATCCTTTACGGACCCATAAGGGATTACTACATCTACGAAAAAGGCGGGGCAGAAGGACCTCTTGGCTACCCCGTAGAAGACCCCTCCACCGATGAGTGGGGTTTGCCCAAGGCGAGGTTTGAAAGGGGCATGATTGCGTTCAGGCCGATGGCTTTTCTGGTTTGAGAAGGAATCCGTAAGCAAGCATCGTGTAAAAAGCCAAAATTGAGGCCAAGATTAAGCCGTAAAGTCCATCTTTGTAGCCCTCAAGCCGGATGTAGCGCCGCCAAAATTCTCGTATGGGCATGGATAGGGGACTCCAAACCTTAGCCTTCATCCCACGCTTCCGCAGAGTCCTAACCTCAAGGGGAAGGTATGCTTTCTGGCGAGAGATGAACTCGCCCCAAGTTCGGTAATTGTAATGGATGAGGTGGTTGCGGAGGTAGCCCGTTTTACCCTCAATCACCACAATCTCATGCACTTCCCAAGCCGGGTCATAGCGCGCTTTCTCCGGACGCAGGAGGCGAAGCTGGTAATCGGGATACCAGCCACCGTGGCGTATCCAACGGCCGCAGATGTAGTTCTTGCGCGGAACCCACCACCCGGAGAACCCTTCCTCCTCCGCTACCTCCCGAATCTCCGCGGCCAGCTCCGGAGGCACCCTCTCATCGGCATCTACAAAAAGGACCCATTCCGTCTGGATTAAGCCGAGGGCATAGTTGCGCTGGTCGGCATAATTTTTGAAGGGGTGAAAGAAGACCTGAGCTCCCAGACTTTGGGCGATTTCCACCGTGCGGTCAGTGCTTCCGGAATCCAGGACCAGAACTTTATCGGCCCAAACCAGGGTCTTGAGACATTCGGCTATGTTATCCTCCTCGTTCAAGGTCAGGACCAGGGCAGTGATTCCCTTCATAGGTTCAGGACACCCCTTATGGCCTTGTAAGTTTCCAAACGCCTGTTCAACTCCTCAAGGCTTATGAGCCCCCTTTTCGCCAAGCGCGAATCCCGCACAGCCCAATAATCCAGGCCTAAGTTCACCAATGCCTGGAAAGCTTGCCTGAACAATGGCCCCTTGTGCTTGGAGAAAAACCGGTAACGGCTCTTCCAGAGCTCAACCATCGCCTTTTCTGGAAAGCGAGAAGTGCTCTTAGCGATGTGATGTATGACCTCGGCCTGGGGAACGCAGTAGATGAGCCAACCGGCCTTCTTGAACCGAAGGCACCAATCAATCTCCTCGCAGTAAATGAAAAAGCCTTCATCCATGAGCCCAACCTCTTCTACAGCCTTGCGGCGGACAAGCATAGCAGCCCCGAGAGGGTGGTCTATGGCGAAAGGCTTTCCCCTCCGGTAGAGGAAACCGGGATAGCGGCCGTTCAAAGGAGAAGAATAAAGGCGAGGATGGATTGGGAAAAAGTCAAAGAAGGTCTGGACAAGGCCGGGGAACTTGAAAGCCGAAGGCTGAATGGAACCGTCGGGGTTAAGAAGCTTAGGGCTGGCCAAGGCTGCACGCGGGTTTTCTTCCATGAACTCCAAAAGCGTTCTGACTGCTCCAGGGAGAACTTCTGTATCGGGGTTGAGGATGAAGAAGTAATCGGGTGGGGAAGGGGAGGTTAAAAGCTTTCGCATCACAAAGTTATTGGCCGAAGCGAAGCCTATGTTGGCTTCATGAGCATGGAGCTTGACTTCGGGGAATTTTTCCTTTACCATTTCCTGGCTTCCGTCGGTTGAAGCATTGTCAAAGACCCAGACCTCCCCTTCCACCCTTGAGGAGGCGAGGTCAGCCAAGAGCGTCTCAAGACAGCGCTCAAGGTATTGGCGGACGTTATAGCTTACGATTATCGCTGCCAACATCGCTTTTGATGAACCATCCTGTCATTGCAAGCGAAGCGAAGCAATCTCTAACAATCGGTGGGAGATTGCTTCGGGCCCGCACCCCCGGGGAGTGATTATAGACCAGGCCTAAGCTTCTGCCAAATTTTAAGGTTCCAGACTTGCCTCAGAGGACAAAGTGTGGTAAACTAAATTTTGTAGCTAAGGCCTCAAAAGGCCAAACATTTAGTATGTTATGTAAAGAGGGGGAAATGCTCAGGTGTCCTTATTGTGGGAGCACTGAATCAAAGGTGACCGATACCCGCCACAGCCCTAAGGGGATAAGGAGGCGGAGGCTTTGCAAGAACTGCGGGAAAAAATTCACCTCTTACGAGACCGTATTGGCTACCCCAATGGTGATTAAACGGGATGGCCGGAGGGAGGAATTTGACCGGGAAAAGCTGTTGGCCGGAATCCGCAAAGCCTGCGCTAAGAGGCCTATACCCTATGAAGCCATTGAGAAGTTAGCTGATGAGGTTGAGGCCAAAATCCGAGCCATGGGCAAGGCCGAAGTCCCAAGCCGCCTCATCGGCCAGATGGTCCTGGAAAAGCTCAAAGAGCTGGACGAAGTGGCTTACATCCGCTTCGCTTCGGTTTATTTGCCCCTGGAGGATTTGGAAAGCCTAAAGAAGGAGATTGATAAGCTTTTGGGAGGAAGGTGATGGTAAAAGTTGAGCCAGCCCTCTGCTCTTACTGCGGGGGATGTGTAAGCCTTTGCCCTCAAAAAGCTCTGTCTTTGGCCGAAACAAGGCTTACAGTCAGCCAGGCCTGCAACGATTGTGGCCTATGCGTGAAGGCTTGCCCAAGCGGGGCATTGTCTACCCCGAAAGTTTCCCAAAAGACAAATCTCTCGCTCTCTTCTTACTACGATGTGGTGGTGATAGGAGCAGGGCCAGCAGGTTCCATGGCTGCCCTTCATGCCGCCCGCGGTGGTGCTTCAGTCCTACTTCTGGAGAAACGCCAGGAGATAGGGAGCCCAGTCCGCTGCGCCGAAGGAATTTCAGCTGAAGCTCTGCGGAGGTTCTTTGAACCCATGCCCCCCTTTGTTGCTTCAACGATAACCGGCGCGGCCTTCTATTTCCAAGACGGTAAAGGCTTTAAGCTTTGGAAATCGTTCCAAGGTGGGCAAGGCTTCATCCTGGAACGCCGTATCTTTGACCGCTTCCTGGCTGAAGAAGCAGCCAAAGCTGGCGCTAAGGTTATGGTCAAGACCCCAGCCATCGGCCTCATCATGGAAGGAAGGGAAGTAAAGGGCGTGAGGGTCCAGTTAGCGGGGGAAGAGAAGGAGGTGGAAGCCAAGGTGGTAATAGCCGCCGACGGGGTTGAATCGGAAGCAGGCCGGTGGGCAGGAATAGATACCTCACTCCCCCCGAAAGAGGCTATCTCCTGCGCTCAGTTCCTCCTTTCGGGTATTGATGTAGACCCATCTGTCACCCTCTACTACCTCACACCTGAGTTCGCCCCTGGAGGCTACGCCTGGGTCTTCCCGAAAGGAGAAGGAAAGGCCAACGTTGGACTTGGGGTGCAAGCTAACTTGGCCAAGGAGCCAGCTCTGAACTACTTGGTCCGGTTCATTGACTCCATCCCCGCCCTCTCCCAAGGAAGCCCCGTAACCCTAATCACCGGATTGGTCCCCCTGCGCCCGCTGGAGGAAATCGCAAGGCCAGGGATAATGCTGGTGGGAGATGCAGCAGGGCAAGTTGACCCCCTAACCGGAGGAGGGATACCATTGGCTATGGCTGCAGGAGCACTGGCCGGTGAAGTAGCCGCAGGCTTCGTCCAAGGAAAGAATTCACTTGAAGAATACAAAATCCGTTGGGAGGAAAGGTGGGGAAAGAGGCTTAAGAGGAATCACCGGCTCAAGGAGCAATTTCCACCAGAGGAAAGGCTCGGAGAGAACTTCCTGCGGCTTTTCGCCGCTGCTACTGGAGCAGTAAAGTAAGGAGGTGTGAAATGGCTTTGAAACTTTCGCCTGCTGCCATCGCTGCACTAAAAAAGCGCTATCTGCGGAAAGATGAGAAGGGCAACATCATAGAAACACCGGAGGAGATGCTACGCCGAGTGGCCAAAGCCGTCGCTGAGGCCGAAGAAAAGGGGAAAGAGGAATGGGCCGAAAAGTTCTACCAGCTTATGGAAAGTTTGGACTTCCTGCCCAACTCCCCAGCGCTTATGAATGCTGGAACGCCTCTCGGGCAGCTTAGCGCCTGCTTTGTAATCCCGGTGGAAGACGACATGGCCAGCATATTTGAAGCGGTGAAAGCGACTGCCCTTATTCACCAGTCAGGGGGGGGAACGGGCTTTAGCTTCTCCCGCCTTCGCCCCAAGGGTGATGTGGTCCGCTCCACAGGTGGGATTGCGTCCGGCCCTGTGAGCTTCATGCGCGTCTTTGATACTGCCACCGACGTGATAAAGCAAGGGGGCAGACGCCGCGGAGCCAACATGGGGATCCTGCGCGTGGACCACCCCGATATCCTGGAGTTCATCTCCTGCAAGGAGAAGGAAGGAGCCTTCGCCAACTTCAACATCAGCGTGGCCATCACCGAACGATTCATGCAGGCCCTAAAAGAGGATGGGGAATACGAGCTTGTGAACCCCCGCAACGGGGAAGTGGTCAAGCGCCTCAAGGCCAGGGAAGTTTTCGCTAAGATTGTGGAAGGGGCATGGCGCAACGGCGA
>Ga0185307_1001957_pt1 | contig 10985 bp, 10 predicted proteins | sample LHCtaG_FD_128010 | JGI IMG/M metagenome (GOLD analysis project Ga0185307, IMG submission 128010) | Hot spring microbial communities from Little Hot Creek, USA to study Microbial Dark Matter (Phase II) - LHC4sed_matched (SPADES... | ecosystem: Environmental > Aquatic > Thermal springs > Hot... | reverse complement strand
TCTGATAGCTGTTGGCTTCAAGATCCCTAAGCCGAACGGGAACATTTTGATTACGGTAGGCGGTGTTCAGCTGAAGGACCGAATACTCCACCTAACTAGGGACCTCATAGACCTCAACTTCAATGTGTATGCTACTGAGCACACAGCAGAATACTTAAGGAAAAGAGGCGGGCTGCAAGTTGCTGTCCTTCATAAGATCAGCGAACCCGAGAGGAAACCCAATATCCTAGACTACCTTGTGGAAGGTAAGCTCGAGCTTATCATAAACATACCATCAACTATGGTTCTAGAGAAGTTCGCGAGCATGCTTGAGGACGAATATCTGATTAGGCGTAAGGCTGTTGAGCTAGGCGTTCCAGTGCTGACTACGTATGAGGCTGCTGAAGCTTTCGTTCAAGGCTTAAAGATGCTCAGAAACCGTGAACTAAAGATACCCTACACTACAGTTTAACTAAGAATCATCTACACTCCCTGAATCGCTTAATAAACTCTATGCGACATACCTAAAGCGGTTGCCCGTCAGAATATATGTGTATGAGATGCATCAAGATGACCCCAAGAAATGCACTTCAGCGAAGATGTGCAGAATGCGCCTAGCAACCCCAATCTATAGGCTGACCTCTATCCATCCCAAGATGGTCGTACTCGACCCAACCTCAACTAAAATATTCACGCCGGAAGAAGATGTTTCCTACGGTATCGTCATCATAGACTGCTCTTGGCAAAAGGTTGGTGAAGTCTTCTTACAGAAGATCAAGGGTAAAAGAGTTAGGCTACCCCTTCTAATAGCCGCAAACCCCGTACACTATGGGCACATAGGTGTACTTAGCTCAGTAGAAGCAGCTGCAGCAGCACTCTACTTAGTGTCTCAAAAAGAGCAAGCTAAGGAGATGCTGAAGATCTACAAATGGGGCTCAAACTTCCTAGCCCTCAATAAAGATCTGTTAGACGCCTATTTGGAGGCTGGGTGTGAAGAAGGTATCTTAGAGGTTGAGAAGAGAGTATTCAGAGCCGCAGGAGAAAGGGTTAAAGCAGATTTAAAAGATGCCATTAAGCGTTAATGGTTAAAGTCGAAATTCTTGTATCACCTCGATGCGCGTACTGTGATGCGGTAAAGAAGCGTGTCTATAAGGTTGTTGAGGAGCTAAAGGCACAAAAGATCGATATACGAGTAGAGGAAATCGATGTCTTAAAGCATCCAGAAATTATGCTGAAATATGAAATCTCATCTACACCAGCCTTAGCAGTAAACGGAAGACTAACGTTTATCGGCGTACCAAAAGAAGATGAAATCAGACGCCACCTACAATCTCTAGTGAAGAAAAATGGGAGATCCGTCTGAAGAGCTATACTTCACTTGGCTAATACCAAATAAGCTAGCAGCCTGCAAAGGGCCAAGGAACATAGATGATCTAAAGTTTCTTAAAGCCGCTGGTGTAGACTGTCTCATACGTCTAACGGATATCGACGAAACCTTAGTGTCACCGAAAGATGTAGCGGACGCTTGCTTGGAAGACTACCACGAACAAGTCCCAGACTACTGCCCTCCTTCACAAGCCCAACTCGACCGCCTACTCCTTTACATAGATAAGAAGATAAACGAAGGTAAACGTGTGGCAGTCTCTTACAGAGCTGGTGTGGGGCGAACAGGGACAGTGCTAGCCTGCTACCTTGTATCCAAAGGCTTAGATTGGGACTCTGCTCTCGCTGAGGTCAGAAGAAACCGCCCAGGCTCGGTTAAGACCCTACAGCAGGAGAACGCGGTCAAACGCTATGCGCAGAGGCTGAACAGACGCTAACCAAGCTTCTCTTCCGTAGGGTATTTTATCGAGCTCAAAGTAACTATGGCTGTTTCTGTCTTGACTATGCCTCCCACACCTCTTATTTGTTTTATAACGATCTTCCTGAGGTCATCCATACTTTGAGCGTTCACTTTGGCTATGATATCATACTCCCCATAGACCACATTAACCTCCTCAACACCCTCTATCTGAGTGAGTGCTTCAAAGACCTCTGCCTCAGCACCGGCTGCGACCTTAATTAACACATATGCGGTAAGCATACTACGTAAAAGAAGTGGAGGTTAAAGAAAACATCTCCGCTTTTAGAGAGATACATTCGACAAATGTCTATGATGCTTGGGGCTGCCCTCTGCCGCGGACTGCCTCGTCTATCTTCATTTGCAGCTCCTTTATATTCTCCCTAAGCCTACTCTCCTGCTTACTCAGAACGAGTAGCCTAGTGTTCGCCAACTCCTTCTTTTCTTCAAGCTCCTTCAACAGATCTTCACGCTTAACCCTTATCAAGACACTACCCGCTGTCTTATAAACTGGCTCGGCTTGATCAGCCTTCTTTAGCTCCTCTAAAGCCTTTTCAACCTCAGCGGCTTCGAGCTCAACCTGCTGCTTCTGAAGAAGAATAGCCTGTAAGCTCTGCTGAAGCTGCTCAAAACGTGCCAGCTGCTCTCTAAGCCACGGCGGGATTTCTTGGCTAGACATCTACACCTACTCCTTAAAGAACATATTAATTAACTCTTTGCTAGCCGAAATGGTAAGGTTTGATGAGGGTAAATAAGACTGTAGCTTAACCGCTCTTTAAAACAAATCGATTGAAGCAAATCTTTATCTATATAATCGATTGTATCAGATTGATCGCTTGGTTTGACGGTTAGGAATCTTCTCCACATTACCCTAGCCCTACTCCTCTTAACCTCAGGTATCTGGCTTCAACCGATATCTGCAAAGATCTTCGAGGCTCCTCTACCAATCCTCCCCAGCTACGAGGTAAACGGTGCCCCTACTTTCTTGAAGGTAGATAGCTCTTCTGCTAGAGATTATGTTAGAGTGTTAATACGTGTCAGCGGCTCTGACGCACCGCATTTGCCCGAAGGTTCTAAGATTTTAAGAAGATACTCCATCATCCCTTATCTTGCTGCTGAAGTCCCCCTCAATAGGTTAAATGAGGTTAAGGGGTTAAGCGTCCAAGCAGATAGGGTCTTCAGCCTACAGATGTTGAAACAGGCGGATAGCGAACGGGCTTTTGAGCCCGGTGTAAACTATCCTTATCTTGGAAGTTACCCTACACTCTTGAACGAAACCACCCATCTAATAAGAGCGGATGAAGTTTGGGCTGAAGGATATAGAGGTAGAGGTGTGATAATCGCCATCATCGATACCGGGATAGACAAGAATCACCCAGATCTCGACGATTTGGATGATGACCCCTCTACAGATGACCCCAAGGTCTTGGCTGAAGCAGCTTTTCTGCCAAGCGGCTCCAACGATACTAGTGATGTTATAGGGCACGGAACATTTGTGGCTAGCGTCGCTGCTGGGACAGGCGCTTCTGGTGGAAGAGGATTTAAAGCTACTTTTGCATCAACCAAGGTTCTGAATGCAACGATTATTCCAAATACTCAAAGGGGTGTCGCGCCTGAAGCCTACCTCTACAACATAAAGGTGTTTAACGATAGTGGCCTTGCATACGAATCTGATATCATCGCTGGTATAGAGTGGGCTGTAGAGCATGGTGCTGACGTCATAAACCTGAGCTTAGGCGGCACACCAAACGCACCACCATCTGAAGACCCGCTTGTGCAAGCGATAGAAGCGGCTGTAAGAAGAAACGTTGTTGTGACTGTTGCCGCAGGTAACAGCGGACCAGGCTTATACTCCATATTGACCCCAGCGATAGCGCCGAGCGCAATATCTGTAGGTGCTGTCTACGAAACAGGAGAGTTGACCTACTTCAGTAGCAGAGGCCCAGCACCATTCGACCTCACTTGTAAACCAGACCTCCTAGCCTTCGGAGCAGCCGTAATAGGGGCCAACGCCTTCTATGCTAAGAGGGATGAGCCAGCTTACGTTGAGATGTGGGGTACTTCTGCTTCCACTCCTCAGGTTGCTGGAGCGGCTGCTCTGCTCATTCAAGCGTTTCCGGGTATAAGTGCTGTTGGTGTTAAGGTTGCTTTGATGGAGGGTGCGAAACCTCTTTCACTTGACCCAATGTTTCAGGGCGCTGGGTTGCTTGATGTAAAAGGTGCTTTAGAGGTGGCTCAGAAAGCCAACTCCACATACAGATCGTTCGGCATTAAGTCTGTTGTTAAAGATCCTACACCGAACTTTGAGTTTAATGACCCAGTCTTGGGTGCTAAGGCTCTTCTAATAGGCTCCAATAGTAGCTTTAAAACTCTTGTTACTCTCTTAAAGGAGAGAGGTGCAGAAGTCGCAACTCTACCCGCGAATAACGATTTAAGTTATGTTGCCCTAAAAGATTTTCATCTCCTCATCGTACTCCAACCCGAGAACCTCTCCAGCCCAGCATATAACACATCACTAATTCATAGGTTCGTAGAAGAGGGTGGAAGCCTACTCTTCATCGGCGATCTGCGTGGTAAAGAGTATAGTAGATTTACCGAACGATATGGTATACGCTGGGATAATGTAGGTGGCGGGGGTTTATCCACAAAACTATCGCAGCACCCGCTCACAAGCAATGTTCACAGACTCTTCTTCGGGAATCCAACCGCAAGCCTCATAGTCTCAGGCGAAGCGGAAGCCGTAGCTTATGACCCCTTCTACATAGGGGTAGCGTGTTGGGAGGATACTCAAAGAGGCTCTAAGGTCGTGGTCGTAGCTGATGACGACCTGCTCAACGACAGATACATAAATGCTTCAGACAACAAGATCTTTGCGCTCAACGCGCTCCGTTGGCTCATGGCGCAGCAAGGGCAGCCTAAAGTTAAGGTCCACGAAGTTGGAGTTAGGCTTACACACCCTATCTACGCTCTTAACCAAACTGAAGTTACACTCGAGGTTGATGTCGTGAACTTTGGAGCATATAAGGAGGATGTTTCTCTTAGGATCACCGCTTCTCTTAGTGGGCGGATAATTTTGAACGAAACCAGATTCTTTTCTTTAGAACCTGTGAGTAAAACGTCATTTGAGCAGCCCATTAATGTCACAGTCGGTAAGGCTGGTGGTCAACTTAACGTGAGGTTAAGTGTTGTGTTGCCTGAGAAGGATGCTGTGGCATCAAATAATGAGGTAGGGGCTGACATACTTGTATTGCCTAAGCTGGGTCGCAGCGGTATTTCACCTAAATTCACCATACTTACTCCCCGGCGCATAGATTCGTTTACAGCCCCTCTTATAGCACTCTACCCTAACGACTTCAAGGTCCTTAGACTGAGTGTTTTCACAACCGAGTTTCTTGATGCTATTCTAGAGATCAGAGGCAACATCACCGCTCTAGCCTCGTTCTCTAAAGCGCCTCAACTAACCCTACAACATAAAGTTGGTGAAAAAGTAGACCCAGTACCATACCTTTACACATATGGCTCTGAGTACTCACGTGGCTGCATAACCCGCCTAGGTAATGTTACACACTACGCCTCAGAACCCATACAGATCATCATACCAAGCACAGCTAAGCTAGGTGTGTATGAGGGTGAGGTTATATTAAGGAACGCCTCATCAACCCTAGCCTCAACGAAGATAGTTTTAGAGGTTAGGCATCCTCGTGCTAAGGCGGTGTTTGATGACGTCTTTCAAGGTGTTATTTTAGAGGGTGTCTATTATCCGATTGATGTTGAGCGGCTTGCTGGAGGTTCCTTCCAAGGGCTTGATGTTTTTGGCTGGTGGAGAGTGCTTTCAGAAGATGGTGTTGATGTAGACTCGCTGTGGCAGGTTCTCCACGATAGGGGTAGCGATGACGCTTGGTCCATCTTCCTATCTGGCGAATACGATATTGTGGTGCTGCACGACACCGAGCTCCATAACTATAGGCGTAGCCTCCTCCCCTCTATTCTAGATAATGGGGTGAGCCTTATCATTCATCTAGATATAGGGTTTGAGTCTGCGTCGCTGGAACAATTCGCTTTAGAGGGACGCCAGAACCTAATAGACGGCTTCCTCAAACCCACAACCGCGCTCCCGCAGATAGGCTCTGAAGACTCTATCCCGCTCTATTCAGCTTTAGCCCTCACCTTGGATAAAGAAAGCATACCACTAGCCACAGCCAACATCATCAATATACCCGGATCCACAGGTGTGGTTATGGCAGCCTACACCTCTAAGAGCGGAGGAAGGCTGATTGTGTTAGGTGACTCAAACCTATATGAAGTGCCTGACGACTTCACTTGGCTCTACTTTAAACTTCTGTTCGATGTGGATGCGGAGAGATCTGCTTGGGCTAAACTCGCTTTAGCCGAAGTCGACTACGCCCTACCACAGCCTCTAACATTCTTCACAGCGATGAAAAATTAAAGCTTCGCCGATCAGCAAGCAGGTTTAGGAAATTCCACAGCTACCTCCCGTTTAGCGAGTCCAAGAAACCGCTCTATGCTACTGACGTCAGCCTCTAACTCGACCGGCTTTTCATAAAGCCTAGTTACAACATCTGGGTCCTTAAGCCCGTGCCCCGTGGCGACGCAGACCACAACATCATCTTTTGAAAGATAGTCTTCTTCCTTAAGCTTCTTTAAAGCAGCGATGGATGCCGCGCTTGCAGGCTCCACGAAAAGGCCTTCGAAGCGAGCTAGTAGGCTCTGTGCGTCAAGGATTTCTTCGTCGCTAACCGTTAGGGCTGTGCCCTCTGATTCGTAGATGGCTCGTAGAGCCTTCTTCCAGCTGACAGGCATACCTATCCTTATGGCTGTAGCTATCGTCTCAGGTTTCTTAACGGGCTCTATAGTGAAGCTCTTTTTTGCTACCGCTTCTGCTATGGGTGCTGCACCCTCCGCCTGCACACCGACCATCTTCGGCTTAGCTTCTATCTGACCAAGACTGTAGTATTCAGTGAAGCCTTTCCACGCTGCGCTAATGTTACCTGCGTTCCCTACTGGGATGATAAAGTAGTCTGGTTGTCTGTTCAGCTGATCACAGACCTCGTAGGCAAGGGTCTTTTGCCCTTCGAGGCGGAAGGGGTTGACTGAGTTAAGAAGGTATATCTCCCTATTTCTGCTACAGACCTCGAAGACGATCTTAAGAGCCTCATCGAAATTACCCTTGATCTGCACTATCCTCGCACCGTAAACTATCGCCTGAGCTAGTTTGCCGTACGCTATCTTACCGGAGGGTATTAGAACGATCGTCTCCAAACCGGCTTTAGCACTATATGCTGCTAGTGATGCTGCTGTGTTTCCAGTAGATGCGCAGATTACACTTCTAGCACCAACTTCTAGTGCCCTTGTTATGCCCACGGTCATCCCACGATCTTTGAATGAGCCGGTGGGGTTCTCGCCCTCATTCTTCACATAGAGGTGCTCTAAACCTAGTAGTGAGCCTAGCCTCCGGCAATGATGGAGCCCCGTCCCGCCTTCGTGTAATGTAATAATCTTCGAGCGGTCTGTGATGGGCAGTAGAGGCGCATACCTCCAGACTGATAGAGGTAGTCTCCTTAAGCTTTTGAAATCAACCACATCTTTTAATTCGCCGATAGGCACCTCTATTTGGAGTAGATCCCCACATTTAGGGCAGCTGTAGATGTTTTCACTTAACGGGAAAGTTGCACCACATTCTATGCAGGAAAAGCGAAATTCGTTCAAATGATCGATGCACCCCTACCTGGTCTTGTAACGAAGCAGTGTGATGCTAAACCAGCTGATTCAAAGCCTTTGCGCATCGCTTCAGCCACAGCCTCTGGCTTACTTGTGCTTTCATCAAGGACCGCCAGCATCGTTGGACCCGCTCCACTTATCACAACGCCAGCAGCACCAGCTTCTAGAGCAAGCCTCTTAACCTCAGAGTAGCCCGGTATCATCTTAGCCCTCCTCGGCTCTACGATGACATCCTGCATGGCCCTACCGAACCCCATCACATCCCCTTTCATCAGGGAAGCAACCATCCAGCAAGCCATAGATGTGTTGTGAACCACCTTACCGAGATTCACGCAACGGGGTAAGATGCTTCTAGCAACTCCAGTTTTCTTAGGAGGTGGCTCGACCTCAGGCATAGCGACGCAGAACACGAGATTAGGAGGCGGCTCTATAGATATAGCCTCATAAGTGTGCGGCTTGACCAAAACAAAGCCACCTAAGAGAGATGCTGAAACATTATCTGCGTGTGGTGCTCCAGCAGAAGCCCTTTCGCCTTGTGCTGAGAACCGGATCATATCTTCTTTGGTGAGGTTGAGGTTGAAGAGGATGTTTAGGGCGTAGATCGTCGCTACGGCTGAGGCTGCGCTGCTGCCCAACCCCATCCCAGGCTTTATACCCTTCTCAACTTCGATCTCCACACCCTCTTGAATGTTTAACTCTTTGAGTAGAGTCTTCGCGGCCAGCCCAGCCGTATTCTCCTCTGGCATATTGGATATGCCTCCACTAAATCTACCTTTTACAGTAACCTTTAACCCCACTTCACTTACCCTTCTGACCCTCACAACATCGAAGGGCTCGCTTAACGCTACACCAAAGATATCAAATCCCGGCCCTAGGTTCGCACTTGTAGCGGGCGCTCTTACGGCTACGCTATCTATCAAGTAGTCTCATCTAAGGCTTATTGTCACCATTATTTAGATTTGCCCTTAAAGCATAATAGTCTCTGTGTAGAAGGTGCTGCTAAGATGCGTATACTACTCATAGGGTTTGGTGTAGTTGGTCAGAGCTTCGCTAAGCTCATACTCGAACGGAGGCGTGACCTAGTAAAGGCTCATGGTCTGAACCCGAGGATAGTGGCTGTAGTTGATAAAGGCGGCGCGGCTGTAAGTAGCCCAGAACTTGATTTAGAGGAGGTCTTGGATGCTAAGAGAAGAGAAGGTACGGTAGCAGCGTCAAGACACGGTATAAGAGACACCTCAGCGATGGATCTAATCTCAACGATAGATGTTGATGTGGTAATTGAAACCACGCCAACCAATATAAAGACTGCTCAGCCCGGTTTATCTCACATAGAGGCGGCTCTCAAACATAAGCGTAATGTCATAACAACAAACAAAGGCCCACTGGCGCTGGCGCTGCCTGAGCTTATTGAGTTGGCTAGATACAACAACGTTGCTCTCCTCTTTAGCGGCACGGTAGGAGGCGGCACTCCCATCTTAGACTTCGGGAAGAAGTGTTTAGCCTCGGATAAGCTGGTTATGATAGAGGGTATACTGAATGGCACAACAAACTACATACTTACAGCCATGGAGCGGGAGGAGAAGAGTTTTGAGGAGGCGCTTAAGGAGGCTCAGAGGTTGGGGTACGCGGAAGCAGACCCCACGCTAGATGTTGAGGGTTGGGATACCGCCTGTAAGACTGTGATCATAGCGAACTGGCTTATGGGTAAAGAGGTTACGCTAAGGGATGTAAGTGTAGAGGGGATAACAAATGTGACAAAGAGGGATATAGAGGAGGCTAAGAAGAAGGGTAAGAGCATAAAGCTAGTTGGTAGAGTAGCGGAGAAGATTGATGTGAAACCTAGGCTAATAGATCAAAACGACCCCCTTTGCATCTCCGGCACCTTGAATGCTGTGCGGTTTGTTTCACAATATGCTGGAGACGAAATAATAATAGGCAAGGGTGCAGGAGGCATGGAGACAGCGAGCGCAATCCTCAGGGATCTGCTTGAAGTTAAACAACGTTTGGCGAAGAGGTGGTATTATTGAGGATCGTGATGAAGTTTGGCGGCTCCTCTCTGGCCGAAGGTAACCGCATCTTAAGATGCTGTAACATCGTCAAGCGCTGTAGGCAAGACCACGACATAATCGTTGTAGTTTCAGCTATGGATGATGTAACAGATAAGTTGATAGAACTCGCAGAGTTAGCTAAGAACGGTGACGGGGAAGAGCTCACAAAACGAATGGAAGCCCTAAAGATGCAGCATCTCGAGGCTACGACCATTTTAGCAAAAGAAGAGTTAAGAGAGGCGGCTCGAAGAGAGTTAGGTAAGCTTTTAGCGGAGCTTGAAAAGGTTCTGACCGCCTCAGCCTTACTCAAAGAGGTAACGCCGAGAACGAGGGATCGTATACTCTCATATGGTGAGCGGTTGTCAAGCATCCTATTTGAGCACGCTCTTAAGGATGTGGGTGTTGAATGTGTGCGTCTCCAAGGCGGGGAGGCTGGCGTAATTACGGATGAAGCTTTTGGTGAAGCAACACCACTCTATGAGATATCGAAGTCCAGGATCAGAAGTAGGCTTAACCCACTTCTTGAGCAAAAGATCGTTCCAGTAGTGACTGGGTTCATAGGCGTGACACAGAACGGTGAAATAACCACTTTAGGTAGAGGCGGCTCAGACCTCACAGCCACACTAATCGCAGCAGCAGTAAAGGCGGATGAAGTCTGGCTATGGAGCGATGTGGATGGCATAATGACCGCAGACCCAAAACTTATACCCAACGCTAAAACCATACCTCAAATTTCTTACGCGGAGGCACTTGAGATGACCGCGCTTGGAGCGAAGGCGATACACCCAAGAGCGATAGAACCAGTGGCTGAAGAAGGCATACCAGTTAGAGTGAAGAATACCTTTGCTGACGAAAAACCCGGCACTCTCATAACCTCAACTACCCAGCTAAAGGTAGGTGAAGTGGTTAAGGCTTTGGCTCTGGTCAGAGATGTAGGTCTAATCACAGTCAGTGGGGCGGGGATGGTCGGCAAAATCGGTACAGCAGCAAAGATATTCGACGTTTTAGCCAAGAGCGGTGTCAACATACTGATGATCTCACAGAGCATCTCTGAGTCAAACATTAGTATTGTTGTGAGACGCAACTTGTTACATAAAGCGGTCACAGCATTAGAGCTTGCGCTACTCGGCAAAGGGGTGGTCTCTGAGGTTCAGTATGAAGATGATATATCTGTAATAGCTGCTGTAGGTGCGGGTATGAAGGGAACTCCGGGAGTTGCTGCTAAGATCTTTGGCGCTGTAGCAAAGCGCGGTATAAATATAAGGATGATCGCTCAAGGTTCGTCCGAACTCAGCATATCGTTTGTGGTGAAGGAAAGAGACGCCGTTGAGGCTTTGCGGGCTATTCACGATGAGCTCGGCTTAGGTAACTAAAAGTAA
>Ga0185307_1001956_pt1 | contig 10986 bp, 12 predicted proteins | sample LHCtaG_FD_128010 | JGI IMG/M metagenome (GOLD analysis project Ga0185307, IMG submission 128010) | Hot spring microbial communities from Little Hot Creek, USA to study Microbial Dark Matter (Phase II) - LHC4sed_matched (SPADES... | ecosystem: Environmental > Aquatic > Thermal springs > Hot... | reverse complement strand
ATGGGGGGGGCGGGCATGTACGAGCTGGTCAGGGTGGGGGAGGAGGGGCTCATGGGGGAGATCATAGGGCTGCAGGGGGAGAGGGCCGTCATCCAGGTCTACGAGGAGACCTCGGGGCTGAAGCCTGGCGAAAGGGTGGAGAGGACGGGGAGGCCCCTCTCCGTGGAGCTGGGGCCGGGCCTGATAGGGACCATCTACGACGGGGTGCAGAGGCCCCTGACGGAGATAAGCAAGCGGGTGGGGGAGATGGTGAAGAGGGGGATTTACGTCCCCGCCCTGGACAGGGAACGGAGGTGGGAGTTCGAGCCCAGGGTGAAGAAGGGGGAGGAGGTGGAGGAGGGGGATGTGGTGGGGGTGGTGAGGGAAACCCAGCTGGTGGAGCACCGGATCCTGGTTCCCCCGGGAGTGAGGGGGAAGGTGGTGGAGGTGGAGGAGGGAAAGCACACGGTGGAGGAGACGGTGGTGAGGCTGGAGAGGGGGGGAAGGGAGGAGGAGGTAAAGCTCATGCAGGTCTGGCCCGTCAGGAGGCCCAGACCCTACAAGCAGAAGCTCGACCCCTCGGAGCTCCTCCTGCTGGGCCAGCGCATCTCCGACACCTTCTTCCCCGTGGCCAAGGGGGGGACGGCCGCCATCCCCGGGGGGTTCGGGACGGGGAAGACGGTCTTCCTGCACCAGGTGGCCAAGTGGGCGGATGCCCACATCGTGGTCTACGTGGGATGCGGGGAGAGGGGGAACGAAATGTGCGACGTGCTGGTGCACTTCCCCGAGCTCAGGGATCCCAGAACGGGGAGGCCGCTCATGGAGAGGACCGTCCTGATCGCCAACACCTCCAACATGCCCGTGGCCGCCAGGGAGGCCAGCGTCTACACGGGCATCACCCTGGGGGAGTACTTCAGGGACATGGGATATGATGTGGCCCTGATGGCCGACTCCACCTCCAGGTGGGCGGAGGCCATGAGGGAGATCTCCGGGAGGCTGGAGGAGATGCCGGGGGAGGAGGGCTTCCCCGCCTACCTGGCCTCCAGGCTGGCGGAGTTCTACGAGCGGGCGGGGAGGGTGAGGACGTTGGGGAAGGAGGAGAGATACGGTTCCCTGACCGTCCTGGGGGCGGTCTCCCCTCCCGGAGGGGACCTGTCCGAGCCCGTCTCCGTCAACACCCTAAGGATCGTCAAGGTCTTCTGGGCCCTTGACACCTCCCTGGCCTACCGCCGCCACTTCCCCGCCATCCACTGGCTCACCAGCTACTCCCTCTACGTGGATCAGGTACAGGGGTGGTGGGAGAGGCATGGGGGGAAGGACTGGAAGGAACTGAGGACGGAGGCCATGGCCCTGCTCCAGAAGGAGGCGGAGCTGGAGGAGATCGTGAAGCTGATAGGGGCCGATGCCCTTCCCGAGCCGGAGAGGGCGGTGCTGGAGGCCGCCAGGATGCTGAGGGAGAACTTCCTGCAGCAGTTCGCCTTCGATGAGGTAGACACCTACTGTCCCCCCCAGAAGCAGCTGGGGATGCTGAGGCTCCTGCTCAGGTTCTACCGGAAGGCCGTGGAGGCGGCGAGGGAGGGGATCTCCGTGGGGGAGATCAGGAAGCTGCCGGTGAGGGAGGAGCTGGCCAGGATGAAGAAGCTCCCGCTGGAGGAGTTCATCAAAAGGGAAAAGGAATTGGAGAGGAAGATTGACGAGCAGTTCGAGGGCCTCAGGAGGGGAGGGAAGTGAAGGGGGTGGAGTACCTTTCGGTCAGGGAGGTGTCCGGTCCCCTCCTCTTCGTGGAGGGGGTGAGCGGGGTGGCCTACGGGGAGGTGGTGGAGATCGTGACCCCGAGCGGGGAGAGGAGGAGGGGGCAGGTGCTGGACGCCAGGGAGGGAATGGCGGTGGTTCAGGTCTACGAGGGGACGGGGGGAATAGACACCTCCAGGACCAGGGTGAGGTTCACCGGGGAGACGCTGAAGTTCGGGGTGGGGATGGACCTGGTGGGGAGGATCTTCAACGGGAGGGGCGAGCCCATAGACGGGGGGCCCAAGCCCATCCCCGAGGAGGAGAGGGACGTGCACGGCGCCCCCCTGAACCCCGCCTCCAGGGAGTACCCCTCGGAGTTCATCGAGACGGGCATCTCCGCCATAGACGGGATGAACACCCTGGTAAGGGGGCAGAAGCTCCCCATCTTCTCCGGATCGGGCCTCCCCCACAACGAGCTGGCCGCCCAGGTGGCCAGGCAGGCCAAGGTGAGGGGGGAGGGGGAGAGGTTCGCGGTGGTCTTCTGCGGCATGGGGATCACCCACGAGGACGCCTCCTTCTTCATCAAGGAGTTCGAGCGAACGGGGGCCCTGGAGAGGGCGGTGGTCTTCCTGAACCTGGCCAGCGATCCCGCCATCGAACGCATCCTCACCCCCAGGCTTGGCCTCACCGCGGCCGAGTACCTGGCCTTCACCCAGGGGATGCACGTGCTGGTGATCCTCCTTGACATGACCAACTACGCGGAGGCCCTGCGGGAGCTCTCCGCCGCCAGGAACGAGGTACCGGGGAGGAGGGGGTATCCCGGGTACATGTACACCGACCTGGCCACCATCTACGAGAGGGCGGGAAGGGTCAAGGGGAAGAAGGGATCGGTGACCCAGATGCCCATCCTCACCATGCCGGGGGACGACCTCACCCACCCGGTCCCCGACCTCTCGGGATACATCACGGAGGGCCAGCTGGTGATGGAGAGGGAGCTCCACCGGAAGGGCATCTATCCCCCCATCAACGTCCTCCCCTCCCTCTCCAGGCTCATGAAGGACGGAATAGGGAAGGGCAGGACCAGGGAGGATCACTCGGATGTCTCCAACCAGCTGTACGCCGCCTACGCGGAGGGAAGGGATCTGAGGGCCCTGGTGGCGGTGGTGGGGGAGGAGGCCCTGACCGAGAGGGACAGGAAGTACCTGGAGTTCGCGGATGCCTTCGAGCGCAGGTTCGTGAATCAGGGGAGGGAGGAGGACCGTCCCATCGAGCGGACCCTGGACCTGGGCTGGGAGCTCCTCAGCATGCTCCCTGAGGACGAGCTCACCAGGGTGGATCCCAGGTTCCTCTCCAAGTACCTGCGGAGGGGCGGATCGGCCTCGTAGCTCACCCGAGAAGGGGAAGAAGGGAGAGAACGGAGAGGAGGCCGAGCACCAGCAGGAAGAGGAGGAAGAGGCGCTGGAACCCGAAGAGACGGAGGGCCCTCCTGGTGATCAGGTACACCGCCAGGAAGGAACAAAAGAAGAACCAGAGGACGGCGGGGACCAGGACCTCCCTCCCCACCCCTGCCAGCAGGAGGAGGAGGGCCAGGAGGCCGGCGGCCACGGTGACCAGGGAGAAGGGATAGAAGAGGAGGAGGAGGGGGAAGAGCCGGGCGGCCCTCATGGCAGGAAGAGATAGTAGGTGGTGGTGGGGAGCCTCCTCCTCACCTCCCGGAGCTCCGGGCGGTAGATCACCAGCTCCCCTCCCTCCACCCTCTTGCCCAGGAGGGATCCCACCGCCCTGCTCTCCGCCTCCCCCCTGACCCTCACCGCCCCCCTGCCCAAGCCCGGATCCAGCGCCAGGAGGATGGGGAGCCTCAGCTCCCCCCTCTTCCCCTCCGGGACCAGGGAGGCCAGCAGCTCCAGCTCCTCCCTCCTGAAGGGCTGGAAGGCCCCGTTGGTGAGGGGGACGCCCGGCCTCTCGGAGGAGAGGGCCTCCTCCAGGGAGATCCTCTGCTTGGGGAAGGGGGAGTTCAGCCTGGCCAGCTCAGCCTTCAGCACCTCCTCCACTCCTTTCCCTCCTCTCCAGCAGGGCCTTGATCCTCTTGAGCCTGAAGAAGTGCTCCCTCTCCATCTCGTCCAGCCTCATGGCTATGAACCTCAGGGCCGCCTCCAGCCTGGGGATGAGGATGTACTCCAGGGCGTTCACCCTCCTCCTGGTCCTCTCCAGCTCCCAGGCCAGGGCCCTGGCCGTCTCCTCCAGCTCGGCCAGCTCCACCAGCAGCTTCAGGGCCCGCTCGAACTCCTCCGAGGCCCTGTCGAGCAGGGAGGGGGAGAGGAGGGAGTAACCCCTCTCCAGCGGGCTGCGGACGGTGACCTCCACCTCCGCCACGGGAACGGGAACGCCCATCACGTACCTCACGGAGGTCTCCAGCACCACCCCCTTCGCCGCCTCCCTCGCCGCCTGCTCCGTCTCCACCGTCCCCCAGGAGGCCATGCAGAGGGAGAGGAGGAAGTGAGCGCTGGCCAGCCGGTCGAAGGCCTCCTTCCTGACCTCGTAAACCCTCCTGAGCACCTCGAAGAACTCCATCACCAGGGCATCCATCTTCTCCCTTAGGAGGTCGTGCCCCTTCCTGGCCAGGGCTATTCTCCTCCTCAGCCTGAGCAGGCTCATCCTGGTGGGGGAAACGGCCATCATTCCTTCCTCACCACCACCTCCGCCCCCACCGTCCTCCTCACCATCTCCTCCAGCTCATCCCTCTCGGGACGGTAGCCCGTCCTGTCAGGTATCCTCAGCAGCATGGGGAAGGGCCCCTTCCCCCTCACCATCCTCTTCAGTTCCTCCCCCAGCTCCTCCGCCAGCCGGTGGGTGAGGAGGATCAGGCCCACCCCCTCCTCCCCGAGGAGCCCGCGGAGGAGGGAGAGGGCCTCCTCCCTGGAGGAGGGGACGTAGCCCCTGGCCACCCCCGCCAGGGCGAAGCCCGTGACCGTCTCCCTGTCCCCCACCACCACTATCTCACGCCTCAAGCGGCACCCTCCAAAGCCCCTCCTTGATCAGCTGGGGATCCCTCCCCTCCAGCTTCAGCCTCAGCAGGAAGTTCAGGTTCCTCACCTCCACCTCCCTCCTCTTCACGTAGAAGTAGAGGGGGGCGAGCGTGAAGGGGTGGGTGAGGGCCATCCACCTGCACCTCCTGAGGTGCTCCTCCTTTAGAGCCCTCTCCAGCCCCGAGAGGTCTCCCCCCTCCAGCTGGGGGAGGAGGGAGAGGAGGAAGGCATAGGAGGGGGGGAGGAGCTCCAGGAGGGAGCGGAGGTCGGAGGCGAGCAGGAGCTCCCTCAGCTTTTCCCTCCCCAGCTCGTGGGAGGGAAAGAGGAGGGGCTCTATCCTCTCGGGGGGGACCCCGGCCCTCCTCAGCCTCAGCAGGAGGAGGAGGTTGAGGGCATCCAGCTCGAACCCCACCAGCGGGACCAGCACCGACCTCTGCGACCTCAGCCTCCTGACCTCCTCCCAGAGCCTGGTGTAGTAGTGCCTGTCCAGGGCGTGGAGGAGGGGGAAGAGCCCCTCCCTGCGGTACTCCTCCCAGTGGGTCGAGAGGACCTCCCAGTACTCGCTTCCCCGCAGGAACTCCAGCAGCTGCTCCGGGGTCTCCGCGGAGACCAGGAGCTCCAGCCTCTCCTGGGGAAGGGTGGGGGAGGGGAGGAGGTACCTCTTCCTCTCCTCCCTGGGCAAGCCCAGGTGGAGGGAGGTGAGGAGGGATTTGAGGTTCCAGACCTCCTCCCAGGCCAGGATCCTCCTCATCACCTCCCTGGCCTCCTCCGGCACCAGCTCCAGCAGCTCGGCGTACCTCCTGGAAGAGGAGGCCCTCAGGGCCAGCTCCAGCTCCCTGGGATCGGTGGTGGGGGGAAGGGGATACTCCTCCCCGAGGGAGAGAGCCTCCTCCACCCCCGCCTCGGCCAGCTCCATCAGCCTGGGCTCGGGTAGGAGCCTGGCCTCCCAGGTGCTCACCACCGCGCAGGGGTACAGGTAGCCCACCATCCTCCTGGCGTGGAGGACCACCGCCGCGAAGAAGGAACCGATCAGCAGGAGGACGAGCAGCAGGGGAAGCATGCCTATCCTTCGAAGAGGATCCTGGCGACCCTAACGCGCAGTTCCTCCCTTTCCCTCCTCATCCTGCTCTCCAGCGTCTCATCCAGCTCCCTCAGGCCGTCCGCCGACCTCACCCTCACCCCTCCCAGGGTCTCCAGGGGCTTCCCGAAGGAAACCCTGATCCCACCCAGTTCCTTTCTGAGCTCCCCCTCCATCCTCTTCAGCCTCTCCAGGTCCCTGGCGCTGGCCTCCACCACCACCTCCTCGGCCCCCAGCCTGCGGCAGGCCTCCACCGCCATCCTCAGCAGGTCCCTCTCGTACTCCCTGGAGGAGACGTGCTTCCTGAGCCCCTCCTCCGCCCTCCTGAAGACCTCCCCTATCAGCTCCTCCTTCTTGGCCAGCAGTTCCTTCCTCGCCTCCACCCTCCCCCTGGCCACCCTCTCCTCGTAGAGCTGTCTCCCCTCCCTGCTGGCCCTCTCCAGGATCTCCTCCGCCTCCCTCCTTCCCCTCTCCTCCGCCTCCCTCAGCAGGGAGGAGGCCTCCCTCCTGGCCCTCTCCAGGATCTCCTCGGCCTTCCTCTTGGCCTCCTGCAGGATGTCCTGGACTATCAGCTGGGCCCCCCTCTCCATCCCCCTACCCCCTCACAGGGCCCCTATGAAGGTCAGGAGGAGAATGGTGGCCAGGAGTCCCAGGATGGCGTAGATCTCCACCATCACCGTGTACATCATGCCCGCCGCGAAGACCTCCGGCCTCTTGGCGAAGGAGGTGGCGCTGGCCGAGGCCACCATCCCCTGGGGGTAGGAGGTGAAGCCCTGCAGGATGGCGGGAATGGCCGCGCAGAGCACCGCCAGACCCATCACCCCGGACTTCACCGCCGCACCCGCCGAGAGCCCCGTACCCAGGATGATCAGGAAGCCCGCCACGAAGCCGTAGAACCCCTGCGTCCCGGGCATGACCTCGTACACGAAGACCCTGTACGCCTTCTTCGGATCCTCCCCCGCTATGGCCGCGCAGACCACGCCGGTCATTCCCACCCCCAGACCGGCCATGACTCCCGGCACGGCTATGGCCAGGGAGGCCGCCAGGACCACCCAGACCCCTTCGGCTACCATCTTTTGCCCCTCCTTATTCGGGTGAACTCCCTTTTAACCTTAAAGGGTGAGAACTTCTCCCCCCCTCCCTCGTAGAACTTGGAGAAGAACTCCACGTAGTGAAGGCGCATGGTGTGGATGAAGGCCCCCAGGCTCTGCACGAAGAGGTTGAAGCAGTGCCCGAGGAAGAAGACCAGGATCAGGACGGCCAGGAAGAGGATGACCAGCACGGGGGAGACGGCCTGGAGGGGAGGGGAGAGGCTCGCGTAGATCCATCCCAGGATGTAGTTGATGGCGAAGGCTATGATGCTGGAGGAGATGCAGAGGGCGGTGAGCCTGGTGTAGGAGGCCGCATCTGCCACCAGCCCCGTGATGCCGTAGGCGAAGTTGACGGCCCCCCCCACCCCGGAGACCACGGAGGGGGAGGTGAGGGCGGTTCCCGCCATCCCCACCAGCAGCCCTGAGTAGAAGAGGAGCCTGAAGAGCTGGACCAGGGTGGGGGCGGGGGAGAAGGGGTTGAAGGCGTCCACCAGGTTAAGCTTGGGGAACCTGAAGGAAAGGCCGAACTCCCGCAGGCCCAGGCCCAGGGCGCAGAAGGAGAGGCAGAAGAAGCCCACCACCATCACCAGCTGGGGGAGGTGGACCAGGAAAAGGCGCTTCCAATCCCTCCTGAAGGCGTCCTTCAGGCAGGCGCCTCCCCCCACCCCCCAGAGGATCTGCAGGACCCCCAGGAAGACGGCCAGCTTCAGGATGGGGATGGGGTTCTCCAGGGGATCCACCCAGAGCGGGGGGGCCCTCCCGTAGAGCCCGCCGAACCATCCACCCAGCAGGGTTCCCACCACCACCGTCAGGAAGGAGCCAACGAGCACGATCCTCCTCAGCCTGGGGGGGAAGATCCTGGCCACCCACAGACCCGAGCCCATCAGGAGGGCCAGCAGGAGGCCGTAGGCCGCGTCGGAGAGGCAGATGGCGAAGAAGAGGGGGAAGGTCACGGAAAGGTAGAGGGTGGGGTCCACCTCGTCGTACCTGGGAAGGCCGTAGGTCTCGGTGAGGAGCTCGAAGTTCCTCACCCCCGGAGGGTTCCTCAGCAGGATGGGGGCCTCCCCCACCTCGTAGGTCCTGAGGATCAGCCTCCCCGCCGTCTGGGACCGGAGGAGGGGCTCCAGCTCCTCCCCCTCCGGGATCCACCCCTCCAGGAGGACCGTGCTCTCGGTGTAGCCCAGGAGGGAGGAGGCCCTGAGCCTCTCCAGCTGGATCTCCAGGAGCTCCACGGCGGCGGCCACCTCCCCCGCCCACCTCCTGGCCAGCCCCTCCCTCTTCCTTTCCACCTCCCTCCTCCTCCCCTCCAGCTCCTCCAGTTCCCTCTCCACCTCCGCGAGGGCCTCGGAGGGGGTCCGCTCCAGCGGGGGGAGCTCCAGGGGCTCCACCTGGAATCTGTAAAGGAGGGGGGAGAGCTTCTGCCTCTCCCCCGCCCTGCACGCCACCACCACGATCCTCCTCTCCCCCCTCCCCGCACTTCCCGCCACCACCCTTCCCTCCAGGACCCCCTCCACCTCCCTGAGGAAGGGTCCCACCGCCTCGGCCGGGATCCTCCCCACCGTCACGCTGATCTCGGCCGTGGAGCTGAGCAGGGAGAGGGGGAGCGTCAGGTCCCGCAGCTCCTCCAGCAGTTCCTTCCTCGCCAGCCTCTTCCCCCTCTCCTCCTCCACCCTCTCCAGCTCGGCCTTCAGGGCCTTCACCTTGCCCTCCAGCCTGGAGAGGAGCCTCTCTGCCCTCCTCCCGACCTTTTCCAGGGGGAGGGGGGCCACGTAAACGGGCCGGGGGGGAGGACCGAGGAACTCCCGCACCTCCCTGAGCCTGAGGAGGAGGGAGGAGAGCTCCTGGAGCTCGGCGGGGGGAGGCCTCCTCCCCACCGCGGGCTCCGAGACCTCCCTCAGCTGCACCACCCCGGCCTCGTGCAGGGCCTCCAGGACCCTCCCCCTGAAGCGGAGGGGGAAGAGGGCCCTGAACCTCCTCATCCTCACCGGCCTCAGCATCCCCCTACCCCACCAGGGCCTTGATCACCTCTTTTACCGCCCTCTCCATCCTGGCCGCCGCTTCCCTCTCCAGCCTGACCTTCTCCCTTTCGGTTTCCTCCCTCATCCTCCTCACCTCCTCCTCCGCCTTCCTCTCGAACTTCCTCCTGGTCTCCTCCGCCTTCCCTTCGGCCTCCCTCCTCAGCTCGCTCCTCCTCTCCTCGGCCCTCCTCCTGCCCTCCTCCAGGATCCTGGCGGCCTCCCTCTCGGCCTCCGCCACCACTTCCCTGGCCTTCCCCTCGGCCTCGAAAACCTGGCGCAGCTCCTCCTCCAATTTCACCGACCGGGAAAGATGGAAGGAACCAATAAAAAAAGTTACTCCAGGTGGGTGTCGAAGGCCGTGAGGGTGATGGTCTTCAGCACGTTGGGGAGCCTGCGGATGGCCAGGACCGACCTGTCTATCTCCTCGTAACTCCCTTCCAGCACGCAAACCACATCATACTCCCCGTGCACGAAGTCCGAGAGCTTGACGTTGGGTATCCTCTCTATCTCCGCCACCACCGAGGCCTCGTAACCGGGCCTCACCGTGACCAGCACGTAGGCCCTTTTCTTGAAGGCCGCCAGTCCCCCGGCCATTCTTTATTTTTTTGGAACACGGATATTAAAATCCTTGGGGGCGCTCGGCACTCAACATCCTCATCACCCCTCAGGCCGTTCCTCCTCATCGCGCCCCATTCCAGCCCGAAAACAAAGGATTAAAACCCCTTTCCCGAAGGGGCAAGGATGAGGCTGGTGCTCTTCGGGCCTCCGGGCTCCGGAAAGGGAACGTATGGGGAAAGGATCTCGGCGAGGTACGGCATTCCCCACATAGCCACCGGGGACCTCATCAGGGAGGAGATAAGGAGGGGGACGGAGCGGGGGAGGAGGCTGGCGGGGTACGTGGAGAAGGGACTGCTGGTCCCGGACGAGGAGGTGCTGGCCATCCTGAGGGAGAGGCTGTCCCTCCCGGACTGCTCCCGGGGCTTTGTGCTTGACGGCTTTCCCAGAACGATGGCCCAGGCCGAGGCCCTGGACAGGCTCTCCCCCCCCGAGCTGGTGCTGAACCTGGACGTGGGGGAGGAGGTGATCGTGCGGAGGCTCTCCTCCCGCAGGATCTGCAGGACATGCGGGGCCATCTACAACCTGATCTCCGCTCCTCCCAGGAGGCCCGGGGTTTGCGACAGGTGCGGGGGGGAGCTGTACCAGAGGGAGGACGACAAGCCGGAGGTGATAAGGAGGAGGCTGGAGGAATACGCCAGGCTGACCAGACCCGTGCTGGAGTTCTACGCCAGGAAGGGCATCCTCAGGACGATCTCTCTCACGGAGGAGGTGGGGGTGGAGGAGGGGACGGCCAGGGTGATGAGGGTGCTGGAGGGGAAGGGCTGATCACCTCACCCCCTCCAGCCGACGTCCAGGAGGCGGTCGAACCGCAGCTCCCCGCTCCATCCCGTCCTTTCCAGGATGCCCATGAAGCCCACCACCTTTCCCCCTCCCGCAGGTTCCTCACCTCCTCCACCCCAACGCCAATTTCCGGGAAGGGCCTACCCCCATCACCACCGCATCCACCTTTCGGGCCTGACCCTCCTACCCGTCTGGAAACCGTAGCCCCTCCTCCACCTCAGCTCCACCGTCCTCCCTGGGCAGAAGTAGGAGGAATCCCCAGCTCCCTGCAAGCGTGGGCGAGGAGCTGCGAAGGTCCCCTCCGATCCCAGGAAGAGCACCCTCCCCCCCGGCCCCTCCATCACCTCCCTGAAGGCCAGGAGCATGCCCGCCACGCCCCTTCGCTCGGAGGGCGTTCCTCCAACGTGAGCGGGAAATAAGTTTCGCCCGGGCCAGCCTAAGCCTGCCCTCGATGATCGTGCTCTGAGGACGATCAGTTGAAGGAAAACCCTTGCCCACTCGCTGGGGCCTTTTTCCTCGAAGCATGCCACTGCTCGCTCATTCATAACGCCTCGAAAAGCTTGAGCCCGAATTCTCTTTTTTTTCCTCTGCTTGGTTGATTCTCCACCTCAAAATTCAATTAATTTTTCTTCAAGCGTTTGTAAGGACCGACTCGGTGCAGGGTC
>Ga0185307_1001955_pt1 | contig 10986 bp, 9 predicted proteins | sample LHCtaG_FD_128010 | JGI IMG/M metagenome (GOLD analysis project Ga0185307, IMG submission 128010) | Hot spring microbial communities from Little Hot Creek, USA to study Microbial Dark Matter (Phase II) - LHC4sed_matched (SPADES... | ecosystem: Environmental > Aquatic > Thermal springs > Hot... | reverse complement strand
CATAACTGTCCAAAATATGGTGGTCAAGGAAAATTATCAGAGATGTTTGAAATTTACGAGAAGGCAAGGGCGCGGGGAGTCGAAGTCACACTAGACAACGATGCGCACACGGATTTTAATGCGAACTTATACCAAGTATTGCCCCAATGGGCACAAGTGGGCGGGAAAGAAAAAATTGCTGAAAGATTAAAAGACCCGCAAATTCGCGAAAGAATTAAAAGAGAAATTATTGAGGACAGATATCCCGGTCCAGGATATGTTGGACTTGTGAAACACGGCCGTTGGGATAGAATTTTCCTTTTCCACTGCAAAAAGAATAAGAATTTGATAGGTAAAACCATTGAAGAAATTGCAGAAATTAGAAAGAAGGATCCATTTGATGTTTTTCTCGATTTGATAGTTGAAGAGAAAGGTGATGTAAGCGCTCTTTTTAATTACATGGAAGAAGACGACATACGCGCTCTAATGAAACATCCCTTAATGATGTTTTGTAGTGATGGTGTTGCATCTTCTAACCGTGGAATTTTAAGAAAGATTACAGGGTATTCGCCATGCAGCTTTGGCGAATATCCTTACATTTTGGAGAGATTCGTTAGAGAAGAGAAAGTTTTGTCGCTTCAAGAGGCAATTAGGAAAATGACGTCTTTCCCAGCTCAAAAATTGGGGTTGAGAGATCGGGGTCTACTTAGGGAAGGTATGTGGGCTGACATTGTTATTTTTGATGCCATCTACTTAGGGAAGGTATGTGGGCTGACATTGTTATTTTTGACGCCAACACAATTAGGGATAGGGCGACAAATCGTTTTCCGTACAAATTTCCCTTGGAAAATTATCCGCATAAATACCCTGAAGGCATAGCCTATGTGATTGTAAATGGAGAAATTGTGGTTGAGAAAGGAAAGCAAAGAAATCGTTTTCCAGGGAAAGTTCTTCGTCATAAACCAAAAAGTTCGCTTAATAAGCACTTTAATGCTTAGATTTTTGTGGCGAATGGTTCTTATAAGCGGCTAGCCTGGTAAGTTTTTAGCAGCTTCTTTCAATATTTCTTTAAGCTGCTTGCATATGTCGTTATCTAACTTAGGAGGTTCGTGTTCCGATAAAATTTTCTTAGCCCTTTCTCTTGCGACTTCAACTATGCTTTTACCGCCCATCTTTTCCCATTGAGACCTTGAAGATCTATCTACAAGTTTTGGAATAAAGTACTCCTCACGATAATGCTTTAACGTATGCTTTTGTTGGAGAAAGTTCGCTGATTCATTTACAACCTTTGTTATAACATCTACTGCAAGTTTTTCTTCGTCAAAAGCTATGCCCTTGACCGCTCTAAATATCATTCCAAATATTTCATCATCAATAACAAGTTGTTCATAACTAACGGTAATACCACTTTCAATACAGCCTGCGCCAGATAATGCATCAGCACCAGCCAATGCGGGCAAAATACCGTTTAGAGCTCTCTCGAAGGCAGCTTGTTCATCCAATAACTTTGAATCTGTATCAAGTCCGTAGACATCACAAGGAAGCCCATAAAATTTGGCAAGTTGCACGCAGCCAACAGACATTAATGCTGCCTCAATTCCATCGCATGCTTGACCTGTGGACATGCTAAGCGGTATGCATCTCGGAGAGTATTCCACGGGATTGCCGGGGTTGAGAATCTGTATCATCACTATAGCAGCTAGCATCTCAACGTTTTGCTGAAGTATTGTTCCAACTAATGTAACTGGGCTAGTCGCTCCGGTAAGTGGGCATGGTAATACTGCGATGGGGATGTTATGTTTGGCTGCCCTAACCATTACTTTTGTGACGTCCTTTGAAAATTGAAGGGGACTTGTTGGTGAAATACTCGTAGTTGCTATTGAACGTTTCATTAGCTCCTCATGTCCAACAACCGCCTCAAGCATTTTAATCATGTATTGATAGCTAGTGTCGTTATACGGAGTGGCATCAAAATTTTTGCCAGTATTTCTGATAATTGCCTCCACAGCATAAATGTCTCTTAAATGTTCTGGCACATCCGTTGGATAAACAATCATCGTCTGACTGTGAATATTTGGAAGAAAATCCACAATCCTCGTTAGGTTTTCTATATCTTCCCTTGTGGAGGGCCGCACCTTACCTGAATTTAAATCAATTACATTAGCTGCTCCACCCACGGGATGAGTGTAAATTTTCCCATTTCCGAGTGTAATGTTATGTTTTGGCTCTCTAGCATACAACGTTACCTGTTTAGGCGCCTTTTTTATGCACTCTTCGACTAGACTAGCCGGAAATTTAGCTCTCTTGCCTTTGAAGTCGACATTCACCCCATTATCGTTCAAGAAACTTAAAAAATCTTCATCGTGAATCAGAACGCCTACTTCTTCTAGTATTCTCAAACTTGAGGTGTGTATTTGCTCAACCTGGTCTGAGGTGAGGAGTTTTAACATAAATATCCCTCCCCTTATTATTGGATTGGATGATATTTTTATAAAATCTTTTTATAAAATCTTTAAAAATATAACTTTAGGCTGAGGAAAGAACAAGGGTTACTTTACTTTGTGACAAGCTACATAATGTTCTTTTCCAACATTAATAAGTTCTGGCTCTTCTTTTCTGCAAATCTCTTCCACAGCGGGACATCGTGTGCAAAATCTGCAACCCGGGGGCGGATCTATTGGACTTGGGATTTCCCCTTTAATTGTTAACTTTGTTCGCCGCGATTTTGGATCAGGCACTGGCACAGCAGATAAAAGCGCGTTAGTGTATGGGTGTAAGGGTTCATACACGATGTCTTCGGCGCTTCCCATCTCCATTATTTTACCAAGATACATTACCGCAATTCTGTGGCACATATGGCGGGCTGTGGCTAAGTCGTGTGTGATATACAAGATTGAGACATTAAATTTTTCGATTAATTCTATGAATAGATTAAGTATTTCTGCTCTTATTGATACATCAAGCATCGAAACTGGTTCGTCTGCAACTACGAATTCCGGATTAACTATAAATGTTCTAGCTATGGCAACTCTTTGTCTCTGTCCTCCACTAAGTTCGTGAGGATATCGATATAAGAATTCTTCTGGGGGAACAAGTTTAACGTCTTCTAAGGCTTTTATAACTCTCTCTGCGATTTCTTTTTCGCTATTTACAATTTTTTGTATGCGCAGGCCTTCTGCTACGATGTCAAACACGGTCTTTCTGGGGTTTAGTGACTCGTAGGGGTCTTGAAAAACCATTTGCAATTTTCGCCGAATGTATTTCATTTTTCCCCCATTAAGGTGAGTTATGTCCTCACCCTTAAAGAAAATTCTTCCACTTGTCGGATCGATCATTTTGACAACTAGTCTACCGGTGGTTGTCTTTCCACTTCCACTTTCTCCCACTAAGCCGAAAATTTCTTTTTGTTTCACATTGAAAGTTATGCCATCAACAGCTCTGACGAAAGACTCTTTCCTTGTAAGCAAGGTTCTGAGAAAACCCTTTCTAATAGGGAACCACTTTTTTAAATCTGACACTTCTATTATTTTGTCTTGAGACATGATTATTCTTTTCCCTCACCAAGATTTTCATATAGATGGCATGCAACAAAATGCTCTTTCCCTTTAATTCTTCTTAAAGGTGGTTCTTGACAGCGACAAATGCTCGTTGCGTAGCTGCATCTTGGATGAAATCTGCAACCATTTGGGGGGTTTAAGAGGTCGGGTGGCGTACCTGGAATTGAACTGATTCTCGTTCTCGCGGATTTTATGTGTGGAAAGGCGCGAATTAAACCTATAGTATATGGATGGAGGGGTCCTTCAAATAAGTCTATAACGTCTGCGTACTCAACTATCTTGCCCGCATACATTATAGCGGCTTTATCGCAAGTGTCAGCTATTACAGATAGGTCATGTGTTATAAGCATCATCGATAAATTTAATTTCTTCCTTAACTCTTCTATGACACCGAGCACTTGCGCTTGAACAATGACGTCGAGGGCTGTTCCAGGTTCATCAGCTATCAAGAGTTCTGGATTGCATGCCAATGCCATTGCTATAAGTCCTCGCTGTCTCATGCCGCCACTTAACTCATGGGGATAACTTTTAATTCTTTTTCTCTCCATCCCCACCAGCTCCAATAACTCTTCTGCCCTGCTCAAAGCCTCTCTTTTGTCAAGTTTTGGTTCATGTGTTAAAATAGCTTCTACAATTTGATCTCCGAGACTATAAAGCGGGTCAAGCGCGTTCATAGCTCCTTGGAAGACTAGTGCTATTTTTTTCCATCGAATTTGTTTCATCTGCTTTTCGGGGATTTTGACGATGTCGACACCGTTAAAAAGAATTTTGCCATCAACTATCTTGCCATTGGCGGGCAGGATCTTCAATATTGATAGTGCAACTGTGGTTTTGCCGCTCCCAGATTCTCCAGCTAATCCTAAGGCTTCTCCTCGTTTAATCTCTAGGTTAATGTTATCTACAGCCTTAAAATGTTATCTACAGCCTTAACCGGCCCTTTCTTTGTAGAGTAGTACACCTTCAAGTTTTCAACATTTAATAGAGACATTTTCATCTTTCCCTGATTTTTGGGTTAAATATTTCATCTAAGGCGTATCCTATGAGAATGAATGATATTGAAATTGCCGATATGCATAATCCAGGCGGAATAACCCACCACCACATTGTGACACCTCCAGGTGTTTGCAAAACATCATGAAGCATTCTTCCCCATGACATTACCTCGACTGGATATAATCCAAGGAAACTAAGATACGCCTCTGAATATATGGCCGAAGGTGCCGCCATTGCCAATGTAACATAAACTAAATTCATGACGTTTGGAGCTATAACTTTGAACATTATATATCTTGAGCTTCCACCCAGAATTTTTGATGCCTCAACAAAAGGTCTTTCTCTAAGGCTGAGAACTTGAGATCTTACTATTCTGGCGAAACTCATCCATCCTAAAAAAGATATTACCATAATTATGATCCATAAGGATGGCCCAAGTACCGCTACCAATACCAAAATTAAGGGAAGTTCGGGTAAAACTAAGAAAGCATCAGTTATTCTCATTAGAACTTCATCTAGAACTCCGCCGAAATAACCGGAGAATAGCCCTATAATTAGTCCTATTAATGTAGAGAGAATTGCTCCAAGAAATCCCACCAAAAGGGACATCCTTGTTCCATATATTAGTTGTGAGAATATGTCCCGTCCAAACTGGTCGGTTCCAAGTAAACCGAATGCTTCACCATATAGTTTTAAGTTAAGGTCATCTATGTAAACTGTCACGTTTAGCAGTTCTTTGCCAAAGAGAATTTCAACGCCAAACGTGTAGTTTGTGGGTTTTGAAAATACTTTTCTATCAGGGTCAAGAATCTGAGAATTTATGAGTTTAGGATATGGATTTGGTCCTGTTATGGATGGTTTAATCCATGTTTCAATTTGGTAGACTCCTCCCCGTCTCTTTAGCCCTTCATTGGGAGACCATAGTATTGTTCTGTTCCCATTAAGTTGTTCGATAAAAACTGTAATATTGAGATTATGCATTGTTATAATGATGTTTTCAGGAGCGCTAACTTTAACATAAACTTTCCCCTCCCATTCGACTGGCGGGTTACCATACGGATAGGCAAATTCTTTAAACAACACAAACTTTATACTCTCCAAAGCTTCCGAACGACTTAAGCGTATAGCCAAGCACCCTGGACCACTTACTGGGCTTCCTTCTGTTGGCGTATATTCAAATGAGACATGATCAAGTGTTGAATTCGTTATAAATTTCCATTGATTTATCGAACTGCTCATCGAAAATTGAGGGTCTATGATAGGGTTAACATTTTCGCTGACATTTTCATAACCTGGTATGTACCTTATCCAAAATGGCATTGCAAGGCAACTAGCTATGCGCTCCCTTGGAATTTTAATGGGGTCATAAGGTGCGATTATGGGTGCTGCAACAGCTATAAAAATAAATGAAACCAAAATAGCTACGCCAACGGCTCCTCTTTTGTTTTTTATAACAACTTTTAATACTTTAATAAGACGTTTTATTGCTGTAAGGGTTTTATTTTTACGTCCCTCCAACATTACTCACCATATCTTATTCGCGGGTCAATGAACCCGTAGATAAGGTCGACTATTAAATTGGCGACAATTACGCATAAACATATTAAGAAAAATATTGTTTGCAATGCAGGGTAATCCCACATCTCGATGGACTGCCAAATCCACAATCCTAATCCTGGATATTGGAAAACCGTCTCTGTTACCGTTGCTCCAGCTAAAGTATACGCAAAGGATATTCCAATCTGTGTTATTATTGGCAGGGAAGCATTCTTCAAGGCATGTTTAAAGAGCATTTTGGTGTTGCTGATCCCCTTCGCCTTCAATGTAACTAAATAGTCCTCGCTTAAAACTTCTAACATTGAGGCCCTTGTTAAGAGAAGGTACATCCCACCGCTAAGTATTACTAATGCTAAGGCTGGCAAAAATAAATGTTTTAAGCGAATTGCGAGTTCCACCAATAAATCAGCGGGTTTACCGTGAATTGCCCATTCTGGAGGATATGAAAAGCCCGATGGGAACCATTGTAGTTTGTATGAAAAGATCAAAAGCAGAAGCATTCCCACCCAGAAAACAGGTAATCCTTGTGTAATCGCTGAAAGACTACTTAAAGATGTATCTATAATTCCTCCCCTTCTGGAAGCTGCTATTACTCCAAGGAATATTCCGATTAAAACCGCTATAAACTCCGCAGTAAGACACAATATAAGTGTATTTTCAAGACGTGAATAAATCTCCAAAGATATTGCTTGTCCGGTGCGATAAGAATAGCCAAAATTAAAAGTTAATATGTTTTTGATGTATTTCAAGTACCTTATGTGAAGCGGATCTAACAATCCAAAACGTTCATATAATTCTTGGATTTGACTTTCCCGCAGTCTTTTGCCACCTGCCATCATTGCCACCGGATCCCGTACCATAAATATTAGAAAGTTTAGCGTGATAACAACATAGATGAGTATAACGGAGTAGATCAATCTTTTAGCAAGGTACGTCTTAAGTCCCAATCGTCATCGTGGCTGATTAAAAGAGAGAGTTTATTTATAAGCTTTCTGTCGGTGACCATGATAAAAACATGCGGCTTATAGTCTATTTGGACACTAAGTTATTGGGCGAGTATTGCAACGTTTCTGAGAGTTTGTTTTAAACAAGGTTGTTTAAGTTGCTAATGAATGGCTAGGCATTTCATAGCTTTCATTGTGACATGTATTAATATTAATACAGATAATTCGGGCTGTTCGGTTCTAATACTAGTCTATTTGGACACTAAGTTATTGGGCGAGTATTGCAACGTTTCTGAGAGTCTGTTTTAAACAAGGTTGTTTAAGTTGCTAATGAATGGCTAGGCATTTCATAGCTTTCATTGTGACATGTATTAATATTAATGCAGATAATCGGGCTGTTCGGTTCTAATACTAAAAAACTTATATTTTAGTACTGGTTTTTATCTATTGGAAGAGGGTGAAGGGAAAGGAAAATGTCTAGGAAATATTTTCCCTCAGTGGTAATTTCGATGGTTCTTCTTTTGAGCTTTTCTTTGCCTTCAATTGAAGGTGGCGATACTTCCGTTGCTCCGAGATGGGGGCCAAGGGTTGATTATTTGCAACTGTTAATTTATCAAGGATATGAACAGGAGTTTATGGCATTCAAGCAAGGTCAAATTGATGTCATGGATTGGCCGTTGCTTTACGAAAGTTATATGCAAATAAAGGATGATCCCAACTTCGTCATCAAGCCCTTAACCATGTTTGACGAGTACACCATTGACCTGAACTGTATGAGGTGGCCAACCAGCGATGTGGCCTTCAGGAAGGCTCTAGCATATTTAGTTCCATACGAAGACTTTTACATTAACGTGTTGAAATGCTGGTCTGGCGAATTAATGGATAATTTAGTTTGGCGGGAGCCGGAATGGTCTGAATGGTACAATGGAAATGCGCCAAAATACTGGTATGATAAAAGTCTTGCCATCCAAATACTAAATAACGCCGGCTACAAAGATTGGGACAATGATGGGTGGCTTGAATGGAAGGCTCCAAACGGCACCATATTTGAACTTCCAAAGTTGCAGTATTATGCAAGAAAAGATGACCCGCTTAGGGCTGCCCTAGGACAAATGCATGCGGAGGAATTGGAAAGCGTAGGTATCCCAGTAGACTTATACATAGCAGATAAGGAAGTATGCTGGGCTCACGCCTTCTGCAGACCATACGACTACAACCTTTACACGGATGGGTGGGGTCCCTACAACAACCTTTTGTGGCTTTACGACTATTTCCACAGCAAATTTGCAAACCCACATAAAGATTGGGCTTGGAATTGCGTGTTCTTTAAAAATGGAACATACGACTACTGGATTGAAAAATTCAGGTTTGCACCCGACATGGAAACGGCAAAGTTCGCTGTCAAACAAGCACAAGCGATAATAATGGATCAAATTCCATGCATCCCCGTCTACCATTCAAGCGGCGCATCAGCTCACAGAGCTAAATATGGTCATTGGTCAGGAGAAGAACAATACTGGGACAAACCCTGGAAGGGCTTCCCAAACGTGAAATTTGCCGTTGTAACCTCAGGCGTCAGCGACTGGTGGACCTTTTTGAACGCGTATCCTGAAGGCTTTGTCAGAGGTGGCGTTCTGCGATTTGGAATGCTTGCAGAAGTTGATCATCCAAACCCATGTACGGAGTACTCCACATGGGACATGTTTCTTGTGAGTGCCATTTACAGCACATTGATTCTAAAGGATCCGTTTACTGGAAATAATGTCCCCTACCTCGCAAAAGATTGGACAATAGAAAAATGGAATAAAGCCGGAAAAAATGCTACAAAAATAACTTTTCACATTTACAAAGGCATAAAGTGGTCTGATGGCACCCCGCTAACATCACAAGACGTAGCATTCACAATGAAATACATGTACGATACAGGGGAAACATGGGCGCCTTATGCAGAATTAATTGATGGCATAGAAACGGCTACTCCCCACATAGAAACCCCAGACCCCTACACGGTAACTATATATTTCAGCATAGAATCCATATGGTGCCTTGATCTTGTAGGATTCATTCCAATAATACCAAAACATGTATGGGAAAAAATACCGCCAGAACGCTGTGAAGAGCAAGGCGAATATGTAATAAAAGGAAACTTAACAGGCTCAGGCCCATTCATAATCAGCGGACACAGAACAAACGAATGGTGGCTACTAAAAGCAAATCCATACTTCTTCAGATACCTCCCAGGGGATATAAACTGTGATGGAACTATTGACATTTTCGACTTCTCAATACTTCACAGCGCCTATGGATCAAATCCAATATCACCAAACTGGATCCCAGACGCCGACATAAACGGAGACAAAACCGTTGACATATACGACTTCTCAATCCTTCAGACTCGCTATGGACAAAAAGAATAAAATTGAAACAGCTTTATCGTATCGGGGCGCACATAATGTTACATATCACTTGGAACTATACTCAAATAGGATTGTGAGCAAAAATGTTAAATATTAGCGCCACAGATTTGTTTTGGGGTCTTGGAACTTGAAAAGATCTTTATTATACATATGGATATCCCTTATCCTATTCTTCGGATCTTCCGTAATAGGTGTAAGAGCGGATCCAACAATAGTTTCAGTGAATCCTCCCTCGTATACGGCTCCATCTATTGGCGTAACCTTCAAAATTAATGTAACCGTTCAAGAAGTTGTTAACCTGGTGGGCTATGATTTTCATCTCGGCTACAATCCAACCATCCTAAGCGTAATTCAGGTTGAGTACGGAGGCATATTCGGTGACACCTACTTTGAATTAAAAAAAGTGATAAATGATACAGAAGGCTACATTTGGTATGCTGCTGGACAAATGTTCGGAGAACCTCCAATCAACGGATCAGGGGTGTTAGCAATAATAACCTTCACCACTATAGCGGAAGGATCCGTCCTTCTAGACCTCTATGACACCAAACTTGCAGCACCCATGGGAGAGGCAATTCCTCACACAGTTGTAGACGGCTCAGTAACCGTAATACCGGAATATTCAGAACCCTTTATTCTAATACTGTTTATTATGATAATAACCCTGAAGGCAATACTCATCAAAAAACGACATACATAAAGGGGCTAGACCCAATAAGCTTGGGTTCAACAATAGCCGCCGCCATGGAACTTAACGAAAAGGGATACATTCCAAAAGAAGACTTGCAAGGCCTAGACTTGCGCCTTGGCAATTCCGCGGCTCTTGTTGAAGCGGTTTGGCGGACAGCTTACAAAGCTGGATTTGGAAAATACTTGGCTTTAAGTTCAAAGAAGCTCTGCGAAATTTACGGGCGTCCGGAACTTTCCATGAGCGTTAAGGGCCTTGAAATGCCAGCCTACGATTCAAGAGCCATTAAAGGCATTGGGCTGAACTATGCCACCGCCAACAGAGGAGGCTGCCACGTAACCGGATACACGGTCTCACCAGAAGTCCTTGGGATTCCGGAGAAGATTGACCCATTGAAAGCTGAGGGGAAGGCGAAGTAGGTTAAAATATTTCAAGACTTCACGTGCGTGGTTAACTCAACTGTTAACTGTCTGTTCACAACATTTGCCTTAGGTACAAAGGATTATGCAGAGCTTTTGTCGGCTGTTGGGATTCCGGAGAAGATTGACCCATTGAAAGCTGAGGGGAAGGCGAAGTGGGTTAAAATATTTCAAGACTTCACGTGCGTGGTTAACTCAACTGTTAACTGTCTGTTCACAACATTTGCCTTAGGTACAAAGGATTATGCAGAGCTTTTGTCGGCTGTTACTGGTTGGGATTTAACAGAGGATGAAATTCTAAAAATTGGAGAGCGCATCTACAACCTAGAAAGGGTCATAATCAACAAGTTTGGATTCGACGGAAAGGACGACACGCTGCCAAGACGCCTACTGGAAGAGCCCATGCCGGAAGGCCCCGCAAAGGGTCAAGTA
>Ga0185307_1001949_pt1 | contig 11011 bp, 11 predicted proteins | sample LHCtaG_FD_128010 | JGI IMG/M metagenome (GOLD analysis project Ga0185307, IMG submission 128010) | Hot spring microbial communities from Little Hot Creek, USA to study Microbial Dark Matter (Phase II) - LHC4sed_matched (SPADES... | ecosystem: Environmental > Aquatic > Thermal springs > Hot... | reverse complement strand
TCTTTAAGATGCCGCCTTAAGCTTGGGTAGGCGAAATCAAAGGTTACTGGATAATTGTTGACCCATTCTGAGCAGATCGTGTCGTAGGTTGAGGCTATTTTGAAGACTTGGAGAAGGGTAATCCTCTCTTTAAGAATTTTCTCTGTGGAAGCTGGGTCGTTCACGTCTAGGTCCGGAGCCTTTCCAAGCCCACTTGGCTTGGCAATTTTAACCGCTTCGTAGACGGCGACGGCGTCTTCAGGAGTTGTTGCCTCAACAACACGCTTTAGATTCCGCCTCAAAATGGATAGCTCAAAAACACCCTTTTCTGCTGGAGTCATGCCAGCCGCCACAGCTAAGGGTGCAAAAAGAATAACCGTGCCTAACAATGTGTTGCCACCGCTCTGCCAACGGCTTATTTCGGCAACACAGTCCCGAATAACGCGTCCAACGCCAACTCTTTCCAAGCCAATTTCGCCATCAGCAACAGCCATGCCCCTTTCAGCGGCAAGCTTAAAATGTGGAGCTGCCGCCACCGCAGAAGCCAAAAAATGCGCATGGTTGGTGCCTTCAAAACCCACAACAAGGTTGACGTTCCCAGGCTTGTCGGCGCTAACCTCTAAGAGGATGGCTAGTTCTAGGCATTGGGCCACATAAGTGGCTTTATCGAAAGCGAATGTTTGCAAGGATTGCACCTTTTTACATGTATGGTTGCATGGAAAGACTTATTAACGTTGTGTAAAAAATTACACAGCAAAATAAAAGTTTACATAGGGAGAAAAATGAAAATATCGGCAAAAGAAATAGCCTTAACAGCGATTTTCGCAGCCCTCTCATGGGTGGTCTCAGAATTTGTGCCGGGAATACCAATAATCGGCGCTTCAGGCTCCAAGATAAGTTTTGACGCTTCACTGGCACCTATCTATGGCATAATCATCGGGCCATATCTGGGGTTTCTGGCGGCGGTGATTGGTGGACTGGCGGCTGCTGGAAGCCTATTCACAGTTTTAACATCCTTTTGCACTGGTATATCAGCATTTGTCGCTGGAATGCTTACAACTAAGAAGGGTGTTGGCAAAATCGCATACGGATGGGTTTTCTCAGCGGCGGTCATCACCATACTTTTGGTTGGATGGTATTCAACAGAGGTTGGACGAGCTGCACCATTTTATCCAATCCCCCACATCGTAGGACTGTTAATAGTGCTGACGGCTAGAGGGTGGATTGCCAACAGAATTTCAGAAGAAAAGGTTGAAGAGAAAATATCCACCACAAGAAAAGTAAACATGCAATACGTCGCTTGGGGGATAATCTGCCTAATCATTGGATTGACATGCTATTCCACATACACAGACCTCGCAGCAATCATCAACTTGGCAGTTTTAAAGGTGCTCTCATTTTTGGCATACTCCATGCTGATAACAGGAGCCTTCTCAATAATTTATGGATTTTTCAGCTGGCTAAAACCAGGATTTGTCACAGCGGTTGCTCTGGCTTGTTACTGTGGCATAATAGCCGACCACATGCTTGGAAATCTAATATTCTTAGGCATGATAAATGTGGTGGCTCCAACATTAAAAGATGTGCCCAGTAACGTTATTGCCGGCATTTTTATGGCTGTTCTCCCAATATCAATTGTTGAGAGAACCCTCTTCACAGCGATAGCCACAACAATTGCCACAGCTCTCTTACCAACCCTTCACAGAGCGAGGATTACTCCAAAAACCCAATAGGAAAGGAGCGGGCATAAACTTTCGCGGATAAACATGCAGCCTATAGAAGGTTTCCTAATAGAGTCTGTTGAAGGCGTAATCTTCGACGTGAAAGGCCTTGTTCACCCACCCGACAAAGTGGTGGCTTTCCCCCGCTTTATTCCCGACCAAAAAGGCTCTCGCATCCGCAGCGACACCAAATACAGCAAAGTGTACGGCATTTCTGAAAGATTTAATTTTCTTGAAGGAAATTTTCCCGAATATGTTGTTTACGACAGGGTTTTTGATGAGAAACTCTGCGAGGTTCCGCTCGACAGAATTAGGAAAGTTTACAATCCAACCAGTTTTCTTGAAAGGCTTAGAAAAAGCCGAAGTCTTGACGAGTTGAAAAAAGCGGCCCTACAATGTGTTGAGCTTTTGAAGGAGAAGGCAAATGTGCCCTGGAACAAGCTGGGGGTTTCGGGCTCTGTTTTGGCTGGGTTGCACACAGCCGCGTCAGACATAGACCCCGTTGTTTATGGTGTTGAAAACTGTTGGAAAGTGCATGGAGCTTTACGGAGACTGCTGGGAATGGAGGACATGCCCTTTAAACCTTATGGTTTGGAGGATTTGCGGAGGCTTTTCGATTTCCGTTCGAAAGACACGCTTATGAGGTTCGAGGACTTCGTTGCCGTCGAATCTAGAAAGATTTTTCAGGGCAAGTTTATGGGCAGAGACTTCTTCATCCGTTTTGTGAAAGATTTTAGCGAAATAAATGAAAGGTACGGGGATGTTTACTACAAGAATTGTGGTTATGGGAAGATTGAGGCTGTTGTTGTTGACGATTCAGAAGCCATTTTCACCCCATGTACATACAAAGTTGAAGACGTGAAAGTTGTTGAGGGGCCAAAACTTCAGCCAATAAGGGAAATAGCCTCGTTCCGTGGGAGGTTCTGCGAACAAGCAAGAAGCGGCGAAACTGTTTTGGCTCAAGGAAAAATCGAGAAGGTTATGGACCGCAGAAATGGCAATGAATATTTTAGGCTTTTGATCGGGAACAAACCTTCGGACTACATGATTTTGAAGAGTTAAGCCACGGTTCGAACAACTTTGAGAACTTGCTCGTAGTACCGTGGACCATAGGTAAGTGTTATCTGGTGGAAGTTTCCGCGGACAGTTTCAACTTTTTCAAGGTTTCCCTCAACATAAACGGTTTCATCTTTCCACGCTTGCATCCTAAACTCTTCAAGGTAAGAAACCACCCTTTCCAGGTTGCCGACCCGAGGCCCCTCGACTATTTGGATTGGCTCAACCATGTAGACTGAGGGCATGTAAGAGGCTTCCGCGTCGTCTTTTACGCGTAGAACTGCTTTAATCCAGCCCATCCACGTAATCTTCTTGATTTCGCTGTAATCCTCCTTTATTTCGTTCCAGCTTTTCACGGGTTCAAACTCCACCTTAATGGCTCGCCCAGACTCTTCGTTGTGGAAAACTGCGTAAACAAGTTTGCGTCGCTGATGCCAAACAAACTCTTCTGGGGTTAGGTTCTTATAACGCCAAATTTTTCCTCGGATAGGTGAATCGTCAACGAATTCATTGGAAAAGCCCAAACCGCCATCACTGTAGAGTCCCTGCAAGGTTTTGCGGATTTTTTCAAGGTTTCCTCTGCCATACACTGTCAAATCTATGTCCGAAAACTTTGGATAATAAAAGCCATGAAGAAGAGAACCGAAAACCCCAAAGTTTTCTAGGCTTAACCCAGAGGCTAGCACCGTTGCCTCCAAAACTTTTTGCAAAGCTTTGAGAAGCTCATCTTTTGGCGGAACTTCCACAAGCCTTTTTAAGGCTTGTTCCGGCCTTCGTACCTCTGCAATGTTCACTGTTTGGACACCCAACACCTTTTTGCCCAAAGGCTTGTGGAAAACCATGTGTTGCGGAAAATTTTTCCGAACAAAATGCCAGGCTTCGTCTTCGTAAAACTTGTAAAAGATGTTTCTGCCGTCTGTCCTGAAGGCTTTTGGGTTGTTTGACTGGAAAAGACTGGCAGGCGCATACTCCAAGTCGCATATGTAGCCTTCCGGCGGATGGGTGTAGCCGAAAACCCTAAAGATTAGGCCTTCCCGCGTGATTATGGCGTCGCGGTCTCTAAGCCTCAAGTGAGCTAGACTGGCCAAATGTATTCTTCCTCGCTTTCCGCGGTTCCAACAACAACTTGATACAAGATTTTGCCAGTAGCCACATCCTCAACCCGTTCAAGGGTTCCGGAAACTTCAATCTGCTGCCCTTTTCTTGCAACGTTTCTGTAACATCCAATCATAGAAACAACTGTTTCTGGCGTCATGTCTCCTGAAAGAGGCAATTTCTCCAAAGGTTTGAACTCTTCAATTTTATAGATGGCTGGGCGGAACATTGCTTCACTGTCATCTTTAACTTTGCACTTGAACTTGATAGGCGCTATTGGTGTATACCGGCACGTGCCATACTTGACCGTGATTTCTTCTGGTTTGCGGACAGCGTTATACATGAAAATTTTGTTTTTGAAGCGTCCCTTGAAGCGTCTTGCGACGTCCAAACGGTTATTGAAAACGTAGGTTAATTCGCCTGCCTGAACAAGTTTGTCGATGGCGGTTTCAACCCGGCGGAAGTTTCGACTCCCATAAACCACAATGTCTATGTCGGATTCGCTGGAATGCATGCCAAGGGCTATAGAACCGTGAACACCAAAATCTTCTAGGGGCACTTTAGACTCGCTTGAGACAAGATTTACAAACTCCAATGTAAGTTCTTGAAGGCTATCCCTTTCTTTCGCTTCCATCATGGCTTTGAGGCGTTCTCTCGGTACAAAAACCTCAACAACACGGTTTATGGGTGCGGTTATAACTTCCTTCCGCCGAAATGGACAGAAATAGACGTATTCTGGAAAGTTCTTTCTGAAAACTTCAAGGAATGTTTTATAGTTTTTAGCTGTGTAGAGTTTTTCAGCCCTAAAAAGTTCTGTTCCACGGAGCCACCAAGTCCTCTCTAGTAGGCGAATATTAAAAAGCTCCTTAAAATGAGATGGGATATACTTGAGGAAGGCGAAAACACGGTCTTTTGGATGTTCATATCCGAAAACGTTTAAGATGAAGCCTTCCCGCGTTAAGAGGGTGTCGCCGTCTAGAGGTATCCACTTCGCCGTTCCGAACACCTTGATAGACTTCTGGCTAGACGTTTAAAAGTCTAGCGACAAGAAAAACAATATCTAGACAAAACTTCAAGCAAAATTTGAAGGTGTGGGGCTTGAGCCTTCATCCATACGTTGTCTTTCTCCCGGCAGAACATAAAGACAAGATTTTAAGCGCCATTTTTGGCTCGAAGGCTTCTCTTGAAATTTTGAGGTTTTCTCTCAAGCATGGGATAAACCGCAAAATCTACCAGAAAGACCTCGTGGAAAAGCTCGATTACTCTAACAAAACAATTATCGAAAACTTGAAAACACTGACAAGCCTTGGCATTTTATTGGAAAGCATGGAAAAAGCCAAACACGGAGGGCGAACAGTCTGGGTTAAAGCTTATAGGCTGTCAGACACTGGCAAGTGGTTCGCCCTCCTAATAGCCGAAGAAAAAGAGCTTTCAGACAAGGAAAAGGCAGAAATACTTCAAAACATTTTCAGAAGCTACATAAAATGGGTTAAAAGCCTCTCAGAAAAACTTCACACGGACAAGGAAACGTTTAGAAAAATATTTGACGAAGAGATGAAAGAATGACGAAACACAAACCGGCAGTTATAGCAATTATTGGAAGCAAAAACTCCGGAAAAACAACGGTTGTAGAAACTCTAACAAGAGAGTTAACCAAAAGAGGCTACCGTGTGGCAGCGGTGAAACACATCCCAGAAAAAGACTTTACCATAGACACGAAAGGCAAGGACACTTGGCGGTTTGCAATGGCGGGTGCCAAAACGATAATCGCCATATCACCAACAGAAATAGCGACCATAGAGAAAACAGACACAAACAAATTAATGCTGAAAAGCATAGTGGAAAAGTGCACGGGAAACGACGTAGCCATAATAGAAGGCTTTAGGAAACTTTTAGGAAAAAACGTTAAAATTCCAAAAATCATAACGGTGAAAGCCGCCGAAGAAATTTGGGAAGCAGCCAAAACTTTTAAGCCAATCATAGCCCTTACTGGACTTCAACAACTCGACACGCCACAGTTAAGTGTCCCATACATAAACGCCTTAAAAGATAGCGATAAACTCGCAGACCTAGTTGAGGGTTTTGTCAAGAAAAAGAGGAAGGTTTAGGATGAGGACGCCCTCTTGAAGGGGCATCCCAACATTTGTGGGGTTTGGAGTTTCCGTAGGGGGAGAAGGGGGGAGAAAGGAGAGCTCACAAAAATAGGAGAAAAAGGGAATTTCTCCAAACCCTTCCACAGTGGGACACCCCTTTCAGAGAGCTTTAAAGGCTTCAAACCACCTGTTGTAAAGCGTCAACATGTCAAGGGAAACACTAGGCTTCCGTTCTTCAAGAATCTGTCTAAAATCGCTCATCCGCAAAGGCCTAGGCTTTGCAAGCTTGTTTGCAGCTTGACCAGACTCGAAGAATTCTCCTATAACCTTCAAGTGGGCTGCTTGGCAAACATCCTTTATGTCACTTCCAGAAAAGCCTTCGGAAAGCCTAGCTAACTCATGTAAGTCCACGTCGGGAGCCAAGGTCAAGTTGCTTGTGTAATGTTTAAACATCATGAGCCTAGCGTGAAAATCCGGCAACGGCACAAGGATTCGCTTCTGGAAACGCCGGATGAACGGCCAGTCTAGATCCCAAGGCTTGTTTGTGGCGCCGATAACGTAAACGTGGAGGTTTTTGCCCTTATCGATTATACCATCCATCTCTTTTAGGAACTGGTTTCGCACTCGAACTTCGCCGCCAACCTCGTTGGAATGCTTCCCCATGAGGGAGTCCAGTTCATCAATAAAAATTATAGCTGGCTTTTTATCTTCCAAAGCGCATTTTCGGGCAGACTCAAAAAACTTCGCCGCCAACCTCGTTGGAATGCTTCCCCATGAGGGAGTCCAGTTCATCAATAAAAATTATAGCTGGCTTTTTATCTTCCAAAGCGCATTTTCGGGCAGACTCAAAAAGACGGGCAACATTCTGTTCAGCTTCACCCAGCCACTTAGACATTATGGAAGCAGCATCCACAGAAATAAAAACGGCGTCAATTTCCGTGGCGGCAGCCGCAGCCAACAAAGTTTTACCGCAGCCCGGAGGCCCGAAAAGCAGTATACCCCTAGGCCAGCCCAACGGAAACAAATCTGGCCTTTGAACGGGGTAGATTATAGCTTCTTTAATAGCCTTCTTGGCAGTGTCAAGTCCTATAACTTCTTCCCATCGAACGTTCGGCTTCTCCTTTATAATTAGGTCTTCGTAGCTTGCCTTTTTTCCCTCTGCGGGTTTTGCACCTTCAACTTCCTTTTGCTCTGTTTGCTGCTCTGTCGGAGCGATGGCTCCCTGCAGCACTTTTATCCTTTCCTGATAGGCTATGGCTCTTTGAATGTAAATCTTGTTTAGGCTATAGTCGGGATACAACTGCACAAGCTTCAACAGTGTTTCTATGGCTTTCTGGTACATGGTTATAGCCATGCCTTTTGCGCCTTGCTTGTCGAGACGAACTGCTTCTAGGGCATAATTGGTAGCTGCCTTTTCAAGCTCTTGGGAAGCCTCCAAGGGCAATTTCACCTCCTAGCTTCAATTTTCACCTTCCCTTTCGCTCCCAAACTTTGCAGAGCCCTCTCAACCTCATCATACGAGGCCCCTAAATCCCGAGAACAACGAATTAAGTCTATTTCGCCGCCGCTCCGGCGCACATATTCAAGAAGAGCCTCTTCGAGGGATGGCTTAGCAACTTTTAGGCTGATTTCCTGAATCTCAGCTTTTCTGAAGGAAATCATTTTCTCAGCGTGATCTCCATTTTCGGCAACAGTTTCGCCGCTGACAGTCTGAGAACAGGAGGCGGCCAGTGCAACCATCTGTTTTATTTCAGACTTAGCCTTCTCAATGTTGGATGCTTCCTGCGTAGCAGGCGGTTCGGGAAGTTTCTCGGTTATGCTTTTTTCAAGGAAACTTGCAACTTCGTTTAGGATTTGCTCTCCAGCAGGTGTAACCTTGTCCACGGGTATTAGAACTTCATCGGAGGATATCTTAGTTGAATAGATCGTCTCGCCTATAACGTTGTTTATTTCACTTATCTCTGACGAAACCTCTGGCAGTATTTCGTAAAGCTGTTTAGAAACACTTTGAAGAATTTTCAACGCTGGCTTCAAGTCTATTACAATGTCGCTTAACTCCCTGACTGTTTCAAGGCGGAGGATAACCCTTTCAAGAGCAAGCTCCACTTGCTGGAGAAAATTTATTAGACGGCGAACCTCAGCCAACTCGTTGGCGCATATGGCGGCTTTTTCCCGATTTTTAGCCTTTAAAGCATTTACACAAGCATGGAATAGAATTTTGTCTCTTTCCTTAAGCCTCAAAGAAGCCTGGACAACCTTATGTTGCTGAATTCGCAGTTTATAGACCGACTGAGTTAAGACTTCCCGCAGTGGTGGAGGGGACGTTGCAAAAGGGTTTTTGATTTCAGCTCCCTCCGCCCGCTACGCTGGAAGCCCTAAATACTTGATTCGCCAGCTTCCTTCACGTAAACTATAACAGGGGGCTCTGGAAGGCTTGATGGAGCGGGAGCCGGGGCTTCAACAGTTCCTTTGGCGAATGGTTCTTGAACTGTTTCACCTAAGAGAATATTTGAAAGCTTGCTCCTCAAACCCTCTAGGTCAGCTTTCTCAGCGTTAGCTCGTTTTAGACACTCTTGTATGGCTGAAAAAGCCATATGATAAGACGGATCGTCTATTTCTCCTATTTCATGTTCCACTTCCAAGTGGACGAGGGCGTAGTTAAGCTCCTTAATCTCGCTATTGCACCTTTCAATTTCTTTTTCAATCCTTTCCAGAAGAACTTGGGCTTCTGTTTTAAGCTGGTTTAGGGCACCCTCAAAACTGTTGTGCAAATCTTCATAGATTTCTGGCGAGATTTTCTTTTTCTCGTAAAGCTCTTTTAAGGCTTGATCTTTACGCCAAATTAACGGGATTTGGTCGCAAAACATGGCTGTTTCAGTCTTTATGCTTGATATGTAAACTACCTCTGAGCCGTCAAATTTCATGTTTCCAATAGGGTATTTAACGAAGTTTCCGTCACTACATCTTATGTAAACATGTTCGATTCCGCCGTTTGGCTTAACAGCAAAGGAGACGACCTCTCCTATTCTGCGGCCGTACTCGTCTTTAACTGGTTTTCCAAGGGATAAAAAAATGTTGGAGTCTTGGGGCATAGATATCCCTCCATCAGGCTAGGATGTTTCCGTTGGGGTTTTCTCGGGCAATGGCATTTGCGGTATTCCGGCTGGAAGTTCTGGAAACTTCTCTTTAATCTTTTGTTCGGCTACTGCGGCCGCCTCCGTCAAGATCTTTTGAGCGTCCTCGTTGGCAGCTTCAAAGTTTATAGACAAGCCTGTACTCTGTCCAGCCTCCACTATTATTCCGCTGAGCAGGTTGCCAATAAGCCCCAGCTCCCTTTCGGCTTCGGGGAAAATGTTAGCCATTCCGGTTTTTACAGCTCTTAAAACGCTGACGGCTGGGCCGAGAGTTGAAACAACGTCTCCAAGTTCTGATACTGTTCGTAACCTTAAGACTATTTGTTCAAGGGCAAGCCTTGCTTGCATTATCATTTTTTCCATTTTTCTTATTTCTGCTAGTTCGTTGGCGAAAACGTTGGCTCTTGCCATGTCATGCTTTGTATAAGCGTCAACGATTCTGGCGAATATAGACTTGTCTCTTTGGCTGAACCTTTCGCTTGCCTGGTCAAGCTTCTGAATCTGGAGTTCTATGCGGCGTATCGCCATGTCAAGTCTCGGTTTCAATGGGCCTGGCGGTCTAACCGCCTCTTTAATGCGTTCTGTAAGTGGTTGCTCGTCGCGTCTCTCCTCCCATCGTTTACTAAACCGTTCTGACAATATAGATTCCTCCAAAGAGCTTAAGGGGGTTTATAGAAATCTTATACATTGTTAATATGCTGAAAATATTCACGTATATACGTAGAGATATATATGCTGGCTGAAATCTTTTTGAGCTTTAATTTTCCAGTGAAAAGAATTGTTTGCTGTTTTCGCTGAAATAGACAAAAACTTGTAAGTTAGACTAAAAAGAACCTCGGAAATCAATTCTAGGCTAGGTGGAAAAGAATGGGTGAAAGGTTAAAGGTTTTCATCTTCGTGGGGCTTCTAGGATTCTTCGCAGGCATCATAGCTGACGTAACAGCCACCTACGTGATCCCAGCGTTAATCGCACTGCTGCCATCGCTAGGCGTAATTACGAGATACTTGCTTTCAGGACTTGCGGGTGCCTTCCTAACGCTTATCCTCGTCAGCATATGGGCATACATCACCGGACCATCAGAAACCTAACGCCATCCATCTTTTTACCCCTTCGCAGCATGATTTTGTAGAAGCTTCTATGGGTTTATCTGGACTCAGGAGCGGAAAAACCAATCACCAGTCAGCGTACCTCGATGTCATCATAGTCCAATAATAACTTAGCTGGCGAAATTATTTATGTTTTGCAAACAATCGTTTGGAAAGTGGGCAAAAACTAGTGTATCAATATCCTCTGGTGAAAGGTTTGAGCGAACAAAGTTCCCAGCGGGAAGGGCTTAAGCCTTCCTTGAGCCTATGGGATGCTACAGCCATAAGCGTTGGCGCAGTGATAGGCGCTGGCATATATGTGGTTGAGCGAACAAAGTTCCCAGCGGGAAGGGCTTAAGCCTTCCTTGAGCCTATGGGATGCTACAGCCATAAGCGTTGGCGCAGTGATAGGCGCTGGCATATATGTGGTTATTGGGATTGCCGCTGGCTATGCTGGTTCGGCTCTGGCTGTTTCCATGATTCTGGCGGCTTTGGTTTCTGTTTTCACTGCTTTAAGCTTCTGTGAGTTAACGGCTTGGCAGCCTAAAGAGGGCAGCATATACGAGTATTCCTACAAGCTTATTTCGCCTTTCGCCGGCTTTCTAACGGGTTGGATGTGGGTAGTCTCAAACACTTTTGCAGGTGCAGCTGTAGCCTTGGGGTTTGCAAGCTACTTGCACGCCTTGTTTCCGGTTTTTCCGCCTAACTGGACGGCTGCGCTGCTTTGCCTCTTTTTCACGGCTATTAACTTTGTTGGTGTTCGCCAATCCGCCCTATTCAATAACGTTTTGGTGGTTGCTAAGCTTTTGATTCTAGGATTTTTCGTGATCTACGGTTTGTTCCACAT
>Ga0185307_1001948_pt1 | contig 11015 bp, 12 predicted proteins | sample LHCtaG_FD_128010 | JGI IMG/M metagenome (GOLD analysis project Ga0185307, IMG submission 128010) | Hot spring microbial communities from Little Hot Creek, USA to study Microbial Dark Matter (Phase II) - LHC4sed_matched (SPADES... | ecosystem: Environmental > Aquatic > Thermal springs > Hot... | reverse complement strand
CTCTTTCCGAGGTTTGGAATTCTGCCTCTCGTTTGCGCGCAAGCCCTCTGGATCCTGCTCTACGGACCCAGACCCATCCAGCTCTTCACCTGCTCCGGGTTCGCCTTGGTTTGGATTCTGGCCCTGGGGAGGCGCTCCTCCCCGTTCGCGAGTTTTGGAAAGCTGCTGGGCGGTTCGCTCCTGACGTGCGCCGCCGGCATCCTCCTTTACGATTTCTGGACGGGGGTGGTGGGGTGGAGCCTGCTGGGGCATTCAAGTCTCTACGCATCCCTCCTAGGGCAGATACCCTTCACCCTCTACCACATGTGCTCCCTCGTTTTCGTCCCCCCTCTCGTCGCCCTCGCCAAGCTGACCCTGAGGGTCAAGGTTCCTATGCCGGTGTCGGTGCCAACTGGGATTCAGAGCAAGTTAGTGAGGTGAGAGAGTGTCTGGAAGGGATCTCCTGGTTTTCGCCCTCGTGCTGCTGCTGGTGGGGGCCGGATCGTTCTGGGTTGGAACCACCCACCCGTTCAGGGCGGGCGGCGGGAGGGTGTCGATGGTGGTGAGAAATGAAATAGAGAACGTGGTGCTGATAAACACGAGCGTCGAGTTTTCCGCCGGTGAGACGGTCTTTGATGCCCTGAACAAGGTTGCTAGGGTGGAGTACAGCTTTTATCCGGGTCTGGGCAAGTTCGTGACCTCCATCGACAATCTCAGGCAGACGCAAACGGCCTGGTGGCTGTACTACGTGAACGGGACGTTGGCCTCGATCGCGGCCGACCGCTACGGGCTGATGGACGGGGACAACGTTCTGTGGAAATACACCTCAGAGATGCCTTTCTGACCCACCGAGACTCCATTCGTGTGAGCACAGCGAGCTAGGATTACTTGTGGGGCTTGGTTATTAGAACCCTGGCGGCAGCGCTCGCGCCGGCTCTGGCCGTCACCACCGAGTCTCCCGTTCCTATGATTATCGCGTCGCCCTCTCTGGGTTGGAGGAGCTGGATCAGCCTTCTCTCCGTCTCTCGGGGCACCTCCATGAAACCCTCCGGGAAGTGCAGCCTCCCCTTCTTGAAAACCAAAACAGTGGCCCCCAAGGATCCGGCCTTTATGGCCTCATCCCGCTGTTGTAGCGGTTTGACCCTCCCGGCCGCTCCCCGGACCAGCGTAGCGACATCCACCCTACCCACAGTTATCTCACCAGCGTCCACCTGCACGTAGCGGAGGGGCTCCCCCAGGTATTTCCTGCCCTTCTCCGTAAGCGCGTGCCCGGAGCGGCAGGACGCGACCAGCCCCTCCCTCTTGAGTCCCTCGAGAAGGGTCCTAACGCTTCCCTCACCCAGCGAGAGCCACGTCGAGAGCTCCTGCCTCGAGATTCTCCCCTTCTCGGCGATGAGCTCGAGCGCCCTCCACTTGTGGAGCTCGGTGAAGGACGGTTTTGACCCTCTCATGCGAGCGGCCCCAGCCTCATGGCCTCCACAAATCTTTTCTTGAAGTCTTCCCTCCCCGCCAGCGAAACGTGCTCTATTTTCCGCGCCAGTTCTCTTGCTGTCTCCCTTTCCCTCGCCGAGAGAAGCATGAGTTGCGCTCCAAGTCCCGCACCATGCCCCAGTTTGATCACCCGCGCGGTGGGAGGGAGCATCCCGATGGATGTTGCGGATTCCGTATTGAGGGAGGCCCCGAACGCCCCCGCCACGGCGAGGCAGGATAGCCCCCCGAGCTCGACCCCAGCGAGATCCATCAGTACCTCTATGCCCGCCGCCACTGCCGCCTTCGCGAGCTGCAGCTCCCTCACATCCGACTGGGTGAAAACCACCTCCCCGTGAACCACAAATTCCCTCCCATGCCTCCCTTCCCTGAATCTTCCCCCCTCACCCACCATCCTGCCGTCCGCGGAAACGGCCTTCCTCTTCACCAGCTCCGCCAGCAGGTCCACCGCACCGGAGCCGCACAGGCCCAGCGGGGTTCCGGCAACCTGAAGGGAGGGATTGAGGGAGTCGTCGAGCCTGACCCCCCAGATGGCACCCTCGCCGGCCCTCATCCCGCAGGTGAGCCTTCCCCCCTCAAAGGCCGGACCCGAGGCGCAGGAGCAGGCAAACATCCGTTTGCCATCGGAGAGCACGACTTCCGTGTTGGTCCCGATGTCCACGAGGAGCCATGGTTCGCTCCTCTGCCAGAGCCTAGAGGCGAGCAGGTCCGCCACGCAGTCGGAGCCCACGAAGCCTCCCACCAAAGGAGGGGAGTAGACCCAGCCGGGGAGGTCGAGCCCCAGCCCCGCCGCAGGACGCTCTAGGGGGAGAAGGGTGTGAGGGGAGAAGGGGGGCCTAGCCAGGGAGTCTAGGGGGAGGTTGAAGAAAAAGTGATGCATGACGGAGTTCCCGACCGCGGTCACCTCGTAAACCCAGCGCTCCCGCCCGCCGCAGAGTCTGCGAATGAGTGCCCCGATTCCGGACAGGAGGGGCGCCCGCAGGTCCTCGCCCTGGAGGGAGAGGGTCAGCCTAGTCATAACGTCCTCTCCGGGTTGGGGGTTGGGGACCGCGGCGGCGGAGAGGATCTCCCCCGTTTCGAGGTCGAGGAGGTATCCGACTAGGTTGGTGGTACCCAGGTCGAGGGCGATTCCAAGCACCTCTCCGACCCCCTCCTCCTCCGCCAAGGGGCTTCCCCCTCTCAGCACCCTCGTGAAGGTTTTTCCCTCTCTTGAGACTAGGACCCGTTGCACGGGCGGCTCCACCTTAACCCGTATCCCTAAGGCGGGGAGAAGGGAGAGCTCCCCGGTTCCCCTGCTCACCGGCGGGATTTCAACCTCCAAATCCCCCGCCCGGAGGAGGAAGGCCTGACAGGCGAGCCTGAAGCCGCTTTCGAGCCTTTCCCCCAGCCATTCTCTTTCCGCTTCCGTGGGGGGGCTCAGGAGTTCCGCTCCCCTCAGCACTCTCACCACGCATTTCCCGCACAGCCCCAGCCCCCCACAGGCCGATCTGATCGTCACGCTTGACTCGCGGGCGCACCGCAGGAGGTTTCCGCCGACGGATCCAGTCACTTGGATACGGGCCGCCAATCATGTTGCTTGGGACCCGGGAATTTATTCGGGAGGTTCACGCTGACCCTAGCGCGACCGTTCAAGATTGGATTGCGAGCCGTTCGCAAGGTCAGATTCTAGATTTGAGCCCATCGTCTTGCTCGAGAGGTTCGGTGTGGGACCGCGGCAGCATCACTATACCATGGGATAAGGTATGATGGCCGACAAACAGGAAATTGTATACCTAGACTCGTGTCCCGCCTGTGGAGGTGAGGTGACGGCATCCAGGCTGCTCTCAGGACTGCCCTGTGAGAGGCATGAAAAGTGGGGATTTGAGGTGTCCCCCCTCTTTGGGCGTATGAGTCTGACCCCCAGGCCCCAGCAGGAGAGGTGGGCGAGGTTCTACCTCTCCGGGTTTAGCTTCGCCATGGTGGGTCCCGACGGATGCGGGAAAAGCACCGCGTGCATTGCCTTCTGCCTGCACTCCCTCTCTCTGGGAAGAAGGGTGCTCCTTCTCTGCCCGAAGGGGGAGGTGGAGAAGGCGGAAAAGCTGGGGATCCCGGCGTACCCTCCAACGGAGCTCCCAGAGGGGAAGGCGGACCTCCTGGTTGTGGATGAGGTCAAGGAATTCCGCAAGGTGGAGGAGGTGAGGTCGGCCGTGCTTGAGAGGCTCGCGGAGGGGGGGCAGCTCATACTCTCCTCCTCCGAGACGCTGGCGAGGAAGAAGTGGTTCAAAAAGATGGGGCTGGAGGAGAGCCCGGCCGTGGAGGGCAAGCGGGTTCTGATGGTGGTGGAGTCCCCGACCAAGGCCAGAACCATCTCCGGGTTCTTCGGGCGGGCGAGCACGAGGAGGGTCAAGGGGACCAGCGTTTTTGAGACCCCCTCCCCGTTCGGCCATCTCTCCCTCCTGGCAACCGGGGGTCACTTCTACGAGCTGGCCCTAGAGAGGGGAACCTACGGTGCCGCCCTGGAGGATGGCTTCAAAGTCTACTTCAAACCTCTCCGCCCGCAGGTCCTTGAAGCCCTGCGGGTGCTCTCGCTGGAGGCGGATGAGGTGTACGTCGCGACGGATCCGGATGCGGAGGGGGAGAAGATAGCCTGGGACGTCAGGGCGGTGGTCTCCCCCTTTAACCGAAACCTCCACAGGATCACGTATCACGAGGTCACCAAGCGGGCGATCACGGAGGCCCTCTCCAATCCCGGAGACTTCAACAGGAACCTCCTGCACGCCCAGCTCCTGAGGAAGGTGGAGGATGCCTGGATAGGACTCCCCCTCTCCACGGAGATTCAGCGCGTCTTTGGGATAAAGGTCCTGAGCGCCGGGAGGGTGCAGACCCCCGTGCTTGGGTGGGTGATAGAGAGAGGGAACCTCAACAAAAAGGAGAGGGTGGAGCTGATAAACCTGACCCTCAGCAACGGTTTCAAGCTCGTCTTCAAGGCCCCGAAGGGGACCTTCGACAAGATAAGGGAGGAGGGGGAAGTCAAGGTAGCGGAGGTCTCAGAGGAAGTGAGGGAACTCAACCCTCCCCCTCCCCACCATACCAGTAGCCTTCTGATGCAGGCCAGCGGGTTCGGCATCCCGCCCGAAGAACTCATGAGGATCGCGCAGGACTTGTTTGAGAGGGGTTTTATCACCTACCACCGGACGGACGCCACCACCGTCAGCGCCGTGGGGATGCATCTCGCCAAGCAGTACCTCGAGAAGAAGGGGCTTTCCGAGCTCTCCAAATCAAGACCCTGGACGAGCGAGGGGGCGCACGAGTGCATAAGACCAACAAGGGACCTCGACGCGGGGGAGGTGGAGGCCGGGATCCAGGAGGGGAAGCTTCCCCCCCTCACTCGCCGCCACCTCTTTGTTTACGGCCTCATCTTCAACCGGTTCTTGGCCAGCCAGATGAAGCCGGCGAAGGTGAGGTACCAGAGGGTGAGGTTCCTCGCGGGGGGGCAGGAGGTGGAGGTGAGCCTTCCCATAGAGGTTCTTGAGAGGGGATTTCTCGAGGTCAGTCAGCTGGCCCTCAGCGATTTCAGGTTCGAGCCCGGGACGGTGGGGGTCTCCGGCGCCGAGAAGCGAATGGTGGGGAAGGAGCCCCTCTACACGGAGGGCGATCTAATAAGGCTGATGAGGGAGAGGGGGATCGGGAGGCCCAGCACCTATGCCCCCACCGTCCAGAAGCTGAGGGAGAAGAGGTACGTTTTAAGGGTCGGGAAGGGAGGGCTCGTTCCCACCAAGCTCGGGAGGGAGGTCTATCAGTACCTGACGGAGAGGTACCCGCACCTGATCTCCGAGGAGAGGACGAGGATACTCTACCAGAAGATGGACGAGTTGGAAAGGGGGAGGGCGGCGGTTGAGGAGGTGGTGGAGGAACTCCGGAGGGAGGTTCCGCTGGATTTAGAAGGGGGAAGAAAGTAGTCAATGGCGGAGTTCAGGCACATCGTCAGGGTGGCGGGCAGGGACCTGCAGGGGCGGAAGAGGGTGGATGTCGCGCTCGCGGATGTAAAGGGAATCGGGTTCGCGCTGGCAAGGGCGGTGGCGTACGCAGCCGAGGTGGATCCCTTCACCAAGCTCGGAAACCTGAGCGAGGAGCAGGTGGCGAGAATCGAGGAGGTGCTGAAGGATCCCCTGAAGCACGGGATACCCGCCTGGATGCTCAACAGGAGGAAGGACTACGAAACGGGTTTGGACCTTCACCTGCTGGGTTCCGATCTCGTCCTGGCGGAGAAGGCCGACATCGGGAGGGAGAAGAAGATAAGGAGCAGGAGGGGGATAAGACACGAGCTCGGCCTGCCGGTGAGGGGGCAGAGGACCAGGACGACGGGGAGGAAGGGATTGACCGTGGGCGTGATGAGGAAGGAGACCAGGATGAAAATGGAGGCCGGGAAGAAAGAGGGAGAGGGCAAGAAGGAGAAGAAGAAATGAAGCGGCAGAGGAAGAAGTACGAGAAGCCCTTCAAGCCTTGGGACCGGGAGAGGATGCAGGCTGAGGAGAAGCTGATGGAGAGGTACGGGCTGAAGAACAAGAGGGAGATATGGAGGATGCAGGCCATCCTGAGGGGGTGGAGGTCCCAGGCGAGGAGGCTCCTGGCCTCAAAGGGCCCCCAGGCCGAGCTGGAAACCCGCCAGCTGCTCTCCAAGCTGAAGAGGTACGGGCTGGTGGGGGAGAACGCCACCTTGGATGACGTCTTGGGGCTCACCCTTGAGAACGTCCTCGAGCGCAGGCTTCAGACGGTGCTCTGGAGGAGGGGACTCGCCAGGAGCGCCAAGCACGCCAGACAGCTCATCGTCCACGGGAAGGTCGTGTTGGGCGGCGAGGAGTTGAGTTCCCCCAGCTTCCTCGTGGAGAAGGGGGTGGAGGAAAGGCTGGAGGTGAGGGAGTGAAGGAGCGCTGGGGGGTGGCCCACATCTATTCTTCCTCCAACGACACCATCATCCACATCACGGATCTCACGGGTGGGGAGACCATCAGCAGGTGGTCGGGGGGGAGGATAGTGAAGGCGGACAGGGAGGAGGGCTCACCGTACGCGGCTATGCAGGCGGCGGCTAGGGCGGCGGCCGAGGCCATGGCGAAGGGGATAGTGGGGGTGCACATAAAGGTGCGGGCGCCGGGAGGGTCGAAGAGCAAGATTCCCGGACCGGGGGCTCAGGCGGCCATAAGGGCCTTGGCTAGGGCGGGGCTGAGGATAGGGAGGATAGAGGACGTGACCCCCATCCCGCACGACGGGACAAAACCCAAGGGCGGGAGGAGAGGAAGAAGGGTATGAGGATAGAGATCCTGAGGGTGGACGGGAACGAGATGAACTTCCTCCTCTCGGACTCCACCCCGGCCTTTGCCAACTCGCTGAGGAGGAGCATCATGCGGGAGGTCCCCACCATGGCCGTGGACGAGGTGGACTTCTACTCCAACGACTCCTGCCTCTACGACGAGTTAATCGCCCACAGGCTGGCCATGATCCCCCTCACCACCCCGCCGGGATACAAGCTCCCGGAGGAGTGCAACTGCACCGACAAGCGCTGCCCCAAGTGCAGCACGAGCTTCAAGGTGAAGGTCAGGGGGCCCTACCTCCTCACCTCCGGGGACCTGAAGGCCTCGGATTCCAGGGTGGCGCCCGTGAGCGACAGGATACCCATCGTCAGGCTGGAGGAGGGGCAGGAGCTCGAGTTCGAGGCCTGGGCGAGGCTGGGATTCGGGAAGGTTCACGTCAAGTGGCAGCCGGCCCTCTGCTCCTACAAGTACATGCCGGTGGTGACCGTCCACCCCAAGCTCTGCAACGGCTGCGGGGCCTGCGTGGAGGTCTGCCCGAGGAAGATCCTGAGGGTGGAGGAGGAGAAGGTGAGGGTCTCGGAGGTGGAGAAGTGCCTCATGTGCAGGGCATGCGAGCAGGCATGCAAGAAGCAGGCCATTGAAATCGGATGGGACAACACCAAATTCTACTTCTACTTGGAATCGACGGGAACCATGCCCCCGCTGGAGATCCTGGAGAAGGGGATCGAGGCTCTGAGGGACAAGTTCGAGGAGTTCGCCTCGGCGGTTAAAAAACTTTAGACTCTCTTGAGGAATTTTCTAGCGGGGGTCGCCAAGCCAGGTCAAAGGCGCTGGCCTGAGGCGCCAGTCCCGTAGGGGTTCGGGGGTTCAAATCCCCTCCCCCGCACCATATGCTCTTCCGGCAAAATTGATGCCTCCAGCTCAAAGGTGTATGAAATCGCAGGACCTCGGCTAAAGATAAGCTTCAGGGGGGAGGGGCTGTACGTGGTGAGGAGGCAGGTCTTGATTTCACGGCTGTCCCCTGAGATGTGTTTATTGCGACACCAAAAAAACTTCTGGGTTTCTAAGTCCTCCTGCAGGGTGGAAACCAGACCCGGCTCTGGAAAGTTCGCCTCCAGAATCCCCAGATGTGGAGGAGGTTGTGAGGGGGTTTCGGACCTGACCTTCTGCAGCGCCGGAGGCGGTGCCATTGCAGGTAGCTCAGTTCGGGCTCTTCCCCCACTCAAAAGTACTAACCCCTACTTAACCTCGGATAGAGCCAAGTCCGATAAATAAAGCCGAGCCGAAAAAAGATGCCGTACCGGTCGAGACTGGGATGTGCCCTTCACCGTCCGGGTAGGGCCATCTCGGAGGTGCTGGCGAGGCCCGACCTCTTCCGCACCACCCTCTTCATGGCCCTCACCGGGATTCTCTTCGGCGTCCTGATACAGTACACCATGTCCACCGCGGTCGTGCCCCACTTCCTCGCCGTCTACACCCTGATGTTCAACACCATCTGGCTCCTCCCCTCCCTTCTGAGCATGCTCCTCTTCTGGCTGATGGGGAAGAGGTTCAGCGCGGAGGCTTATCTGGAGTGCGGCTACCTGGCCTTCATGCCCTTCTACACAGGTCTCTGGGCCTACTTCCTGCCGGCGGGGATCTACCACTACCTGAGGGGGGACTGCCTCGCCTATCCAGCCATCGTCTGCTACGACGAATGGATCTACCTGGCTTTCCCCGTGGGGCTGGGCTTCCTCCTGAGCTACCTCTACTCCATTCTGGTGGGGGTGAGGGTCGCCAGGGCCCGCTGGTACGTCTCCTTCCTCGTTTGGACCCTCTCTCTCTCCAGCCTCTACGTGACCTACCTGATCTTCAGGGGGTGGCTATGAGGCTCCCGGAACTCCCCCCTAGGGTCGAGGAGGTCTGGAGGAGGTTCAGGCCCTTCAGCGCTTTGGCGGCTTTCTTCGGTCTTCTCCTCCTCCTGATGTGGGTCACGTACGTCCCCTACCCCGACCTAGTGTATCTAGAGGAGGACGGGTTCCCCTCCGCCCAGGTCCCCGCGGTTTCCTGGCCGGGCGGGACCTTCCTCGTCGGCAGGAGGGTCGCCTCCGCGCTCGTGGATGGGTTCCCGGTGTCCGTGGAGAACGGCGTGGCACGCCTCCCAGAGAATCTGGCCCCAGGATGGCACGAGCTGGAGATCGACGGGGTGAGCCGGGGGAAGGTCCTGTATGTGGCCCCGCACTCGCCCGACAACTTCTTCTGGGTTTGGGTCTCGGATATCCACACTCCTCCCTTCGGTGAGGAGAAAATCCTGGACAGGAAGAGGGTTCTGGACCTGGTTGGCGAGCTCGGGCCCGCCTTCGTGGTGAGCGGGGGCGATATGACGGACTTCGGCCTTGAGGACGAGTACAGCAACTACCTGAGGATAATTTCCGATGTGGGGGCGCCCGTCTACAACCTTCCTGGAAACCATGAGACCTACTCCGATGCCCGTTTGCACCGCTACGTCCGGGAACTGGGTCCCACCAACTACTCCTTCACCTTCGGCGACTGTCTCTTCGTGGCCGCGGCAGGACTGCATGCCTACAGGGGGTGGGGTGGGTTCAGCAACGAACAGCTCTCCTGGTTGGATCGCGAGCTCTCAAAGCCCGCGGGGACCAAGTTCCTCCTCCTCCACATCCCTCTGGCTTATTACACCGGGAGGGAGTACGCCTGGGTCCCCTGGTGCAGGAAGGACAACTACTTCACCCAGATTCTGGAGGGGCACGACCGGGTGATGGAGATCGTGAGGAGGGAGAACGTGCTCACCTTCTTCGGCCACTGGCACACCTTTGACCAGGAGTTTAATCTGGATGGATTGAGGTTTTTCCACTCTCCCAGCGTCACCCAGAATTCCAAGGGGGTCTTCTCGGCCATCTTCGGGATCACCGAGCCGTACGCGCTGGGGTTCTCCTTCAGAGTGGTGGTAGTGGAAAACGGGCGCCTCAGGACGGTGTGCGTCGATCAGCACAAGCTCTCCATCGTGCGGGAGAACACCGCAAGCGGTCAGCGCATTCTGGTCACCAATAACCACGATCATTCCGTTCCCCTGAACCTGAAGGTCAGCCCTGGACCTGGGGACTACACCGTTTCCGCGGGAACCAAATCTTATGTTCAGCCCGACGGAACCTTCTGGGTGAGACTGGAGGCCCAGCCCGGAACCACCGAAATCTCGGTGGAGCGATCCCCCTGATCACTCTCTGGAGAGGTAGACCTGCCCCGACCTAGCAACCTCCTTCAGGTAGGGCGAGAGTTCCTTCACCGCCTCCTCCACCTTGGAGTGCTCCCCGCTCAGCTCTGCGATGGCCACCCCCTCCTTGATCTCCAGCATCCTGCCGCTCCTCTCCTCCACTTTCTGCACGAACTCCATCGTCTCCCGGTCGTCCAGCCTCCTGCTCTTCAGCAGGGCGACCTCCCTCACCGCCGCGCGTGCCGGGTCGATCACCTCCACGCTGATGACCGGTATCAGGCGCTCCAGAACCTTGCGGAGGTACTCGGTGGTTCGGTCGTCCGCCTGGAAGCTCAGAATCATGCGGGCGAGACCGGAGGGCTCGATCCCGACGGTTATGGAATCTATGTTTATTTGTCGCCTCGTGAAGCACCTGGAGACCCTCATCATGACGCCGGGCACGTTCTCGCACAGGATGGAGAAGATGCGTGTCGTCATGTGAGCATCTGGTCCAATCTTCCCCCGGCCGGCACCATGGGGAGCACGTGTTCGTCGGGATCGATGAGGATATCCAGCACGGCCGGCTTCCCGCTTTCAATGGCCTGCTTTAGCTTCTCCTTGATCTCCCCCGGTCTCTCCACCCTGTCGCCCCAGGCACCATAGGCTTCCGCGAGCTTGACGAAGTCGGGGGACTCGCCCAAATAGGTTTGAGATCTGCGCTTCCCGAAGAACAGGTCCTGCCACTGCTTCACCATGCCCAGATATCGGTTGTTGAAGATGCAGTTCGTCACCGCAATGTTGTTCACCACGCAGGTGGCCAGTTCTTGGGAATTCATGAGGAAGCTCCCATCCCCGGCGATGTTGACCACGGTGTGATCGGGTCTGGCCACCTTCGCCCCCATGGAGGCGGGGAAGCCGAAGCCCATGGTGCCGAGCCCGCCCGAGGCTATGAAGTGCCTGGGCTTCCGGGTGCAGTAGAAGTGTGCGGCCCACATCTCGCATTGCCCGACCTCCGTGACCAGAATGGCGTCCGGTCCCAGCGTTTCGTTTATCTCCTTGATCACGCGCTGCGG
>Ga0185307_1001947_pt1 | contig 11019 bp, 16 predicted proteins | sample LHCtaG_FD_128010 | JGI IMG/M metagenome (GOLD analysis project Ga0185307, IMG submission 128010) | Hot spring microbial communities from Little Hot Creek, USA to study Microbial Dark Matter (Phase II) - LHC4sed_matched (SPADES... | ecosystem: Environmental > Aquatic > Thermal springs > Hot... | reverse complement strand
TTTTAACTACTTGAAGGAACTTATATAGCATAACTACTTCCTCATCCTAGCCTTCCAAAGCTTTATTACAATATAATTGAATACCACTACCTCTAAGACTAGTGAAGAGACGAGAACGACGTGCTCATGCGTGGGTTGAAACTTGCGGAAAATGTAGAGACGGTAGTATAAGTCATATTCGTAGAGTGCTTTAGAGGGCACCGTCATGATTTTACCGCCGTTTATAATTGTAATATTCCCTATCGCTATCGTTGCTTGAGGTGATTCGTTAGTAGTAAAGTGTCCTTCGTAAAGCCCTACACCTAAAGCTAAATACATCCCCCTCCGTCCCAGGTATTCACCAGTTCTATCAAATAATTCTGGAGAGCCTGCATTGACGTTAAAACTTATAGTAGTTGGCTGAGTAGCGTCTGAGATCACGTTAATAGCATACCAATCAATGTCCGTCATTATAATGAGGTTTGCATAGGCTACCTTCCCCTCGAGCACCTTGATAACTCCTTGAACCTGGAAATCTGGTTGAATAAGTTCATCAAATGGAATTACTAGGATTACCTGGGCGAACCTATTTTCTCTAAACTTTAAGACCTTAATGCTAATACCTATGCATTCCTCTTCGTTCTCAACATAGCTGAACACTGTAAAACTCGTCTTTCCTTCGAGGTCTTTGATTGCGTAGGGTGTTTTTGGTTGAGGATATATCACTAATTTAGCCTGCCCGCTAGTGTTCGCCACGAAGAAGTAGCGTTTAGTCATCATTATCGGGTAAGCTACATCGACCTCGGATCCTTCTACGTCTAGCGGTAGAGGCAACAATACGCCTCTGGGTTGCACTGTCATGTTGTAGATAGGTGTGGTTGCATTTAGGATAAGGTAAACTCTATCGAATTTGTTTAATCCTGGCACCTCAATAGTTAAGGAGACCCCAGCGTTAACTCGTTGATAGGTAGCTATGACCTCTGTATCCGTTCTCACGAAGTTCAATAGTTCTATAGCCAGAATAGCTGACGTCGCTACTATGGCAAGCAGGACTACTGCGGCGAAGAGGGCATCTATTGTTTTCTCCACTTACCTCACCTCATGGTCTTTCCAGCCATGTAAAGCGTCATAGAAATTAATAGTGCACGGGATGTAACTACAGTTAAGAGCCCCATGTGCACTCCTAGAGGTGTTGCTGGAGACCACGTCGCAAGGTGAAGTAGGTCTATAGCCGCTAGGCAAATAAGAGCGAGTACATTAAACGCAATTTTTACGTGTGGTGTGGCAAGGATTAATAGTATCAAGGTGGGTAAAGCAATAACAGGGTTCCAGAAAGGCGAGAACACAAAGTAAGAAAGCATTGAAAGCGCCACTGCTCTAGTTGTTTCCACCTCGTGATGTATTCTGCTTGGGAGAATAGAGAACAACAAAAGGTAGGATACCTGAAGAATAAAGCTAATATGGCGAAGGTGCGGGTTATTCCACGCGTAATTGAAGTGATCTATATTGGAGGGGGTGTAGATAGCATTGAATTGCCAAGCGTAGATCATCGCTTCGAATGTGGGGTGGAGAAAACCTGTGTGCGAGTAGTAACCATCTAGAAGTGCGAATATGGACTCGCTAGGTCCTCTCGATAAGTGGTGAAGACATGTGGTCGCATACATTAATGGATCAGATACGAGATACGGAGCCGATATAAGTACAACGATCAATAGAAACGAGCTCACTAGTACTATTCGATCCCATCTCTTAAACAGGAATAATGCGGGGATCAATAGCACGGCATGGTATATCTTGGTCAGAAAGCCCAGAGCAATAGATAGCCCAGTCCCTAGTGGTCTCCTAGCCCTTATGAAGTAAATAGCAAGGACAAGCCAGAAGAGTGCCAAAGTATCTGCATGTGGATTGAATATAATAGCCCAGATAAATACTGGGTGGAATGCTACAATTGAAGTTAAAGCAATTGCTTTTCTTCGAGACGCTATTCCTTTAAGCAACTTGTAGAGGGCAATTAGTGTAAGATTAGCTGTAACGAGATTATAGAGTATTATAATTTCAGCACTACCAAGTGCCTTGTAGAGATATGTGTACGGTAGTTTCCCAATGGGCGGGTAGCCAGGTCTAAAATCCACATAGTGAGCCAAGCCATTGGTTAAGACGTATTTGTCGTCAAATAGCCAGCCAAGAGTGTTGGGATCGGTAATTAGAAATAACGAGAAAATTAGTGCATCATAGAGCGCTATCGCTAAAATAGACTTAACCACTGGCTTCTTTACGATTCTCGAGAAACCCTTAAGTAGTTGCATTCAATCCACCTTTTTCGGTAACTCACTATGAGCGAGCTCACTTATGAGCGTTAAGAATTTCTTAGCACTTGATTCCCAGCTATAGATATAAGCGGATAACTTAGCTTTTCTCGACATCTCAACTCTAAGCTCTTTATCCATGAGTACACGTAATACGGCCTTGGCCAGTGCTACTCGATCTCCATCTGGAACTAGAAAACCTGTCTCGCCGTCTTTTACGCTATCGATGAGGCCGGGTACTTTATACCCTACAACAGGAGTTCCACATGCTTGTGCTTCAAGCGCACTAATTCCAAATCCCTCCTTCATCGAGGTCATGACGTAGACCCAAGCTTTTTCTAGATATCTGGCTTTTTCTTCTTCGCTAATGGCTCCTTTGAACTCTATATTTTTATCTAGTCCCAGTTTTTTGGCTAGTTCTTTCAGTTCTTTGTAAACATTGTGATCCCCATTTCCAGCTATTATGCATTTAACACTTGGTATTATGGTTTTAATTGTGGACATGGCCTTGACTAATTCATCAACTCTCTTGTATCTCTTAACTCTACCAATGTATACAACGAGAGGATACTCGGCTTTAGAAGTACTTGAGCACATTATAGATTTTTTCGAGAAATGCCCAGGGGGTATTACTATGATTCTCTCCTTGGGAAACCCTAGTTTTATTAGTTCCTTCCTCGAAGACTCGGAGACTGTAATTACTAGGGTTGTGAATAATGAATAAATTTTCAAGGAGAGGATTTCATATATGTATAGGAGTAGTGCTATAGGCCATGGAAGCTCCTTGAACAGTGTTTTGCTGTGTACGTGGTGAACAATAACTAAGAGTGGTTTCGAGAACAGCTTTGAGAAGGTTAAAGGCCATATGGTTGGAAATTTACTGATGTTTTCGATATATAGATCGAATTGCATAGCAATTTTCATGCACTTAAGTAAGCTTATGGGGATGAAGAGCTCTTTCTTTGTCACAATGTACTCTGGATAATTCGCTATTTTATGGCCTCCTCTCCTGTCAGTAGAGGATATAACTAGAAGTTTAACTCCTTTAATGCGAGTAATTATTTCGTGGAGATATCTTTCGGCCCCTCCAGCCTTACTATGGCTTATACTCCTAGGGCTGAAAATGAGAACATTCATATGCTCTATGAATGACGTATTTTGCTTCGACATGCTCCCACGTCTGCATCATATACTACTTTTACTACTTTATTACCCTATTTCATAATTAATACAATTAATATACCTATTTTTTTAAAGTCTCAAAACAAAGGGGGAATACTATATGTTAGCGTAGGCCATAAGATATGCCTTGAAGACCATATCAACATTAGAGAAGCCTCTTGGTTAAAGGAGTAGATCTACAGGTACCACTTCACGAAGTAAACAAATATTTAAAACTGTTAAAGAGAGAATACCAACTAATAACGAATTTAATAATCCATCGCCTAGCAAGGAAGGTCTTCGGCTTTCAGAGCCGAAAGCCCGGGTTTAAATTCCGGCGAGCCTAACTTAAAGTGTTACTTATAATGTTTTCAATCAATAGGGGGATACCTGGAGAGGACTAAGCGCTCGCTTGTGGTTACTGCTCCCTCTTTCAAGAGGAATGGATTTGTCTTTAACGCCGGGGTGGAGGATGTAAGCGGATTGTGGAAGAAAGGTCCTTTTACATACACTTTTTCCACACATGGCTCAAGCACTACCACGCGCAACTAACTCATTTCCACTCCACAAAAATAATTTTGCATCCCTAGAGGGGCATTATAGCTAGTTGAGGAGTCTTCCCCAAATTTGGAGAGAGGCCCACTCCTCTATTTCCCTAAAGGCCCTCTCGAGCTCTTGAGCCAGGTCTTTCTTGAGTGTAGTCCAAGTACACCTTGAGCCACTTGTAAGTAGAGTGCCCCAGCAACCTCCTGACCGCTTCCAGGTCCTTGGTCCGCTTCAGCACAAAGACAGCGTAGGCGTGTCGAAGAGCGTGGGGCCTGAGCTTCCTCCTTAAGTACCTCTTCGTGAACTTGTAGACCACGTTCCTCGCCTGCCTGTCGCTTATCGGGAAGAGCAAGTCCTCCTTGCTCGCTATCCTTCGTGAGTACCTCTCCATTACCTCCCACAACAGCGGGCTCTTAAGCCTAATGCCGAATTTGCCTAGGAACGGAAGTGAGTCCTCGAAAGCTCGAGGGCTTGTGAAGCCTCAAAACCCCCTTTTTGTCAGGAATGGGGTCCGAGTTCCGAACCCGCCAGCGACCTTCGCGGCGCGGTCCGCTCTTGCCCCTTACTCCAGAAATTTCTAGGGATAGGATGTAGTAATGGGAACTGAAGGCCTAACCATCAGCCTTCATCACTCCATTGCATGTAGTGTGGAAACCGGAGGCCGAGCCTTCAGAGCTACAAGGAGGGCGAAGCTGATGAGGGCGCGCCTGAGATAAAGCTCATAAGTTCCCCCAGAAATTTCTGGAGGTAGAGAGCGCGAGCAGGAGGTGAACCGACGGCCTTGAAGGAGGTGGGGTCGAAGGGGACGTGTCCCCGCTGCGGAATGCCCGTCAGCTGGATAGAGAGGCAACGAAAGGGAGGAAGGGAGTACTACGTAGCCGTCCACTACTTGGGGAGGCCTGGAGGGAAGGAGGCCCTTAGGAAGTGCTACTTGGGTCCAAGGGAGTACGCCTACGTGAGCTCAACTCACGAGGGCCTGGGGCTCACTTTAAAGGGCATGGTGGAGCCGAGGAGGGTTATGGAGTACTTGGACTCCCTATTGACCGCGCTCCCTCACTTGAACGTGGGGAAGGGGGAGCTCTCGAAGCTTGTCGACAAGCTCAAGCTCGTCCTCAAGGTCCTTGAGGAGAAGCTAAGGGAGGGCCACTATGAGCGCTCAGAGGGCGAGCTCTCAGAAGAAGGCCAAGAGGCAAGCTAGCAAGCCTAGCGACTTCAGCGAAGAGTACGTGGGTAGGCAAGTGATCGTGACGATGGACGATGGAACGGCAGTTGAAGGCACGATAGTGGAGGCAAGGCGCTACTGGTTCAAGGTGAGGACGTCGGAGGGGAGGACGATCTACGTCAACAAGGCCTTCGTTAAGGCGATTGAGGTCCCGAAGTAAAGGGCAACGGGCCATCCAGCGCCAATCGCTCGCAGCCTGCACAGGCTACCTGTTCCTTGGCCGGGTACTTCGGGCGATTGAGGAGCCGAGCGGCCCTGGCAAGCCAGACAGGAGCCTGTCCAGCCCCGTCGCACCGATACGATAGGCCTCAACCCAGTGGGGGAGGGGTCCCCCGGCCCCAGAGGGCCCCGTCCCGAGGGCTGTCCCGAGGGATGGGCCTCAAACACGTGGCTAACGAGCTTGTTGGAGGGGGCTCCAAACAATTGCCCCTTAACCAAAGCCCTGTCGTAGATTGGGAGAATTAAGACCAAAGCATAGCCGATGGTGAAGGCTAGGAACGTACTATCGATTTTCTCCAGGCGCTCTTTAAGTACCAATCTATGGTCGCCCTCAGCCCTGTCTCGATGTCAAAGCGCGGGGCCCAGCCCGGGAGCCTGCTGCCCTCGCTAATGTCTGCCCAGCTCATCGTAAAGTCTCCCGGCCTCTTTCTACCCTCAAACCTTAATTCTACTCCTCGCACGCCCATGATATCGCAAATCATCTTGGCCACGTCCCTTATCCTGTACGCCTTGCCCGAGCCTAGATTGAAAACCCCCCGTTATCGGCGTCTCGATGGTTATCCTAAACGCTTCAAGCACGTCCTCTACGTATATGAAGTCCCTGATCTCCTCCCCCGTGCCCTGTAGCGGAACCGGGTTGTGCCCAGCCAATATCTTCCTGATGATGTCTGTGATGACATAGGACCTATAACATTCAGGCCCATACACATTAAATATCCTGAATATGACGTGTGATGGACAAAAATACCGAACTATGCGCTCTCCGAGCAACTTGGTTAACCCATAAACGTTTACTGGGTTTAGCGGGTGCGTGACGGGCGTCGGCACCTTTACGGGCTCGCCGTAGACTGCCGAGCTCGATGCGAACACGAGCTTGCAGCTCAGCTTGCTACACATCACAGCAACGTTTAGAGTCCCCTAACGTTTGTCTCGAAGCAAAGATCTACATCCTCTTCGCACTGAGGGATCGAGGCTATGGCCGCCAAGTGCACGACTACGTCCGGCTTTAAAAGCTCGAAAATCTTTTTGAGTTCTTCAAATTTCCTTATGTCCACCCTTTCGTCTGCTTTGCTTGACGCTATGTCTACGTTGAACACCTGGTGGCCTCTATCTAAAAGATGCTTGGTCAGGTGATGCCCTATGCTTCGAGATTGTGATAATTGATAAGGCTAATATGTAGGTTAGTAGGGCTGTGAAGAACCCCCTATTCGCTTTAATTTCCGCCTTCACCTCATATAAGGCTCTCAACAAAAACCTACAACCAAGGCCTGAGAGCTCTCTAGCCGAGCACAGACCTTTAAGCACGCTCCTACATCCTATTGCCACGCTTTTCTCCTCCACATGCTAACACCCACATGCGCACAGCATAGCTCCTATCTCACATCAGGGTTCCACATAAAAGCGATGCGCTGCAGATCGCTGGCAGTGCTATTACTGCGTCAGGGTCCAGCGCGCCTCAACTTCAACAAGAAGTGGATGTAATTGACCACCTCTTTTAGGCTCAACTTGCTCTTGCCCCTTCGCCTGGACGTGAAAGTATATGGCACCTCGGCTATGGAGCTGTAGCTTGCCCTAGCTAGAACTTCAAGCAAGACCTTGAAGCCCGAGGGGTTGAGGGCCCTCAAGCCCCTCACGAGCTCCTTCTTGACCAAGAAGAAGCCCGAGATGGGGTCCTTAACGCTCCTAGTCCTTGGCAACAAGAGGTGCACGAGGGCTATGGCCCCTCTCGATATGAGCTTCCGGATTGGGCTCCAGCCCCTAACTCCGCCACCTTTTACGTATCTGGAGGCGATAACGATGTCGTGACCCTCCTCAATCTTCTCGAGCATCTTTGGGAGGAGCTCTGGCGGGTGCTGGAGGTCGGCGTCCATGACTGCTATCAAGTCGGACTTAGCCAGCTCGACGCCGTCCAAGACGGCCGACGTCAAGCCCATCCTCCTACCGCGCTTGTAGACCTTCACTTCCTCGCCCCCGAGGGCTTGAGCGAGAGAGGCCGTCCCGTCCGGGCTGTTGTCGTCGACGACGATGATCTCGTAAGGGATCCCCCTCAAGGAGTCCTCGATCCTCTTGAAGAGCTCGGGAATGTTTTGGGCCTCGTTGTAAGTCGGAACTACTATCGAGAGCTTCAACCTCATCACCACCTCCCGATCAACAGGGCCCCCGCTATGATCAGCAGTATCCCTATCCACTCCGTTAACGTTGGCCTCTCCCCCAAGACCAACGTGCACGCCAAGACAGTCGCCACGGCCCCCAGCGACAAGAAGAACCTCCCAGCCAACACCCCCATTTGCCTCAGCACCGCGTAGCTCAGCAGCGCCGCTACAAACGCAGTCCCCATCGCCAATACAAACCACTTATTGAAGACTAGCTCGAGGAGGAAGTCCAGCTCAAGTCGAGGGTCCCCCAGCTCTCTCACGCAATGGCCCCAGAATATCGCGTTCAGCGCCGATAGCAGCGCTATCACTACGCCCAAAATCCATAGGCCCGGGTCCACGACCTCTTTTAAGTAATGGCAATTGCTTAAAAGCTTTCGCGCGAGCTGGCTGGCGCGGGGCCCTTAGAGGCGAGCGTTGCGAGCCCTTTTAAAGCCGGAGGCGAGCAGAGGGCCCTTAAGCCTAAGCCCAAGCCCCTCAGCGGCTAGCCATCGCCTCACCCCGCTTCGCACCCCCAGAGATTTCTGGGGTAGAGCGTAGTGATGGAAACCGAAGGCCTTGCCCTCAGGCCATTGGATGGGCCTTGGGGCGCCACTTGAATTCCACCTCAAGGCCACCTCAAGGCAACCTCGTGCCTCGCATTCCCAGAAATTTCTGGAAGTGGGATAGTGTGATGGGGGTCTGAGGGCCTAACCTTCAGTCTCCATTCGTGAAGCATCCTTGAGGCTTGTCATTCTACGAGAGGCTTCTCTTGCAATCAGTATGACGCCAATACCTAAAGGCCCTCCTTAGCTCTGGCTTCACTTTGGGCTCCCAATTTTCGTCCTTGTGAGTGAAGACTATCGGCTTTCCGCAATACCTGCACGGAACTTCGAAGAGGGCTACGTCGCCTTTGTACTTATGAATATCCCTTACGTGGATCCAAGTTAGAAGCGGTTCATTAATGAAGTCTTTAATCGCCTTGGCGTACCCCTCATCTTCCATGCGCTCAACGGCCTTCTTGAGATCGTTGGCGAACTTCAAGATGAAGTCCTTGACCGTCATGTTGTGGGCTGTGGCCAACTTGTCCAGGACCTCATACTCCTCCTTCTTGAAGTAGAACTTGACCTCCTTGTGCCGCTTCCTCCACCTGTCTATGTACCTCTCCTTCTTTTTCTTCTGTTTGGACGCCCCGGACAGCTCGGACGCGCCCCTTCACAACCCTACTATTTCCCCTATATTGTCTTACTGTTACCCCAATATTCCCCCTGTATTCTCCTACTTGGCCGATGGTCTGGATTTGCGCTCTATCTCTAGTAGCGCAGACTGGCTTGTCAGCAAGCTCGCCAGTAAGCTGACAGGGGGGAGGAGGGGGTTCAGGGTCCCGAGTTTTCGAATTCGAGCCCTACCTCTTCGAATTTAGGAGGGGGATTCAGGGCCAGGGCTCCACAGAGCTCCGGACCTCTTCTCGCTCTCGGCTTGGGACTCATGCCATGCGCCTCCTCGCGAATTGCGAGGCCTCACGACGGCCCTCCTTTGCCTACTAGGCGCCGAGCCCATAACGCTCATTTCGCTTTTCGGAAAACAAGAGACAAAGAACCGCTCTTTGTCTTCGCGAAGCTTATAAGAAGGCAGGGCCTCTCAGAGCTGGAAAGCTCCTCATCGGGGAAGCAGAATGGGGGCCAATAGTAGCTTATGTGCGGGAGCTTATAAACCCAGTCCTCATCACGGGAATCGTCAGAAGCAAAGGAAACCTGCGGTAAGGCTGGGCAGGCTCCAGAGGCTCGTTCTCCTCTACGCCTCCAAGTGTAAGAGGTTCACGGCCTCCGATGTCGTGACGGCCTATTCTCTAAAGCTTCGCTGCGCTCACGCCAACAAGAGGGTCCACGACGCGATTCAGAAGCTCGTAAAGAGGGGCTTCCTTAGGAAGGTCGATAGGGGCGTCTACGAGCTGGTCGTCGACGTGTCGCCCGACATGTTGAAGGTCGAGGACGTCGAGAGCTCGATGGGAGAAGTGAAGGAAAACCTTCCCCCGCGCTCGTCGCTAGATCGACGCTCGTCGCTAGGTCTAAGCGCGGAGAGCGTAGAGGTGGAAGGCCTAGGAGGGCCCTCAGGATCCACGCGATGGGGGTCGAGGGCTACTTGGAGCTCTACGAGGGCCTCTTGTTGATCAAGCCCTTCGTGGACCTGGCCCTCAGGGGCTTGGAGAGGTACCTAATTGGCTTGGGGGTCTCCAAGCACTTCATTAGGAGGCTCAAGAGGGAGTACAGGCGCCTCTACGACCCTCAGGGGGTCGTTATTGGAGGCCACGTGAAGTACAACTGCAAGTCTGAGCTCTTAACTGACGTGTGCGGGGGGCTTCGTCTACGAGGTGGGCGTAGACATCGCCAACGGCTTAGAGCTCCCCAAGCTCTTCATGAAGGTGTACACAGACACCATCACCTACGACGTACCGCTCATTAGCTATGTCGATTACGTCCTTCTCCATCCTTATCGCGCTTGGGAACTCGGTGAAGTCGAGCATGTTCTTGAAGGCGAACATCTTCATGACCTCGAAGGCCACGTCCCTAAGCTCCTCAATTCCGGGCTCGAAGGCTATCGTGAAGAGCTTCCCGCTGTACGGATCTGCGTCGTCGACTGAATACTCTTTCAGCTTTTGTAAGATCTCCTCTTTACTCAAGCCCTTCTTAGGTAACTTCTCGCTCATAAGATAATAGCGAGGGGCTCGTTAATAAGCTTTTGAAGACGACGCTATTCTATGTCGAAGCTAAGAGGCCTGTCATTCAGGGCTATCAAAAGGGTCACAAGCTAAAAGGGCTACTAGCGGGGCGCGCCATCCGGAGGACTTTATTAAAACTTCGCTTAGCCTTTCGATTAACCAGGCCTTGCTGAGCTGGTTCCGCGGCTACGAGGGGGCGTTGCAAAGAGGGCTCGGGAGAGGGGCCTCGAGTTCCTCGGCCCGCCTAAACGCGTGCTATTAAGTGACAGTCCGACTATCAAGCTTGTGGTGGAAATGATTGAGGGCTTGGTCTTGAGCCTAAGCATAGTCTTGGCACTAGCCTCGATGTACAAGGCAATGATCGCGGTTCTTCGAAGGAGCCGTGCATAACCGCTCCGATACTCGTCGAAGCCTGACCACACGAGCCTCAAGGGAGGCAGAACTCCGGGGACCAAGAGTGGCGGTGTCGACTAAGAGTCGCAGAGGTTGGTCAAGGACCATAAACGAGTGAGTGGTCACCTGCGCCTTCTCCTGAACCTCTTAAACGGCGATATGTAGACGTCAACGTGGTAGACTAAGTCACTCACTTCTCTAACGAGGTTTATTATCTGGCTTCTGAGCTTGTAGGCCTCCTCGACCGTAGTCTTGGGGCTTACCGCTACGTGAATCGAGACCACGTAGAACGAGCCTATCTTCCTCGCGTCCACAGCTCTCACGGAGATCGCCCCTAAGCTC
>Ga0185307_1001946_pt1 | contig 11020 bp, 17 predicted proteins | sample LHCtaG_FD_128010 | JGI IMG/M metagenome (GOLD analysis project Ga0185307, IMG submission 128010) | Hot spring microbial communities from Little Hot Creek, USA to study Microbial Dark Matter (Phase II) - LHC4sed_matched (SPADES... | ecosystem: Environmental > Aquatic > Thermal springs > Hot... | reverse complement strand
CAGGCCGGCTGGTGGCAACATACTTGCCCACGCTTCAACCACGAGGGTTTGGCTTAGGCGGGCTAAAGGCGAGGGAAAACGCATTGCCAGAGTCTTTGATTCGCCATGTCTGCCTGAGGCGGAGTGCGTATTCCGCATAACAAGCAAGGGCATAGAGGACGCGCCTGAAGAAAAAGTGCAAGAAGCTGAGAGTGGGGAATAGGCGGATATTAGAAGGTGGGGGTTTGGTTAGGATTCAGCGCAGACTCTCGAGAAAACGGTATCTCGGCGGCAAATACGCCTACGAGTATGAGCGCCTATCCCTGGATATCCCCAGCAAATTCCACAAAAAGGTCAAGCCCTTCATAGGGCAGGATTTAGACATTGAAATAAGCGTTAAGGGCAACTATCTGGTTATAACTTTGAGTCCGAGAAAACGTTTCGGCATGCCGAACACGCCAAGGGAAAAACTAACACCTGAAAAGCTTGTTGAGGCTGAATTTTAACATGAAAATGCAAATTCGACTTAAATATTGGCTGGCAGAAAAATTTTCGCCTATAGGCGTTTCTGCAGGCAGAAACGGTTTCCCCGCGGGCACAGCTGACAAAAACCTGTCTATTAATTTAATTAGCAGCTTCTTTGGGAGTTTGTTTTAGGTGCCATGGCGGTGAATGAAAATGGCTGGGGAGAGCCATGCTTTAGAAATCCAAGTCGCCTTGAAAGGGAGGGACAAGGAGCGGTTTCTCAAAATTAAGAGGTTGAAGGGTATGACGGACGAAGATGTTCTGCAGCTTATTATTAACGAATATTATGAGAAAAGGCTGGCTGACAAACCTGCAACACGATAGGGTTGGTAAGGCTTAGCCCTTCTTGGATGTCCTCTCGCTTTTCGTTATCTCCTCTTCATGATCTCTCCAGTACTCGTTGATTAATGCGCGAACAACCTCTGTGTAGTTTTTAAGTCCCAAATGCTCCTTAATCTTTAAGAAGCGTTTGGCTATTTCGCCTTCAGCCCTCAGGTAGACCTTTAAAACTTCTTCCTTTGAGCCCTTAGCCATTTAAAACTCCTCCATTTTGTCGCAAAATGTGTACATTTGACACGTTTCAACGGTATAGACCACCATGTATTTAAGACTTCTTGAAATGCTCATTTCGCCCTCTCCTTCCTGATCCAGCTTTTTACGGCTTCGCGGATAAGCGTTGAGAGGCTGCGCCCGGTTTCGCTGTTCTTCTCTCTAAGGAATTTTAGGTCTTCAGGGTCTAGGAATACGGTTACACCTCTCTTTCTTCCCATGCAGGTCCACCTCTATAGTGTATTTGAAGCTAATTGTTTATAAGTTTTTCCACTTTTTGCAACTATCGGAAGTTTTATATTGCTAAAAGCCACAAAAAACTAAATTGTGTGGATAAAAATGTCTCAAGGTAAAAACATCCTGGACATCCGCGTGAAGCTGAAAGGCGATGTTAGAACCCGCTTCCTCCAAATTAAGAAGGCCAAGGGCTTGACAAACAACACCGAGGTTCTAAGGCTCATCATCAACGAGTACTTCGATAAGAATCTAGCCAAGGAGGATTGACGCATGGGTGCGAGATCACACACAATGGTTTCCATGGAGGATCGTGAGTTTGTCCGCGAAGAACTGGCATGGCTTGCGGAATGGATCCGCAGCCGATATCCCAAACTCAACTTTAGCGATATCCGCCGGCTCATTCTGGAAATGGTTCCTGTAAGCGTTTAGGAGGAGGCGTTTTGGCTCGTAAAGTAAAGGTTTCGGTCCTCATCGAGCAGAAAGACCTTGAAAGGCTTGAGGATTTAAGCCGTGAAAAAGGCAAGTCGATAAGCTTCCTGGTTCGTGTGGCTGTCAAGGAGTTTTTGGAAAGGAAGCTTGCCGCTGAAAGGGGGCAGGGGCATGAGTGAAGCCGTAGGCGAAATGATCAGCGAAGGCGAGCTTGAGGAGTTTAGGGATCCACTTTTGAAGCTTAAGGGCGTGACGCCAGAGTTTGCTGCTTTGCTTAAGGAGGCCGGCTACTTCACTATTGAATCTATAGCAACCGAGGTTCCACATTTCCTCTTTCAAAGGATTGGGGAGAGGATGGGCTTTAGCCTCGACAGGGCTGAAGCCTTGATAAGAGATGCGAGAAGCAAGCTTGACATCCGCATATTGTCAGCTAAAGAACTTTACGAGGAGGAGCTTAGGCGCAAAACAATTCCAACGGGCTCAAAGACGTTGGACGAAATTTTAGATGGCGGTATAAGAACTCAGGAAATAACCGAGGTTTGCGGAAGCTACGCCTGCGGCAAAACTGAGCTTGTCTACACAACAGCCGTTTTAGCGCCCAAAGCCTTAGGCGGAGACGTCCTTATACTGGACACGGAGGCAACCCTAAGCGTAAATCGGATACGCCAAATCGCCAAGGCGAGGGAGCTTGACCCAGACGAGGCAATAAACCCCATCCACCTGCGGAGGGTTCCCTCATCCTCAGACTTGATAGCAACCCTTGAAACAGCCCACAAGTTCATTAAGGAAAGGAACATTCGCTATTTGGCTATAGACAGTTTCGTATCTCCTTTCAGGAGGGAGTATCCTGGACGCGAGTTGCTATGCCCACGGCAGCAGAAGCTGAACTACGCCATCGGTTTGCTGATAAAGCTGGCAAGGGCTTACGACATGGCGGTTCTCGTCACAAACCAGATTTTGGCAACCCCCATAGCCCAGTACACAACAACAAGACCTGAGTTTCTGAGGCCGCCCATAGGAGGATACGTTATGGCTTACGGAGCCAACAACCGCATATACCTGCAGGAAACAGACAAGCCGAACGTAAGCATAGCCACACTCATAGACTCAAGCTATCTCCCAAGACAAAGCAGAACTATAAAGATAACTGAAAGGGGAATCGAAGACGCTGGTTAGAAAAAGCCTAATTTTTGCCGTTTTTCGGAAAAGGGGCAAAACTTTAACATAATACTGTACTCGGGTATAGGATGATGATTAAAAAATGCTGGAAATTGAAAAAGAAGGCAAAATTGAGCTTATTCCAATAGAGCAGCTTAAACCCTTACCAATGCACTTCACGGTTATCGGCAGAGAAGAAGAGGACATGATAAGGGAAGACATGAAAACTAGAGACGTGAACAGCATAGACCCAATCCTTGTCAGGAAAATGACGCTCGAAGAAATAGAAGAAGCCAAAGAAAAATATCCATTAGCTAGATATGAGATTATCGACGGACACACAAGATGGGAAATCGCCAAGCTTCTTAAATGGAGTGAAATGAGGGCTGTTGTGAAGGAATGCAGTCGCGACGAAGCCTACATTCTAAACTATAAACGAAACAAGGAAAGAGGCCTTGTTGACCCGATGCTTGAAGCCATGTGTTTCAACTATTTCTACCAGAAAGGATTCACCGCCACCCAATTGGCTGAAAAGTTTGGGGTAAGCGAGCCACGCGTGTGGCAAATACTCAAGCGCATGAAAGTGGAGAGGGAGGCAAGGAAGAAAATCCTCCAAAAAGCTTTCATGGGCAAACCTATAACGGCAAAACACATCGAAGTCGTAGCCGCACTTCCAGAGGATAAACAGCCAAAACTTGTTGAAACGATAGCCCAAAAAGGGTTAAGCGTCAAAGAAGCTAGAAAAGTCGCCAAAGCACTTGCTACAAAACCTGAAGCAGTTGAGAGGATTCTTGAACTTCCAAAGCCGAAGCTTGTTGAAGAAGCTGAAAAAATTGTAACGCCTCCTCTAAAGCCGAAACCGCCTGAAGAAGAAATATTCGAAAAGGCTGAGGAAGCTAGAAGGCACTATCCGCCGATAGTTGTTGACTATGTGGTCACAAGGTACAAGGGCAAATATCTGGAGGACGTTTTAAAGGCGGTTTTTTGGACGCTCTGGAGCAGACTGGATGAAGCTGGAAGAGAAGGCGTAACAGCTGAAGCCATAAGACTGGCGGGCGAAAAAGGTTTTGTGCAGCCAATCGTTGGCTGAAAGGCTTTTTGAACTGTTTGTGGCACGCGACGACGTCTACGGCGTTGAAACAAGTGAAGGCTGGAGAACCGAAAAGGGCAGGCTAACGCCGAAAGAAGTTCAAGACCATTTAAACGGCAAATACACTCTTGGAGTTTACCCCCTCAACAAGAAAGGCTACATAAAATGGCTCTGCATAGACCTCGACTACAAAAGCGGAGAATACCTCACCATTTACATGAGCAGAAAATTCGGAAAAAACAGCATAATCGAGGAAGAAACAGGAGGAAAAGGCACCCACATATGGGCATTTCTGCAACCCACACCCCTATGGCAAATAGCCCACGAAATAACCCAAATGGAAAACGAATTTGGCGTAAGAATATTTCCAAAACAGCGAGAATGGAGAAACGACATAATAGGCAATTTTGTTCGCCTCCCGCTTGGAAAGCACCATAAAACTGGAAACTGGAGCCAAATCGTTAAAGGCGACATATGGACCGTTAAACCCTACGTTACTTGCGTTCACCGTGTTTATGACCAGTATGGAGATGGAAACTGCCTAGCCATAGATGGCACAGTAGGCTACTGCCAAGAAAACCTATGCCCGCATTCACTGAATAGGAGCCAACGCTATGGACGTTAAATCGAAACTTTTAGCCCTTGCCAAGAAACTTGAACAGACGGCTTCAGACCTAGAAGCCTACTCAGCCCTCATCGAAAAATACAACAACCAAACAATCTAGGAGAAGCTAAAGGCTTGACCGAGTTCGACACGGCTGATGTCCGCCAAAAAGTTATGGAAGCCCTCGCCAAGCTAGACGAGTTAAAACATTCAATTGAAATTTTGCAAGCCCAAATCCGCAGCGACTTTGAACATAAAATGGAGCTGTTCCGCTTCAGCCAAGTGCGAAAGGAGTTTTTGGAGCCATTCTTTGAAGAGCCTTATGTGATTATTCCTAAAAGGGCTAATGAATGGTATGTTATTGCTCCCAAATGGCTTAACTTTCAAATAGGCTGGCTTGAGCGCAGCACTAAAAGTTACAACATTTTCGTCGTAAACCGCTACGTCAAATGGTTCAGCGAAATTCCACAAAGCCTAGAAGAAAAATTCAAGTTCGCCAAGCCCCTGCCCTTCAAAGTTTACGATGGCATGCTGCTGACTGGGAAGGAGCTGCAAGAGGAAGCCCTACGCCGATACAAGCATTTTATTACGAGGCGTGAAGGCGAAGACAGGCTACGCGTAAAGAAAGGCTACGAGTTCAAGCTTATAGCCCAAATGGTTGAAGACGGCACCCTGCCTTTTATGCCAACCCCGGTTAAAGAGGAAGATTTGCGCCCTTGGGACGGCATTAAACTAAGAAACTATCAGGAATATGCATGGAACGAGTTTCTCAATAAGGGAGCTATTGGAGTTTTCTGGGCATTCGGAAGCGGAAAAAGCCTTTTTGGAATATACGCCCTCGCAAGGGTTAAAGGCAGAAAACTCGTTGTCGTTCCAACTTTGACGCTTAAGGAACAGTGGCTTGAACGCATAACCAAATACATACCCCAATACCGCCAAGAAATAGAAGTAGTCACATACCACGCCTATGACAAAGTCAAGGCTAACGAATACAGCCTAATCATTTTCGATGAATGCCAGCACCTTCCAGCTAACACGTTTGTCCGCTTAGCCACTTTGAAGGCAAAATATCGCATGGGCTTCAGCGGCTCGCCCTACAGAGAGGATGGACGCGAAAACTACATCATCGCTCTGACAGGCTTTCCGGTTGGCATGAGCTGGGAAGAACTTATCAGGCTTCAAGTAGTGCGAGAACCAACCTTCAGAGTTTACATTCTAAGCGACAACCGTGAGAAAATCCGTAAACTGGGCGAGCTTCTGCAGATACCCGTTAAGACGTTAATTTTCTGCGATTGGTTGGATTTGGGCGAGAAAATAGCCAAAAACTTCAACATACCCTTCGTTTATGGAGAAACAAGGGATAGGCTTGACGTTATCCGTGAAAGCCAAGCATGTGTAGTTAGCCGTGTAGGCGATGAGGGCATAAGTTTGCCTGACATAGAACGCGTTATTGAGGTGGCTTATCTTTATGGGAGCAGAATGCAGGAGAGCCAAAGGTTTGGGCGATTAATGCATTCAACAAGAGAAGAGCCGGAGCATATAATCCTCATGACTGAGGAGGAGTTTGAAAAATATCAGAAGAGGCTTTACGCCATAACAGAGCGTGGGTTCAGAATCGAGTTTGTAAGGTAGCGGGTTTTTCACCCCAATTAGAAAAAGTTATGTGAACCTTTCGAAGTCGCTGCCGTGGTTTTTGAACCATTCCTCGAGGGCTTCGTGGACTATCTTGGTTTTTAGGCCTTGGGGTATGCGGCCCATTTTGTTGGCCACTGCTAAAAGATAGGAGTTCATTTTCTCCATCAGCTCCGGAGTAAGCCTGACTGTTAGCCATTCGGGTCCTTTAGGCATACCAACACCATAAATCTTACATCACAAAGCGGTATTTATGGCTTCCTATCCTCCACGAAAAGCTTCAACGAAAACTTGTTACGGCTAATTATTGGAATGGGCTTTTTAGCCTCCTCAATTGGCAGGTGTTGAAGGTTCAGGCAGGCCACAATAATCAGTAAGAGCCTCCTTGTAGATGCCTCGTCAATCTTTGAGTTTTCCAAATATTGTAGGCTGTAGCCGTCTGGGCCTACGCCTGCCATTACGCCGCAGTTCGCTATCGTGTTGAACATCCACATGGCTGCTCCAACAACGCCTATTGCGTTGTCGGCTAAATCCTCAGCTTTCTTAGCCTCGTTGAAGGCGTAAACATACCATTTCTCGCCTATGGCACTCTTATTCTTTTCAAGCCAGTCGTAGAATGCTTTGAATAGGGATTCCCTGAACATTCGGACAAGGGATTCCATTTTTAACCCTTCGAAAAAGCCTTGTAATCGGTAAGTTTCCTGTCAACCTTCTTTGAAAAGTCTTTCAGCGAGAAGCTTACCGCAGGCTTCTCTGAGCCTAAGAGGCTTTTAAGCCACGCCAGGATTTTCTCGCTGTACTGCTTGTCGCTTGCACCTTCATAATGAATCTTCGTTATATGCGGGCTGTCAACGTATTCTTTGGGCTCCACCGTGAAGGATAGCAGCTCTCCCCATGAGTCCGGCTTACTCCTCTTATAAAACGACACGTAAATGTTCGTTATTTCGCCTTTAACGCCGTACCTGAACTCTAAGTCGACAACCATGTTTTCTGACTTGACATGTATCTCGTCTATCCTCTGCATCATGCTTGGAAGCTGATGTGCAAACCTCTGCAAGGCAGCCTCAAACTGTTCGATAGAATACTCGCTTCTTATTGTTCCCAAGCTTTCACCCCAAAAGAAAAAGAAGGGTCATTTACGTCTGAGCCTGACCCATTCTGCAAGGTTGAATTTGTCAGCTGTTATGGGCGGAGGCTTAACGTAGAATTTTGAAACGTCCGCCGGCTCCCATAGATTTCCGTAGTCCCATAGGGGGCTTGAAGGTCCAGCGTAGTTTGGGTCTATTAGAAGTGAGTTTGCACAGATTATGCTGTATGGGTGTCGGCTGAACAAGGCCATGTTTACTAGGCAGGCTCTATACATCCAAACGTCTATGTCTATGCCGAACAGTATGAGGGGATCGTCTGGATACAATAGGCTTGCTTCTATAAGGAAACGCCCTGTTCCAACAGCGGGATCAAGAATTGTTTGGGGCCTTTTAAGATCCTCAATATTTTTGGCGGCTCTTTCTAGGGCTTTGTTTGCCCATATTGGTGGTCCATGCTTAAGCGTGTAGTCTGCAGCCCACATGAGGGCTTCAGCGTCAACCCAAGCCCTCTCCTTCCTAAGGAAATAGTCCTCCATAACCATTTGAAGCATGAGCTGAACAACGCTTCTCGGCGTGAGCATCTGTCCAAGCCTGTTGTTGGCTAGGCGTTCCTCCACGAAGACTTCGCCTATATAGTCCCAAGGCTTAGCCTTTGCAGCCTCAACAAACTCTTCGATAAGGCCTGTCTGCCTAACGCGTTCAGCCAATTGGGGCGGAACTTCGCGCCTTGCAGGTTTAATTTCTCCCTTGAAAAGTTGGCTTTTCGGAAGGTCTGGAAGTGAATAACGCCAAGGCTCGTCTATAATGCCCAGATAGTCGGCGACAAGCTCTATGGCTATTTCCCAGCAGCGCCTAGTTGAATGTCCAGTAGCATGGTAAATCTCGTCCATTATGCCCTTGAAAAGCTGCTTGGCGTCTCCTTCTCTGGCTCTCTTGAGCCTAACCCTGTAAAGCAACTCGTCTAGGTTGCTTCGCTTCTGCAAATAGGCACCCCGGAAAAGAGAAAAACTGCGGGTTTTGAACCCGCTTACGATTGGCTGGTCTTCTTCTTTTTCGTCGTGCTTATGACCATCTGTATTGGCGGGAGCGTTTGCAGTGTTGGGGCTTCTTTGACGGGTATTTTGACTTCGGCTGGAATCTCCATAAGGTGGTTTAGGCGAACCTTAGTGTCTGTAAGCTTCAAAAGCCAAACAAACTTGCCGCCTTGTATTATTGGGCATAGGAAAGCATAATAGCTTATGAACCCATGCCCGTGGGAGTATGTTGTAACGCCCACCGTGTCCTCTTTAAGGCGTTTTTCGGCTTCCTGCCAAAGCTTTACCACGTCAATCTTCTTCTCAGCATACAGCTCATACATTGCTGTAATTAGGAACTCGTCCACAACCGTTGATGGAACCCAGTTCTCCTCAGGAATTTCTAAAACCGTTGTCCTATCGAATGGCCTTACAACATGTTCCTCGCCCTTCTCGTCAACATAGTAGTATTCTATGAAGTCGCCCATCTCCTTCTCGTCCACAACATTAGCCTTGGAATCAAGAAGCTTGTAGTTGTAGTGCTCCAAAACCTCGAGGGCTTCGCTGCCTGGAACTTGCCCGCCTGTTTCAGGATCAATCAGCCTAGTTTCCGTCGCCAGCTCCTTCCCATGTCCAACCCATAGGAAACGTCTGTCGGCCACGACACGCACCTTCTCTAGAGGCTCCCCAGTATCGGCTTTCCGCATTTTTATGTCTGGCTTCGGAACCATTATCTCGTTGTCAACGGGCTTCATTTTGACCTCGACTTCTGTCCCTGAAATTTTCAATTTTAGGGGCATTAAATCACCCCGAAAAATGGAAAAAGGGTGCTAGAGCGCCTTGAGGAAGACAGGATGCCTTAAAACGCCTGACTCCGTAGCCTGATAGTATTGGACTAGAACTCTCAAGCCTGTCTTGACAGCCCTGTAGCTTTCGCCCAAAGCTGTTTCTGGGAATGGTTTAGGCGTTTCTGGACTGCTGCGTAGGATATCCATAATCTTTAGGAGCTCGTAGTCGCTGAAGCCGCTTCCCACGCAGCCCCTAAACTTGCCGTCTTTAGCTAGGACAAGACTGCCGAAGGGTCTCCCCTTACTGCTGAACGTGTAGCCAACAACCTCGCATTCTTCCACTCGCCAGTTCTTAACCTTAAGCCAGCTCCATGAGCGTTCGCCCAAAGCGTAACGGCTGTTAAAATCTTTGAGAATTAGGCCTTCCCTCTGCTTTTCTACAACTTCCCGCCACGCATTTTCAACGTCCCGTCTGTATGGAACAAACTGTATATGGCTAGACTTGCCTATCAGCCCTCTCAGAAGCGTCTTCCGTTTCCAATAGGGTTTGTCAACAACATACTCGCTTCCAAGTTTGATGATGTCAAAAGCCTTGAAAACAACTGGATATTTGCGTATCAAGAGGGGATCGGGAAACTGGGTGCTACAGCGCCTCTGGCAGGGAGTAAACTCTTCCATTCCTGTTTCTGGATTTATGTAGACAACTTCGCCGTCGATTATGAAGCTTCCTGGAATAGCCTTAGCTGCATCAACAATCTCTGGAAGCCTAACCGTGTAGATTATGCCGTGGCGGTTCTGAAGTGTAACTTCGCCCCTCTCCTTGATGATTAAGCATCTTGTTCCATCATATCTGCCGGCGTGAGTTCAGAACCCACACTTTCGGCTCTGCAACAAAACCCTGCCTTTTAAGGTCGCTTAAATCCCCTGTCTGGCAAAGCATCACCTTTATCAAGAAAACACCCCGAAGAGAAAAAGGGGTTATGCGTGTTTCTCCTTCCAGCTTATGTAGGCTTTAAGCGAAAAGCCACTTTTGCAGCCTAAGTCTTTTCTGGCGTATTTGAATATGGCTCCTGCAAGCTCTTTTGGAAAATGCTTCTCGAGGAACTCTTGAACCCTGAACATGTCGTTTTCAAACTCGCTTTTCCTTACGCCTAAAGAGTCTGCTTCTGGGTTAGCCTTCTTTATCAGGTCTGAGTAAATGGTGATTTGAGGCTCTTCGCCTAAAACGCTGATAACGTAGAAGGCTATTCGCTCCTTACCCTTGTAAAAGCTTCTGAAAGGATAGGACTTTTTTGTAGTGATGTTCATTTACATCGCCACATCCAATTTACGCACTTTATCATATTCTCTATGGTCTGGACATCCCTCAATAACGTAGTCTGAACCGTAGGCTACAACCTCAATGGGCTTACCACATTTAGGACACTTTTTAGGCAACAGCGTCACCCCAAACAGAAAAAGGTTAAAGCAGTCCCCAGCTGAAAAGCTCCTCGTTTGAGGTGAAAGGTGGAAGAGGGCTTTCCAAATCCCATTTTTCAAGAGCCAGGTAGAAGTCTATAACCGTGTAAAGCTCCTCCTCAATTATGGGCTCAGCCCACTTAGCCCTGTCAACAATAAACCTTACCGCCTCTTTGTGGTTCTCTCCAGTCCAATAGCTTCCCATGTCGTAGTTCTCCGCCCTTGGACAGTCCGGGAAAACCTCTGGAAGGAAATCCCCGTCTAATATGCCCACGTACCATACTCCGCTGTGGCTTCCACCATACCTTATAACGTCTAGGGAAAGCTCAAATTGGCAGTTACAGCATTTCTGAAGGTGCCTTGCAAAGTCAAGCTCTTCCTGGAGCCAGCAAAGCCTTTCAAGGGTTTTCTGAAGCATCTCATCACGCCACTTTTTAGCTTCAATCCTGCCAATAAGCTTCATTAGATAG
>Ga0185307_1001945_pt1 | contig 11022 bp, 13 predicted proteins | sample LHCtaG_FD_128010 | JGI IMG/M metagenome (GOLD analysis project Ga0185307, IMG submission 128010) | Hot spring microbial communities from Little Hot Creek, USA to study Microbial Dark Matter (Phase II) - LHC4sed_matched (SPADES... | ecosystem: Environmental > Aquatic > Thermal springs > Hot... | reverse complement strand
GCAATACTCCTGATCCCAGCCTTCATAGCTGGCATGATAATGCTGTTCGGAGGGCTCATGCTCTACGTGGGAGCCGAGATCTTCCACGTCGCCAAGATGAGGATAGAGCCTCGCGAAGGCTAGCCCTTTTCTCTTCCTACTTTACCCCGCGCGTAGCAGCCAGTCGTGCTCTAAGCTGACCCCCTCCCCGCCCTAGAGGGCGTGTCGTGGGCATCCACGAGGTAGGCCACGTGGGCTTGGAGACGAGGGCTAAGGGTATAGCTGACGCGCTGAAGGCCTGCCCCGGCACGGTTGTCGAGAAGCTGGACATAACCACCGACCCGACTAAGGCGGCTGAGGTCTTCAAGAGCTACCTGACCGCCCACCCGGACACAGAGGCGATATTCACCCTCGGACCCCTGGGCGCGCACCCAGCGCTACAGGTGCTCAGGGAGATGAAGCTCACCGGTAAGGTGCGTCTGCTCACAGTGGATATCGACGAGATCATTCTGAAGGCTATTGAGGCCGGCGAGCTGGAAGCCGCTGTGAGCCAGCAGCCCTACGCGCAGGGCTTCCTGCCGGTCGTGTTCATGTACCTCTACGTGAAGTACGGCATCATGCCGCCGCCTCAGGTACCCACAGGCCCGACGGTCATCGACAAGGCCAAGCTGGACCTCGTCAAGAAGCAGATCGCCACCACGGGTGGAGCGTAGAGGAGGTGCCCCGCACAGGTGGTTAGGTTAAATTAGTTGTTTTTCTCCCGGTGTTCCCCATGAGCCGCGTATCTAGGCAGCCGGTTTTTGCTGCTCTGCTGCAGCACCCCGAGCTGGGGGTCACTGTGAGCTTCTTCAGCATAGCGCTGGTTTTCGTCGCGCTGGTGCCGGACAAGTTCCTCACGCTCCCAACGCTCTACAGTATCCTCACCCTGGCTGGGGAGCTGGGCGTTGTCTCGGTGGGTGTAGCCTTCCTGATGGTCAGCGGGGAGTTCAACCTAGCCGTGGGGAGCATATACGCTCTCGTGCCGATGGGCGTGGCCTACATGATGATGGCGGGCGTGGACATGCTGCTCGCCTCGCTAGTCATGCTGGCTGTAGCGTTTGCCATCGGGGTGGTGATGGGCTACATCACCCTGAAGGCGGGAATTCCCAGCTTTATCACCTCCCTGGGCTTCATGATGTTCATCAGAGGTATACTCCTCGCAGTGACGGGGGGCTTCCCCGTCAGGATGCCTCACGACCACTGGTTCGCCCTCTGGCTCAACGGGCCGCTTAACGAGGAGGGGCTCAGGACGAGCGCCCTCTGGCTTCTGCTCCTCACAGCGCTCCTCGCCTTTGTGCTCGACTGGACGCCCTACGGGAACTGGACCTACGCGGTTGGGGGTAGCGCGTCGACAGCCAGGGAGCTGGGAGTCAGCGTGGCAAGGGTGAAAGTGCTCAACTTCGGGCTATCCTCCCTGCTGGCCGGGCTGGCGGGCCTCATCGCCTTCGGCCGCTTTAGAGTGGTGGACCCCACCCTGGGGGTGGGGCTGGAGCTCGAGGCAATCACGAGCGCTGTCCTGGGGGGCTGCCTGCTCAGCGGGGGCTACGGGAGCATCGCGGGGACCTTCCTCGGCGCTCTCCTCGTGGCAATGACGCGCGTGGGCCTAGTTCTAGCGAAAGCGCCGGCGTACTGGTACCAGGCGTTCATCGGCGTGCTGCTGATAATAGCCACTGTGATAACCACTTCGTGGTGAGGAAGTTCGTGACCTCGGGGTGAGGCGGCGTGTCTAACCTGCTGGAGATGAGAGGCATTGTGAAGAGGTTCGGTAGAGTCGAGGCGCTCAGGGGGGTGGACTTCCACGTCGGTAGGGCTGAGGTCGGTGGGCCTCGTGGGCGATAACGGCGCCGGGAAGAGCACCCTGGTGAAGATCATAGCCGGAGTTTACCAGCCGGACGCGGGCGAGATCTACTGGGAGGGGCAGCCACGAGTCTTCAAGACCCCTACGAGGCCAGGCGGGCGGGAGTCGAGATCGTCTACCAGCACCTCGCGCTGATAGACCTGATGAGCATCGAGCGGAACATCTTCCTAGGCAGGGAGCCCGTGAGGAGGATAGGCCCCATCAGCATCCTGGACAAGCGGAAGATGTCCGAGGAGGCGTGGAGGGTGCTCCAGGAGATCGGGCTCAGGAGGATCAGGAGCCCCGTGGAGCGCGTGGCGAAGCTGAGCGGCGGGGAGAGGCAGAGCGTGGCCATAGGCAGAGCGATGCACTTCAAGGCGAAGCTCCTGATACTCGACGAGCCCACCGCCGCCCTCTCAGTGAGGGAGACGAGAAGGGTGCTCGACCACGTGCTCGAGGTGAAGAAGCATGGGGTCAGCGTTATCATAATCTCGCACAACATCTACCACGTCTACGAGGTATCCGACAGAATCGTCGTCCTCGACCACGGCAGGAAGATAGCGGACGTACCCAGGGAGAAGGTAACACCAGAGGAGGTAATCGAGGTCATAAGGCGCGGAGCACCCCTCGAGAGCTAGTCGTTATTTCTACCTGTAAATATCGAAGTACATACATAAACATTTTTATACAGCTATTAGTATTATCTTCCCGCTATGGACCTAACCAGGAGGGACTTCCTAGCCCTCACGGCAACCGCCGCAGCAGCGTCGATCCTCAAGCTGCCGCCGAAGCCCCAGCAGGAGCCCCAGTCCGCTCAGGCGGGCGGGGAGGAGAGAGTACCGGTAATGTGCAACATGTGCGGCGCAGGCTGCGGAGTCTACCTGGTCAAGCGCAATGGGATAATGTACGTGGAGCCGAACCTGGAGCACCCGCAGCCCGGCCTCTGCGCCAGGGCAGCAGCTGCGATACAGCTGTGGAACCACCCGCTACGCCTCAGGAAGCCCCTCAAGAGGGTTGGCGATCGGGGTGAGGGCAAGTTCCAGGAGATCGACTGGGAGACGGCTCTCAACGAGATAGCCGCCAAGCTGAGGGAGGTAGTCTCGAAGTACGGCCCCGAGTCCGTCGTCTTCACGTACCACGACTTCTACGCGTGGCACATGCCCTTCATAGCTTTCACGCTGGGAACGCCGAACCACGTGCAGCACGCATCCTGCTGCCACAATGCCAGCACCTATGCACGCATGCTAATACTTGGTGCCGGCGGCCCGCCCACCGTGGACCCCGACTACGAGAGAGCACGCTACGTGATCCTTGTGGGCAGGGTTTTCAACGCGGCCATGGGGATGGTGCACAGGCTGAAGAAAGCAAGGGAGGCCGGTGTCAAGCTGGTGTACGTGGATCCGAGGATGGGCAACGCGGCGATGGCCGAGGGTGAGTGGGTGCCCATAATCCCGGGCACGGACGCCGCGTTCCTGCTGGCGATGATGCACGTGATCCTGACGGAGAAGCTCTACGACGAGGACTATGTGAAGAAGTTCACCAACGCGTGCTTCCTGATCAAGCCCGACGGCACACCGCTGACGGAGAAGGACCTGGGCCGGGAGGGCGCTGACTACGTGGTGTACGACCTGGACGCCAAGGACTTCGTCAGCTACAAGAAGGCGAAGAACCCTGCCCTCGAGTGGGAGGGCGAGGCCGCTGGAGTCAAGGTGAGGACCGCCTTCCTGCTCCTGAAGGAGAGGGCTGCCCGGTATCCGCCGGAGGAGGCCGAGAAGATCTGCGGCGTCCCAGCCGAGACGATAAGGAGGATCGCGAGGGAGTTCGCGAACGCGCGCGGCGTCATAGAGGACGGCTGGTGGACCTCGAAGAACGCCAATGACTCGGACGCCTTCAGGGCGGTGCTGACCCTCAATGCTCTCGTCGGGAGCATCGAGACGGCTGGCGGTCTCTACATAAAGCTCGGCAGTAAGATGCCTGGCTCCGCGACTGCAGCTCCAGACAAGGTCACGACGATCACCGGGGGAACCCTGCCGCCGATAACCGCTAAGCGCATCGACACGCTGAAGTACCCAGCGGTACCTCACGTCTTCGACGCCGTGCTCGACGCGGTGCTCGAGGGCAAGCCGTACCCCGTTAAGGCGCTGATTATCGTGGGCACGGAGCCCTTCACCAGGGACGCGAACACCGAGAAGCTCAAGAAGGCGCTGAAAGCGCTGGACCTAGTCGTCGTGATAGATGTTGTGCCTAACGACAGCGCGGACTGGGCGGACTACGTCCTCCCGGACAACATCTTCCTCGAGCGCGAGGAGCTGGCGGATGTGAAGTGGACGCCGCACGCGGCGATCCAGTTCAGCCACAAAGCCCTCGACCCACCGCCAGGTGTGGACGCGAGGAATGGCTTCTGGATAATGATGGAGATTGTCAGGCGCACGGTTCCCGACAGGGCCAAGGCCGTCGGCTATACGGAGGAGTACGCCGACTACCACAGGTTTGAGAAGTTCGAGGAGTTTATCAAAAAGAAGTGCTTGGAGAGCCTGTCCAAGAGCTGGAACGTCCCCGTGGAGCAGATAGAGAGGGCTCTCGAGGAGAAGGGCTTCTTCGTCTTCCAGTACTGGACGCCCAAGAAGGGGCCCGGCGCTCGCCCTACAAAGAGCGGGCTGGTAGAGATTTACAGCTTGAGGGCGCTGGACTTCAAGGACGACCCACTGCCCAAGTGGAAGCCGCCACCCTACACCAAGCCCACCAGGCCCGACGAGTTCTACCTGGTCAACGGCAGGGATCAGTTCGTGACCGTGCATGCCATCTGGACCTGGTCCATCGCGTCTCTCGTGGACAGGAGGGTGTGGATGAACCCGAAGGACGCTGAGCGCCTCGGCATCAGGGACGGCGACCTCATCGAGCTGGAGGGGCTGGACAACGGCTTCAAGGCGAGAGCGCGGGTCAAGGTGACGAACAGGGTGCGCGAGGGCGTGTTCTTCGTCTACAACAGGGCCGGCGGAAGGTTCTCCAAGCTGATCACCGGCCAGTACGAGGTTCTGAAGGAGGGCATCAACCCGAACATGTTCACCCTGAGCTGGCTGGAGCCGCTAAACGGCTCCCCCAGCTTAAACTCGACGGTCAGGGTTAGGAAGGTGGGAGCATGAGGCTGGCGCACCTCTGGAACCAGGCCACGTGCATCGGCTGCGGCGCCTGCATAGCGGCGTGCAACGCCGCGAACTACAAGTCGACGGACAGGCCCAACCCGACGTGGAGAGGGCTGCAGACGAACATCAAGAGGATAGTCTTCGACAGGGAGCTGAAGCCCCACACGCTGCTCGTCCAGTGCCAGCACTGCGAGAACGCGCCCTGTGTCGCGGTGTGCCCGACGGGGGCCAGCTACATCGACAGGGATGGGCTGGTGAAGATCAAGCCAGAGCTGTGCATAGGCTGCAAGTACTGCATGACCGCCTGCCCCTACGGGATGAGGTGGCTCGACCCCGTGACCGGGCTGCCGAATAAGTGCATGGGGGAGGAGTGCCAGGACAGGATCAAGCACGGGCTCCAGCCCGTGTGCGTCACGGTCTGCCCGGCCGGAGCCAGGGCGTTCGGGGATCTCGACGACCCGAACAGCGAGGTCAACAGGAGGCTGAGGGGTGCGAGAGTGATCCGGTTGCTCGAGCACAAGGGTACTAGGCCCAAGTACTTCGTGGTGGTGGGAAGATGACGTTCCAGGAGGTCTGGGATCCCTGGTTGATAGGGCCCTTCCTCTGGTTCGCGGGCATCGCAGGGATGGGCAGCGTCGCCTACACCCTCATGAAGCTGTTCAAGGTCGAGGAGAAGCTGAAGGAGCTAGCGCTCATAGCCTTCGCCTCCACCGTGCTCGGCCTCCTCTTCGTGGTCGCCGACCTCTCCAGGCCCTTCAACATGCCGTTCGCGATCCTGTCCTCGCTGGCCCAGGGCATCTTCCTGGCTAAGCTCGCCCAGTCGTGGATGACGGTGGGCATCACGCTGCTCTTCCTCCTCCTTCTCTTCACGCTGCTCCTCCTGCTCAGGCACACAGTCGCCGGCGGCCTTGCGAAGCTGACTGACGCCAGGTGGTTCCTCGTGCTGCTGGCGCTGATCGGCCTCCTCGTGACCATCTACAGCGGGTTCCTGATCTCCAGCGCCCCAGGCATACCCTTCTGGAACACCGGCCTCATACCGGTCCTCTGGGTGATCAGCGCGTCCATCTGCGCGGTGGCCATCCTCAAGATCCTGGTGCACTCGGAGGCCGTGGCGCACCTGCTCACGAGGACCGGCCTCGGCCTGGACGTCAGCGAGCTCATAGCTCTGCTGGCCTTCGTGCTGACACCGCTCTACTCCGGCCCTGAGGCAGCCCGCGAGAGTGCCTGGGTTCTGGTCTTCGGAGGACTTGCTCCCGCTTTCTGGCTCGGCGTCGTGGTGATAGGAGCCCTGGTGCCCCTCGTGCTGGGCTTCCTGCTGCTGAAGAAGGAGGACAGGAGGCTCGGCGTAGCCGCAGCTCTCTGCGGCCTACTGGGCGCCCTCATCCTCAGGATCCTGGTCATACACGCGGGAGTCTTCGAGGTCTTGCACCTCTAAACCCCTCCTCAAAAAGATTTTTCTTTACCTCCACGTGCCTCAATGCTTTTTAACCCTCTCTTCTCGTGATTATGCCTGTGGAGGCCGGTGAGCTAGTGAGGGCTGTGGAGTGCGCAGTGGAGGAGTTCAACAGGACTCACGGGAGCGAGGGGCAGGCTAGGCTGCTGGAGGTGTCCGGTGACAGGTTCAGGGTGGAGTTCAGGGGTAGCTTCTGCCTCACCTGCGGCTTCTACGACTACTTCGAGGACTTCGCCTACCTCCTCAGGGACTGCGGGGTGCGGGCAGGGGTCTCAGCGGTCGAGGAGCTCGAGGGTGGGGCGGTGGTGGAGTACAGGCTGCTCAAGGAGGGGGAGGAGTGGCGCTTCACTCCTGAGAGAGTGTTCCTCATACTTGAGTAGAAGCCGCAGGCGGGGGTGGGGTTTTCCTCCTCCCGGCTGTTGAGGAAGCAGGAAGAAGGCGCTCCACCCCGACCGCGCAGCTTTGACTGGGTAAGGTTTAAGGGGTGTGGTGGTGCTGGGCTTTGTGCCCTGCGGGGAGCTCGTGCGGGAGATCGCGGCGGCGCTAGCGGAGCTCAACGAGGGGCTTGTCGAGGGGCTGGTGGCGGAGGCGCTCGAGGCTGGCTGCCCGCCCCTGAATGTGGTCGAGCGGGGTATGCGGCCCGGCATGGAGGAGGTGGGTAAGAGGTTTGAGAGGGGCGAGTACTTCCTCCCTGAGCTGATAGTAGCCGCGGATATCTTCCAGGGGGTGCTGAGCCGGTACGTGCTGCCGCTCCTGCCGCGCGAGAGCAGGTTCCTGGGCAGGGTGGTGATAGGCACTGTGAGGGGTGATATCCACGACATAGGGAAGAACCTTGTGGCGGCCATGCTGCGGGCCAGCGGCTTCGAGGTCATCGACCTGGGGGTGGACGTGCCCCCTGAGAGGTTCGTCGAGGCGGTCAGGGAGTACAAGCCGGACATCGTCGGGATGAGCGCCCTGCTGACCACGACTATGCTTGAGATGCGGAATGTGATCGAGGCACTGCGGGCAGCGGGGTTCAGGGACAAGGTGAAAGTCATCGTGGGAGGGGCGCCTGTCACCGAGGATTACGCGAGGGAGATAGGCGCCGATGCTTACGCAAGAGACGCGGTCGAAGCTGTGAGAAAGTGCGCCGAGCTCGTGGGGAGAGCCTGAGTACAGCAAGGTAAAAGCCTTGGCTGCGAGGCTCTTGGGCGGCTTCGGCGTGAGGCTGGAGTTTGAGGCCGCTGTGGAGGTATCCGGGCTCGATAAGCTTCCAGAGGGCGCCGTCGTGCTGGATGTGTTTCCGCGGGTAGGCACATCTACCACCACCCTACTCGAGCAAACCAGGGTGATCATTCTGGTGGCTGAGCCTTACCCTGAGAACCTCGAGGTCCTCGAGAGCATAGTGAGGCTACAGAGAGTAGAGGACCGTGTGAAGCTGATGCTCGTTGCCCCGCTGGAGAGCTTGAAGCTCCAGGAGAGGGTAGATGCCGTTTTTCATGGGGGAGGTCCTCCACTGGACTCCCGGCCCCCAGCTAGTCCTAAAGGCTGTGAGGAACCAATTGAAGCAGGGCGGTTTCCTGGCACTCGCGCAGACAGTGTACTCGTCGCTCGGCATGAAGATGGGGCTGATCGGCTACCTCCTAGGGGCGCTGAGACCCCCTCCCACCAGCAGTGAGCTACGGTCTGTGCTCAGAGTTTCTGGCTACAGAGTAGAGAAATGGTTTGAGTCGATGGGTGTGGTGCTGGCGAGAGCGAGCCCCGTAACAGCATTTGTGTGATTCAGCTAGAATGGCCGCAGTACGAAGAGTAGGGTGTAGAGAGTCAGGCTTGCTGCTGAGGCCAGAGTCAAGGCCTTGTCAAGTTTTCCCATGCGCAGCCTCCTGAACCACGTGTGGCATCCCTCCTCCCCGAAGCCTCGGAGCTCCATGGCGTCCGCGATATCGTATATCGAGAGCGTTGCCGATATCGTCACCGGCACCACTAGGGGGGCGAGCGACAGGATCCTGGCGAAAATGTTCCTGCTTCCTCTGGGCCTGTAGCCTCGCGCCATCTGCGCTTCAAGCGTTTTCTTCATCTCACTCACGAACTCTGGGAGGTACCTAAAGCCCAGCTGCAGGACGTAGGCTGTCTTGTAGTTAACCCCCATTTGTCCGAGCGCCGGTGCGTAGAGGTTGTAGGGAGTTGTGTACACGAGGGTTATGGTTGCTACAGCGATCGTCAGAAGCTTTACTACAGGCGTGAACACTCTTAGGAGTATCCCTGGCTCTAAAGCTTGCTCAAAACCTAGCTGCCTACGCTGCGGGTGGAAGAGCACAGCGACGAAGAGGTAGTTGAGCAGTGAGAGAAAGAGAATGATGAAGAGCACGAACTTCCACGTGGTTTTCACTTTCTCCCAGGGCAGCCCGGCTGCAAGGTAAGAGGCTAGCGATGCGGCGAGAAGGGGTAGGACCAGGACTAGGTGGTAGGCTAGGGAGGCGCAGACCACGACTGAAAGGACAAAAAAGAACTTTGCTCTAGGGTCCAGCTTGTGCACCACGCTTGTTCCTTCTACGTACCTGATGAAGCGCTCGGCCATCTAGGCTCTCCTAGCCCTGCCTCTCACTGCAGACGCGTAGGCTGAGACCAGGATGGGTGTGAGAATCGCCCCGTTTATAGCATCTGTGACAGCAGCGGGCAGGAACAGCGCGTAGATAGCCTCTTCGAGCGTGGAGATGCCGTAGCCGAAGATATAGTCTGTGAATGCAGCAAACCCTATCCCAATGATCGAGGCTATGACTGCCAGCACAGTACTAGCTATGTATCCGGGCTTTGAGAACCTCTTCTCCTCTGAGAGGAAGTACACGGCTAGCCCGGGGATCAGGCCCAAGAGCCCGTTCCCCACGTCCCAGTTCCACCAGAAGCCACCCCAGCTGATAGCGTCGCTGATCACGTTGCCCAGGAACCCAGAGACAAAGCCCACGAGAGGCCCGAAGACGAAGCCGAAGAACATGGGGATGGCGACGCTAGGCCTGAGCGCTACTAGCTGTGTGCCCGGCAGCTGGAAGATGTTGAAGAACACATTGAATGCCGCGTAGAGGGCAGTTCCGACGCCCATGGCCACGAGGCTTGTGGTGGTTAAAGCAGTTTTCCTGGGCTTGGGTTGCGAGCCCATAGCGTGCTGACTCTATACCGTGGTAATTAATGTTTAGCGGTTGTTCCTGCATGCTAGCTCGCGCAGCTTGAGAACCTCCAGCCCGCCTGTAAGCTCCCTGCCGACCCTTATCAGGCTGGTCTCCCTTATCTTCCCGCGCCTTAACACCTCGGGGTCTGCGAGAATTCTGCGCGTCGGTCCGTCGGCAATAATCCTGCCGCTCGAGAGAACCACTGTTCTATCTGTGTACTCAAGTGCCAGGTCCGTGTTGTGGGTTATCAGCACTAGCGTCCTGACAACCCCCTTTAGGAAGAGCTCGTCTACGAAGTCCATGAACGAAGTGTAGCTCTCGTAGTCCTGCCCAGCCGTAGGCTCATCGAGAATCAGCACCTTGGGCTTCATCGCGAGAATTGCAGCGACGCAGATCCGCTTTTTCTCCCCGTGGCTGGAGGCGAAGGGTGAGAAGTCGAGCAGATGCTTCACACGGCATGTTGTAGCGGCTTCTTCAATTCTCGCAGGCAGCTCGTCCCTGGGAACCCCTATGTTCAGCGGTCCGAAGGAGATCTCCTCCCCGACTGTTCTGGCAAAGAGCATGGTGAAGGGATCCTGGAAGACCAAGCCCACGACGGGAGCTAGCTCGTAAACCTCCTTGCTCCTGGTCGACATGCCGTACACGAGCACTTCCCCTCTGGTCGGCTTGAGAATCCCCAGCATCAGCTTCGCCATTGTGCTCTTGCCGGCGCCGTTGTTGCCGAGAAGAGCTACCCTCTCCCCCTCCCTTATCACGAGGTTCACGCCCATAAGCGCAGGCCTCCCATCGTAGCTGAACCAGACATCCCTGAACTCCACGGCCACCTCGCTGCTTGACGGCGGTGCACGCCTCTCGGAGGTGGCAGCTCGCGGTCCACAGCCTTTAATCAGCACCTCCGCAGGCAGCTTGAGCTTCCCTGCGAACTTCGCGAGCGCGTGGAGGTCGCGGGTATCCTCGACGACCTCGCCTTGCTCCATGACAATCACCCTGTCAACCCCGGCTTCGAGAACCTCCTCGACCCTGTGCTCGGCTATCACAAGCGTTCTACCCTCCCTCTTCAGCTCCTTGATGAGCTGCTGGAGCAGGTTTACACCCTCGCTGTCAAGGTTTGCCAGAGGCTCGTCCATCAGGATCACAGGGGGGTCCATCGCTAGGATGCCTGCGATGGTTACTCTCTGCTTCTCCCCGCCGCTGAGCTCGTTTACGTCTCTGTCCTTGAGGTGCAGGATCCCCATGCGGGCTAGCACTTGGTCTACTCTCTGCCTCACGGCCTCCAGGTCTAGGCACTGGTTGCAAAGGCCGAACGCTACGTCATCGGACACCACCGGTAGGACGAGCTGCTTCCCAACCTCCTGCAGGACCGTCCCCACAACTCTGGAGAGCTGCGATAGCCTCGCGTCGGCGACCCTCAAACCCATGACGTACACC
>Ga0185307_1001944_pt1 | contig 11026 bp, 16 predicted proteins | sample LHCtaG_FD_128010 | JGI IMG/M metagenome (GOLD analysis project Ga0185307, IMG submission 128010) | Hot spring microbial communities from Little Hot Creek, USA to study Microbial Dark Matter (Phase II) - LHC4sed_matched (SPADES... | ecosystem: Environmental > Aquatic > Thermal springs > Hot... | reverse complement strand
TTAAAATAGAGGGTCCTGACGAGGAAGAGGCTTATAGAAACATATTAGACTTGCTCTTAAACATACTACCAGCAGAGGACAGGTGATTTATAGTAAATGATAGTCTTTAAGGGAATACCTGCATTAGGGGACGTTGCAATATCACGTATTTTAAAGTATCAATCTAAAGTGACTATAGAAGCTCCACAGGATTGTAAAGCTAGTGAGAGAGAACTAGAAAGACTTAATGAGGCCTTTGAAAAGTATAAAACACACATGAGTGAGTTACTAGGAGTTATAGACGAAAGTGAAAGGGACTTAATACAAGCATATGTCTTAATGGCTGAGACACTTGTATGCGAGGCCCGTGAGATCGTTGAAAACAGCGATTTGTGTGGAGGACTAGCTCTTAAACAAGTACTTGATAAGTACTTAGTATTAATGGAGAAGAGTGGTTCAGAGCTTATTGCTCCGAGGAAAAAGTGACTTCTCATGTTGCTATTTTAGCTAGGACATATGGTATACCATATGTCATAGTACCCTCTCTAGAAGTGTTAAGTGTGAGTGATGATGCACTAGTAATAGTAGATGGTTTTGAAGGCAGAGCAGTTATTAACCCACCTAGTGAACTAGTAGAAGAGTACTCGAAGAAAACAAATGTTCTCAGCGAGCTTGGAGATGTTTTGAAAAATACGCATGTAGAGCTGCTAAGACGCTAGATGGCTATGATATAGCTGTTCTCTGTAATATTGGTGGTGTAGAAGATGCGAGAGTAGCTTCAATACAAGGCTGTGATGGTGTAGGTCTATTTAGAGTTGAATATCTCTATATGTCTACTCGCGCACCTAGCGAGGATGTCTTAATAAACTCTTTTACGAGAGTAGCCGGGTTTTCGAAAATAAACCTGTTGTTATAAGAGCTCCTGATCTCGGAGCTGATAAGCCACCGCCTTTTCTAAGTATTTGAGAAGACAACCCACTCTTAGGGCTACGTGGTATTAGATTACTACTAGAGTATAGAAATGAAATATTAAAGCCATTTTTAAGAAGCTTTTTAAAAGCCTATGAGCGATATAGTAATTTAAAACTCATGATCCCCATGGTCACGAAACCTAGTGAAGTTTACGAGTTTTTAGAATTATTAGAGAGTGTTGCTAGCGATATAGGCTTTACTGATCTAGGTAAAGTAGAGCTAGGAATTATGATTAAGACACCAGCGTCAGCAGTTTTTATAGATAAGTTGCTAAAATACCTCTTTTAAAATTTGTGAGTTTTGATATTAACGATTTAACTCAGTATATTTTAGTAGTTGATAGAACAAACCCTAAGTTAATGAATATGTATATTAGCTCTAGGTTTTAGAATACTCAGTATTAATCTACGCTATGTAAGTTTAATTAAATATATAATTAGAATTAAAACAGTTTGAACATTTAAGAGAAAAAATGCTGATAGTGCTAGTGTAGTTGAAGATCTAGTAATAGGTACTCTCCGCGATTATAATGTTAATTTAAGACCAATACTCTTATTTTCTAAAACGCACTCACTAATATAAACTCGTAGTTCTCAATATATAATTTTAAGTAGTAAGGGCTAATAGTCGTATTATTGGGAGGTTTTATGCAGAAACAGAAATATGTGTATATACATTAGGAAAGACACTGAGAGTTTTAACTGTGTGCGATGTTGGACAAGGTAGCTCTTTAATAATGAAGGTGTTTGTAGAAGATGTGTTTAAAGAACCGGGTGTACCTTCACGTGTTGAATCAGTTGAGATCTTGACAGCTAAGGCTGGTGGAGCAGATATAGTAGTGTGTTCTATTCTACATGAACCAGAATTGCGAGGTGCAGCACCCGTGGTTATAGGATTAAAGAGCCTTGTTGATAAGAAGGAAATGAGAGAAAATATCAAGGGCGCTTTTAGAAAAAGGTTGGATTAAGATCACTTAGAGCCTAACTACCTAATATTGGAGAGAGTATTCCTTTTAGTAGCCATATAATAACATACCAGCCAGGGATCTGCGAGAGTAGCAAGTTCAGGTGCGTGTGTTAATGCAGGTAGTGTTAAGGCTTGACCTATAGCTAATATTGCACCATTTATAACACCTCCTAGTATAGCACCTTTCCACCCACCACTTCTATTTCTAAATACAGCTGCAGCACCTCCAGGGAAGAACAGCATTATCATTGGTGGAACTATAATTGCAAAGCCTATAGCTATAAATGCACCCGTAAATACTAAAAATATTATTAGTCCACTAATAAAGCCAATAATTATAACAGCTGGTGCTTGTGGAAACACGACAGGATAGTTTAGTGTTGGTCTAGCTTCTGGTACAATTTTTATAGCAAATCCTCTAAAAGCTAGAATTATCTCAGCAATAAGTATTCTCACACCAGTAAGTAAAGCCCAATTATTGGATTTAAATTGCCAGCAAGCCCTGCAACAGCAGCTGGGTTTATACCATAACCTACTATAACTGCTATTCTCATTACTAAGCCAAGTATTATAATAATAATAGTGCTCACAGCGTAGTCTTTAAAGAATGACAAGCTCTTAGGTAAACCCATAGCCTCAGTACTCTCTTCTAGTTTTCCAACATATTTACCAAGTTTATATCCAAGCCAAGTTGCTAGCGAAGATGTATGTCCATGCTATTTCATCAGCGCCCATTACAGCTCTCATAGCTCCATGTATATATGCTGGCTGAATACTCCAGTATAAAGCCATGACAATTGAACCTATGCCAATTACAACTGCTGGTGAGACTTTCGGATTAATTGTGAGAATGGTAGCTGTAACTGTAAGTGATACCTACCACATTAAGTGCCCTGTTAAATACACAAATTTAAGTTTTGTAAATCTAGCTATTAGTAAGTGTATTATGAGAGCTATAGTCATAATTGTGACTGCATAATTACCATAATCTGCAATTACCTTATCTAGTGGAATATAGCTAGGTGGATATTTAGGTGAAACACCTATTACAGAATATATGAGGTTCTGGAAGTTTACTTATTCCTGTACAAAAAGAGTTGTACCAGCAATCATCATTGCAACTCCAATCATTACCTTAGCTGTCCCCATTATGGGCTCATCAATAGGCTTTTTCTGTAAGAGTAAACCTATGAGAGCTATTAGACCTAAGAGAATTACTGGCTGTCCAAGAACGTTCTGCCAATCCAGACCAAAATATCTATTATTAACGAGTATACCTCACTTAATAATATGCAGAGGGAATTTAAAAGTTTTTAGAAAACGTTCATGTCTTATTTTGCGTATATGCCTTGATAATATCTATAATCTCTTCTACCGAAGAAGAGTTACGTAGTTTTTCTACTAAGTCTGGCATGCTGAGCAGTTCTGCGAGTTCTTTTAAAACACCTAAATGGCTTGTCTTATCTATAGCGGCAAATCCTATTACCACATATACCGGGTCATTTGGAGAACCAAAATTCACACCACTCTTAACTACTAGTATACTAAGACCTATTCTTTTAGCACCATCTTCAGGCCTAGCGTGAGGTATTGCAACACCAGGTGCTATTACAGCATATGGACCAAGCTCTTCTGTAACCTTAACCATAGCATTAATATATCTCTCTTCAATAACACCATCTACAGCAAGTAGAGTGCCAGAGAGCTTAACAGCCTCAACCCAGTCTTTTACAGACTCCACTATCATAACTCTACTACTAATAGCTCTAACTAAGTTAAGCTGCTCTTTCACTTAAACATCTCCTCTAGTAACTAATTATAACTAATTACCTATAGAGAGGATTAGAGTGCTTTTATAACATTTAAATATTTCATCACATACTCTTTATTTCTCTCAATACCACCTGGTATATTAGCACTAACCCAGACTTCTGGTTTAACTCCTCTCTCAAGAAGCCTCTCAACAGTTCTAATATTAAGGATTTGTAGTATAAATGCATTAATTATTGTAGATACAGGGGCTACTCTAACTTCTAATTCTGGAATTTCATAAATAGCATCTCCCTCAGGAACCTTATTATCTATTACTACATCTGAAACCTCGTAGAGCTTCTTACCTAAGGGGTTTTCCGGCGGAACACGCTTCGAAAACTCTAATGACGTTATACCAATAACACCAAGACCATATCTCTTCGCATTAACAGCCATTTCTACCGGTACAGCGTTTTTACCAGAATTTGAGACAACTATGAGTACTGAGCCTTGTCTTGGCTGAAGAGATCTCAGTAAAGCATCAGCATATCCTGAAACACGCTCAAGCATAGTACTCTTCAATGCACCATTAAATCCTGAAATTGAAAGATCTAGTATTGGGCATACTCGAACCAACCCCCCAGCTCTATAAAACATTTCAAGAGCCATCATCATAGAGTGACCAGTACCAAACACATATATAAAGCCATCACTCACTAATGCTTGAGTCATTAGATCAGAGGCTTTCTCAATATTTACATATTCCTCACTTAGAACTCTCTTTAGTAAATTCACAACACTATTAAAGAAGTTCTCATATGACTTAAAGCTCATACACCTATCCCGTGCATTTAACAATGTCACAAACACATATAAATTTCTCTTAATGAAACTATGTTAAGCGATCATTGATATATAGTGAAAACCAAGAGAGCGAAAGCTCTAAAGAATGCTTTTCGAGGACACTATATATGTTCACAATAGTAACTTTAAACTCCATTCTTAACTTATAAGTATCTGATATATAAATACCCTTTACCTTCGTAGCTCTCTTGTAAACTCACTCTGTATGAGATTATTTAAAGTAAGGATATTATTGAGCTTGTGAAACATCAGAGTTGTAATTCACCATTAGATTGTTACTTTTAGTATTTTCCAGATTATCGTGAAGACTTTATTTACTATGAGATAATGTGTTTAAAATTCTTTAAGAATTTGCACTAACATTTATAGTTTACTTCTTAAGAATAAAGTTGAATGATAGAGTAAAATTATTTATTTTAAGTGTTTAAGATTTAGTTAAAAGTGGTCACAGGCGATTCCTATTGAGTATTAGATTAGTGCTTGATAGAATACGAAGATCAGGAAGAAAAGCCACATTATTATGCCTATCACCAATATCTAAATACGTAATTTCAGCTAATGTAAAAGTATCGCGCGAATTAAATACATTTGTTGTTTTTACTGCATCATTAAATCAAATTGATAGAGACGGTGGTTATACAGGGTGGACGCCAAGTGACTTCAAAACATATGTGTTACAAATTGCTGAGAAAAAGGGTTTAATAACTCCTATATACTTTCAACTAGATCATGGAGGGCCTTGGCTGAAAGAAGATCATATAATTAAAAATCATTCATATATTGAAGCGCGTGATGATTTTATAGGATCATTAGAGGCCTTTATAAAGGCAGGTTTTAACATTATTCACATTGATGCAACAATTGATTTAGAAAGCTAAGATGAATATGCAGATGTAAAAACAGCATCTAATAGAACGGTTCAACTCATACTTTATGCACAAGAACTTGCTATTAAATATGATGTTAACTTAGAATTTGAGATAGGGAGTGATAGATGGGGTTATAAAGCACCTGTAGTTATTGAAGAGTTCATTGCAAATACTATGAGTGGGTTTAAAAGACATGGTATTGACTTATCTAAAGTGATATTTGTAGTAGCTGGTGTTGGAACTAGTGTTAAACCAGGTAATCATGTTAACCCACTTATTGTAGAGACATTTTCTAAGTTAATATTAAAATATAATTCTTATCTAAAAGTTCACTCAGGAGACTATTTAGAAAACCTAGAAATACTACCTGAATATAATTAGGTGGTTTAAATATAGGACCTATGCTAGCACACATTAAATATTCCACTGTTAAAGGACTTCTCTATAAAAACTTAATAAAAACATTGCCAGTGAATTTCTAATTAAACTAAATAACCTTATTATTTTAAGAGATAGACTAGCTAAATATGTAAAAAGCATTAGTGAAATTGAAGAGTACAAGCTGGGCTTAGCATCTAGATATATATGGCTACCTAGTGATGCAGATTATTTCTTAGGTAAAGTATCTAGTTACATAGGATTAGATATTAAGCAACTTTTAATTGAGAAGTTAAGTGACGTGTTAAAACAATATATATTAAAGCTTCACTTAGCAGAGTTAATTAAAGAAATATGTTAAATAATACTTTATTTAAACTAAATTCGTATAGTTGCAATAGGCTTAGAGAATAAGCAGGGAGTAACGTTATGAGTTATGTGGATTTAGTGTTGTTAAGAGAAATAGAGGAGTCTTCTATAATTATAGAGTCTTTAGTGAACAAGTATGCTGAGATCAAGAGATTGTTCAAAGAAATATTGGCAAACAGTGTACCTAACTGTACTATTTACACAGGTTGTGGTAGTAGTTATTATGCTGCACTTAAAGGTATAGATCCTCTAATATACGGTTTAAACGGTGTGAAAATACTTGCAATGCCTGGATCTGAAGTACTATTCTTACTTAAAACATCAAAAAGCTACTTAAGGAACTGTCTATTACTTCTTTTCTCAAGATCAGGTGAAACTGGGGAAATAACGTCCATTATAGACCATGTTAAACAATCCTCTTCTAAAACTATTTTTAAAACAATAGGATTTACTTGTAATGAAGAGAGCTATCTTGTAAGAAATGCAGATTACTCTATAATTAGTAAAGAGTGTTGTGAGAAAGGTTACTACATGACTAAATCATTTATAGCGTAGCGCTAATGGGGATCATGAGCTCTATCGGCGTAATTGAATAACTTAGTTTAAAAGTAAATATGGATGTTATAAGAGAGTTAAAAGTGCTTAGTGAAGTTTTAAAAGAGTTGAGTAGTGCTCGTGAAAGGTTTTATGAATATGCAAAGTTGGTGCTTAATAGAGATTACTTTGCTATTTTAGCCCCACATATGCTATATCCAATAGTACTTGAGGCTAGTTTAAAGTTTATTGAAATAACTTACACATACTCTACTGCAATGCATATATTAGAATTTAGACATGGACCAGTAGCTCTTCTTGAAAGACGCGACAAAACACAACTTATAGTCTTGTCACTTATAAATAATACTTCATTTGAGTTCACATTAAAGCTAGTTAATGAGCTTAGAGAGAGGGGGTTTAACATATTACACATTTCTAATAGTAATATAGCATATTTCCAATTACCTTTAAAGGAACCTACATCTATAACACACTTATCATTTATTAAACCACTATACTACATTACTACCTATAGAGCTCTACAACTAGGATATAATCCTGATAATCCTAAACACATAGAAAAAATTGTAAAAGTTATATAGAGTTACAGGTGAGTTTTGAAACTATAGAAATTTATGATTCTCATTAAATACTTTGACTTATCTTTTTTAAAGATAACCCATTTCTTTTAGAGTAGTTATCATTTTAGTTCTTAGTTCTCCTATGTCAATCAGATTTTTTAAAAAGATTTTTCTCACAGGTTTATCTTTAAGAAGTTTTTCAAAATCCATACTTGCAACTATTAAATCTGTATCATGTCCTAAACTCAAACTTGATATATTTGATGCTATGACTTCACCTGGAATTTTGAGTTCTCTTAGTACTTTCTCAATATTCATTTTAATCAAAAATACTGTACCCATTCCCATTCCACATAAAGCAACAATTTTAAGTTTCTTCTTAATCATCCCCCACACCCTCCTTACATTATAAGAAGGAGAGAAATGTTTTTAAAATAATAAAAAGTAAAATATATAAATCCCCTGCATCATAGAAGAATCTGAGTTAAACTAAGGAGGGACCTTGACTTGCCCATAGAAGGAATAATAAAGGCTCTTCTTGACATTCTATCAACACCAGCATTTACAATAGCACTCGTAGCTCTTGTAGGATTAATTGCTCTTAAAAAGAGAACTCATGAGATATTTACAGGGTTTATTAGAACATTCATAGCGTTATTGGTCGTTGTAGCGGGCGCCTTAACCATAGTTAGTGCACTTGGACCTCTTACGAGTTTATTTGTTAGAGCATTCGGTTTTACAGGTGTATATACGCTAGAAGAAGTCACTACAGCATCGGCGATGGCTGCTGGATTAGGATTTGAAATAGGTGCTATTTTTGGAGTAGGATTTATTCTACACTTAATAATTGTGAGGATACTTGCACCTAAGACACCATTTAAACATGTTTACTTAACAGGACACGTAATGTGGACTATGGCTGGTGCTATTGCCCTAGTACTACATAACTACGGCATAATAGGTCCTGGAGCAGCTGCTTTAGGCTCTCTACTACTTGCAATATACTTAACTGTTGCACCAGCTATGGTATGGCCTTTTGTAAAGAAAGTTACTGATGGACAGTGGAATATTGGACACACACAGAATTTTGGTCTCATGATATTTGGAGGACTTATACCAAGAGCAATTAATAATATCACTGGTGGAAAAGCTTCAAAAATGGAGGCAGAAGCTTTAAAACTACCAGAAGAATTAGCATTCTTAAAACAACCTGGAATAATCTCGGGTCTTATAATGCTCGTAGTATTTCTAGTTCCTACAATATATCTAGGACCTACAGTAGTAGAAGTTGAATTTAGTGGTGGTAAGAACTATATTGTGTGGGCTATTATTCAGGCACTTCTCTTTGCAGCTGGTATTGAAGTCCTATTATTTGGCGTTAGAACATTCCTTGGAGAAATTATACCAGCATTCAGAGGTATAAGTGAAAGAGTTATACCTGGAGCTATACCTGCTCTTGATGTGCCAACAGTATATCCATTTAGGCCAATGGCATTAATGCTTGGTGTTTTAATACACGTTATTATTGTACCATTTGCAACAATATTACAAGCCATATTAAGATCTCCTTTAGTCATATTACCTAATGCTATATACATGTTCTTTGTAGGTGCAACTACCGGTATTCTCGCAGATAAGGAAGGCGGTATTCCAGGCGTAATAGTTGGAAGTGTACTATCAGCATTCTGGTACATGTTTCTACCAATATGGGCATATCCATTCCTAGGTATAGAAAAACTGGGATTAACAGGTCTAAGTATGAGTGCAGACTGTGGAATATGGGCTATAATATATGGTGCTATCCTTAAAATAATACTTGGCAAGTAAACTATTCTTTTTTAATTCTTCAACTTCTTCCCTTAACTAAAGTTTATGACACCTAGACAGAGGCCCTACTTTCGTTATTATAATTTCTTAGAAAAGAAAAAATTACTCAGCTACTTCACTTCTCGTAAACTACTTCTCCACCTATAATGGTCTTGTTAATGTTGAGATCTTGGTCTAGAATTATGAGATCAGCATAATATCCCACCTCTATATCTCCAACTCCACTTAAACCAATACTCTTAGCTGGTGTATAGCTAGACATTAATACTAGATCCTTCAAGCTGTAACCCAGCTTGTAGACATTACTAACAGCTCTATCCATGGTTAGAGTACTTCCAGCTAGTGTATCCGTATCAGCGAGTTTACACACACCACGCTTAACAATAACTCTAAGCCCACCAAGATCGTACATGCCATCTGGCATATCAGTAGCAACTATAGAATCTGTTACTAAAACTACTCTTCTCGGAGAGGCGTAGTCAATGATCATTTTAACAACTGCAGGGTGGAGGTGTATGAAGTCCGCTATAATCTCCAAGTACACACTTGGTGACTGTAAGAGGGCTAATGCTATACCCGGTTCTCTATGATGAAACCTTGTCATACCATTAAATAAGTGTGTAGCTTTAGATATACCTAATTCAATGCTCTTTAAACCCTCCTCGTAAGAGGCATTAGTATGACCAGCACTTACAGTAACACCCAAACTTTTAGCATAAGCTATAAATTCGCTAGCACCTGGTAGTTCAGGTGCGATAGTTACCTGTCTAATAATGTTACCTGAAGCTTCTACTAGTTTCTTAAACTCCTCAATATTAGGTGAGCGAATATAAGTCTTGTTCTGTGCGCCTGCAGCTTCAGGACTTATATAGGGTCCTTCGAGGTGTACTCCCAGTATTCTCGCACCACACTCACTTCTCCATGTTCTCATAGCCTCTCTTACAGCGCTACAAGCCTCTACAAGAACTTCAAATGGAGCTGTAATAGTTGTAGCTAAGAAACTGGTAACTCCATGCCTAACATAGTACTTAGCTGCCTGGAGAATACTAGTAGGCTCTCTATTAGCTGTGAAATCTAATCCTCGAATACCGTGTGTGTGAGTATCTATAAAACCTGGTATAACTATAAGCCCCTCAGCGTTAATCACAGTTTCAGCAAGTCCTGTATAAGGCTCTTCTTTAACCTCTACTATTAAGCCATTCTTTATTAGAATATAGGCATTTTCAATTACACGCTTAGAAGTAACAATTCTACCACGTCTCACAATAAGACTCACACATCACCACCCTTATCAGTAAGCTAACTCAGGTACTAATAATATTGGTCCAAAATCTCACATGTATAAAGACAATACTAAGCTAAGAGTAGAGTTTTAAGAGAGAAGTACTGGAGGCGGGATTTGAACCCATGCAGGGTTTCTCCCACCGGCTAGCAGTCCTGCCGGTATTCGTAGTGAGTTTCATTTGGGTACGCGTAACCATGAAACTTAGTGAAAGACCATGATAACACTCTAGCTAAAGAACTTACCCATCTAGCTAAGCCCTCAACACAGCGAGTAGTTGTACAGGCTTGCAATAGCTATGAGCGACATAGTTGCCAAGCGCGTGCTAAACACTTTAATGCTCAGATTTGGCATTGCGGATTTTTAATTAAGTAAAAGTGGTTGTCGACGCAATGCTATATGTTGCAATGTTCAAGCTTGGGACTAATGCTCATGTCATTTAAGGCCGTGTGTTAAAGAAAGCGCTTATACATCCCAATACTGTGGAGTTAGTACAGTAAAATAGAACCCTTGGTAACAATCCCACTACAAGCCTCACTTTCGCTTAGACAAGCAACCCTCCTAAATATGTATATCTCTATAAGTGCTAATAGTGCTCAGGTTCTAGCTCAAGATCTCTTGCAACTGTTTCTTTCAATATTTTGAAGTGC
>Ga0185307_1001943_pt1 | contig 11038 bp, 6 predicted proteins | sample LHCtaG_FD_128010 | JGI IMG/M metagenome (GOLD analysis project Ga0185307, IMG submission 128010) | Hot spring microbial communities from Little Hot Creek, USA to study Microbial Dark Matter (Phase II) - LHC4sed_matched (SPADES... | ecosystem: Environmental > Aquatic > Thermal springs > Hot... | reverse complement strand
GATGGATACGTTACTGGGGAATATATAAAAATTGGGGTGAGTATTGGAGTAAGACTGGTAAGGGCTTCCCAGGAATTACACCTGAAGCAGCTGAATATCTTGTTAGTAAGGGTATTAAAGGAGTAGCTTGACGTTCTGAGTATAGATCCACCACCACAAACAGTAGACTTCCCAGTTCATAAAATCATAGTTAGCAAAAATATATGGATTGGGGAAAACTTTAACTTCGCTATACTGCCTAGAATGAATGTAACAGCATTCATATTCTCACTACCGGCAGTAGTAATTAAGGAGGGATCTGGAGCTCCGGCAAGACCTATAATTCTATACAACTTTAACCTGGAATCAATCATAAATACATATAAAGCCATAAAAGCAGGGCTTACATCACAGTAATACTTAAACAATAAATCCATTTTTATTTCTATTATTTCATCGATTTTTATATATGTATTTTACTAGGTCTACAAGACGTTTAGAGTACGCATATTCATTATCGTACCACCCAAGTACTTTCGCCATGCTCCCCAAAGCCATTGTGGATAAGCCATCTATTATACATGAGGCTGGATTACCAATTATATCAACTGAAACTATTGGTTCTTCAGTATATTCCAGTATATTCTTTAATCTTCCCTCAGCAGCCTCTTTGAACGCTCTATTTATTTCTTCTCTACTAGCCTCTTTTTCAAGCTCTACTGTTAAATCAGTTATGGAGCCGTTAGCTACAGGTACTCTTAAAGCAATACCGTCAAGTTTACCTGCAACTTCAGGTATAACCTCTCCTATAGCTTTTGCAGCTCCTGTCGTTGTTGGAATTATTGATAAGCAGCATGCTCTAGCTCTTCTTAAATCCTTATGTGCTAAGTCAAGTACTCTCTGATCATTTGTATATGCATGGCATGTCGTCATAAATCCCTTAACAATCCCGAAGCTTTCATTGAGAACCTTCACCATAGGTGCTAAACAATTTGTTGTACATGAAGCCATCGATATTATGTTATGCTTCTTTTCATCATAGATTTCTTCATTAACACCTAGAACAATGGTAGCATCCGGATTCTTTGCAGGTGCTGAGATAATTACTTTCTCAGCTCCAGCTACTAAATGTTTTTCAGCATCCTTTCTATCGGTATATCTTCCTGTAGATTCAAGTACAACATTTACATCTAACTCTCTCCAAGGTAACTTAGCAGGATCACCTATAGAAAATACCTTTACCTCCATGTCGTTAACTACAATTACATCATCCTTACTACTTACTCTAGCATCTAGAACTCCATGAACTGAATCATACTTTAATAAGTGAGCTAAAGTTTTGGCATCTGTAATATCGTTAACAGCAACAACTTCAAAATTCTTTAAGAACTCCTCATCTCTTAAAGCAGCTCTAAAAAAAATTCTCCCTATTCTTCCAAATCCATTCACTCCAATCCTTATCATAGTAATTCAACTTCAAATACTATATAATAGAATATAAGTTTTACGCTAGAATTAAAATGTTTAGAAACATGATTAGATTATGCTATCTTGGAACTCTACCATTAACTACTAGTCTCTAATGGCTTTTAATGAAGGATTTACCTCTAAACTACTTAAGTCCTTCTTATGAATTTACCTAAAGCTTTATGATATATGGCAACTTAATCCTACCTCCTTAAATGGTTGTAATATAGTATGGATAGTTTTATGAATATTTTAAGCATAGTGTTGATCTTCTGAATCTCTCGTCTCTATTAAGTGGGTTTAATGTTATTATGTTGAAAAATAATTGTTCTCTTGAGTGATTGGTATAAGATTTGATAGTAATTCTTCATGAAAGGAGCTGTATTATGGATAAAACTTCTTTAGAGCTTATTAGCCATGATTCTCAATCACAATACTTTAACATCAATTATGAAAATCAATTATGAAATAATCTATAGTAGATATGTTCCTTGATGAGTGGATCCCCATCAATAAATCATGTCCCTATTAACGTCTACAGTAGCGTAAACCCAATACTCAATCCATTAACTTAACACATGTTTTCATCAAACACTATAATTCTTCTAGTAATCCTATAGAGGCTAGCATTAACTTTTCACTACTTTCTAATTCACTTTCAAATAGATGTTTAGAATATTATGAGGCTCGGATAGTGCTCTAGAAGCTCTCTTAAGGCTTGAAATAAACTAGAATGCTGAACAAAGAATCTTAAGATCTAAAGAAACTTATTCCTCTCAAAATACCCAAACTCTCAATCAAGATCTAATACTCAGCATGAAATCCTCAAAAATAGGTATAAGCCTTAAGTTGTCATGCCCTCCATCTTCTAACATAAGGTTTAAATATTAGTTAAACAGCGTTATATTGATTAATGTTGGAAAAGTATATTAATTGAATTTGTAAATGGTGTACATATGTATTTAGAAAGCTCTTTTGGAAGTGGTGTTTTAGAAAATGTTATTTGCCCGGGATGCTCCCTACTATGTAATGACTTAGTTGTTAAAATAGGTGGTGGAGGAATAGAAACCATTTTGGGAGCATGTAGTCATGGCTATCAGATGATTAAAGCATATAGTATGAGGGGTAGATTAAGAGACTTTACTATTGGGTTAAGAAGTGTGGATCCTGAAGAGGCTATTAGGAAGTCTGCTGAAATACTTTCATCATCTATTAGGCCTTTAATATATGGGTTTGATGAAAGCTCTAATAAGGCTATAGAGCTTGGATTAAAGATTGCTGAGAAAGTTAATGGGGTATTTGATACACCGCCAAGTATATGTCAGCCATTAACACCTTTAATAGCTAGTAGATATGTTGAGCTAGGTGTTTTTGAAGATGTATTAGATAATGCGGATATGATAGTTTTCTGGGCTGCAAACCCGGCTGAAACCAATCTAAGACATACAAGTAGATATTCAGTAATGCCTAGAGGAAGTAGCGTTCCACTTGGAAGGGAGAATAGAATTGTTGCTGTAGTAGATATTAGAAATAGCTGGACTATGAAGATTGCTCAACACCAGATAAAGATTGATTTAGGTGGAGATGTTGAACTTATTGAAAACTTAGATAGAATATATGAGGGAAAGCCATTAAGAACAAGCAAATACATGAAGATGGCTTCATCCCTAATTAACGATTTTAGGAGGGCAAGATATATTGCATTTTTCATAGGTCACGGTTTAATACTTAACGGTAATGTTAACGACATAATACTCTCAATTGTAAACATCCTAAGAAAAATAGGAGTTGATAAGAGAACTACATTAACCCCATTAGCTGAAAAGGTTAACTCAATGGGAGCCTCACAAATCCCATACAGGTTCCATAGGTATAGTCATGCATTAAAGTTTAGTAATGGATGTGTTGAATATAATCCTGTTTCTACAAGCGCTTATGGAGGACTTTTAAGAGGAGAGTTTGATGCAGCCCTCCTTGTTAAAACAGATCCTACAACACATCTACCATTAAGTGCATCAAGAAAAATACCGTTTAGTAAAACAATTGCTTTAGATTATAGAGAAACAATAACTTCAAGTAGAAGCCTAATAAGAATTCCACTACCAATTCTAGGAGTTGAAGCTGATGGGGAGGTTATACGTTCAGATGGTGTATCCGTAGAGTTAAGGAAAATCATAGATAAGAAGGATAATATAATTCAAGAGGAGGAATTCCTTAAGAAACTGCTTAACTACTTATAGGTGATTAAATGAGTAAAACTGCATGTCTAATCTGTCACTGCGGTACAAATATTAGAAATGTTGTAGATGTTGAAAAGCTTAAGAATGAGGTTAAGAGAAGATATGGAGATGTTCTAGTGTACGATAATGAACACTGGTGCAGCGAGGATGGATTAAAAAAGATGGGGGAAATAATAAATAGGGATAAAGTTTCAAGAATTGTTATAGCTGCATGTACCCCAAGCCTTCACGAAGAGCTATTCAAGAAAAATGCTGAAAAATACGGGTTAAATAGAGGATTTGTTGAAATAGCAAACATTAGAGAACAAGCTAGCTGGGTTCACTGGCATAATCCAGGTAAAGCTACACTAAAAGCCTTAGACCACATACTAATGGCTCTAGAAGCTGTTAAAGAAGCTAAGCCAACCAATATTATTAGAAGACCTACTGAAAGATCAGTTCTAATTATTGGTGGAGGTGTAGCTGGTATCAATGCAGCATTAAATCTAGCAGATGCTGGTATTAAGGTATTCCTAGTTGAAAAATCAGGATTTCTAGGTGGACATATGGCTAAATGGGATAAAGTATTTCCAACATTAGACTGTAGTATATGTATTTTAGGACCACTACTCTCCCAAGCCTACAACCACCCAAACATTAAGATATATACTTTAAGCGAGGTAGTTGACTTCTCAGGAATGCCTGGAGACTATGTAGTGAAGATTAGGAAGAGGGCAAGATATATAGATGAGGCAACATGTAATGGATGTAATAAATGCTTAGATGTTTGCCCAGTAGAGCTTCCGAACGAGTATGAGTATGGAATAAACATAAGAAAAGCAATAGTTAAACCAGAACCCCAAACAGTACCTATTGCACCATACATTGATATTGAGAACTGTATTGGATGTATGAACTGCATAGGGGTATGTGACCCTAAAGCAGTAAACTTTAAGGATACAGATAGGGAAATAACCTTAAGTGTAGGAGCAGTAATTGTTGCAACAGGATTTAAACCATATAACCCAAGGGAAATTGAAGAGTATGGCTATGGAAGATTCTTAGACGTTATTACAGGGGCAGAATATGATAGAATGCTTAACTGTAATGGACCTACAAAAGGCAGAGTAGTTAAGCTATCAGGCAATGGTGAAGTAGAGAAAATAGCGTTTATACTATGTGTAGGTAGTAGAAGTGAAAGACTAGGTAGACCATACTGCAGTAAGGTATGCTGTATGTACACGATAAAGTATGCTCTTGAAACAAAAATAACTAACCCAAAAATAGACATAACAGTTTTCTATACTGATATTAGAGCCTCAGGTAAAATGCATGAGGAGGCATATAAGAGAGCGCTTGAAGCAGGAGTAAAGTTCATAAGAGGGAGGGTAAGTAGTGTAGAGAAAGATAAATCTGGAAGATTAAGACTTACATATGAGGATACTCTAGAGGGAAAAGTTGAAAAGGAACTATTTGATCTAGTAGTTTTAAGCATAGGCGTAGATCCAGATCCAGATAATAAAAAACTTGCAAACATGCTAGGACTACAGCTAGATGAATACGGCTTCTTTACAGAGTATCATCCTAAACTCAAGCCATCAGACACCTTTAGAGGTGGTATATACCTAGCAGGAGCATGTAGTGGACCTAAAGACATTACTGAATCCACTCTTCAAGCAGGATTAGCGGCAAGCAGAGCTGCTCAATTCCTACACTCCGGCGAGGTTGAGGTTGAAGTTATCGCACCTGAAGTAGATAGGAATAAATGCTTAAAATGTGGATTATGCGTACATGCATGCGACTACAAAGCCTTAAAGCAAACACCTGAAGGAATATTAGTTAATGAAACTGCATGTACCGGATGTGGCGTATGTATAGCTGCATGTCCAGTAGGAGCATTAAAATCACCTAAAAAACCAACTGATGAACAAATATATTCAATGCTTAAAGCAATGCTTGAGGAAAGGAAGGACTACCCATTAATTGTAGGGTTTCTATGTAAATGGTGTGGCTATGCAGCTGCAGATAATGCAGGAATTAACAAGATACTATACCCAACAAATATTAGAATAGTTAGAGTTGAATGTTCAGGCAGGGTTAGTCCTAAGCATTTAGTCTGGGCTCTTAAAATGGGAGCTGATGGAGTTCTAGTTGTTGGATGTAGAGAGCAAGACTGCCACTACAGAACAGGCAGGATTAAAGCTAATAGAAGAATAAAATCGTTAAAAGAGCTGCTGGAAAAGTATGGGGTTAACCCGAGTAGAGTTGAAATAGCTGGTGTAAGCGCTTCTGAAGGGGATAAACTAGCTAAAATCATTACAGACTTTGTAAACAAGATTAGCGAAATAGGACCTATTGGAAGTGAGCTTATAGAGGTGACAACCCATTGAGTGTTGAAAAACCACAAGTAACTGTTGAGGTAATAGATAATACACTAACATACACCTCAAAATATACAATGCTTACAAAAAACCTGAAATTCAGCATAGATAGATGTGTTGGATGTGGATTATGTAGTGCTGCATGCCCAGTTGAAGCAATAACACTAGGTCCAATAAAAGATATAGCAGCTAGAAAAATTGAGGCACCCCAAATAATTATTGATGAAGCTAAATGCATTATATGTCCAGTTGGAGCATCAGTATGTATATTCAACGCATTAAAGTTCAATACCGAAGAAGTATTAAAAACCCCAAGAATTAGCGGATCAATAAACATAGATATATCAAAATGCAAGCCATGTCTAATATGTGAAAAAACATGTCCAAGAAATTCCTTAAAAGCCGAAATTAAAATACCTAAAAAGGAGGATCTTGTAAAATATGAGGGGGAGGTGTGGGCTGAAGGAGAAATAAAAATAAATCTAGATAAATGTATATATTGTGGATTATGTGAAATACTCTGTAATGCTATTAAAATAGAATGGATAGATAAACCTACACCACCAGAATTTAAAATTGCTAATGGAATAATGATTAATGAAGATAAATGTGACTACTGTGAGCTTTGTAAAGAAATATGCCCTACAGAAGCAATATCAGTAAAATGCTTTAAATCAGCCCCAAGAACAATAGCTAAACCAGAAATCAAGGGAAAAATCACAGTAGACACAGGCAACTGTATATGGTGTGGCTTATGTGTAGATAAATGTCCACAGAAAGCAATAGAAGCTAAGAAGCCATTTACGGGAGAAATAAGGATTGTCAAACCGGAAAAATGTGACCCCTCAGGCTGTAAAAACTGCTTTAACCTATGTCCATTAAACCTATTCTACATTACGAAAACACCTTCAGAATCAAGAATTAAAGTTGCTGACAAATACTGTATATATTGTGGGGCATGTGTTAATGCATGTCCATACGATGTTCTTAAAGTTAATAGATTCGGATTTAATATTGAGGAAAACAAGCCATGGAACCAATCATATATTGAAATATATATGAAGCTTATAGACAAGTATAAGCCTAAAATAATTGAGTACCCAATAAGAAAATTAGTAAAACCTACTGAGAAAGCAATACTGCGGGAAATAGGTGAAGTAGTTCAACCACCAGTAGAGTTTGGGAGAATTAGGGAGAGAATGGATAAGCTAGAGGAGTTAATTAGTAATAGAGCTGTAAGAATACTTATTGAAAGAGGAGAGACTAAACGTTTAAACTCATTAGGAAGAGCAATACATCAAAAATAAATCTAACACACCATTCTAGAACATTATCTCACAATAATTATAATTCTAAATCCGTTCTTAATATGTTAAGCTTATCTAAGCCTACTTTATACCTACTACATACTGTAAACGCTATTTCTTAGCCTTTCTCTCTCCATTTCCCTAATCACTTTTATAAGTTCATTTTCTACATCTTTATCTAGGGGTTCCGGCCTATGCTCCGTCAATATTTTTATCGCTTCTTCACGTGAAACTTTCCATAAATCCTTTCCCCCCATCTCCATCCATCTCTCCCTTCTATCTCTACTAATTATTCTAGGGATATAGTACTCCTTTCTAAGATGTTTTATAGTATGCTTTCTTGATAGATAATGTCCCTCTGAGCTTACCTCACTTATAATGTCTAGAGCAAGCGTTTCATCGTTAACCTCAATTCCATGTAGGGCACGACTAACCATACCGCATATTTCATTATCGATTACCGCCTGTTCATAGCTTGCTGTTAAAGTAGATTCAAGAGATCCTGAAGCATCATATATGAAGTTTACCCCAGCCATAGCAGCCATCAATAATGTTAATGCCTTCTCCACCCCTGCCTGTGCATCAGGTATTTTCGAATCTGTTACTCCCCCTGTTCCCCGACTTGGTAGATTATAGTAGTTCGCTATTTCAGCTGTTGCTGCATTTATTAATCCGGTTTCTACAGCTCCGAGAGCTATATTACCCGTCCTCATATCTAGAGGTGCTGAAACAGTTCCATAAAGTATTGGAGTACCTGGATTTGTAAATTCAGCTATAACCAATCCACTTAAAATCTCAGCGTTCTGCTGTACCAGTAAGCCTGCAAGAGTAACTGGTGCTGTAGCTCCTGCCTGAGCTTCAGAAGCTATTATAACTGGCTGTCTATACTTAGCATATACAATAAGCCCCTCGGTTAACTCTTTAGAGTGTTGTAGAGGACTTACTGGGTTGTGGAAGCCTAGAAGCATAGGGTTTTTCATAAGTTTCTCAACACCGCCAGCAACAATGCTGGCAAGCCTTACAGTATCCGTAGCAACTCCTCCTCCATAGGTATTTCCATCAATAGTTTTAGTAGTATTTCTAAACATTGTAAGCAATTCATATACATGCAGCAGCTCTAACCTAACATCTTTAGGCTCTACAGCTACGGAGACATGATGAATATTTTCTAATGCATCTGCAAGCCTACAGAAATTCTCTAAGTCTCTTAGGATAGGTTCCCGGCGTAAACCTGTCTCTAAGTCTATAACATGAGCACCAGTACCCTGCATTGAGAAATAAGTATTACCACGTTCAATTCTTAGCCTATGCTTCCTACCAAAAAGCGTGAAAGAGCTTGGAGCTCTCTTAACAGCTTCCCTTACAATATACTCCGGTATTCTAACAGTTCTATTATCCTCAACTTCAGCACCTATCTTCCTCATAATTTCTAAAGCTTCATTTTCAAATATCTTTACACCTACCCTTTCCAGAACTTCCATTGTAGCTACATGAATTCTAAAAATATCTCTTCGATTTAAAATCTTAAACTTCATAACCTACATAATATGCTAGCAATAAATAAACATATTGTGAATCAATAATTGATACACTTCACAACTAAAACGGGAAATACCTGTTTCTAGGCCTTCATCGACCTACTGCTCATCGCCTTTTAGGCCCCACATATCTCATTTCATCTTAGAAGCAAGAACTGCACCATTAGCCTGTTATCTCCATCTCCTCCAAGAAGGATTGAAATTATGGCTTCATCCCCCTTACTATGTTGAACATTCTTACAACATCCACATTCATCATCTTATCTCATTCTTATTAACATCTAGCATAAACTCAATACTCAATCCATAACCTTAACACATACTTATCTAATGCTATAATTCTTCTAGTTATTTGGATGAATTAACATTAATCCCGCTAACCTCATAACCCATTCCAACAGCTGTCTTAGAAGCCTTATGTCTGATAATGCTTTACCTCCTAAGACTTGAAAGCTGAATGTAGAATGCTAATCAAGAATCTTAAGCTCAAAAGAAACCTTAATCCTACCGAAACACCCAATTCCTCAATCAGAGACTTAATACTCAAAATAAACAATTAAACAATAGAAAATATAAACCTTAAGTTGCCACGTCCGCCAGTACCTATAACAAAATTTATATTTTTTGCTGAGTAATATAGTGGGAATATGTTGCACCTTAAACTATTAAATAAGAGTCAACTTGCTGTAGTAGTATTTCTAATCCTAATTTTAGGACCTCCTCAAGTACTTGCTTTCCAAAGTTTAGGAGAAGAATATGGAGGAGTTTTAAGAGTTGCTTTCATGAGTGATATGGATACTCAAAACGTACTGTATCAGCAGAGCTGGTGGAGCTATATTGTTACTTCAATGTGTTATGATACGCTAGTTGTATTTGATCCAGACATTAAGGTTACACCATGGCTGGCAACAAGATGGAATGTTTCAAGTGATGGGTTGGTTTGGACTTTTGAAATAGTTAAAAATGCATCATGGCATGATGGGGTTCCTCTCACCTCTGAAGATGTTGCATTTACTTTCAATTACATCAAGGAGAAAAATGTTGCACTCTTCGTAAGTAGGGTTGAATTCATAGACCATGTTGAAGCAGTAGATAAATATACTGTTAGATTCTATCTTAATGAGAAGTCAGCAACATTCCTAACTAGAACTCTAAGATCAATACCCATACTACCAAAACATATATGGGAAAGTGTTGAGAAGCCTGAGGAGTTTAAGAATGATAAGTTCATAGGAAGCGGTATGTTCATATTTGAGGGAAGGGTTCCTGAGCAGTATATTAGGCTAAAGACAAATGAGAAATATTGGAGGGGAAGACCATACATAGATGGAGTTGTAATAAAGATATATAAGGATTTAGATTCGATGATAATGGCTCTTAGAGCAGGGGAAGTAGATGTAGTGCCATGGTATTCTCCAACAGCTGTAATACCTGAGCTTGAAGCAGACCCAAACATAGCAATAGATAACTCCCCAGATTACTACGTATACATAACATACTTTAACGTTAAGAAACATCCGTTAGATGTAAAAGAGTTTAGACATGCTTTAGCCTACGCTACAAATCGTGAAGAAATAGTGAAGACAATAATAGGAGTAAAGTATGGAGAGCCGCAGTACTCCTTAATAGCATCCGCATTAGAGTTCTGGTATAATCCAAATATACCAAAATATAGCTTCAACATGACAAAGGCTAAGGAGATACTTGATAAGCTGGGATATATAGATACAAACGGGGATGGTGTTAGGGAGGATGAATATGGAAAACCTATAGAAATAGAGATAAACCCTCCAAACTACGACCCAGTTAGAATAAGAGCAGCTCAGTTAATGCAGCTTTGGTGGACGGAGCTTGGATTAAGAGTAAGCGTTATACCTTTAGATTTTGATACAGTAATGGATAAGGCATGGGTAAAACATGACTTCTGTATGGTGATGATTGGGGATGGAGATTTAGATCCAGACTATATGTTAAGCACTATGTGTAGCTGGGAGTATGTAGAGTATGGAATGAACTGTATGGGATATAACAGTAGTTTATGGGATCAGCTATATAAAGAACAACGATCAGAGGTTAACCTAGATAGAAGAAGGGAAATAATTTGGAGAATGCAGGAAATATTTGCTGATGAATTACCCATGCTTCCA
>Ga0185307_1001940_pt1 | contig 11053 bp, 10 predicted proteins | sample LHCtaG_FD_128010 | JGI IMG/M metagenome (GOLD analysis project Ga0185307, IMG submission 128010) | Hot spring microbial communities from Little Hot Creek, USA to study Microbial Dark Matter (Phase II) - LHC4sed_matched (SPADES... | ecosystem: Environmental > Aquatic > Thermal springs > Hot... | reverse complement strand
AGTGATCAAGCCCCTTCTAAGCGTGAGCAGCCATAGCAAGTCCCTAGAGGTGGAGCTAAAGTGGTTTCTCCTGCTCTTCCTAGCCCTAGAGCACGTTAAGGCTGGCATACAGTACGCCATTGAAAAGCTCAGCAAAATCAAGTTGCTTCCAGCAATCTCAAAGGAGCTGAAGATAATACACCGCGACACCCTAGTCTACTTCACATCCCATGTAGAGGCACTAATACACCGCGCTAAACTGACCCCCAGCCAGCCTCTTAGGAGAATCCTACTCGGGTACTCAATGAGGGTGAGGAGCGGTGGAGATACTGTGGCGTGGCTGAAAACAGTTCTAAATGAGGAGCTGGTTAAAGAAGAGTGGGCGCTGAGAAACTACAGCGAGAGAGTGGCCCTAATAGTGCTCCAAGTATCAACAGCACTCTTCGTACTTTTACCAACACTAGCAGTTGCAATACCAGTGGTAAGCCCTAGCATAGTGATGCTCATAGCAGTTCTCGGAGCACCTGCACTCAGCCTACTAGCACACGCTGTAAGACCAAAGAGACTTGACAGTGTTGAGAAGCTGAACATATTAGCACCACTACTAGTACTAACCACACTCTCACCCCTGCTTCACCTCGTGCTAGGCCCCCAAGGGGTTGTGTTTAGCTGGATAGCTGCAGCAATTCTCAGCCTCAACGGCTACAGAGTGCTAAACGAGGTGAGGGAGCTAGACCTAGCAGCCCTAGAGATGCTGAAGAACATTGCTGAGCTCAGGAAGTACGGGCTGGAGATACCGAGGGCGCTGAAGTTCATAGCGCAGAGCAGGGCCCTGAGCCCAAGGGCTCAGAAGAGAGTTGAGAAGTTGATGGAACTGCTAGACGCTGGCCATAGCTTTGAAGAAGCTGTAAGCATTTTGAAAACCCCCTCGCACACCTTCAACTTTACAGTACTGTACCTAGGCTTGCTTCACGAGTGTGGCGGGGGTGACGAGGAGGTGATTCAAATGACCTACGAGTATCTCTACAGATTCAAGACCCACGAGGATTTGATTAAGAGGTCCTCCTACATATTCGACCTCTTTGCAATAGCAAACCTCTTCATATTGGTGTGGGTGTGGAGAGCTGTGAGGCTCTTGATATCACAGTGGCAGTACTTAGCATACGCACCCACTGTGACTATCACAAGTGGCGTAATCGGGCTCGTAATGGCGGTATCAATGATTAGCTACTCCATAGTGTCATCAATTGTTAGAAGCGGTGTACCAGTACTTGAGACCCCGAGGGAGGTGCCCAAGGCGCTGCTGACCCTAGCGGCCATGGCCATGCTTTAACACTTTATAAACCTAGCAAAAAGTTTTGGGGGACTAAAATGGGTGCCTGGAAAAGAATGTGCAAAGGGATTAGTGAAATGCTCGCAGTAGTGCTAGGAGTAGCGATAACAATAGCTATAGGTGTTGCGCTCTTCACCACACTGCCAAACTACATAACGTCCATGTCTCAGCAACAGAGGGTTGCAATAACATATCTAAGTGCAAGCAAAGTAAGCAGCAATTCGATTATGCTAACGCTAGCTGTTAAGAACCTTGGGTCAAAGGACATAACTAACATATCTATATACACTACCGTAAATGGCACACAACCAGCAGGTACTAAGGTGATAGCAGGTAGAGACCGAGACCTGCAACTAGCACCAGGACAGGAAACTGCATTGACACTACAAGTAGATATAGATACTGAGAGGGTTAAGCAAGTACAGGTAGGTATGCCTGTTACTGTGGTTATCACAGTAACCTATGTTGACAAAGGTACTGCTGTTGCTACAGCCACTACCTACGTGATGTAGCTTCGCTACGTGGTTAACTATGTTAAAAGCACGCGCTTTTAACGGATGCATTTTTTGCACTGCTTTATCAGGCCTTGTAGCAGTTGTGGTGATACTAGCTCTTAGCGTTGCTATAGGGGTGGTAGTGTACATCAATGTGAGCAGGGTTTTCGAGTTCTCAAAGCCCCCCATAAGCAACGCTGTAATTAGGGTTGTGTGCTACAACTTGAGTAACAGCTACCTATGCTTAGCTTCAAACCCTTTAGAGTACAAAGTTAGTGTTAAGCTCTATCTATACAATGGGAGTGGCCAAGGAGCTTGGGCTAGAGAAGAGAGCTTAGAGCCTCTATCAGCTAAACCCCTGTTTTGCGACAAGGAGAATCAGATGTGCCAGTCAGTCCCCATGAAGATTGTTTGTGGCGAGGCTGTGCTCAGCGGCAATGGCGATCAGATGCTGAGGGTAATAGTTGTGTATAGGTGAAGAGCTGTGCACACAACTGGTCAAGGCGAGTACGTCACAGCTATAGTAATGCTCACACTGATGTTAGTCTTCACACACCTAGCTCTTCAATGGACAAATCACATTATTAGTGCTGGCAGGGAGGCTGGTGAGGATATTTTAAAGCTTAAAGAGAGGCTTGTTATTGTGTACCCCTACAACAGTGATGAGGTGCTCATAGTCAACGACTGGGACGGGTCATCAGTTGTACGTGGGTTCATAGTACTTTGGAACAACAACTCGTATACCTACATTCCTGACACCTTTGCTGTGCCAATGGGGGGCAAGGCCTTGAGGGTATTACCATTAAGCTTTAGCTCAGGTATAGCTAGGCTCTGTGTATACACGGATTATCTCAACATCTTTTGCAACACTACTCAATACCAGCACCAGACACTTACATACCTAGTAATAGCATCAAACATGTGGTACGCAGCCCCCAAGGCAGTATTTGGGGGGCTGAACGCCACTGTTGTTGGGTATAACTCATCGAGCAGAAGTTGGGTTACTCTTAAGACCTATCTCTGGGATGCTAATACAAGCTGGATAATTTTTTACATACCTCCAGAAATCACAATGATGTACTTTGTAAAGACAGCCTCATCATTAGATATTCTCCAAACAGATGCCTGGTTTGACGATCCGCAGACAGCGAGGCCCCAAGCAGCTATTTTAGCCTCTTTCACTGGGTATAACACAACATACCCTGTGGAGAGGAAATATGGCGTAAGTAATTTCGTGTTCTTCTCAACACAACTCATCAAGAAGTTTTGGTTTAATGGAAGTGCTGTGATAAAGTCCGTCTCTTGGAAAGTGTACCTACCTAATTACACACACTATGTTACGTGGGATCTTGCGTACACAGGCTGGACTATGACAGGGCTTTCGTATAGTAATATAAGCCCACCTCCGCAGTGGAGCAATTGGAGGAGCTATGTTAGGATAAATTGTAGTAGAGTTGGTGTGCAGGGTCGGGTTTACCGCCTAGTGGGCTGGCAGACAATTGTCGATGTTCAGAGTGGGTACCAGATTCGCTGGTCTTATGGAAACCACACATATTACTTCGCTGAGTCATCTATTGTTAGCTGTGGATCCCACGCCATCTCTGTGTCAATATATGAAAGCAACGGCTTCAGGAAGACGTACGTAGACGACTACCTCTACTCTAATCGCCTAATAATACCAATAGTCTCATACCTACCCCCAGCTTACACAGAGCCGCAAACACGCATATGGGTAGCTGACCCCAATAGCAACATCATGAAGGCTGACAGAGCCCCGTACAGTAACTACATAAAGATATTGACGAGCATACCAAAAGAACTTATTAGATAGTTTGCAGAAGTTAAGGAAGAGAGTTTTGCGGTGCAATTGAGTTGGGTGTTGAGGGATTTGCAGAGGATTTGGCGAAGTATCTAGAGGCTCTTTACACAGCTAGAGAGTGGCTAATTAAGCGTAGCAGAGATGTTCTCACGCTATGTAGAAAAGCTATAGCTGCATGTATGAGGGGGGATACTGGTAGTAGTGAACACGTTAATGAGCTTGTGAGGGTGTTTAAAGAGTACAGAGAGTTTGCAAAAGCGTACCCAGAGCTCTACTTCAGCAACTTCTATCGCTCTATAGAGTCGGAGTACGTTGAGGCAGTAGAGCTCTGCCATGCAATTAAGGAGGGCGGGCTCTTACCTTACAAATCCCTAGACGTAGCCCCAGCCTCATTTATACTAGGCTTATTCGACGTAATAGGCGAGTTGAAGAGATACTCACTTAGATTAATTGAGAGAGGTAGTTATGAGGAGAGCCTAAAAGTGTTTGATATAGCAGAAAGCGTTTTTAATCAAGTAGAGGAGCTAGCCTTTGCTGAGAACATTATCCCAGGGCTTAAGAGAAGGCTTGACATATATAGAAAGGTTTTGAATGACTGGAAAGAGCTCCTCATAGACATCATATCGAGGGAAAAACTGAGGAGAATACTTGAAGGGACAAAACCTCGTGTAGGGTAGCAGAAGATGGAATGATGTACGGCTAGATGGTCTGAAGCATTATGATGAGCGGTTTCTGGTCTGAACTCAATCATATTTTTGCTACCATACACTTTTTGTTTTGTGTGAGTGAGCGTGAGGTTTGAGGACCTAGCACTACCATTAAAAACTGGGCCTAGGCTTGCCATAGCTATTCCATCCTCTTTGGTCTCTGAAGTGTTTGACTTTATTGAGAGGACTAGGAAGGTTGGCTACGTTGGGAGGGCTGCTGCTATATTTAGAGTTGAGGAGCTAATGGTGTATGTTGATGATGCTCCGGAGAACGCTAGGTTTATAGAGGATGTTTTGAGGTACTTAGATATCCCCCCATACTTGAGGAAGAGGCTTGTAACTGTAAACCCAAACCTTAGGCATGCAGGCGCCCTTCCGCCACTCAAAGCAGTACACCATGTGCCCCAGGCTTTTGGCGTGAACATTAGGGAGGGGGTCGTCATAGCGGCAGATGATGTGCGAAGCGTTGTGTACGTTGGTCTCGATAAAAATGTTATTGTGTACAAGCCCCTTGCAGTAGGCAAGAGAGTTACTGTAGAAATTGAGAAAGACCTGCCAAGGCAGTACCTTGGCAAGGTTGTGGAGAAGAGTAGCATTAAGTTGTACTGGGGGTACGAGGTGAAGGTCTTTAACAGCGTTGCAGAGCTTTTTAAGCACCTCAAGGGCAAAGGCTATGCAATACTATGTGCTTCTAAGAAGGGCAGCATGATCTACAGTGTCGAGAATGAGCTCAGCAAAACATTAAAAAACGTAGAGAAGGTGTGCATAGTATTTGGGGGGCCAAAGCTTGACATAGACGAGATAGCTGAAAAGCACAGTATAAACATTCAGGAGTACTGCGAAATCATAGCGAATTTCATACCACGTCAAGGAGTTGAAAGTGTGAGAACAGAAGAAGCGATACTCATTGTGCTAGCAATAGTCAACTACCTTAAGGAAAAGTTATAGGAAGATATACCGCGATACTAGCTAGTACAGAAAGAAACCCAGCTCGAAAATGATGAATCCGGCAGAAGCTGAAAGGTGAGGAAATTTCCATGGACTGAGCGTCAGACGGTTGATCTCCTATCACAAATCAATAAGATCACCTCCATCATCATCCTAAGAGCTCTGCACCTAGCCCTCCCAAGCAATTACAGCTTAAGGAAAATAAAGCTTTTTAAAGCAACAACAGAGATATATAGCTGTTCGGCACCCGCCGTAGCTCAGCGGCAGAGCGCCCGGCTGTAGTGAGGCGGGCAGATACCGGGTGGTCGGGGGTTCAAGTCCCCCCGGCGGGACTAACACGCCACCTCAAATTTCTATCACGTTCTCCATTTGGTCAAAGAGTTGTAAACGCTGACATCCTTTAGTAGTGTACTCAAAAGATATAGTAGCATTAACCAAGTGCATCCTAATTGTGTTTATTTTTGGCGGCGTCCGCACCACAGCTAGTGCTAATAGTGTCAGTGCACTTAGTAGCATAACTCTAGGGGAAGGCACTGTTTTAATTTCTTTAAACATGCTTAGATACATAGGTATCTGTATATACTTAATAAAAACTTTTATTTCCAGAGGCGCCAAGGTACTGCAAAGCTTTAATTGGTGAGGCTTCGTGAGTGCTGAAGTTACTTGGCCTAGGTATGTGTGGCTCAATGGCAAAATTGTTGATTGGGATGGTGCAAAGGTCCACGTTTTTGTACACGGGCTTCACTATGGCACAGGTGTTTTTGAGGGTATAAGGGGGTATTACAGCAATGGTGGTATCAAGATATTTAGGCTTAGGGATCACATACTAAGGCTCTTTAGGTCTGCTAAGATAATTCACATGGAGATGCCGTACACTGTTGAGGAGCTTGTCGAAGCCACTATAAGTCTCGTGAGTGTCAACAGATTTAGCAGGGACATATACGTAAGGCCCATAGCTTTCAGAGGGCTTGGAAGCTTTGGCCTAAGGGCTAAGAACCCCGTGGATGTCGCTATAATTGCTGTAGAATTTGGCAAATACCTCAAGAAGTCTGGCGTTAGATGCACTATATCAAGTTGGAGAAAGCCATCTGCAGACTCCTTCCCAATATACGCTAAGGTGACGGGCATGTACCTGCTATACCACCTAGCATCTCTTGAGGCAGCGATGAACGGCTATGACGAGGCGATACTGCTAGACACAGAGGGGTTCATAGCAGAGGGCTCTGGGGAAAACATATTCATAGTGAAGAACAGGACGCTAATAACGCCACCTGTATACGATGCTATCCTAGAGGGCATTACAAGGGACACTGTAATTAAGTTAGCCACAGAGATGCTGGGGCTAAGAGTTGAGGAGAGGAGAATTAGAAGAGAAGAGCTGTATACAGCAGACGAGGTCTTCTTCACAGGCACAGCTGCAGAGGTGACTCCAGTAATAGAAGTTGATGGTAGGGTGATAGGAGGTGGCCAAGTGGGTGAAGTTACTTCCAAGATAATTGAACTCTACAGCAAAGCTGTGCTAGGCGAGATCGATAAGTACAAGCACTGGGTAACATATGTAAAGACCTCAGAAGAGGGGTAGGCTAGGTAACATCAGTTCTCCGCCGTTTCTTCACCAATTCTGCTCAAAGGGCTTCATCATCTATAAAAGCAAGGGCTTTGCAAATCTAAGCTAGGCTTATTTGTTTTCTTAACACTATTTTAACTTCTAGAGATGCTGTAATGCACCGCTATGTCTATAGATATGTAGAGGGCTATGTTTTAACCAAGTGGAGCGTAAGTAACATTACAGCCTGCACTAGTGTGAAGAGAGAGGAGGTGGTTGAAGTAGTAGTGGACTTTGGGCTTTCAAGAATAAGTGTTAGGGTTGTGGGAAAGGAGGTAGTATTTCCAGAGGGCTCAGCTATACCACTTGACTATCTGAGCTCCCTATCTGAGAACTTTGCGTATAAGCTTATCAATGGATCTCTTCAACGCCTTGACCTCTTTAGCGAGGGTAAGTACTATAAGTTAAAGCCTGTTGCTCCAACAGCACCACCAACACTGGAGATAAACGGTGTCCAGATGCACAGAACAGCAGGGATGGACCCATGGAAAGACACTATCATAAAGGTTTCAGCCCTAGGGTCTCTTAAAGACAAGAATGTCTTGGATGTGTGCACAGGGCTTGGCTACTCAGCAATAGCTGAGGTGCTGAAGGGGGCTAGGCATGTTACTACAGTCGAGAAAGACCCTAATGTACTATACCTTGCCTCTTTAAATCCGTGGTCGCGCGGCCTTGACGATGAAAGAATTAGGATAGTGCTTGGAGATGCTGTTGAGGTTTTAAAAGAGCTTGAAAGTGAGGAATATGATGTCGTTTTTCACGATCCACCAAGGTATAGCCTTGCAGGTGAGCTTTACAGTAGAGAGTTCTATAGTGAGCTGTATAGAGTGTTGAAGAGGGGAGGAAAACTCTTTCACTATACTGGTGAGCCGAACAAGCACAGTAACATTAGCTTTATCAAGGGTGTCAAGAGGAGGTTGGAGGAGACTGGTTTTGAAGAGGTGGTGTGGATTGATAAGGCAAAGGGGTTTAGAGCGCGCAAACCCTTTTAACCATTAGGTAAAAGCTTGCCTTAAAAGTAGCTCATCCTGACACAGCTTTGTAGTATGCGTAAAGCCTCGCTTTTTCGTAGCACGACTTTAAGAGGTTGGCGAGATTGTGCTCCCTAAAGTTCTTATTCACCCATGCAACAGCATTAGACCTAATGCTTACTTCTCTACCCATCTTAGCTACTTCGCGCCCCCACCAACTTCTTAGCTGGTCTAGCACACTAGTATCGCCAGTATCAATGAGCTGCGTGAGCCTTGACATGTCCTCTAAAGCTTCTGCAAAAGCATAAACATCTTCAAAAGGCACAACCACGCCAGTCCCACTAACGTGATCCCACTTCAAATCAACAACAGTCTCCGGTAGCCCACCAACATTTGAAACAATTACTGGCGTCCCAACAGCCTGAGCCTCTATCGATACTATGCCAAAGGGCTCATAACGCGATGGGACAGCAAAAGCATTTGCACAGTAGCATGTTGCTTTAAGCACTTTCTGTGGAACAGGCTCCAAGAACACTGTAGCTCTACCAGGAACCTCGCCAACAAGGGTCATTAGGTAGTGCTCATACCCATAATCGCCGACGGGAAGCCCGAAGACTATTGCACACACTTCTTGAGATGTGTGCTTAAGTGCTCTAAGCAGTATGTCAAAGCCTTTTGAGGAGGTAAGTCTGCCAGCTGCTGCGACAATGTACCTGCACGAATGGCTTAGGTAACCTGCCTTATTTAAGGACACTGCGCGGGCCCAGTTAACAAGGCCTCTCCTAGCCTCAACCCTATCGCTAGACCCAAAAACCTCAGCAGCATGCTTTTTAGCCTCACTCTCTCTCCAATCCGTGATATTATGAATAACAAAGGTTTTCTCACTCATCCAATGCCCAAACCTATCCAGAATCTCCTTTAAGTACCCCCAGCTATTAGTAGCAAGGACATCTGCCTCTAGAGCGGCAAAGTGATCTACATTACCTGCTGCAAGGTTCCAAACATCTTCAGTACAGAAAAACACGTGTTTATTAGGTACCCAAATCCTGTGGCAAGCATCAGGAATCCCACACCACTTGCAGGATGCGTAATGCCACGGAAAGGCTTTGTGGGACAAGAGGTGAATTGAGTATACCAACGGTACTGCATAGCCCTTGAGCTCGAAGAGTATCTTAGCCATGGTCCCTGCTAAGGCAGAAGTCCAGTCGTTTGCATGAATCAAGTCTGGAACCTCATTTGATAGCTCTACCCAGTGCATCATAGCCCTTGCGTAAAGACAGGCCTTCTCCTCAGCATAAGCATATATGTACCAGTTATCGAGAAACCTGCCCGTTGCCTCATCGAGCCCCTTGAAAAGTACCACAGTAACGCCGTTGGCCTCCGCCTCTTCAGCACCAATACAATACCTGTAGGCATTCTTATCAACACCTACTCTGTTCCCGCAGACTTGAAACCATTCAATTGGTTTTAAATTATACCTCCTCCTGTGCTCTTCAGAGAGATGCCTGCCATGAGAAGGCATGAATACTTTTACGCCATAACCAAGCTCTTTAAGCACCTTAGTGTATAGGGTAATAGCCCTTCCAAGCCCTCCAAGAGTAGCTATGTCCCCAAATTCAAAAGTTAATAACCACACATTCTTAATGTTGCTAGGGGCTATGATCATTAACGCAGTACCTCTCACTACAGTTTTAGTAACCTCTACACATATTAGTTTTTTGAGCAAAAGAGTGTCCTTGTGTCTGTGAATGTATGTGGGCTTTTCCGAGCTGATTTTGCATAATGGGGAGGTCCCTCCACACCTTCTCTACTACATGAAGAGGCTTTCCAAAGCCATTCTTAGCTACATTCACGAAGTTTATGGCCCTGATGAGATTGTGAAAAGAGTTGCAGATCCCTTCTGGTTTCAGGCATTTAACAATGTCATCGGGATGGATTGGGATAGCAGCGGGTCTACAACAGTGGTCATCTACATGCTGAAAAACTTTGCAAATACAGCTAATTTCAAAGACCTAGGCTTAGCTACGGTTGGTGGCAAGGGCAGTGATTCAAGAGCTGTTGTAGAAGAGCTTAGAATTCTTCAGAGCAGTGATGTAGATGTGGAGACTCTCGTGGATGTGAGTAGACTTAGTGCAAAAATTGATGGTGTTGCGCTACAGGATGGCTACAAGCTCTATATACATAGTGTTATTGTGAGCCGAAGTGGCTTATGGACAATTGTACAGCAAGGCATGAACGTAGAGAACTTGCTAGCACGGAGATACCATATTCATGGTGTAGGACGAATAAAAATTGTGAGCGACCCTCACAGCGGCATAGCATGCAATAGAATTGGCATAGCCCTTAACCTTGTCGATAGGGGGGCGGCTAAAAGCAGAAGTACAATAGTTGATATTGTAAGCTCTACAAATGTTCAGTCTCTCTTAAGAGATATTGCCATGGTTAACAGAGTGCTGAAGGGTGATAGAGGGCTTGATATCTGGTTAAATAGTAAAAGAGGTGATGAACGTGTTGAAACTGAGTTAACAAAACAACGAGTTGGGTCAAATACTAGTAGAATCTTCTACAGGCCCATAACAGATTTGAATAGGATAGAAAGAGTGCTGAGAAAGCTTAGTGAAGTTAAGCCCGACACGTTTGAAGAGCTTCTTAGCATAAATGGGGTTGGCCCAGAAACCATTAGAGCACTAGCATTAGTAGCAGCTGTGATTTACGATTCACAGCCATCGTTTAAAGACCCCGTAACACATCCCATAGACCCCTTCCTATACTCCTATGCCCATGGTGGGAAAGACGGCGTGCCCTACCCCATCAAGACTCAGTTAATGCAGAAAACAATAGAGTTCCTTGAAGAAGCTTTACAAGAGGCTAAGATAGAGGAAAAGGCAAAGAGAAGAGCTTTAGAAAGATTGCATAAGCTCTTTAGCGAAGCCATAAGCATGCTTTAGAACAAGTTCTTATAACGAAACCAGTAATACAACCAATAAACATGCAAATACATGGCATCGTCACCTCACTAACAAGTTAATGATTATCTTCATAGATTCGCCAGAGCCTTACCCTCATGCATATTAACCTTGGATTGTAGATGTTCTTTGTTGGTGAGTTGGGTATGGCTTGTACAAAGTCTGTTAAAGTAAAGACACCAGCTGGTACAGAAGCAACACTAGTGCCCAAGAAGGTGTGGGCACTCTCT
>Ga0185307_1001939_pt1 | contig 11059 bp, 12 predicted proteins | sample LHCtaG_FD_128010 | JGI IMG/M metagenome (GOLD analysis project Ga0185307, IMG submission 128010) | Hot spring microbial communities from Little Hot Creek, USA to study Microbial Dark Matter (Phase II) - LHC4sed_matched (SPADES... | ecosystem: Environmental > Aquatic > Thermal springs > Hot... | reverse complement strand
TATAGCCGAGAAGCCGAGCGCGATCCCTAGTAGGGGGGCGACATAGCTCATCACGGAGCTCATCGCGTAGACGAGTTGCACGACGAACCTGCCTCCGCCGAGCCCAAGGCCTGGTATCGCGAAGCCGCGCGCAGCCGAGCCTATGGCTGCTGACATAGCTACGAAGAGCAGCACAAAAAGGCCTATGAGACCCCAGAACCTAGCGCTCTTCAGGTTCTCTAAGACCTCTTTCCTAACGATAACTGCGACCTTCCCGTTCACTCGCGACCACCTCCGTGGTAGAATTGGTAGAGCTCATCCCAGCTGGGTGCGAGCTCCCTAAGGGATCGCACCCGGTATCCCTCGGTAACTTTTATGAGCTCTCTCATTATGTCTCTGGACGACCTGACTTTGACAACGTTGTTCTCTAGACCTACCTCGATGACTCCCTCTAGCTGGCGCAGCTCCTTGATGAGGTCCTCGGGGCGCTCCTGCACCACAACTTCGTAGCTGTAGCCCCTGGACTCCCTGTATCGCTCCGCCAGCTCCTCGAGACTTCCCTGCGCCACTACCCTGCCCTTGCGGATGAAAGCCGCGTGAGAGCATATGAAGCCTACCTCGTGCAGCAGGTGCGTGGAGATCAGAACAGTCCTCCCCTCCTTCACCAGCCTCGTTACCAGCTCTCTGAACATAACAGAGCCCTGAGGGTCTAGGCCGAGTGTTGGCTCGTCAAATATGAGCACCTCTGGGTCTTTGAGGAGAGCTTGCGCCAGAGCCAGCCTCTGGTTCATCCCCCTTGAGAACGCCTTAACCTTCGTATGCGCCCAATCCTTGAGGCCCACCAGCTCCAGTACCTCGCTGATCCTCCTCCTGAGCTCCTCCCGCGGGATGCCGTCGAGCCTGCCGAGAAACTCTAGGTTCTCGTACGCAGTCATGTACTCGTAGAAGCCGTAGTTCTCGGGGAGTAAGCCCACCCTCTTCCTGACCTCCAGCGACTGCTTCACGCAGTCGAACCCCAGCACCCTCGCTGTGCCGCGCGTAGGCAGCTGCAGCCCCACGAGGATTGATATTAAGGTGGTCTTCCCGGAGCCATTGGGCCCGAAGAGCCCGAAGAGCACGCCCTTTGGCACTTTGATGTCGACGTTGTCGAGCGCTACCACCTCGCCTGTCCTATCCCGGTACACCTTTGTGAGGTTCTCCGTCTCTATCACGTACTCCACGCCCATCACCTCCTCCCGAACTTCCTGTAGGCCAGCACGACCACGGCTATGAGCACAGCTACAGCTGCCACAATGTAGTAGGCGACGCCGCCGGCGGGCTTAACGTAGATGTGCAAGTCGCGGCTAAGGGGCTCTACCTGGTCGGCCGAAAGCCTGAGCGACACGTAGTAGTCACCCGCGTCTGTCGTGGGGTCCACGGATATAGATACTTGGAATATCGCGGTGTCCCCCGGCTTCAGCACTAGCACTCTGTCGGGCGATGTGGAGACCGTGATACCGCTGGCTGTGGATACCGCATTCAGAACAACGTTCGTCAGCGGTGTATACCCGGTGTTTCTCACCTGCACCTCGAAAGCGCCGCTTGAGCCAGGTGCGAGCTCTATGTAGAAGTTCTGCGTCACAAAGCTCAGCTCGTACCTGCCAAGTACTCCGAGCGACAGCTGAACCTCGTCCCTAGAGTCGTCCGTCTCAGCCGAGAGCCTGAAGGAAAACACTGCGGGCTCCGCGGTAGGCGGGACGGAGACGGAGAGCACCAGTACTGCCTGCTCACCGGCCTTTAAGAAGACTTTGGAGAAAACATTACCCTGCTGGTCCCCAATGCTCCACTTGTACCCCTCCGGGAGCCCTGCCACATCGAGAGAGACTACGCAGTCAGCATCGCCTAGGTTTGATAATGTGAACATATACTTCGCCGTTTTACCCGCGTATGCGTCGACGTGCGGTGCCATGTAGCTCAGCCTCAGCAGAGGCCTGCCGCTGACGATATCCACCTGAACGGGTAGCCTGTCTACGAAGTACGGACTCACCCCCTCGACTTTGACGAGCACCGTGTAAGTGCCCGGCTTCACGTCCTTAGGAACCCCTAGAGTGAGCTGAACTGGTAGGCTCTCACCGGGGTTCAAACTCAGCTCGCGCACTATTAACCCCCCAGCAGTGAAGCTGCCTATCCACCCTTCTGGAAGCTCGAGGTTCAGGCGCACCCTGAATGCTTGCCGGAGCGGGTTCGCCACCTTCAGCTGGAGCTGTACTGTGGAGCCGGGGTTTGCCTGGAAGGCGGTGAGCTGCGCGGAGACGATCCCGAGGCTCCTGTTGACCATCTCGACGGTGACCACTCTCTCGTGGGTGAGCGTCCCAGTGAAGATTAGTCTCACCTGGCACACGCGAGGAGAGATGTACGGGGCTGTCAGGCCGAGCTTAAGGCTGTAGCTCTCCCCAGGGTTCAGCGTGAGCTCTCGAAGGGCAAGACCCTCAGCAGAGTAGAGGGAGAAAACGATACCGCATGTTTCCTCCACGCTTACCGAAACTCTCTCGGGAGTGCTGCCCTTGTTAGTCACCGTGACGGGTAGAGTGACCGTATCGAGGAGACCTAAGCTCAGCTGCGTCGGGAGCAGGGAGATTGAGAGGCTGTAGTCTAAAGTGATCGCTCCTAGGTCGGCGTAGAGGGCTGTCTTACTCACCGTGACCTGGATCGACTTCTCGACATACCCTGGCTTCGAAAGCCTCACCACGTACGTCCCAGGGTACACAAGGATGAAGAAACGGCCGTCGGCCCCCGTGGCTGTCGTACCAATTAGTGCATTGTTGGAGTCGTAGACAGTTACTCTCACACCAACCAGCGGGCTACCGTTTACGTCGACCACAGTGCCCCAGAGGCCCGCGCCGCCTTCGCCCTGCACCCCCACAGGTAGTAGCAGCACTAGCAGTAAAGATAGGACGACCATCCTTGAGGGCCGCATCGCTCCGGGCATGTTACGCCCGCTTAAAAGCGGCATGGACCAGTGGTCTATGCTCGCGCGCGGGGAAACGCCTACAGCGGGCTAGAGCTCGATGCCGAAGGCCTCTGCGAGCTGCTCTATCCGGCGGAACTCCCTGAGGAACTCCTGGCCCTTCCTGGTGAGGCGGAATTTCACCTCGCGCTCGTCGGTGACGCGCTGCAGGAAGCCCTTGCCCACGAGCTCGTCGAGGTACTTGGCGAGCCTGGCGTAGGAGAGGTTTGCCTCCAGGAGTATCTTCGATACGTTCGCCTCGCCCTCGCGCTCCACCACCTTTAGGATTTCGGCGATTATCCTGAGCCTTGAGCGCCTCGCGCTCAAGCCCTTGACACCTCGATTGCCAGCACTAGTAGCGTCATGAGCCCGAGGAAGTACATCGCCTTGGAGAGTATGAAGTAGAGCTCGTCTACCCACAGGAGCGACTGCACGAGTAGAATTTCGGAGAGAAGCATGCAGGAGAAAGCAACCGCGGGAAGCGCAGCCGTCCTCTTGCGCGAGGACATGTAGACGCCAACCGCGTTGATCACAATGTACGTGAGGAGAACTGTGTTCAGCAGGCTTGTGAGCCAGAATACGTCGGCCCAGTCCCTTCTCCGCTGCAGTAGAGGAAGCACCACCGCCCGAGCCTTCTCCCCCACCTCGAAGGTATAGCCAGCGGCGATGAAGAGCAGAGCCACCGTCTCAGAGACGCGCGCTACAGCTCCCGCGATATGCGAGAGAAAGAGGGCTCGCAGGCCCACGGTCCCGGAGAGCACGGCCGTCATGAGAACAATCATCCGGGCGACTTCTCCAGCGGCGAGAACCGCGAAGCCCGCGAAGAAGAAGGCGAAGAGCCTGATCCCGCTGGTGAGCAAAGCTCTGTAGAGGAAGTAGCAGAGTAGGAGGAGCGCGAGGAGGGAGAAAGCGTCGAGAAGTAGGAAGAACGGGAACACGTACATGCTCCAAAAGGAGGGAGGAGGGGGCAAGCAGCGCCACCTTCGCACGAAGGGGAGAATGAGAAAAATGCGGATTTTTATATCGCTCCAACGAGAGACCTCAGGAACGCTACTCTTTTCTCTATGGATGGGTGCGTGGCGAAGAGCTCCTCTAGGCTGAAGACGGGGCTTGCCAGTGCGTATATGTACAGCATCTTAAGCTTGCTTGCGCTCACCTCAGCGAGGGCCCCTCTGTACCTCTTGTAGAACGCGTCGAGCTTCTGCAGCGCGGAGATCATCGCGTTGGGGGAAGTCACCTTGGCTCCGTGGAGGTCGGCGTAGTACTCCCTGAGCCTCGAGAGAGCGAGAACCAGCAGCTGCATCACCACGCTCACTATAATCAGAGCTATGCCGGCGAGCAGGAGCAGCCAGCCTGCATTACCTCCTCTCCTCTCCCCGTAGTAAGAGCTCCTCGAGAACGTACCGGCTAGCATGAGGTAGCGGCCGAGGAAGTACACGAAGGCGGGCACTAGGCCGAAGACGAGCATGACGGTGTTGTCCCTGTGCTTGTGGTGGCCGAGCTCGTGGCCTATCACGGCCTCCAGCTCCTCCCGGCTCGCGAGGTTCAGCATGCCCTCAGTCACGGCCACATACCTGCCGAAGAGGGGGGAGGAGTACGCGAAGGCGTTCGGCTCCTTCATCCTGGCAATCACGGCCTTCGGGGGCTTCATGCCGGAGCGGGAAGCGATCCTGCTAACCATATCCTGGAGGTAGGAGTCAGGCTTGCAGCTGTAGGAGAAGTTTATTATTATCGGGGAGAGGAGCCAGGAGAACAACGCGGGCACAGCCGCGAAGCCCAGAGCTATCGCTGCCAGCTGGGTTGTCAGCTCTGCTCCCAGCAGCTCGGCAAGCCCGGCGAGCACCAGCAGCGCCCCACCGATCACTCCGGCACCGGTAGCGAGCATCGATGCTCTAAGCGCGTCGAGGCTCGGAGGAGTGGGGGTGAGGTACCTTCCGAGAGCGCCCGCGGCTACGAAGAGCGCTACCATCGATATAGCGTAGACGGCAAGGTCCACAGCCCATAGGTTGAAGTAAAAGCCGAGCCCCGGAGCAACCCACGACGCCGCCAGCTGTAGAATCAGTAGTGCTAGCATCGCTACCGCGGCCAGACCGAGCACTAGGGCTAGCTTCTCCCTCATGGATACCAACACCTGTGTGTCATGTACTCCTTCAAAAGCTTTTTCCGGGCGCGCACAGATGTCCGCAGAGAGGAAGGCACGCGCCCCACCGGTACCTTCTACTGGGTAGAGAAGTGCGCGTGTAGCTGAGGGAGGAGGATGCCAACGTGGCTAGGCTCTTCCGCGCCATTGCTTATGCAGAGTTTGCCCACGCCGAGAATCACTACAGTAATCTGAGGAAGCACGCAGAGGATTTCAGCGCGTCAGCCGGCACGCATGCAGGTGACAGCACTTCGAAGAAACTGGAGCTAGCGGCGAGGAGGGAGGAGTACGGGTCAACGAGATGTACCCAGTTTACCTCGAGGCAGCTAGGCTGCAGGGCGAGAAAGGTGATGAGAGAAGCTTCTGCTACGCTCTCGAGGCTGGGAAAATGCATGTGAAGGTATTCAGAGAGATTAAGCAGCACGTTGACAAGAGCCAGGACCGGCCGCCCGCCATTAGGGTCTGAATCTGCCCTGTGTGCGGCACGTGCGGGAAAGCCTATGTGGGCTTCTAATGCGTAAGGTAAATAACTCGGATACATTATGAGGAAGGGTGAGAATAGCATGCTTTCTAAGCACCCTCTTGAGCTGCCCCCTGGGAGGAGGCTTTCCCCGGAGGAGGTTGCCGACGCGCTGAGGCTGGCTATCATCGCCGAGCTGGACGCTATAAACCTGTACCTCCAGCTCGCTCGAGCTATAGACGACGAGAAAGTGCGCAGGGTATTCGAGGACATAGCCAAGGAGGAAAAGACTCACGTGGGCGAGTTCCTCGCGCTTCTGAAGAGCCTGGACCCCGAGCAGGTGAAGGAACTCAAAGCCGGCGAGAGGGAGGTTGAGGAGCTGACGGGTGTGAAAGCACCGGACCCTCCTCAGCCAGCCTCAGGGGAGCCTCTCACCGCAGAGGAGTGGTCGTACCTAGCCGCCCAGATAGCTAAAACCGCCGAAGCCGCGAGGAATTTCAGAGGCTATCTTCCCCTGGTCAAGCTAGGCAGGGGGTACCCGGCGGCGCCCCTCGGAGCGGGATTGGTGCCTCTCGAGGAGTTATCCGAGAAGTTCAGGATAAGCCAGGCTGCCATAGACTTCTCGAGAGTGTCCAAGCAGCCGCTCGACATCACGGAGGGGCTGCAGGCCGCGGCCAGGCTGGCTCTGCGAGAGAATGAGAAGATCAGGGACGCCCTCCTGGCTACCCCAGGCGTTCTCTCCCACAAAATCTCGAGCTGGGACGAGGCTGGCGCAGCTATTAAGGAGGTCGGAGAGGCCGTGTCGATGCTCGTGGCTGAGAGGCATACAGGCCCATACGTGCTTTTCGTGAGCCCCACTAGGTACGTTAAGCTGCTGGCAGTCCACGAGAAGACAGGCGTGATGGAGCTCACAAGGGTAAAGGCTCTGGTGCGCGATGTTGTACCCACACCCGTGCTACCTGACGATACGGCCATAATTGTTTCCTCCACTCCCAGAGTCTTGGATATCGTCCTAGGAGCCGACACGGAGATAGAGTACATTGGGCCCGAAGATGGAGCGCACCTGTTCAGAGTGTGGGAGACGATAGCTCTGAGAGTGCACGACCCGAAAGGCCTAGTAGTCCTAAAGCAGGGCTAAAGGATTTAAGCGGAATTTTCTTCACCCGCTGGAAAGTGTTGGAAGATCTATTCCTGGAAATTCTTTACAAGCCTCCCTCACGCGCCCCGGAAGAGCGCGCGGCGAATCGGCGCGTTAGCGCTAGCATATCCTTGGTACGAGGACGCCCCGGGGCGGCTCGAGTATCCTATGACCTCCCACAGGGGTTCTCAGCACGACTAAGCCCTTGTACTTCTCACTTACTCTGACCTCCCCGATGATCCTGGCTTCCTCGAAGCCCGCAGCCACCAGGTCCTCCACCACGGCATCTGCGCTGGCTGGGTCTACGCTCAGCACCGCAACCCCCTCGCTCGCCAGGTAGAGTGGATCCACGCCGAGCATCTCCGCGTACCTCTTCACAGGTTCCCTGAGGGGTACGGATTCGCTGTCGATGACCATTATTGTTCCCGTGCTCCTCGCCCACTCGCTCAGTATCCCGGCGAGACCACTCCTGGTGGGGTCGCGTGCTGCATGCACGCTGTCTCCGTGCTTCTCCAGGACGCTGAGCAGCCGCGTGAGAGGCCTGGAGTCGCTCTTTAGCAGCCCGCGGGAGATCTCCTCCGCGCTACCTAGCCCCATCTGCACGAGGAGAATTACGGCGCCGTGGTCGCCCACAGGGCCCGTGACGATGAGCTTGTCGCCCGGCTTCGGCCTGTCCACTATGGGGCGCTTGGCGACCCCCAGGCCGACCGTGGTTACTACGACCTTGTCGAGCTGGCCCTTCGGCATAACCTTGAAGTCGCCACCAATGAGCGCCACCCCCTCCCTCTCGAAGGTGGAGACCATGGACTCCACGATCTCCTCCAGCTGGCTGAGCGGGAAGCCCTCCTCGACAATAACCGTGTCCAGCGCGGCTACAGGTCTAGCACCCATCACCACCAGGTCGTTTATCGTGCCAGCAGCGGCAAGGCTGCCGATGTTCCCCCCGGGGAAGAAGGGAGGGTTCACAGTGTACGAGTCCACGGAGATCACGAGGTGCGAGCCATCCGGGAGAGGCAGCGTAGCACCGTCGTCAGGCCAGTCCAGCCCCACACCGCCCGCCACGCTCTTCATCCTCACCCGTGAGAACACGAGAGACGAAAGCAGCTCCCAGGTCTCCTCGCCGCCCTGGCCCTGCGCCAGGGTTACAAGGCCCTCAAGCATACGCACCCCCACGCCGCTAACCCTTCAGCGTCTCAGCAAGCTCCAGCACAGCCTGATAGGCTTTGAGCAGGGAGGCCTCGTCAGCCTCCTCACCCAGGACCTCTTTGAGGAAGGCTATCTGCTCCAGGACCCCCTCCCTGGTCATCTTCGATACAATAACTCCTGCGTGGACAATCACTATATCTCCTCTCTCCACCCTGTCGCCTCCTATACCGATTATCACCTCGCGCGCTATACCGTCACCGTAGTCCACCCTAGCCTTGAAGCCTTCCCCGTCAACATCGAGGATGACCGCTAGAACCCCCCAGCACATGCTTCCGGAGAGTTGCCCTCCCGCCCCTTTATAACTCTTCGCGCGCTCGCAACCTGCCGTCTGATGGCTTCGAGCGCCTTAAGGGGCTGCCCGAGGGTGCGGGGCTGTTATCATTAATCAGGGACTAGGCCTCTGCGCGGCCCGCCGGAACAGTGGCAGACAAGCGTGGAGGGCGGAAAGGCGCGGCTTAGCCGCGCAGCCACGTAAAGCTGATTTATAAGCTTGTTGTCCTTTGTGCTTTGTTGGGGGTTTTGTTGGGCGTTAGTGCTGAGCTATACGAGTTCATTGTCCGCGTGGTAGAGGATAAGCTTCGCGAGGTGAAGGTGGCTAGGGAGGAGTACGAGGCTCTGAGGAAGTCTATAGAGAGGCTTGTCGAGGCACACACGAGAGCAGAAGAGAGACTCGCAAGGCTGGAGACCACCGTACAAAGACTGGAGGCGGCGGTGGAAAAGCTCGCAGAGGCACATGTAAAGGCTGAAGAAAGACTAACAAAAGTCGAGGATAGGCTGACAAGGCTAGAGGTCGTAGTCGAAAGGCTCGCAGAGGCACAAGCTAAAACAGAAGAAAGGGTCTCGAGGCTGGAAGCCGCGGTGGAGAAGCTTGCAGAGGCTCAGGTTAGGACAGAAGAAAGGATCCTGAGGCTGGAAGCTGCAGTAGAGAAGCTTGCAGAGGCTCATGCAAGGGCAGAGGAGAGGCTGACAAGGGCAGAAGAGAGCATATCAAGGCTGGAAGCCGCGGTGGAGAAGCTGGTGGCAGCTGTGGACGCTCTTCGCGTAGAGGTGGGTAGGCTTTCTGAGACCGTGGGCTTCGGGCTTGGGGATATCGCTAGAGTAGTGCTTCCTGGGTGGCTCTACAGGCACCTGGGGGTGGAGGTTGAGGGGCTAAGGAGGGAGTTCTTCGTGGTGGACGGCGAGGAAGTGGAGGTGAACCTGTACGGTGAGGGGGTGCTCAGGGGCGAGAGAGTCGTGGTCGTGGGGGAGGCGAAGTCCAGGGTTTACGGGCCGGATGTGGAGAGATTCTACCGCAGAGTGTACGTCCCGGTCTCGAAGCTGGTCGCCGCTAAAACCGTCGGCATCCTGTTAGGCTACCTAGTGCACCCCTCGGCTAGGAGGAAAGCCCAGGAGCTCGGGCTACACGTGATCGCGGCCTACGAGGGGTCGCGGTAAAGCGTCAAAGAGTGCCGCCCCATGAGACCTCCCCGCCCAGGCTCTCTAGCTCCGCCGCGAGCTCCCTGGCTGCGCTCTCCGCGACTCTCTCCGCCTCCTCCCTGCTGCTAGCCGAGGCCTGCACGTACACCACCAGCACCGGCCCCCGTGTCTCGTGACCCTTCGGGTGTGTTTTCACGTAGAGGCTTGGGTAGCGGTGCAGGAGCTCCTTCACAGCGACAGCTGCCGAGGACTCGGGAACTCCGATGACCGTGAAGAGCCTCTCAGCCATGTGCCTCAGCGGCGCCACCTCGCGCAGCCTAGGCTCCACGTAGCCCTCCCACATCGCCTCCAGCTCGCTCGGCACCCCCGGCAGGCTGACCACGATCGTGTCGCCGTGCCTGAGCCAGCACCCCGGCGCCGTGCCCACAGGGTTGGGGACCGCCTCGCCGCCCTCGGGCAGGTACGCCATCTTGACCCTCTCCGGCGTCAGCGGGAGCCCCCTCTCCTCGTACTTCCTCCTCACCATCTCCAGGGCGTCCTCGTTTAGGACAAGCCTCCTGCCAGTAGCCCTCGCGACAGCCTCCAGAGTAACGTCGTCGTAGGTAGGCCCGAGCCCGCCTGTGGTCACCACGAGAGCTGGTTTCCCCAGGAGAACTTGAGAAAGCCAGCTCGCGATCAGCTCGACGTCGTCGACCAGCGAGATACTACCCAGCACGTCGAAGCCTAGCAGCGTCAAGCGTCGGCCGAGGTAGGCAGCGTTCGTGTTCACAACCCTCCCCGTGACGACCTCCGTCCCCAGCGTGAAGAGCCAGGACTTCATCAGCAAGAGAGCCCATAGCGAGTATATTAACTCGCGCGCAAGGCTCATTACAAGGCCTGGGGTAGAGCCCCGGGGGGTTCTCTTTGAGCTTCGCGAAGTACGCAGCACTGGTCAAGAACCTGAGGGGCGTCGTGCTCTTGAACCCCGAGGAGGAGGGGGTGCTGGAAAGCTTCGACTGGCTAGTCAAGCGCTTCAGATACAGGAACCTAGGGGTCACCCCGTCGCTCGTAAGCAGTGCTGGAAGCCTGCTAGCCAGGTACCTGGGCGGTAAGCCCCTCCGGGAGCTCGCCCTCCCGGTGGCAGCGCTGAAACCCCTCCCTGAGTGGCTCGCAAACGCTCTCAACCTGCCCCTCGAGGTCGCGGAGGCACTCGTCTACGCGTCCTCCTACGTCTCGCCCGCGCTGCTCATAGGCGATAGCTACCTGGATCTCCTCGCCGGGGTTGCCGCTGGGGTCGTGAGGGTGTGCAAGAAGATGGACACGCGGTCCTGGAAGCTCCACCTGAGGATCGCCGACTACACCGCACTCGACTTCTACGAGAAGTGCGTGGACGAGGCACTCTCTGTGATCGGAGGCGCGGACCCGCGGCCCGTCCTGGAGGCCAGAGCCAGGAGGGTGGAGAAGGACGCCAAGCGTTACTGGAGGATCATGTGCGAGAGCGGGGAGGTTTTCCTCGTGTACGTGGACAACCTCGGCCTGGCGGTGCAGGCGGGGATCGTCAGGAAGATGGAGCGCGACGCTGCAGCAGCCCTCTCGATAGTGCCTGTCGTCTACGTGCCGCCAGGCGTGGGCGGGTAACCCCTCGGCTTGAGCTCCTCGAGCGCTGCACGGAGGAAGAGGTAGGTGATCAGGAGGAACGCCAGCGTGATCAGCATCGCGGCTATTACCAGGTATGGCGCGAGGGGGCCTACCCCG
>Ga0185307_1001938_pt1 | contig 11066 bp, 13 predicted proteins | sample LHCtaG_FD_128010 | JGI IMG/M metagenome (GOLD analysis project Ga0185307, IMG submission 128010) | Hot spring microbial communities from Little Hot Creek, USA to study Microbial Dark Matter (Phase II) - LHC4sed_matched (SPADES... | ecosystem: Environmental > Aquatic > Thermal springs > Hot... | reverse complement strand
AGAGGTGCATAAGGATGGCTAAATGGAAGCGAACAGATTTGCCCGATGAGACCGAGTTGGCAGTGCGACCATCTGTTTGGCTGCGTTGGTATGAGCAACACCTGCGGCAAGTCCTTGCTGCGTGGGCAAAAAGGAAGCGATTGGAGCAAGAGGACCTGGAACTTCTCCTTTTTGACCGAAGCGACCTGGAACGAACTATAAGGGCATTGCCAAAATCACTCACACCTGCAGAAAGGCGAAAATTGGAGAAAATAGACAGCGAATTGAGGAGACTCGCGCCTGTCATCAGAGCCGCAATCCCTGACTTGGCGGAAATAAGGCAAAGTTTGGGTGTTCCGAGAAGCCATTGGTGGTGGTTCCTTGACGAAGAGAAAGTCTCTTGAAGCGCTTTTTCTCCTTTAACCGCGTAACTCTTTCGTGGCGAAAAGATTCAGTCAAGGGGTGTCTCTGTGATGCATCAGCGTCCTGAGGACATAATCGTGGTGTTGGATTTTGGAGCTCAATACGGGCAACTAATTGCCCGACGCGTCCGAGAGTGTCGCGTCTATTCGGAACTTCTTCCGTGCGATACTCCTTTGGACAAGATTTTGGGACTCCGCCCCAAAGGCATCATTTTGTCTGGAGGGCAAGCAAGTGTTTATGACCCGAAAGCCCCAAAGTATGACCCGAAGATTTTTGAGATGGGCATTCCGGTCCTTGGCATCTGCTACGGGATGCAATTGATGGCTCACTTGCTTGGTGGGAAAGTTTCGCCGGCAGAGAAGGCGGAATATGGGCGAACTGAGTTAAAGGTTTTGGATGATAGCGATTTGTTTGCGGGCTTGAACCCGCAACTGATTTGCTGGATGAGTCACAGCGATGTTGTCTTGGAACCGCCCAAAGGTTTCAAAGTGACTGCCAGAACCAACAACGCCCCTGTAGCCGCCATGTCCGATCCCCAAATGAAGTTGTTTGGCGTCCTTTTTCACCCCGAAGTTTCACATACGCCTTGGGGAATTGAAATCATCCGCAATTTCGTTTACAACTGGTGCGGCTGTAAACCCACATGGACGCCGAGGAATTTTGTGGAAGCGACGGTTGAGGCTATTCGGGAAAGGGTAAAAAACGAGCGGATTTTGTGCGCTTTGAGCGGTGGTGTTGATTCAACAACGACCGCAGCATTAGTGCACAGAGCGGTTGGAGATCAGTTGACTTGCATTTTTGTTAATCACGGCTTTTTGAGGAAAGGAGAGCCAGAGAGGGTCATTCACACTTTTCGGGAACTTTTGAATGTCAACCTTGTCTATGTTGATGCGAGCGAAAGGTTCTTGCGCCGGCTAAAGTGTGTCTCCGATCCCGAGGAGAAGCGGAAGATTATCGGCGAAGAGTTCGTCAGGGTTTTTGAAGAGGAATCGAGGAAGTTGGGGCATGTAAGGTTTCTTGCTCAAGGGACACTCTACCCCGATGTCATTGAGAGTGGGACACGCCACGCTGCTCGCATTAAGACACACCATAATGTCGGTGGGCTGCCACCTGACATGAAGTTTGAGTTAATTGAGCCTCTGCGCTACCTTTTCAAAGACGAGGTTAGAGAGGTAGCAGAGGAATTGGGACTACCGCCTGAAATCGCTTGGCGGCATCCTTTTCCGGGTCCAGGTTTAGCCATTCGCATCTTAGGGGAAGTTACGCCCGAAAGGTTAAACATCCTGAGAGAGGCGGACTCAATTGTGATGGATGAAATTCGAAGGGCAGGGCTATACCGGCAAGTGTGGCAAGCGTTTGCAGTTTTGTTGCCTCTCCGAAGCACCGGCGTTAAAGGTGACCGGCGAACTTACGGCTACACGATCGCCATTAGAGCAGTGATGAGCGAGGATGGAATGACGGCGGACTGGGCAAGATTGCCGCATGAAGTTTTAGACCGAATTGCCAACCGAATTTGCAACGAGGTTGAGGGTGTGAATCGCGTCGTTTATGATATCACTTCTAAACCACCAGCCACCATTGAATGGGAGTGATGGGTTATGGTCAGCACCGATTTGCATCGTGACATTGAGGCTGTCCTTCTGACCGAAGAACAAATCCAAAGGCGAATTGCAGAACTGGGCGCTCAAATTTCCACAGATTACGCAGGGAAAGAACTTCACCTCATAGGCGTTTTGAGAGGTGCAGTCATATTCTTAGCCGATTTGATGCGGCACTTGGCGATTCCCTGTTCCTGTGACTTCATCGCCATCGCCAGTTACGGCATGGATACTAAATCTTCGGGCGTGGTGCGAATTCTCAAAGACTTGGACGACAGTATACAAGGGAAGCATGTGCTTATTGTTGAGGACATAGTGGACACTGGCTTGACCCTCAACTACATCTTGAACCTGATTCGTTCTCGCAACCCTGCCAGCGTTCGCGTTTGCGCGCTTCTGGATAAGCCTGAGCGGCGAATAGTTCCCATTGAGATTCATTACTTGGGCTTCACCATCCCTAACCGTTTCGTTGTCGGTTACGGTTTGGACTATGCTCAGAAGTATCGCAATTTGCCCTACATCGGGATTTTGCGTCCTGAGATTTACGGGGGCGTCTAATTTGGGGCTATTGTGACTGGAGGCGTTGCAAAACGGTGTCAATTGTGGCAGTATATAAACGCCACTTGCCGCTTTTGATAATCCTGCCGGTCATGCTTAATGGCATGAGTTTAACCCTCTCCCGAGAAAAGAAAAAGTCCGCCATACAACTATACAAAGGAGGGCGTTGGGGAAATGACCGAACAAGAAATCATCACTGCAACCGAGTTTGATCTCAGCGAATTGGAGGCGAAAACTCTGTCCGAATTGCAAGACATCGCCAGATCTCTGGAAATCCCTGGGGCAACAAAACTCAAGAAGCAAGATTTGGTGCGGAAGATTTTGGAGACCTTCGCAGCCCGCCACGGCTTTGCCCTAAGGGAAGGCGTTCTTGAAATCGTTGAGGACAAGGAGATAAAGGGTTACCTGCGAGTTGATGGCTACATGCCCTCACCTGAAGATGTTTATGTCAGTCAAACACAAATCCGAAGATTTGGGCTTCGCACCGGAGATGTGGTGATGGGCTATGTCCGACCACCAAAAGAGGGAGAGCGATTCTATAGCCTTCTGCGCATTGTTGCTGTTAACAGCGAAAACCCTGAGAAAGCCAGGTCGCGACCGGATTTTGAGAAACTTACCCCTGTCTTCCCCTTTGAGAGGCTGAAGATGGAAAGACCCGGCGAAAACTCGTCGGAGAACATAACTGCGCGAATGATAGACTTGGTCGCTCCAATAGGGAAAGGGCAAAGAGGCTTAATCGTCTCCCCGCCAAAGGCGGGTAAAACCACGCTCCTGAAAACAATAGCCCGAAGCGTTGAGCGTAATTACCCTGAATGTATCGTCATCGTCTTACTCATTGATGAGCGCCCTGAAGAGGTTACCGATTTCAGGGAGGCTGTAAACTCTGAAGTCGCTGCTGCCACTTTCGATCAGCCGCCAGAGCATCAAATGCAGGTCGCCCGCATGGTCTTAGAGAAAGCGAAACGGTTAGTTGAAATGGGGAAAGATGTGGTCATACTTTTAGACAGTCTGACCCGTCTGACGAGACAGTCCAACTTGGTAGTTGAACCATCAGGTAGAACCTTGACAGGCGGTCTTGACCCTGCCGCCCTCAGGTTCCCCAAGCGGTTCTTCGGAGCAGCAAGGAAAATTAGGGAAAGTGGCTCTCTCACGATCATCGCTACAGCCTTGATAGATACCGGCTCCCGCATGGACGACCACATCTACGAAGAGTTCAAGGGCACGGGCAACATGGAAATTCACCTTGACCGGAGACTGCAAGAACGGCGAATCTTCCCAGCAATTGACATACAGCGCTCAGGAACTCGCAGGGAGGAGTTGCTTTACTCCGATCAGGAACGGGAAGCCGTTTGGAGGTTGAGGAAAACCCTGTCTCAAGTGGACATGATTACTGCCACCGAGCGCCTCATTGACCAACTCCGAAGAACGAGAACGAACGAAGAGTTCTTCCGAATGATCCTGCAGCATTGGCGGTAGTCTGGGGCAATAGTTAAAGGCAAGCGGAGGTGAGCGTGATGGAGGGTTGTGTTTTTTGCCGAATCGTTGCCAAAGAGGTTCAAAGCAAAATCGCCTACGAGGATGAAGAAGTTGTTGCCTTCCACGATGTCAACCCGCAAGCGCCCGTCCATATTCTAATTGTGCCCCGAAAGCACATACCGACCCTTAACGACGCAGTTGATGAAGATCAGGCTTTGCTGGGCAAGATGATGCTGGTAGCCCAAAAGTTAGCCAGAGAACTTAGCGTCGCTGATAGCGGATACCGGCTTGTCTTGAACACCAACCGAGGGGCAGGTCAATCAGTCTTTCACATCCACTTGCACCTTCTGGGAGGGCGATTGTTCCACTGGCCGCCCGGCTAAAACGCTAAAACTCGTGCCGGTTTGTGCGAGGAACTCTCTTGTGAACGGAGCGCGCTAACTTTTTGATTTCAGCGACGGGGACAGGTTTGATAAGCAAGGAAACTGCCCCGTGCTTCATCGCCTTGCTCACCAACTCGCTGTCAGGGTAGGCAGTCACCAAGACAACATTTGCATCGGGGTCAATCTTACGAATCTGAGCGAAAGTCCTCGCTCCGTCCATGTCGGGCAAAAGCAGGTCCAAGAAAATCAGGTCGTAAGTTTTCTCACTGACCATCCTTATCGCTTCCTCCCCAGTTTTCACATAATCCACCGTGCACCTTTCAGGTTGAAGAGCCCTTTTGAAAAGTCTCCCAATTTCAGGGTCATCGTCAACGACCAAAATTTGTTTTCTCGTCCCACCAGTGTGAGTTTCCAACCATGCATCTAACTCCTGCTTGTTAATTCGCCACCTGCCACCAACCTTTCGGGCAGGCAAAACACCTGACTGAAGCATTCGGTAAACAGTCATGAGGTGCAAGTTGAGATACTGTGCTACTTCTTCAACATCCATCAGCCTGTCCCTTTCGTCCAGCATTTCTTGTGTTGTGCGCTTCCGAGCCATGTGTTTGACACGCTCCTTTGACTGCGGTTTTGAGGTTCAAAAAAATTATAGCACAAAAGCCACTGTGACTTAAGCAATATTTTCACAGGGTTGAGTTGGTTTCCCAGAGGGTGTCATAACCGTCCTAACAAGTTGGTCAACGCCTCAGCAATGACATAAGCGAGAACAGGTGGCGACAAAACCTCAGGCAATTGTGAATTACCTACCTCCAAATTGATGTCCAGAACCTTCAGGCGTTCACGATTCAAAACTCGCAGCAATTCCTCAATTCGCTTGATGCGCCCACTTTCCATCAATTCGGTTACGGGCGTTCCGTTTACGAAAACCCTGCCCTCCCCTCGTTTGACCCTTGCTTTTATCGTGTAGTGTGTGCCCGTTGGGGCGTGATAAATTTCCATTCCCGTGTCTTGCAATGTTTCCGATGTCTCTTCTTCCGGTTCTTGTCGTTCATGGATTTTGCTGACCTCTGACATCAGCCTCTCAACCTCCTTTCCTCATGCGCAAGTTTAATGCAAGGACGGCATAATTGAAAAGGCGAAAGGGCGCAAAAGGAGGGATGAAAGTTGCGGACAATAATTTGTCCGCGATGCGGTGAATGGATGGATGAAACCCATCCCGATTTTCCGAGATGTGTCTTTTGCGGCGAGAAGTTGACGCAATGCGGCTTTTGTCGCGCTTTTCCGGGAAACGGAAAACCTTGCCCTAAAGCGAAAGGGCATCCCATAGTCTACGCGTCATCGGATTTAAATTGCCCCCACTTTATGCCGAAATTCGTAGCGAGACAAACCCATCCCATCCTTTCTCCCACCGTTCGTTGGCAAATGGCTGCCTCTCTAATGTTCACTTTGAGCGTTCTGATAGTCGCTTTCCTCCCGCGACCAGTTCCATCAAAGATCTTGCTTGCAGCGACGGCACCCTCGCAAGTCGTTGTCGGCGACTCCTTAGAAGTCCGCATGTTAGTTAAGGCTACAGCAAACCAACCTGTCAGATTGCGTTTAGACCGACGCTTATTAGCCGACTTCCAATTGATCGGCATAAACCCTCTACCCATGAGGGTGGAACAACGCGGTCAGTTTTATGAGTTCGTCCTGCCCGTTTCTCACGACCCGCAACCCGTTACTGTCAAGTTCAAGAGCACACGCACCGGCGAGTACGCCATGAGGGCGATGGTCGTGACTGCCCCGAGAAATCAAGCAGAGTGGCAAGCGAAAGTAAAGGTCGTGAAGCAAACTCCACCGCCCAAACCACCTAAAGGTTTGGCGGTGATAGCAATGGCTCTCTGGAGGTGAAGTCCCATGCCTCGAGACATCGCTGCCGAAAAGCAACTGGCAATGCAAGTCCGGCGAGAATTTAACAGGGCTGGGTTGGACATCTCCCGAATGGAAGTTGTTAGCGTCGGAGGAAACATCTCAATCTACGGCTGGATTAGACGGGCAAGAGGCGATGTCTCCGGTGAGAGTGTGGAAGCAAAGGTCAATCGCTTGATTGACCGCATCAAGCGAATGCCCGGAGTCCGAGATGTCGTCCTCTATGCAAGAATCCGAGAAGATTGACCAAATTGACCAACTCACTGTCAATAGGAGGGCGAAGGAATGCGCGGGATGATTATGGCTGCTGGAGAGGGAACTCGTTTGCGACCGCTGACCTACGCGAGACCAAAGGCTTTAGTGCCAGTTATGACCATTCCCATCATGGAGAACATTGTTAGGTGGCTCAAAAAGCATGGAATCACCGAACTCGCTGTCAATTTGCACTATCTCGGCGACGACATTGAAGGCTACTTCAGCAATGGCTCAAAGTTTGGGGTCTCAATCACCTACCTGCGCGAAAACCAACCCCACGGGACTGCAGGAGCTGTTCGCTTGATGTCTGACTTCCTTTGCGAACCGAACGAGACTTTTCTGGTCATCGGTTGCGATGAGTTGATTGATTTGGACTTGGACGCCATGATTCGCTTCCACAAGGAACGCAATGCACTTGTCACCATCTCCCTTGCTTGGGTTGATGACCCAAGCGAGTTTGGGGTTGCGCAACTTGATGGTGACAGGCGAATAGTTGGGTTCGTTGAAAAGCCGAAAAACTGGACGGGTGGTCGCGCCCTCGTCAACTCAGGCGTTTATTTGCTTGAACCCGATGCCATAAAGCGAGTCCCCTTGGGCAGCACTTACGATTTCGGAAAGCAACTTTTCCCTGAATTGGTCGCAGAAGGTGCCCCGATTTATGGCTTTGCCAGCGAGGGCTATTGGAACGATATCGGTCACATCGGCAACTACTGGGAAGCAAACGAGTCGGCTTTGACCAAAAAGGCTCCAATCCACGATTGCCCATTATTTGAGGTGGAGCCTGGCATCTTCATCCATCCCACCGCTCAAATCTCTGAAAGCGCTTATTTGGAAGCACCTTGCGCTGTTGGCGCTCACACTGTCATTGAAGCAAACGCTTGTGTCCGGAACGGCTCAATCATCGGTGACCATTGCGTTATCGGAAGCGGCGCGGTGATTGACAATTCAATCCTTTGGTCGCGCGTCACGGTAAGCCCGAAGGCTGTTCTGCAAAGTTGCATTGTGACTGACAGGTGCATCGTTCACGCTCCAGACGAACCAATCAGGAAAGCCATCCTCGTTGGGCATCGTTGAAAAAACTCTTGGAGGGGTAGCAGGTCAATGTGGTGGTGGACTAAGCGGTTGCAAGGAGAGTTAGAGCGGACAATCCAAACAGCAATTGACGAAGGTCACACCCCGGGCGCTGTCATTTGTGTCGGAACTGCCGAAAAAACCCTTTTCATCAAAGCGTTCGGCAAACGGCGGGAAGTCCCATCCCCCCAGCCGATGGAAGTTGACACGATTTTTGACCTCGCTTCCGTCACAAAGGTGGCCGCAACAGCACCAGCAATTTGTCTGCTTTGGCAGCAAGGCAAACTGGATATCCATGCTCCCGTTAAACGCTACTTGCCAGAATTTTCGGGCGGGCACAAAGATAAAGTGACCTTGCTACACCTGTTGACCCACACATCAGGGCTGCCCGCCTTCAAAAACTACCTGCGCATGGGCTTGAAAGGACAAAAGGATGCCATAATCGCTGACATCTACCGAACGCGCTTGAAAGCGAGCCCCGGAAAAGTTTTCATCTACAGCGACTTGGGTTTCATCCTGTTGGGCGAAATTGTCAAGAGAGTCAGCGGCTCGGACTTGGACAGGTTTTGTCGCCGACACATTTACGAACCGCTGAAAATGGGTTGGACAAGATTCAACCCGCCGAAAAATTGGCACTCCAAATGCGCTGCAACGGAATGGCGAGACGGGAAAATGACTCAGGGCATCGTCCATGACCCAAACGCTTTCGCCTTGGGAGGCATCGCCGGTCACGCTGGTTTGTTTTCAACGGCTTTTGACCTCGCTCGGTTCTGCCAGATGATTTTGTGCGAAGGTGAACTTGACGGAGTGAGGATTTTTGAACCCGAAATCGTGCAGGCGATGAGGACAAACCACTGTCCCGTTGAAGGTGTCCAAAGAGGGTTCGGTTTTGACATCCAATCGCCATATTCACCGCAGATGAAGGGCGAAAAATTTCCCGTCGGCGTCTTCGGGCATACGGGATACACAGGGACTTCGGTCACCATTGACCCGTTTGCGAAGGTTTTCATCGTCCTGTTGACGAACCGAGTTCACCCCGACGACAAACGAAACATAGCATCGTTGAGGAAATCCGTTGCGAACCTGATTGCTGCGGCAATTTACGGGTGACCTTTCACCGAACAACCTTCACCCGTAAGGCGTTCCAATCCCGGACATAGTCAAGGCTGTGGGAGATGTTGTCGGTGTTCCTTTCAACTCTGTCCAACCGTCGCTCAATGCTTTCAAGCCGCCTGTCAATGGAGCGAAGGAGCGAGACGGCTTCGTAACTACCTTGGCTGTGGGCGGGAGCAAAAATTGCTTGTGTGAGTAACCCTAACCCTAAGCCAAGCAAAAATGGCAAGGCAGTAACACGCCACAAACGCATCTTTCTCACCTCCCGCTTAATTTTGTAACCAACCGATGTGCTTGCAAGCGCACAGGCGTATAGGGGTGCATAAAATGGCGCAAAGTGTGATGTGCAATTATTAGGTGCTGAAATTTCTTAGCAGCGTAGGACAGTTGCCCTCCAGAAAACAACTGTCTTACCAGTCACCTATCGCTATTCGCCATCGTTTCCGGCTGGCAGGAGCCTCACCTTATTAAGGAAGAGCGGTTGAGAGGACGACCTCCTGGCGGGCCCAAATCTTTCCCAAATTGCCGAATACCGACCTGACGATTTGTTGGCAAACTTTAGTCCCCTCTCCAAGCCTTAGCGAGCACCGACATCAATTTCAATTTCGTTGAAGCGGTTATCACCGACGATTTCCTTCCATTGGCTACTATCGCCCTTAAGGTGCCTATCAAAGAATGCCGTTACAAGTCGCATCGTTTGTGGTGAATTGAAGTCCCGACCACCATGCCCTGCCCCTTTCAACTTGACAAAAGTGACTTCAACTCCGGCTTTCTTAAGTGCATCAAACAGGCGCTTGCTTTGACTGAATGGCACCACCATGTCTTTATCGCCATGCATGATGAGAAAAGGCGGGTCATCGGATGTGACATAGGTTATCGGACTTGCTTTGATAGCCTTGTCTTTGTTCTCAAGCAACGGTCCACCGATAAGGAGAGCCTCAGGGCAATTTGGTCCTGTTCGGTCAATGGTGCTTTGTTCACCGACCATAGCAAGGAGATCGCTCGGTCCAAACCAATCGCAAACTGCGCTCACCTTACTTGAGAAACCTTCCCAACCACCGCTGCCTTCAAACCCCTTCACATCACCAGCAGTGCCAAGCATTGCTGCAAGGTGACCACCAGCCGATGCTCCCCAAACGCCAATTCGTTCTGGGTCAATGTTGAATTCCTTGGCTTTGGCTCTCAGAAAACGGATGGCACACTTGCAATCTTCAATTTGCGCTGGGAACTTTGCCTCCTTGCTGAACCTGTAACTTATACTGGCACCAAAGTAGCCACGCTTCGCAAACGGCAAGAGGAGGGGAATGCCGCTGTCTTTGTTTCCGCCAATCCACGCACCACCATGTATCCAAACAATGATGGGCATCGGCTTTGCAACGGATGAGGTCGGCTTTGGACGAACAATATGCATTGTCAGCACCCTCCCGTTGACTTTACCAAATGGCACATCACGCAAGACCTCAACATCGTCAATGGATGGCGGTTGAGCATCTGATGCTCCCCACATGCTAACAAGAAGGACTACCGCTGTGGCAATACACACAAAACTTAGGATGCAATACCGAGTGTCCATGTCACACACCTCCTAAACTTGACTAATTTGGAACAAATCCATTTCATTTGACGATGGTCGCTTCTGACTTGTTCGCAACTTTCTCTCCATCAACGGTGATGGCGTTACGGCGGAGGATGGTGAATTTCGCTTCAGGTGCAATGAAGATGCCGATTGGTCCGTCGTAAATGTGCGTGCCTTCAATGATGTTCCAGCCCTTGAGCGGAGCCGTTTCTGGCAAACCATCAATATGCTGCCAAACAGGCTCAAGGACAATTCCCGCCCTCTGATTTGGCTCCATGCCTTGCAACCAGACAGGTTGAATGTGCATGCTTGGTCGGTAACGGAAATCAACGACCTCACAGAAACGAATCGTGTTGCCGAAAACGAGTGGACCGCGAAAGACGATATTGCCCCGCCCAATGACCCGTGAGCCGATGATGTCGTTAAAAGCGAGCGGTGACGGCAACCTATCATGCCATGCCCACAAGTAAAGCCCTTCGCCATCGCGCAAAATGTGACCATCAATCACATTGCCGAAACAGTTGCCCCAAAAGCCTGTCCAGTTAGCAGTGTGTTCCTCGGTGTTGTCAATCCAAAGGGTCTCAACATAAGCCATGCCGACCATGATGTATGTGGAACTGTCTGGGACGATTTCCCATTCAGGCTCAACGGTGAACGAATTTTCAGTGTTGCTCACGATACGCCGATACTGACCAAGCCCGCGACCGTCAATGATGAGGGCAAAAG